>WNGP01009185.1_pt1 | contig 11313 bp, 10 predicted proteins | sample 5407671 | NCBI WGS metagenome assembly WNGP01 (sample SAMN13153381, study PRJNA577476) | soil metagenome | isolation source: 40 cm soil or saprolite under Garry oak tree replicate 2 | place: USA:California | collected 2016-06-15 | reverse complement strand
CCTACAAGCGAGCCACGACCGCTCAGAAGTGCATGCGCGTCTCCGGCAAACATAATGACCTGGAGAACGTTGGCCCGTCACCACGGCACCACACGTTCTTTGAAATGCTCGGCAACTTCTCCTTTGGCGACTACTTCAAGCGCGAAGCCATCCAGTATGCCTGGGAGTTAATAACGCGAGTATTCCAGTTGCCGGTCGAACGCCTCTGGTTTACCGTCTATACCGATGACGACGATGCGGCCCGGCTCTGGGAGGAAGTGGGTGCCGATCCAGGCCGCATCTTGCGCTTTGGCGAGAAGGATAATTTCTGGGCAATGGGCGATACGGGACCGTGCGGCCCCTGTTCGGAGATTCATTATTACCAGGGTCCTGATGTCGATGCCCAACGGCCCGAAGGCGTCAACTCCGAAGATGATGACTACATGGAATTCTGGAACCTCGTCTTCATGCAATATGAACGTGATGCGCAGGGCAACATGACCCCGCTGCCCAGGCCTTCGATCGATACCGGCCTGGGTCTTGAGCGTCTCGCTGCCATCCTCCAGGGCGTTAAAAATAACTACGAAACCGACCTGTTCGTGCCGATCATCTCACGCACAATGGAATTGCTCGGCAAAGGCCGCAGCCACTACCGGGAGCACCGTGCAGCGTACTATACCATCGCCGACCATAGCCGCGCCATCGCCTTCCTCATCGCCGACGGTGTCAGGCCGGGCAACGAGGGACGTGACTATGTGCTGCGGCGTATCCTGCGCCGCGCTGCCTATCAAGGTCAAGTTCTCGGCTTCAACCAACCCTTCCTGGCCGAGACCGCCGATACCGTGATTGACATTATGGGTGAACACTATACAGAGCTGCGTAACAAGCGCGACTACCTCAAGGACGTGATCACGGCCGAAGAAGAGCGTTTCAACCGTACGCTCTCGATTGGCCTGCATCATCTTGAGGACATGTTCCTCAGCCGCATAGCTGGGGAAGATACAAAAGTGCTGCCTGGGCGCGATGCCTTTATGCTGCACGACACCTACGGCTTCCCGCTCGATCTGACGCAGAAAATCCTGGCCGAACGTGGGCTGAGTGTCGATGTAGCAGGCTATGAGGAAGCGTTACGCGAACAGCAAGAGCGTTCTCGCCTGGCTTCCCAGTTCAAGCGCGGCGGTGAAGCGGAGCGCTGGAGCGCACGTGGGCTGCCAGCGACTACCTTCACCGGCTACAAGGAACTCCAATCGCGGGCGCTTATCCTCGCACTGGATATTGATGGTCTGGAGGTAGCGCAGGCAACTGCAGGACAGCAGGTGAAGCTGGTGGTGAATTGCACACCGTTCTATGCTGAAGGCGGCGGGCAGGTAGCGGATACCGGACTGCTCATCGGCCCGGCTGGACGGGTACGCATCGAAGATGTCCAGAAGCCCATTCCCGACCTCTTTATTCACAGCGGCGTGGTCGAAGAAGGTTCGGTCTCTGTCGGCGAATCGGGTGAGCTTATCGTGGATGCAAGTCGGCGGCGCGATATTATGCGCAACCATACCGCCACCCACCTGCTGCACCGCGCCCTGCGCGGCGTGTTGGGCGAGCATGCGGAACAAGCTGGTTCACTGGTGGCCCCCGACCGCCTGCGCTTCGACTTCACACACCCCCGCCAGGTGACGCCTGAACAGCTCCGTTCGATCGAGCGCCTCACCAACGCCTGGATTCGCGCCGACGAGGAAGTTGAGGTGGCACAAATGAGCTACAACACCGCCCGCGAACTCGGCGCGATGGCCCTCTTCGGTGAGAAGTACGGCGACGTTGTGCGCGTGGTCAGTGTTGGTTGTGACACATGCGACGATGACGACCATAGCGAGCCGGCGTTGTGTTCGCGTGAACTGTGTGGCGGCACGCACGTGAGACGGACTGGTGAGATTGGCTACTTCTGCATTACCGGCGAAGGCTCAATCAGCTCTGGTTTGCGGCGTATCGAGGCTGTCACCGGCCGTGGCGCCGAGGAATGGGTCGAGCAGCAGCGCCAGGTGACTCGCGCCCTCTCGGCACAGCTCGCAGCGCCGCTCCCTCAGATTCCCGAACGTGTCGATGCCCTTATGGCGGAACTGAAGGGACGCAGCGCTGAACTGGCGGCATTACGCTCTCGCCTGGCGGAAGGTCAAAGCGACCTGTTGCTAGAGCAGGTAAAGATAACAGGCGATAATGTTGCTTACATCGCCGCACGGGCAGAAGCCGCAAATGTGGAGGCGCTGCGCCAGCTCGTCGAGCGAGTGCGGGATCGCCTTCGCTCTGGCATCGTCGTCCTTGGCTCTGTCATCAATGATAGGCCGCAGCTTGTGGTGTCGGTAACCTCCGACCTGGTGAAGCAGGATTACCACGCCGGAAAGCTTGCACAAAAACTGGCTCAGATCATCGGCGGCGGTGGCGGTGGCAAGCCAGAGATGGCCCAGGTCGGTGGTCGTGATCCACGTGCCCTCCAGGAAGCTCTGGATCATGTAGGCGAACTTGTGGATGGCAAGATATCGTAGGTGTCAGGGGGTATGGATATCTGGCCATACCCGGCTAAAAAAGAGTGGTGTCTCATGTCTCCACGCTTCACCGACTGGAGCCTTGCGCTCGCTGCCGTCCTCGCCTTCATAACCGGCGTGGTCAGCCTGATCAGCGGCCTGCCGCAAGATTGGTTTATCTTTGCGCTGCACGGCATAGTGGGCCTCTGGCTTCTGCTGCTCTTGTGGGGCAAGTTGCAGCGCGTCTGGCCCAGGCTGATCCATCCCCGTCGCTGGGATCTCCGCACCATCTATGGCCTGCTGGCGCTGCTGCTGGTCACATTGGCGCTTGGATCAGGTCTCTGGTGGGTCGGAGGTGGCGATTGGTACTTCGCCGGGTTCAATCTGTTGAACTGGCATATTGTCCTGGGTTTCGTGCTCTCGGCAGCCATAGTATTTCATATGCTCGCACGCGCCAAACGGTTGCGCAAACGCGACGTTGCCGGAAGGAGGCAGGCACTGCATTTCAGCGCATTGCTCCTTGGCAGTGCGGCGCTCTGGCCAGCACAGCAGCTCGCCCAAGGTGTCTTGAATCTACCCGGCGCCGCGCAGCGCTTCACCGGCTCGCGCGAGAGCAGTAGCTACGCTGGAAACGTCTTCCCCACGTCAAGCTGGGTCGCCGATCAACCACGTCCAATTGATGCGCAGACGTGGCGGCTCTCGCTTGGCGGGGCCGTCACCATACCCCAGGAATTCTCCTACGACGAGCTGGCTTCGGCGCGTGATACCCTGGAAGCAACGCTGGATTGTACAGGTGGCTTTTATAGCACCCAGCTCTGGCGCGGCATCCGTATCGGGCGCCTGCTGGACCATGCCGCCTCGCGTACGGATGCACGCTACGTGAGTTTCATCTCCGTGACGAGCTACCGCTGGAGCCTGCCCCTGGAAGAAGCACGCACAGCGTTACTGGCGACCCATCTAGGCGAGGAACCGCTCTCCCATGAGCATGGCTTCCCCCTCCGCTTAGTCGCCCCAGGCCGTCGCGGCTTTGAATGGGTCAAATGGATCACCCGCATTGAAGTGTTGACCTCGCCCGATCTCGGCCAGATGCTTAGCATCTTCACTAGCAGCCTCACCGACACAGGGCGTGGAAAGTGAGAGCTAGAAGAGAATCACTAAGGAACTCTTGCTAGCTATGTGCCTGGTACTCATCCCAGGTGCGCTGCAGGGCTGGATCTCCTGGGACATTGCTGTAGATGGAGAAAATGGTCATATCATTTTCCCACCCGAGCGATTGCCAGAAGGACCTCAGTTCCCCTTCCTCCGGGCATTCTTTCCCAACACATATCCTTGTATGAATACTTCCCGCCCCACGCGCCTGCAGGAAGGTGACCGCCTGTCTCACCAGGTCGGATTGAACCTCATGTCGGCGTCTCTCTACATAGAGTTCTTCGATCTCTCCCGACAGTCCGGGCATCACCGGGTGACCTGAGACACAACAGGTAACAAATCCGATGATGGTCTGCTGTTCTTCAGCAACAAAACAGTGGACCGACTGGTGTGTCGCGTACTGTCTGAGATTGGCGAGAATAAGCTGTGACGACACGTCTGGTAGCGGAGTTCCCCCTTCCGCGCACATCTGCAGCCACAAGTCGCGAACACGCTCGGCTTCGCGTTCTTCCATTGGTCTGATCTTGGTCATGTTTCTCCTCATGCTTCTTTCTATCTAATCTTTGATCGCCGCCAGCAGCTCTGCGCAGGCAAGCGTCTCCATGTCGTAGTTCTCCAGGCGGCCAAAATCCTCGATGCTCCACCATACAGACAGCACAGCCTGTGCCAATCCCCAGCCGCGCACCCGTGCGCGGTCGAGGCCAAGCTCCTCGGCCAACTGATCCACGCGGCGTGCCAGGACGCGTCCTGGCCGTGGGTCCTCGAGCACCACTGACAACTGATTGCGCAGCAGCGCTCCTGGCTCGTAGGCTGGCTCGCCCACCAGCCCCTTGGGGTCGATTGCCAGCCACGGCTGGCGCTCGGCCGCCAGAATATTCTCGTGATGGAGATCCCCGTGCAGCAGGACGGGCTTAGCCATGGAGGCGCTCAGCTCGGCAAAGAGAGTCTCCGCCTCTTCGAGCAAAGCAGGCGGGAAAGGCCCACATCCTCCGCTGTAGTGCTGCCGCAAGCGAGCAAATCCCTCCCCCCAATCGAAGACCGTCGGAAATGCACGCTCCTGCGGCACCGGTCGCCACATCTGCCGCATAACAGATGCGGCTATAGAGGTAGCTTTTTCGTCATCCTCTACAGTGCTCAATAACGTGCCCGGCCGCAGCCGCTCCAGCAGCATCACCTCGTCACCCTCGTCATACTCCAGCAGCCGCACCATCCCGCAACCATCAAAGAGCCGCAGCGCTTCAACTTGTGTCGATTCGCCGTCCGGCAAACATGCTTTCACCACCACAGATGTGCCATCGCTGCGTACAGCGGGTGCAACGTAATTGTAGGAGAGGTCAAATGGAAAGCCGATGATGAGACCCCAGCGCTGTTCACACACCGCCAGAATGGTCGGTAGTCGCTCGATCCAGGCGCGGCCCTCTTCCCCGCCAAGCGCGATCATTTTACGAACAAAATCATCAGGAATAACAAACATGCTCAACATTCTCCGTTCATGCGTAATTTCTCCTATACAACCATCCCTGGCATTCTTTTCAGGGTAATGGTATACCAATGAACAGGGAAACCTGCACGCGGGAGAAGGTGGAGCTCGAGCAAAGAGAGGAACAAAGTGGAGATAACCGGAGAGCCATATCCGATTGGCTGATGCTAACCAGTAGAAAAAGAACTCATCAGCAAAAATACAAATGAGAGAAGATCTGGTACATGGATCATGTGAAGCGCTTCAGCGTCAATAGAATGTATGCACAGTATTCTCCTGAGTTGTGTAAACAATCACTCGCTACACCAGCATTTTTCTTATGTCATAGACACGAACAGACGGGCGACAGCGAACAGTCTCGACACTGAAAGCATACCCTATTCCACTTTAGAAAACAAGCCTTATGAACTGTTGACAAACTCACACAAATAACCTATACTGCTACTATGCAAATCGTAAATGATTTACAATTTACGTATTACGAACATCATCATTGGAAATACCACTTAAGAGGCAACAATGAGCGAGATCGATATCGACCAGGAAGCACGTAGAATGCTCTCTCAGCAGGCGTCACTTGAACGGTTCTTTGTTAAGTTTTCGGAGAGGGCGCGGCGAGCGCTGGTCTTGGCACAGGAGGAGGCGGCGCTCCTTGGTCACAACTACATCGGCACCGAACACTTGCTATTAGGACTGCTGCGCGAGGATACAGGTATCGCCGCCGATGTACTGAAGGAGTTCGATGTGAATTTGCAGCAGGTGCGAACTATCATCGAACGTATTGTGGGACGGGGTGATGCCGCTCCAGATGCTGGACATCCCTTTACGCCGCGTGCCCAGATTGTGATTACGCTGGCAGTCAGCGAGGCATGGCGTGCGCCTGCGCTTGGTACTGAACATATACTGCTGGGTCTCTTGCGCGAGGGTGAAGGTTTAGCTGCTGGCGCTCTCGAGACTCTGGGCGTTCCTCTTGAACAGATGCGCCTGCGCGTGTACCGGACGATGGTCAACCGGGTGGCCATGCCTGAGATTGTCCGGGAATTGTTCAAGGCCAAGAGCAACGTGGTGGCGTGCCGCGTCGATGACCTCGACCTTGATGCCATCGATGCGTTGGTCGAAGCCAGCGTTCGCACGACGCGCAGTGACGCGGCGTCCTGGCTCATCCATGCTGGCATTGACGCACACAAAGACATCTTCGAAAGTGTATATGCAACCGTGGCGGAGATTCGCCTGCTGCGTACGAAAGCGCGAGCGATCGTCCAGCAAGTCACGAAGTCTGGGTCAGACGCTTTGCCAAAACCTGGCGAACCATCGAGCGATAATGAAGGAGATTAGGAAATCTCCTCCTTCTCCAGTTCCGCGGGATAGAGCTGCTCTGTTAAGAATCGGCGGAAGACAACTAGCCGATCGGCGCCCTGGATACTCATGAGGTTGAAGGAGTGTCCTTCAGCAGCCCCACAAAAAAGCCTTATTGAGCCTCGGCGATAGGTATCTGCGCTACATCCGCCAGGGCGCGATCCAGCAGCTCAGCAGCCTCTTCCGAATCCTCGCGACTCAAATTCAATGGCGGGACCATGCGCAAAGTTGACGGGCCAAGATTGTTAAGCAGCAGGCCATACCTGAGCGCCTCCTGTACAATAACGGGAGCAAGTTCATGCTGGACGTTCACCGCCTGCATCAGGCCTATGCCGCGCGGGCTGTCGATGAAATGATACTTCTTGCAGAGGACTTCCCACCTGGCGCGCCAGTACGTGCCCATCTGTGCGGCATGCTCCACCAGGTTCTCATCGCGAATCGTCTTGAGCGTCGCCAGAGCCGCCGCGCTGGCGACAGGGTTGCCTCCAAAAGTGGTGCCGTGATCCCCCGCCACAAACACGTCCGTGCGCGGTCCGGTGAGCATGGCACCGATGGGTATGCCGCCTGCCAGGCCTTTGGCCATGGTGATGATGTCAGGCACGACGCCGTAGTGTTCCCAGCTGAAGAACTTGCCGGTGCGTCCCATGCTTGCCTGTATCTCATCGCAGATCATTACCAGGTTCTGCTCCTCGCACCACTGTCGTACCCCCTGGATAAACTCCTGGGTGCCAGGATAGATGCCGCCCTCACCCTGCACCGCCTCGATCAGCACACCTATCGTCTTCGCACTCGTGGCCGCCTTCAGAGCCTCCAGGTCATTGAAGGGCGTCTGTTTGAAGCCGTCGGCCAGGGGTACCCATGTCGCCTGGTAGTACGCCTGCCCAGTTGCCGAGGTTGTAGCCAGGGTGCGGCCATGGAAGCTGCGCTCCATGCTGATAATCTCGTACGCGCCATTGCGATGCAGCCGCCCGTATTTGCGTGCCAGCTTGATCGCCCCCTCGTTAGCCTCCGCACCGCTGTTGGAGAAGAATGAGCGCATGCCGTTGCTCAGCAGTCCGAGCTGCTCCGCCAGTTCGATCTGGCGTGTATTGTAGTAAAGATTAGAGACGTGAACGAGCTGCGTCACCTGGTATTGTACCGCCTCGATAATGGCAGGGTGACAGTGCCCCAGTACATTGACGGCAATGCCTGCCACCAGGTCCAGGTACACCTTCCCATCGCTATCCCACACACGGGAGCCTTCGCCGCGCACAAATGTCACCGGTTGGCGTTTGAATGTCGATTGATAATACTGGTGCTCCAGCGCGACCCAGTCACGTTTATTCACCTCTGTTGCCGACATGCTCATTTTCCTCCTTCTTTAAACGTCTATGCTAATTACCACGGCATACTACCGTGTATACAACGTATTCTCATCAATGTAGCCATGTGTCAGGTCGCCAATCGTCACTTCAGGACCCCCCATGGCAGCGCGGGCGGCTTCGTTGTCGTACTGAGCGGCCATGCCCTGCTTCATCACCTGCACATTGCCGATGTAGATATCATAGTTTTCTTGCTTCAGTTCGCAGCCGCTGGCTCCCAGCGCGGCGACAATGCGGCCCCAGTTGGGATCGCCGCCCGCCAGGGCGCATTGCCAGAGCGGCGAGAGCGTGATCGCGCGAGCGGCCTTCACAGCATCCTTCTTGTCACGTGCCCCCTGGACATGCACCGTCATCAACTTCGTTGCGCCTTCGCCATCGCGCGCCATCTCACGCGCCAGGTATTGCGTCACCCGCCGCAGCGCCTCGCGGAACGTTCCCGCTTCCAGGTGGCGATCGTTGATCGGCGTGTTCCCTGCCAGCGCATTGGCAAAGAGGATGCAGGTATCGTTGGTGGACATATCACCATCCATTGAGATCATGTTGTACGAGTTCCGGACGGCGTCGAGCACTTCCGCCTGCATCCATCCATGCTCTATGGCGGCATCGGTTGTGAGATAGGAGAGCATCGTCGCCATGTTCGGGTAAATCATACCCGCGCCCTTTGTGACACCACCCAGGCGTACGGTACGCCCCTCGATCTGAAATTCCAGTGCAATGCGCTTGGGGTGAGTATCCGTCGTCATGATCGCCTCAGAGAAGGCGTTCCCCTTGTCGCTGCCAGGTTCAATTGCTGCTACACCCGCCTTTATCTTCTCCATCGGCAGTTGACGCCCAATGATGCCGGTAGAGGAGCAGAGCACCAGCTCGTTCTCAAGGCCAAGCTTTCCGGCTACCAATTCGGTCATTAGGTAGGCGTTCATCAAGCCAGTATCGCCCGTGGCACAATTAGCGTTGCCGCTGTTGACAATGATGGCCTGCGCCCTGCCGCTGTGCAGCCGTGCCTGGCACACCAGCACCGGCGCGGCGCGGGTAGTGCTCGTGGTAAATGTGCCTGCCGCAACGCACGGCACGTCCGATGCTAAAATAGCCAGGTCCGGTATCGAGCCACCGGACTTGATACCGCAGGATGTAGTGCCCGCGTGGAAGCCCTGTGGCGCGGTTATACAGTTGTCGATCTCGCGAAATATGTCAGACAACGAAGAAATCCTCCTAATCAGAAAGAGTTCCCTGTTCCCATTGCACTGTTCGCAAGAGGAAATTACCAAGACTGGAAATGCAGGAACCGGGAACCAGAAACTCGCGGTCCACTTTATTGTACTATGTAGCTAGAAAAAGGCACAACCCCCAAGTCTGGCCACGGGAACCAGCCATTAAAGGAGAAGCCCATGACTCAAGCCAGTTATGATGAGATTGCGGACTGGTATAACGAGAGCATTCAAACAAACGGCCTCATGCATGACCTTGTTCTTCCCCCCATTTTCGACCTGCTCGGTGATGTTCGCGGGCAGCGTATCTGTGACCTTGCCTGCGGCCCGGGCGTGCTCTCTCGCACATTGGCGGTGCGGGGAGCCGGGGTAGTGGGAGTGGACCTGTCCGCGAAAATGCTCGAGATTGCTCGACAGTATGAGGACGTGGAACCGTTGGGCATCGTCTACCTGCAAGATAACGCTCATACGCTTACTACCCTTGACGATGCAGCCTTTGACGGCGTGCTTTGTAACATGTCGTTGACCGATATTCCTGATCTGAGGGCAACCTTTCAGAGCGTAAAGCGCATCCTGCGTCCCCTTGGCTGGTTTATCTTCTCGCTTACTCATCCATGCTTTCTAACGCCGTCATCAGGGTGGCTAACTGAAGCCGATGGAACGACCCACCGCACGGTGAGAGGCTATTTTGACGAAAGGTTCTGGCTCTCCGACAATCTGCATGGGGTACGGGGCAAAGTAGGCGCCTATCACCGCACGCTGAGCACCTACGTCAATACTCTGGCAGAAGCAGGCTTAGTGCTGGAGCGCCTTATTGAGCCGCAAACGACGCGGGACAGAGATGTTCGCAAAGGGTATAGCGAAGTACCAGCCCTTTTTGTGGCGAGATGCAGGAAAATATAGATAGAGGATATGGCTTATGTCTCCTTCAGTATAATGCGTGGCTGGTTTTCGCCTCTGAGGGAGCAAAAGCTGGTGAGCGAACTTGTGGGGGCAAATTAGAAGCTCTATATCTTCGCGGTATAGCATGGTGCCTCCACATGTGCTATGATCATTGTATCATGTTAGTATTCGGAAATATTTCATCATATCTACTATCTGAGGTCTGCCAGGATGAACCAAATCAAGGTCATCGTCGAGAAGCATGCTGATGGTTATGTTGCCTATCCTCTTGGTCTAAAAGGCATTGTTGTTGCTCAAGGCGACACCTATGAGGAAGCCTTAGCCGATGTGAGATCAGCCATCCAGTTTCACATTGAAACCTTTGGCCCGGAAGTTCTCGATGCAGAATCACCTGTACTGGAAGCATTTGTGGCTGAAGCAGGGGTAACTATCTAGTGTCTAAGTTTCCTGTCGATGCTCCCAGAGCAAAAGTCATAAGAGCTTTTGAGCTATTAATAAAGTACCTGCCCTCTTCGTTGCGAAATGCAGACAGGTAGCAAACCCTATGTGCAAAACCCTGGTCAGCAGGAGCCAAAACGACACCAGAACGACTCGCACTCTTTACTCAATTTGGTGATCCGGCGGTCATCTATGAGGTACATGCCAACAATCTGGTCGGAGGAACGTTTACCTATGTCCTCTACCAGGAGTCAGCTATCAATGTGGATTGGATGCTGATCCCACAGTCTCGCGCCTATCTGGAGCATCCTTCTCTTCTGCTGTTTAGCCATGCTGAGCTTTCTGAGCCACCTGCCGAGGAGCCACCGAGTCGTGAGGAATGCGCCGAATGGGCTTCTTCGCAGGTAGGATTCTTCTGGATGATTGCCGCCAGCAACGTGCAGAATTTCTTGCATGGAGACCTCGTTCAGTATCATACCCTGCTGTGCTGGCTTGAGGACAATGTACGTGAAACGCGAGCGGCTCTCAAGGGAGAGCGTACCCACTTTAGCAAGGCTTCACGGATCAAGCTCTATTGCACTCGGGAGGAGCAGATTGCAACGCTGCGGTCCCTCTGCGATGAGATGGAATCTCTCATGCCACAGGTCATCGCCCTGGGAGGGTATGTCCCTGCTTCGCCTCGTTCCGTGATTGAAAAGCGACTCGCACTGCTCGAATGATGTGTTAGTCTACTACCCATTCTCCCCGAGCTTATATGGCTGTTGCAACTGTGGAGGCAACAGGTGTGCGTCTGCCGGCGCTGTTACAGGCTCTTGCCCGCTCTTTTCCGCAATACTGAGCCTCGGTATGCTCACCATGATCGACGGCGCCTCATACTGGCCCTCGTTGATCGGCTGATTGAAGAGCGACTCAAAAAGCGGCCCCTCTAACGT
>WNGP01004757.1_pt1 | contig 11315 bp, 7 predicted proteins | sample 5407671 | NCBI WGS metagenome assembly WNGP01 (sample SAMN13153381, study PRJNA577476) | soil metagenome | isolation source: 40 cm soil or saprolite under Garry oak tree replicate 2 | place: USA:California | collected 2016-06-15 | reverse complement strand
CGCCTTAGCCTGGTTCCTCGACTGCGGTGGGCGCCAATGTAAGAGCCTCGCCCCCTAGGTCGCCAGGCGCGCTCCAAAACTGACCTCCTGGTTGGTCCGGCCACCAGCTGGTCCCAAAGATGGTCATTCGGGCCGCGATAGAATACGTCGATACCATGGGGCCCACCAATAATGGCAGCTGGCTCTGACGATAGCTCAACCCCGCCCAAGTCAGTCGGCGCGCTCCACCACTCTTGAGCGCGGGCCAAGTCCGAGGGCTAGGGATAGTAACAAGCGATGGCAACTACAGCACCTGCGTAACCCATCGTTTCCCCCTAACAGCGGCAAGACGAAGTCACCCGGCGGTGCAAGTTATGATACTCCCTCTTCAGCACGGCCACAGAAAAAAATGGCCGACGTGGAGAGACATTCCGCCGCACGAGGTTGAACACACAGGTGCTGCACCGCAGCCAGCGCATGAAAGCGCTCGGCCGAAGCCCGGTCGGCCGGGGAGCCGATCGGCTTTTGCAGGCCGCAAGGACGTTAGCCGAAAGCAAGAAACCAGAGAAACCTGCCGAGCACCGGTACAAACTCTTGCCCATGTATTGCAGCCGCAGCTGCTCGTCGTTGGGAAGCGACGCCATCGCTGGGGTTTTCGCTCCGGCTTTGCCTCTTTGAACCTGTTCAAGCCATTGCAGCATGGGATCCGGCAGCACCACCTCATCGTCGGTCCCGGCGGCGAGATTGTCCGACAGCAATTTCTGCGCCTGCGGTGTCGCCCACAGCGGCACGCTCAAGTGGCCGATCGCCGCTCGCCCGTTAACAGCCTGTTAACCAACGCAGCCTAGCCTGCGGTCATCGCCCGGTCATCAGCCGATTGCCGCCCGGTTCGTTCTAGGAGAACAGCCGATGTCCGTTGAAATGCTGACATATGCCGCTCTCGGTGCCCGCCTGACAATCTCGGCAGAGGCCGCTCGTGCGCTTGCCAAGCGACTCCGGTTGCCGCGCTCGCTTTCGGATGATGGCAAAGCCTTGGTGAGCGTTGATCTCGCTGAAATACGGCATACGCCCCGGCCACGGGCTGGTGGCCAGGTAGGCAACATCGCCCTATTAGCGGCAAAGATCGAGGCATTGCAGGCGGAGATCGCGCGGCTCGAAGCAAGGGCAGCCGATCACAGAGCAGATTTCGAGCGCGAGCGCGAGCGCGCCGATCGCCTGACGGTTGAGCTGCTGCAGGCGACTGCCGAGACTATGGCAGCCAAGGAGGTGACGGCACGGCTTGAAGGTGAGGTGGCGGCTCTGCGGACCGGTGGCCGAGCTGGCGGCTCGATCGAGCGCCACGGACAAGCTGCACGCCGACTAGGACATCTAGCCGCGACCATAGTGGAAGCAGACCGCAAGGCTTGTAGGTAGCAATCCGTGTCCTCTCATCCCCCAGCTTGCGGATCAACGGTGAGGCAAAAATGACCAACATCACCGATATTCGCGAGATGAAGGCGCGCATTATCGTGTTTGGGGTCGGCGGCGCCGGCGGCAATGCCGTCAACAACATGATCGCGGCGGGGCTGCAAGGTGTCGACTTCATCGTCGCCAATACCGACGCACAGGCGCTCACCAGCTCGAAGGCCAAGCGCATCATCCAGATGGGTACCCAGGTGACCGAAGGCCTTGGCGCCGGCTCGCAGCCCGAAGTGGGGCGCGCCGCAGCCGAAGAAGCAATCAATGTGATCCGCGATCATTTGACCGGCGCACACATGGTGTTCGTTACTGCCGGCATGGGCGGCGGTACCGGCACCGGGGCAGCGCCCATTATCGCCAGGACCGCGCGTGAGCTTGGCATTCTCACCATCGGTGTAGTCACCAAGCCGTTCCACTTCGAGGGCCAGCGCCGCATGCGCTTTGCTGAAGCTGGCGTCGCGGAACTGTTGAAGGTGGTGGACACCCTGCTGATCATCCCGAACCAGAACCTGTTCCGGGTGGCCAACGAGAAGACCACATTCGCCGATGCCTTCGCCATGGCCGATCAGGTGCTTTATTCGGGTGTGGCCTGCATCAGCGACCTTATAGTCAAGGAAGGTCTGATCAATCTCGATTTTGCGGACGTTCTCGCCGTGATGCGCGAGAAGGGCAAGGCCATGATGGGCAGGGGCGAGGCTTCTGGCGAGAAGCGCGTGCTCGCCGCCGCTGTGGCCGCGATTTCCAATCCGTTGATCGAGGACCCCTCGATCAAGCGCGCCAGTGGCCTCATAATCTCCATCACCGGCGGCAAGGACCTGATGTTATTCGAGGTCGACGAAGCTGCCAGTCGCATTCGCGAAGAGGCCGACCAGGACGCCAACATCATCGTCGGCGCGTCTTTCGATGAAAGCCTGGAAGGTGTCGTCCGCGTTTCGGTGGTGGCGACCGGCATCGATAATCTCGGCCCGGCGCGCCAGACGCAACCAGCGGAAAGCTCACTCACGGGACTCGCCGGCAGGCTGCGCAACGACAGCCGTCGCATCGCCGACCGGATAGAGCGTAGTGCACCGCTGCCGCGATTAGAGAGTTCGCCGCTCCGCCCGACGGCCCGCCACCCCGAAGGGCGACCGGCAAACCCGATTTCGGAATATGCGCGCCATGCGGCTCCGCAGGGCCTCGATCCGTACGGCCGCTCCTCTCCTGTGCGCAATTCCATCGAACAAAACGTTCTCGATATCCCGGCCTTCCTGCGCTGCAAGGCCAACTGAGCCGTCGTAAGCTCGTAGGGCGCAATAGCGAATCGTCCCGGCACCAACTTGACCGTGGTTCGGGCGCGCCATGGCTGATCAGTTGAGCGCGGTCAAACCAGGTCAGTTCATGAATTGCGGCGGCGCGTGCTGGTGGCGATCGCGGCGGCGGCGGTACGGTTCTCGACGCCGAGCTTGGCGTAGATCTGCTCGAGATGCTTGTCCACCGTCCGCGGGCTGAGGCCGAGGATCTGGGCGATGTCCCGGTTGGTCTTGCCTTTGCTCAGCCACGACAGCACTTCGCCCTCGCGGGTCGTCAATCCGAGTTCACTGGAGAATTCCGCGGGCAAATTCGTGCTGGTATCTTTTGCCAGCCGCAGCAGGAACTCGTTCGGACCAAGCTTGCCCATATATTGCAGCCGCAGCTGTTCGTCGTTGGGAAGCGACGCCATCGCCGTGGTTTTCGCTCCGGCTTTGCCCTTTTGAACCTGTTCGAGCCATTGCAGCATGGGATCCGGCAGCACCACCTCGTCGTCGGTCCCGGCGGCGAGATTGTCCGACAGCAATTTCTGCGCCTGCGGTGTCGCCCACATGATCTTGCCTTGCCGGCTGACGGCGAGAAGATACCGGCCTGAGGCGTCGAGCGCGGCGCGGGCGCTCTGGGTCAGCCTGGCATTGGCGAGGTGAACTCTTATTCGCGCCAGCATCTCCTCGATGACGATCGGCTTGGTCACATAATCGACGCCGCCGGCTTCGAGGCCGCGCACGATGTGCTCGGTCTCGGCCAGCCCCGTCATGAAGATGACCGGCACATTGCTCAACCCCGCGTCACGCTTGAGACGCTGGCAGGTCTCGAAACCGTCCATGCCGGGCATCACGGCGTCGAGCAGAATGATATCCGGCGTGATCTGGTCGACGATCCGCATCGCGGCGGCGCCATCCATGGCAACCATGACCGTCATTCCCGCGCCATCAAGCGCGTCGGTCAGCAGGCGCAGCGTTTCCGGTGAATCATCGACAACGAGCGCGACATCGCGTTTTTTGGCTTCAGTGATCATAGCTGTGCAGGGTCTTCAATGTTGCCATGTACTGATCGAGGTCGAAACGGTCGATCAGCGAGCGCATCTGCGCGACGAAGCCGGCATGTTCGGGGTTGTCGGTTCCTATCTCGTCGAGCTTGACCTGGATCGCGCGAATGTAGCCCATCTGCCCAAGGCCGATCAGTTCCTCGACATGTTTCACGGATGGTCGCGGGCCGCTGTCCGGTTTCCATTGCGGAGCGGTGATTTGATCGGTCTCATACTGCCATTCGATCTTGAGCAGCTGGCGGATCAATTCCAGCAATCTTGGAATATCGATCGGCTTCATCAGGTAGCCATCGTGAAACGGCTGGGCGAGCGGAGTGCCATGCGCCTCCAGCGCGCTTGCCGAAACCATCAGGATGCGGGCCTGGTGATGGCCGGTGGAACGCAGCGTCTCCGCGACGGCCCAGCCGTCCATGCCCGCCATCGAGATATCGAGCAGGAACAGATCCGGCCGGCAATGCTGGGCGAGCGCGAGACAGCCGGCTCCGTCCGGTGCGCTGAGCAGGATAAAGCCAAGCGGCGTCAGCACCTCGCGCAGCAAATCGCGCTGGATCGGATCATCGTCGGTAATCAGGATCGTCTTGCGGGGACCGTGGTAGCCGAAGAACGGAGCGTTCACCGGCGCGATCCGCGTCGGATTGGTGACTTCCGAGAGCAGGATTTTGACACGGAAGGTGCTGCCGCTTCCGACCGCGCTGGTGACCCGGATGTCGCCACCCATCACGCCGGCAAGCAACCGGCTGATGGTCAGGCCGAGGCCGGTCCCGGTCTGCGGTTGCGAGACGCCCAAGGCGCCGCGTTCGAACGGTGCAAAGATGCGTTCAAGGTCGCTGCCCTGGATGCCGGGGCCGGTGTCGATCACTTCGAACTCGGCGACGGGACTGCGGTAATGCACGACGAATTGCACGCTGCCGGCTTGCGTGAATTTGATGGCGTTCGACAACAGATTGATCAGGATCTGACGCAGGCGCTTCTCGTCGGCGTACACCACCAGCGGCAGCACCGTCGGCCGCTTGAAAGCGAAGTCGATGCCCTTGGCGGCGGCTTGCAGGCGGAACATGCCAACCAGCTGATCGAGGAATTCGCTCATGCGAACCTCGTCCCGAGACAGATACAGCCGGCCCGCCTCGATCTTCGAGATGTCGAGAATGCCGTCGATCAGGCCGGACAGATGATCGGCGCTGCGGCGGACCACGCGGACCTGATCGCGCGGTTTGGCGAGCAGGCTCGAATCCTGCTCCAGCAATTGAGCGTAGCCAGAGATCGCATTCAGCGGCGACCGCAGTTCATGGCTAAGGCCGACGACATATCGGCTCTTGGCAAGATTGGCGGATTCGGCGACTTCCTTGGCGCGCTGCAACTCGGCGTCGGTGCGTTTATGCGCGTCGATTTCCTGGATCAGCAGCGCGGTCTGCCGCCTGGTTTCCGCTTCCGCCGCGCGCCGGCTCTGCTGGGCGAGCACGAACAGCCACGCGACCACGCCGATGATGATGGTCAGCGCGAAGAACACCTTCCACAGCACGTCGGACAGCTGCAGAGTGTCGGCGTGGACCGTCGCCGATGTCTGCAAATAGATCATGCCGAGCGTCAGCCCGACCAGCCCCGCGGAAATGGCGAACACGCCGAGATAATGTCCGAGCTGCGAGTTGATCCGGGCATAGATCGGCTGCGGCAGCAGCTTGCCGAGGGTTTCGGCGACCTGCGCCTGGATCCGCGCATGCGGCTTGCAGAGATCGTGGCATCGCGCATCGAGCGAACAGCACAGCGAGCAGATCGGACCGGCATAGGCGGGACACGACGCCATGTCCTCGGGCTCGAACGAGTGCTCGCAGATGCAGCACTGGATCGCTGCGATATTCTGCCAGCTGCGCTTCGGCCTGCGCGCAATGTAATATTTGCCGTCGGTCGCCCACGCGATCAGCGGCGCCGTGACAAAGGCCACGATAAGCGCCACAAACGGCGCCAGCGCCTTCGCGGTCGGCCCGAACAGGCCGTAGAATGCGCTGATGGAGACGATGGTGGCGGTCGTCATCGCGCCGACGCCGACCGGATTGATGTCGTAGAGATGGGCGCGCTTGAACTCCATGTGTCGCGGGCGCAAGCCGAGCGGCTTGTTGACGACGAGATCGGAGACCAGCGCGCCAACCCAGGCGATGGCGACATTGGAATAAAGTGCCAGCGTCTGCTCCAGCGCCTTGTAGACGCCGATCTCCATCAGCAGCAAGGCGACAACGACGTTGAAGACCAGCCAGACCACGCGACCGGGGTGACTATGGGTAAGCCGGGAAAAGAAATTCGACCAGGCGATCGAGCCGGCATAGGCGTTGGTGACGTTGATCTTCAATTGCGAGAGGATCACGAAGGTGCCGGTCAACGCCAGCGCGAGATCCGGTTGCGACAATACGTAACGAAAGGCTTCGAGATACATATGCGCCGGTTCGGCGGCATGCTCGGTGGTAACGCCGTGGCTAAGCGCAAAGTAGGCGAGGAACGATCCCGCCAACAGCTTGAGCGCGCCGAGAATGATCCAGCCCGGACCGGCGCTTAACAGCGCGATCCACCAGGAGGTCCTGGAGGTCCGCCGGTCGCGCGGCAGGAAGCGCAGGAAGTCGACCTGCTCACCGATCTGCGCCACCAGCGCGAACACCACCGAGGCGGCGGTGCCGAACAGCAAGAGATCGAGATGACCACTGGGGTCGCCGTGCTCGCCGGGAAATTTTGTCCACTCCGAAAATGAATACGGATTGGCGTAGGCGATCGCCGCGAACGGGAGGATGTGAAGAATGATCCACAGCGGCTGCGTCCACAATTGGAAGCGGCTGATCAGGGTGATGCCGTACGTCACCAATGGAATGATGACGACAGCGCTGATGAGATAGCCGATCGGACGCGGGATGCCGAAGCACATCTCGAGCGCGGATGCGAGAATCACCGCTTCGATCGCAAAGAAGATGAACGTGAAGGATGCGTAGATCAACGACGTGATGGTCGAGCCGATGTAACCGAAGCCGGCGCCGCGGGTCAAAAGATCGATGTCGATGCCGCATTTGGCGGCGTGGTAGGCGATCGGCAAACCGCAGCAGAAGATAATGACGCTGACGACGAGGATGGCTGCGGTGGCGTTGGTGACGCCGTAGTTGAGCGTGACGGTGCCGCCGATCGCCTCAAGCGCCAGGAACGAGATCGCGCCCAAGGCGGTATTGGCGACCCGGGCAGCGGACCAGCGTCGCGCGCTCTTGGCCGTGAAGCGCAGCGCATAGTCTTCCAGCGTCTGGTTGGCAACCCATTGATTATATTGGCGCCTGACGCGGTCTATCCGCTGCCGCCCTGCCACTTCGATACTCCTGACCCCCAAGGCCCTACGCCTGCAAACCCTGTCCAAAACCTACGTCGCTATTTTGCGGTGCAATATACGCGATCTTGCGTATCTGTGCACTGCACAATTCGAGCAATCCTTGCCTGACCAATAGGCGTCCTCGAACAACAATGGGGTACTCATGTCAGACGAGATCAAACGGGGCCTGCAGTCTCCGCTTCGGCGCAAACTGCTGATGGGAATGGCCGCCTTGCCAGCCATATCGATGCTTTCGCGGCCGTCCTTCGCGGACATTCCGGCAACCTCCGCGGTCAATACGACGGGCCTCGCGGTAACCGATACTGAAGTCACGGTCGGCATCCTGCATTCCGTGACCGGCACCATGGCGATCAGCGAAACCGGATCGGTGGAAGCCGAAAAACTGGCGATCGAACAGATCAACGCGTCGGGCGGGGTGCTCGGCCGCAAGATCAAGTTCATCCAGGAAGACGGCGCCAGCGATTGGCCGACCTTCGCCGAGAAAGCGAAGAAGCTGCTGGTCAACGACAAATGCGCAGCCGTGATGGGCTGCTGGACCTCGGCCTCGCGCAAGGCGGTGCTGCCGGTGTTCGAGCAATATAACGGCATGCTCTATTATCCGACCTTCTACGAAGGCCTCGAGCAATCCAAGAACGTGATCTATACCGGCCAGGAAGCGACCCAGCAGATCATCGCAGGCCTCGACTGGGTCAACAAGACCAAGGGCTCCAAGACCTTCTATCTGCTCGGCTCCGACTACATCTGGCCGCGCACCTCGAACAAGATCGCCCGCAAGCACATCGAGGGCCACCTGAAGGAGGCCAAGGTCGTAGGCGAGGAATACTTCCCGCTCGGCCACACCCAGTTCAATTCGGTCATCAACAAGATCAAGCTGACCAAGCCCGACGTGATCTACGCCATCATCGTCGGCGGATCGAACGTCGCCTTCTACAAGCAGCTGAAGGCCGCCGGCATCGACCTGTCGAAGCAGACGCTCCTGACCATCTCGGTGACCGAAGACGAGATCGACGGCATCGGCGGCGAGAACATCGCCGGTGCCTTTGCCTGCATGAAGTACTTCCAGTCGCTCGACAACGCCAACAACAAGGCCTTCGTGCCGGCGTTCAAGAAGATGTGGGGCGAGAAGACCGTGATCGGCGACGTGACGCAGGCGGCCTATCTCGGTCCGTGGCTGTGGAAGTTGACGGCTGAGAAGGCCGGAAGCTTCGACATCGACAAGATCGCGGCGGCGTCGCCCGGGGTCGAATTCAAGGGTGCGCCGGAAGGATACGTCCGCATCCATGAAAATCACCACCTGTGGTCGAAGACCCGCGTCGGCAAGGCCAAGCTCGATGGCCAATACGAGCTGGTTTACGAAACCGCCGACCTGGTCGAACCGGATCCGTTCCCCAAGGGCTATCAGTGAGACCGGGCGCACTCTGGCGCGCTCGCTCCAAAGAACACTTTCGCGCGTGGACCGCCTGATCCACGCCACCGACCAGCGCGTCGCGATCGGATCGCGACGCGGGCCTTCCCGATGACGGAGAACGGATGATGTTCGGCGATTATTCGATTGGCGATCTCGGCGCGATTTTCGCGATGCAGGGCTTCGCGGGCCTGATCCTGTTTTCGGTCTACGTCTTGATGGCGCTCGGCCTCGCCATCATCTTCGGCCAGATGGGCGTCATCAACATGGCGCATGGCGAGTTCATGATCCTCGGCGCCTATGTCACCTATCTGACCGCAACGACTTTCGAAACCTATCTGCCAAGCCTGTTCAGCGGGTATTTCTTTCTCGCGATGATATTAGCGTTCATCGCTTCCGGCTCGCTCGGCATGCTGGTGGAATGGGGGCTGATCCGGCATCTCTACAAGCGTCCGCTGGATACGCTGCTTGCGACCTGGGGACTGAGCCTGATCCTGCAGCAGGCCTATCGCTCGATCTTCGGCGCGCGTGAAGTCGGCGTCGAGCTGCCGCAATGGATGCTCGGATCGAAGCAGGTCACCGACACCATCGAAGTTCCGATCAACGGCATCTTCGTGATGTGCCTCACCGTGCTGATCACGCTGGCGGTGGCCTACATCATGTTCAAGTCGCGCTGGGGCCGGCAGGTGCGGGCGGTGATGCAGAACCGGGTCATGGCCGGCGCCGTCGGCATCAATACCGAGAAGGTCGACCGTTACACCTTTGGCCTCGGCTGCGGCATCGCCGGCATCGCGGGCAGCGCCTTCACCATGATCGGCTCGACCGGGCCGACCTCCGGCCAGCTCTACATCGTCGATACCTTCCTGGTCGTGGTGTTCGGCGGCGCCGCAAGCCTGCTCGGAACCATCGCGTCGGCCTTCACCATCTCGCAGGCGCAGTCGACCATGGAATTCTTCATGTCAGGCTCGATGGCCAAGGTGCTGACGCTGCTGGCGATCGTCGCCATCCTGATGCTGCGGCCGCAAGGGCTGTTCGCGCTCAAGGTTCGCAAATAACAACAAGACGGATTGGCCATGATCAACGCGCGCTTCTTCAATCGCTCCGAGTTAATCGGCTTCGTGACGCTGGCCATCCTGCTGTTCGTCATCTTGCCGCTGACGCTGGATGTGTTTCGCCTCAACCTTGTCGCCAAGTACCTGACCTACGGCTTTGTCGCGATCGGCCTGGTGTTGTGCTGGGGCTATGGCGGCATCCTAAGCCTCGGGCAGGGGGTGTTCTTCGGGCTCGGCGGCTATTGCATGGCGATGTATCTGAAGCTCGAGGCATCGAGTGTCGCGAATACCAAGATCCAGTCGACGCCGGGCATTCCTGATTTCATGGACTGGAATCAGCTGACGCAACTGCCGTTCTTCTGGAAGCCGTTCCATAGCTTCCCGTTCACGCTGCTTGCCATCTGTCTGGTGCCGGCGATTTTCTCCTTCATCATCGGCGCCGCGATGTTCAAGCGCCGGGTCGGCGGCGTCTATTTCGCGATCATCACCCAGGCGATCGCGGCCATTCTCACCATCCTGATCGTCGGCCAGCAGGGCCATACCGGCGGCATCAACGGCATCACCGATCTGCGTACCCTGCACGGCTGGGACATCCGCACCGACCACGCCAAGTTCATCCTGTACTTCGTCGAGGTGATCGCCCTGTTCGGCTGCATCGTGGCAGCGCAATTCATCCGATTGACAAAACTCGGCCGCATCCTGGTGGCGATGCGTGAACAGGAAGACCGGGTCCGCTTCTCCGGCTACAGCGTCGCCAATTTCAAGATCTTTGCGTTCTGCGCGGCCGCGGTGTTCGCAGCGATCGGCGGCGCGATGTTCACCCTCGAAGTCGGCTTCATGTCGCCGTCCTTTGTCGGCATCGTGCCGTCGATCGAGATGGTGATCTATACGGCGGTGGGCGGCCGGCTCTCGATCCTGGGCGCGGTCTACGGCACGCTGCTGGTCAACTTCGCCAAGACCAGCCTGTCGGAATCCTTTCCTGAATTGTGGCTGTTCGGACTGGGCGGACTGTTCATCGCGGTCGTTCTTGCCTTCCCGAACGGTCTCGCCGGCATTTGGGGCGACTATGTGCAGCCGCGCATGGATCGGCTGATCTCGTCGCGCAAATCGAAATCCGGCAAAGGCTGGACCGACGGTTCAGTCGCCGACGGCGCCCCGGCGGAGTGAGGAGGTCATCATGCTCGTAGGCCATCAGCCCAAGGAATTCCTGCTCGCGGTCGAGGCGCTCACGGTTTCGTTCGACGGCTTCAAGGCGGTCAACGACCTGTCGTTCTATGTCGATGAGAACGAAATCCGCGTCATCATCGGCCCCAACGGCGCCGGCAAGACCACGGTGCTTGACCTGATCTGCGGGAAGACCAAGGCGACCTCCGGCTCGATCCAGTTCCGCAGCCAGGAGCTGACCAAGATGAAGGAGAACCAGATCGTCCAGGCAGGCGTTGGGCGTAAATTCCAGACGCCGTCGATCTATGACGATCTCACGGTGTTCGAGAATCTCGAGATTTCCTTTCCGCGCGGCCGAACCGTGTTCGGTGCACTGACTTTCACCCGCGATGCCGTCGTGCGCGACCGGGTTCATGAGGTCGCCGAGATGATCTTCCTGAAAGACCGGCTGAACGTCAAAGCCGAACTGCTCAGCCACGGCCAGAAGCAGTGGCTCGAGATCGGCATGCTGCTGATTCAGGATCCGGACCTCTTGATGCTCGATGAGCCGGTGGCCGGCATGAGCGTCAG
>WNGP01006771.1_pt1 | contig 11318 bp, 14 predicted proteins | sample 5407671 | NCBI WGS metagenome assembly WNGP01 (sample SAMN13153381, study PRJNA577476) | soil metagenome | isolation source: 40 cm soil or saprolite under Garry oak tree replicate 2 | place: USA:California | collected 2016-06-15 | reverse complement strand
CGGCAACCGGCAAGGCCGGAGCGATGCCCAGGCCACCGACGCGTGTGTGACGGGGCTCAAGCGGATCGCGCCGACCGCCGAGCGTTACGGCGTGACGATCTGCGTCGAGCTGTTGAACAGCAAAGTCGATCACAAAGACTATCAGGGCGATCGCACCGCGTTCGGCGCTGCGATCATCGAAGCGGTCGGTTCGGCGCGCGTCAAGCTCCTGTACGACATCTATCACATGCAGATCATGGAAGGCGACGTCATTCGGACGATCCGCGAGCACGCGAGCCATATCGGCCACTTCCATACCGGTGGGGTGCCGGGACGCCACGAGCTGGACGACACCCAGGAGCTGAACTACCGCGCCGTTGCCGGGGCCATCGCCGACACCGGTTTCTCAGGGTATGTCGCCCACGAGTTCGTGCCGACCCGGGAGCCGCTGACGTCGTTGAAGCAGGCGGTCGAGCTGTGCTCCGTTTAGTGTCCCCGGAGGCAATCGCAGAGTCTTGATGGGAGCGTATGCTCCCAACCAACACCCGCCCGCTCGCGCGGCTCGTCCTCTTGAGCCTGATGCTGACGTTTATCGTGGCCCGTTTCGTCAGCATCCTCATGATCCTGTTCCACAGGCAGGACATGTATCTCCATGTGCGCGATACACATGTCCATCACCTCAACTATGGCATCTTCCTCCTCGTCGGCGTCGGCGCCTACCTGCTCTTCAGTCCCCGCTCGGCAGCTCCGACGCCCCCCGCCGCCGCAGTGATCTACGGGGTCGGCCTCGGTCTCACGTTCGATGAGTTCGGGATGTGGCTGCACCTGAACGGCGATTACTGGCAACGCGCCAGCTTCGACGCCGTGATCGTGCTGGTCGCGGCCCTCGGCCTCGCCGGCTTCGCCCCGCCGCTGACCCGCTGGCGTCGCTGGCAGGTCGCCACCGCGCTGTTCGTTCTCTTGCTCCTCGCCGGGACCATGCGACTGGCGGCCCGCGTGGAGCCGCGGCTCCAGAGCTGGGAGCAGCGCGCCCGCTCGTAGCGCTTGCCAAGCCCCGCGCCCTGAATACCGTTGAGCACCACTCATCGGAGCATCGCGTGGCGTCTGGCCGGTTCGAGCTGCTCGTCGGCATCGCGATCGGGATCACGATCGCGTGGCTGTATTTCCTGGTCTGGAAACTTCGGTATAGCGCGACGATTCGAGAGGACGCCGTCCAGCGCAGTCTTGCCGTGACGGCCGGCAAGGTCCACGAGCAGCTCGTGCCCTATCTCCCCGAATTCGGGTTCAACCCCAAGGACGCCCGGTTCCTCGGCAGCCCGGTCGATCTGATCGTGTTCGACGGGCTCGCCGCGGGCGACGTGCGGCGGATCGTCTTTGTGGAGGTGAAGACGGGCGGCGCATCGCTCACGGCGCGCGAGCGCCAGGTGCGCGACGTCGTCGAGTCCCGTGAGGTCGTGTGGGCTGAGCTCCGGCTCACGCGCAGCGAGGGCTAGGCGCTATCCGGCGATTTGCTACATTGGAAGCTCCTCGAACCAGGAATCTTGCATGAAGAGCATGTTCTGGGGCGCGGTCATCATCGCGATCGGGCTCATCCGTGGCGACTCCGTATTTCGCGGCGACTTCAATGTGCTCAGCATCATCTTCGACGCCCTCGGCGTCTTCTTCATCATTCGGGGATTGGTGTCGATCTATCAGGCGAAACAGCAGGAATCGGTCTCGGCGCCACCCCCGCCACCCCCGGCGAGATGACCCTAGAGTGACGGCCGCTTCGGCCGCCGCTCTCCCCGTTGGGCGATCGGGAACGCCAGCAGAAAGCGATGAAAGCGCTGGTAGTCGAGCGCCAGCGCCTTGCTCGCGCCGTTCGAAACGACGGTCGCCGTGCGGCGTCCTGGTCTGAACGTGCCGTATTCCCCGACGACCTGGCCCGCGCCGAGCTGCGCCACCACCCAGCCATCGGAGAGCCGGACCTCCATGCGTCCCGCGACGATGGCGAACACCTCCGTGGCGGGATCACCCTCGCGGAACACGACCTCCCCGTCGCCGAATTCGCGCGGGGTGAACATCGTGGCGAGGATCTTCAGCTCGTTGGGTGGCATCATTGCGGCGCGGCGGCGCGCAGCCGCCGCCACTCGTAGAGCAGGATGACCGGCACGTAGAACGTGACGTCGGCGGCAAGTTTGCCGAGCGGGACGCCCAGCGCGCGCCCCAGGAGACGCGTGCCGAAGCCCATGGCGGCGGGCCGGATGATCCCGCTATCGAGGACCTCGGCGGGGCCGAACTCGATCATCAGATTCGCCGCCGTGGTGAGCCAGGCGCGCGGCCCGTAGGTCACGCCGCCGGCGCGGGCGGTCCTCCGGTCGGTGCGGATTTCCCGTCCCACGATGACGCCGTAGAACCCGAGCGTTTCGCCGAGGGCGCCGCCGAAGGCCGCGGCGATCTCGTTGCCGGTCAGCGCGTGGACGACGTAGGAGCCCAGCAGCGCCATCCCGATGCCGGTCACCTCGGCCGGTCCGTAGCGGCGCAGCCAGCGTGTCAGCCACGGCAATTCCATGGGCCGAAGTTGCCCGCAGCGGGCGCATCGTCAAGCACCGACCACCAAACCCGATTAGTTTCGAGTCATGGCCAAGCGCCGCCAGACCTACGAGTCCGACGACATCACCGTCACCTTTGACCCTGATGTGTGCATTCACTCCGGCGTGTGCGTCCTGGGATTGCCGGACGTGTTCGACATCAAGCGCCAGCGGTGGATCCGGCCGGAGCTGCAGCCGGCCGACGTCGTCGCCGCGCAGGTGATGCGGTGCCCGTCCGGTGCCTTGCAGTTCGTGCGCAAGCCAAAGCCGGACTGACCCCGCGATGCCGACCTACGAGTACAAGTGTCCGAACGGGCACCTGTTCGAAAAAACGTTTCCTCGCATCTCCAACCAGCGCTTCGCAAAATGCCCCAAGTGCGGCAAGCGGTCGGAGCGGCAGATCTCGGGGGGGGCGGGACTCGTCTTCAAGGGCTCGGGGTTCTACGCGACCGATTACAAACGGCCGGCGGGAACGACCGAAAAGGCCGACACAACGGCGGAGAAGGCCGAAAAGACCGAGAAGTCCGACTCGAAGCCGTCGCCCAAAAAAGACTCTAGCACCGACAAGTGACGGCACTCGAGACGATCCGTGCGGCGCTGGCACAAGCGGCGTCACAGTTGGGCGCGTCTGATGTCGAGGTCGCGCTCGAGCGCCCGCGCGATCCTACCCACGGGGATCTCGCCACCAATCTCGCGCTGACGCTGGCCAAGACGTTGGGGCAAAAACCGCGCGCCCTCGCGGAGCGTCTCATTGCGGCGATCGATCTGCCGCCGGGCATCGTGCGCAAGACCGAAATTGCAGGGCCCGGGTTCATCAATTTTTTCCTGGTGGGCGAGCAGGTCGTCGGCGTGCTGCCGTCCATCATCACGGGCGGCAAGGAGTATGGAAAGAGCGATGTCGGCCGGAAGGCGAAGATCAACGTCGAGTTCGTCTCCGCCAACCCCACAGGTCCGCTGCACGTGGGGCACGGACGCGGGGCCGCGCTCGGCGATGGCATCGCGGCGCTGCTCGAGTGGACCGGCTGGGCGGTGACGCGCGAGTTCTACGTCAACGACGCAGGCACGCAGATCGACAGGATGGCGCGGTCGCTCTGGGCACGGGTCCAGCAGGCAGCGGGGCGGCCAGGCACCATCCCCGAAGGTGGCTACCACGGTGAATACCTGAACGAGCTGGCGGCAACGATCCTAAAGAAGGAAGGAAAGCGCTTCGCGGACCTCGCGGAGGACGAAGGCGTGCGTCGCTGCCGCGACATCGGGGTCAGCGCTGAGCGCGCCGAGCAGGATGAAGACCTGCGCCAATTCGGCGTCCGGTTCGACGTCGTGTCCCGCGAGTCGGCGATCTACGAGCGCCGCTTGATCGACGCCACCCTCGCCGAGCTGGCGGCGAAAGGCCACACGTTCGAGGCGGAGGGGGCACTCTGGCTCCGCGCGACCGCGCTCGGCGACGACAAGGATCGCGTGCTCAAAAAGAGCGACGGCACCTTTACGTATCTCGTGCCCGACATCGCGTATCACCGCGACAAGCATGAGCGCGGTTTCGTGAAGGCGATCGACGTCTGGGGCGCCGACCACCATGGCTACATCCCGCGGATGCGCGCCGCGCTCCAGGCGCTCGGGTATCCCGATGACTTTTTCCACGTCGAGATCGTGCAGCTCGTCCGGGTCATGCGCGGCGAGGAGGAGGTACGCTTCTCGAAGCGGAGCGGGGACTTCGTGTCGCTGCGCGATCTGTTCGAGGAAACCGGCGTGGACGCGGCGCGCTACTTCTTTCTGATGAAGCGCGGTGATTCCCAGTTCGTGTTCGACGTCGATCTCGCGAAAAGTCAGACCGAGGAGAATCCGGTCTTCTACGTGCAGATGGCCCACGCGCGTATGTCGGGAATCTTCCGGGTGGCGGGGCGGGAGCCGGGGAGCGTGCGGGCGGATGGCGTCGACCTGGCCGTCCTCACCCAACCGGAGGAGCTCGAGTTGGTGAAGGAGCTCGCCGATTTTCCCGCCGTCCTGCAGCGCGCGGCGGCTGCCTACGAACCTCACCGCGTCGCCGGTTACCTCGAGGGACTGGCCCGGATCGCCCACGCGTGGTATCACAAGTACCGCGTATTGGGCGAGCCGGAGGAAGCGGCGCGGCTGGTGCTCGCGCGCGCCGTCAAACAGGTGCTGGCCAACGGCCTTTCACTCTTGGGGATCCGCGCCCCGGAACGGATGTAAGCGTGGGATTGCTCGTCGTCGGCTCGATCGCCCTCGATTCGGTCATCACGCCGTTCGGTGAGACCGCCGATGCCCTGGGCGGCGCCGCCGTCTTCTTCTCGATGGCCGGCGCGGTGCTGCATCCGGTGCAAGTCGTCGGCGTGGTGGGGAGCGACTTTCCCGAATCGCATCTCAAGAAGCTGGCGGCGCGCGGCGTGGACCTGGCGGGCGTGGAGCGGCAAAAGGGCGAGTCGTTCCGCTGGAAGGCCCGCTATTCGTACGATCTGAACAGCCGCGAGACCCTCGAGACCCGGCTCGGCGTCTTCGCCGAGTTTCAACCCCGCATTCCCGACAAGTTCCGCGACGCGAAGTTCGTCTTCCTCGGGAATATCGACCCAGAGCTCCAGCTCAACGTCCTCGATCAGGTGAAGCAGCCGACGCTGGTCGCCTGTGACACGATGAACTACTGGATTCAGGGCAAGAAGGACCTGCTGCTCGAGCTGCTGCGCCACATCGACATCCTGATGGTGAACGACTCCGAGGCGCGCGAGCTGTCGGGCGACTGGAACATCTATCGGGCGGCGCACTGGATACTCGGACGCGGTCCCAAGATGGTCGTGATCAAGCAGGGCGAGCACGGCGCCCTGCTCGTGGATCCCACCACGATGTTCAAGGTCCCGGCCTACCCGCTCCAGGAGGTATTCGACCCGACCGGCGCGGGCGACGCGTTCGCGGGCGGGTTCATGGCCTACATCGCGCGCACCGGGGACCTCGCGTTTTCCAATCTGCGCCGCGCCATGGTCTACGGGTCGGCGCTCGGGTCACTCGCGGTGGAAGCGTTCGGCGTGCAGCGCCTGGAGCAGATCACCCTGGAGGAGGTCCGCGGTCGCGTGAAAGCCTTCCGCGACCTCGTCCACTTCTCGCTGGACGGCGAAGAGTGACCAAAGCGGACCGCTATGCCGCCGCCGGCGTCAGGCTCGATACAGCGGACGAGGCCAAGCGGCGGATCGCCGAGCTGGTACGGGCGACGCGCACGCCGCTCGCGCGCGGCGCCGTCGGTGGGTTTGGCGGCATGGTCCGCGTGCCCGAGGGCTACAAGAAGCCCGTCCTGGTGATGTCGACCGACGGCGTCGGGTCCAAAGTGCTGGTCGCCGCCGCGGCGGGGATTCATGACACCGTCGGTGAAGACCTCGTGAATCACTCGGTCAACGACATTCTGGTCCACGGCGCGGCGCCGCTCGCGTTTCTCGACTACATCGCGACGGGAAATCTCGTGCCGGAGATCGCCGCGCAGATCGTCAGCGGCGTAGCCCGCGGCTGTCGCGCGCACGAGATGACCCTGGCCGGCGGCGAGACGGCGCAGATGCCGGATCTGTACCAGCCGGGCCACTACGACCTTGCGGGCGCGATCGTCGGCGTGGTCGAGGAAGACAAGGCGCTGCACGGCGATCGTGTGACCGCCGGCGACCAGCTCATCGGCTACGCATCCACCGGGCTGCACACCAACGGCTACACCCTGGCCCGCAAGATCGTGTTCGAGGGGATGAAACTCGGCATCGACGATCCATTCCCCGAGACGGGGCAGCCGGTGCGGGAGGTGCTCCTGGCCGTGCATCGCAGCTACGCGTCGGCGCTGCGGCCGCTGCTCGACACCGCGCATGCGCTGGCACACGTGACCGGCGGCGGGATTGCCGGCAACCTCGTGCGGGTACTGCCGCCCGGCGTCGAGGCGGTCGTGGACGCGGGGAGCTGGCCGTGGCCGCCGTTGTTCCGGGTGCTGATGCGCGCCGGCAAGGTGAGTCGCGACGAGATGCGGCGCGTGTTCAATCTGGGAGTCGGGATGATCGCGGTCATCGGGCGCGACGACGTCGAGACGGCTATGCGCGCGGCCTCGCGCGCGCAGGTGCAGGCCTGGCTCATCGGAGAGGTGCGCGCGGGCAGCACGCCTGTGGTGCGGTTTGAAGAGAGATAACGGGGCCGAGCTGGCGGCCATGCGACGCGCGCTCGAGCTCGCGTGGCGCGGATGGGGTCGCGTGTCCCCCAATCCGCTCGTCGGCGCGGTGGTGCTGCGCGGCGACGAGACGGTCGCGGAAGGATGGCACGCCGAATTCGGCGGCCCGCATGCCGAGCTCGCTGCGCTGCACACCGCGGGCGAGAAGGCGAGCGGAGCGACGCTGGTGGTCAGCCTCGAACCGTGCGCGCATCAGGGCAAGACGCCGCCGTGCACCGATGCGATCCGCGCGGCCGGTGTCCGGCGCGTGGTCGCCGCGGTGCGCGATCCCGATGCGGAAGCGCGCGGCGGCGTCGAGGTCCTGAAGCGCGCCGGCATCGAGACCCAGATCGGGCTGCTCGCCGCAGAGGCCGCCGCGCAAAACGCCCCGTTCCTCTTCACCAGACAGCAGACCGACCGCCCGTTCGTCGCGCTCAAGCTTGCCACCTCCATCGATGGCCGCATCGCGGATGCCGGCGGCCGCTCGCAGTGGATCTCGGGTCCCGAAGCGCGCGATCACGTCCACTGGTTGCGCGCGGGGTTCGACGCCATCGCGGTCGGCGGCACGACGGCCCTGACCGACAATCCGCAGCTCACGGCGCGCGGTGGACTCACGCCGCGCAAGCCGCCGGTCCGCATCGTGTTCGATCGCCGCGCGATGCTCAACCTCGGCGTCTCGTTGGTCCAGACGGCACGCGAAGTGCCGACGTGGGTCGTCGCGTCCCCCGAAGCGCCGATGGCCAACGTCTCGGTGCTCGAGGGGAACGGCGTTCGGGTCTTCCGGCCTGAAGCGCTCGCGCAAGCCTTTGCCCAACTGCGGCTCGCCGGGATCCAGTCGTTGTTATGTGAAGGCGGGGGCGCCCTCGGCGCCAAGCTCCTGACGGAAGGGCTGGTCGATCGCCTGTACTGGGTGCAGTCGCCCATCTGGCTCGGGGAGGATGCGGTGCCCGCTTTCCAAGGCATTCCGGCATTTCCGCTGGCCGAGGCGCCACGCTGGGTGGTCGTGGAGCGCCGCCCCTTGGGCTCTGATACATTATTGGTCTTGGATCGACGGCTATGTTTACCGGAATCGTAGATGCGCTGGGCAGCATCGACGCGGTGCACGTCAACAACGGCGTGGAGCTGCGTGTGAAGGCGTCCTATAAGGGCGTAAAAAAGGGCGAGAGCATCGCCGTCAATGGCGCCTGCCTCACCGTCGAGAAGGTTCTCAAAGGCGCCTTTACGGTGCACGCCGTGCAGACGACGCTCGGCCGCACGTTGATCGGTGAATGGAAAAAAGGCCGGAGCGTCAACCTGGAACGGGCGCTCAGGGCTGGGGACCGGTTCGGCGGGCATTTCGTAGAGGGCCACGTCGATGGCGTAGGTACGGTGGAAGGGGTCGCGGAAGTCGATGACGCGATGCTCGTGGATATTCGCGTGCCGCCCGAGGTCGAAGAGACGACGGCCCTCCATGGGGCCATCACGGTGGATGGGGTGAGCCTGACGGTGAACGCGCTGGCAGAGGACGGGATCGTGCAGGTGTCGCTGGTGCCCTTCACGCGCGCGCACACGACGTTGGGGCGGCTCAGCAGCGGTGACCGCGTACACGTCGAGGCCGACGTGCTGGGAAAATATGTGAGGCAGCTATGTCGTTCACAGCGGTAGAACAGGCGATCGCGGATATCCGCGCCGGCAAGCTCGTCATCGTGGCCGATGACGAGCGGCGCGAGAACGAAGGGGATTTGATCGGCGCGGCCGAAAACGTGACCGCCGAGATGATCAACTTCATGGCGACGCACGCCCGCGGGCTCATCTGCATGCCGCTCACGCCCGAGCGCTGCCAGGCCCTCGGCCTGCCGCAGATGACCGAGCACAACAACGAATCCCACGAGACGGCGTTCACGATCAGCGTCGATGCGGCGGCGCGCTTCGGTGTCACCACCGGCATCTCCGCCGCCGACCGCGCGGCGACGATCCGCGTCGCGATCGACCCCTCCACGGTCCCCAGCGACCTGCGCCGGCCCGGGCACGTCTTCCCGTTGCGCGCGCGGCCCGGCGGCGTGTTGCAGCGCGTGGGTCAGACCGAGGCGAGCATCGATCTGGCGCGGCTCGCCGGCCTGTATCCCGCCGGCGTGATCTGCGAGATCCTCAATCCCGACGGCTCGATGGCGCGCCGGGCCGATCTCGAGCGCTTCGCGACGCAACAGGGCCTGACGTTCATCACCGTGGCGCAGCTCGTCGCCTACCGGCTGAAGCACGAGCGCCTCGTCCATCGGGTCGCCGACGCGCGCCTGCCCACGCCGTTCGGCGAGTTCCGCATCATCGGCTACCGCAATGACGTCGATGCGGCGGAGCATATCGCGCTGGTGTTCGGCGACGTCGCGAACAAACCGCAGATGCTCGTCCGCATGCACTCCAAGTGCCTCACCGGTGACGTGTTCGGCTCGGCGCGGTGCGATTGCGGCTGGCAGCTGCACAGCGCGATGCGGATGATCGCCGCCGCAGGTGCCGGCGTCGTGGTCTACCTCGACCAGGAAGGCCGGGGCATCGGGCTCCTCAACAAGCTCAAGGCGTACGAGCTGCAGGATCAGGGACACGACACCGTCGAAGCGAACGAGAAGCTCGGTTTCAAGCCGGACCTCAGGAATTACGGGATCGGCGCGCAGATCCTGCTCGACCTCGGCCTGTCCTCGATCCGCGTGCTTACGAATAATCCGATGAAGCTCATCGGCCTCGAAGGCTACGGGCTACAGATCGTCGAGCGTCTGCCCATCGTGCCGGCGCCCTCGGACGAGAACCGGGCGTACCTCGACGTCAAGCGCGACAAGCTCGGCCACTTCCTCACACACTGATCGTGCCACACAAAGCTCCCCTCCCTTCCGCTGCGCGCACCTCCAATCGCCAGCGGCGCGTGGCGATCGTCGTCAGCCGGTTTCATGAGAACATCACGGCCAAGCTCCTCGCCGGCGCGCGCGAGGCGCTGCGCCGTGGCGGCATCGCCGACAGCCACGTCGAGGTCACCTGGGTGCCCGGAGCGTTCGAGCTGCCGGTCGTCGCCGAAGCCGCGGCCACGAGCGAGCGCTTCGATGCCATCGTCGCGCTGGGGTGCGTGATCCGCGGCGAGACGCCGCATTTCGAGTACGTCGCGGGCGAGGCGGCGCGCGGCCTCGGGAACGTCGCGCTGGCGCACCGCATCGCGGTCGGGTTCGGCGTGTTGACGACGGACAACGAGTCTCAGGCGTTGGCGCGGGTCAGCAAAGGTGCCGAGGCGGTGCAGGCGGCCCTCGAGACCGCCGACGCGCTCGAGAAGCTCGATGCAGCGCCCCGAGACTAAGGCCCGCGCGCGCGCCCTCCAGTTGTTGCATGCGTGGGAGCTGTCGGGCAGACCGACGATCGCAGCGGTCGTTGCCCGGGTCGCCGCGATCTACGGACGCGCGCCCAGCGGCTACGATCGCGGCGCCGATCTCGCCGCGAAAGCGATCGCGGGTCTGCCGGAATTCGACGCCCGGATTGCGGGTGCCACCGAGCACTGGCGACTCGAGCGCGTCGGCGTCGTGGAGCGCAACATCCTCCGGCTGGCGCTCGCCGAGCTGGATGAGGCGTCGACGCCGTCGCGCGTGGTGATCGATGAGGCGGTGAAGCTGGCGCACTGGTTCGCGGGCTCGCGCGCGCCTGCGTTCATTAATGGTGTGCTCGACGCCGTCGCCCGGGAGACCGGCGCGCTGTGAGAATTCTGCTGGTCAACTGGAACGATCGGGAGAATCCTCAGGCCGGCGGGGCCGAGATCCACCTGCATGAGCTGTTCGGCCGGATTGCCGAGTGGGGACACGAGGTCCACCTGATCGCGAGCGGCTGGGCGGGAGGCGCTCCGCAGGCCGCCGTCGACAAGATCCACGTCACGCGCATCGGCGACCGGCATAGCTTCGCGTGGCGCGGCCGGAGCGCGGTTCGCCGCGCGCTGCGCGCGCGGCCATTCGACGTCGTCGTCGAGGACATCAATAAGATTCCCCTCTTCCTGCCGACGCTGACGGCGTTGCCGTTCGTGGCGATCGTGCCGCATCTCTTTGGCACCACGGCCTTCGCCGAGGCCGCCGCTCCACTGGCGGCGGTCGTGTGGGCCGCGGAATTGCCCATTCCGTGGATCTACAAACGTGCCGGCTTTCACGCGATTTCGGAGAGCACGCGGGACGACCTGGTTCGGCGGGGTATTTCGGAAGAACGGATCGCGGTTATTCATCCCGGTGTCGATGCAGGATGGTACCGGCCGGATCCCGCAGTAGCGCGCGCGGAGCGGCCTACATTCTTGTACCTAGGCCGATTGAAGCGTTATAAAGGAGTGGAATTTGCGCTGATGGCGGTGGCAGCAGCCCGGCAGGCACGCGGCGACATCACGCTGGACATCTGTGGCCAGGGCGATGATCGGCCCCGCCTCGAGCGTCTCGCGACGCGGCTCGGCCTGGGAGATGCCGTTCGATTCCTCGGGTTCGTTTCAGAGCAGGAAAAACGGCGATTACTCCGCCGCGCCTGGGCGGTGGTCTTCCCAAGTCCCAAGGAAGGGTGGGGTATCACGAACGTCGAGGCTGCTGCCTGCGGAACGCCGGCAGCAGCCTCGA
>WNGP01005596.1_pt1 | contig 11319 bp, 9 predicted proteins | sample 5407671 | NCBI WGS metagenome assembly WNGP01 (sample SAMN13153381, study PRJNA577476) | soil metagenome | isolation source: 40 cm soil or saprolite under Garry oak tree replicate 2 | place: USA:California | collected 2016-06-15 | reverse complement strand
CACCCACTGGCTGAACGACCTTACGAACGCAAGGTCATCCGCGCCCACTTCGAATCGCTCGCTGCGCGCCGCGACCAGAGGTTGCACAGGGAGGCGCAGCTGGCCATGGCTCGAGCGAGCGCCCACCTGCCGGTGCTGCAGGGACCAGAGGTCGAACGCCGACCGCTCAGCGTCTACGAGGGTCTGGCGTGAGCGTCGCCTACCAGCGAGTGCAAGCGCACCTCGAGAGACTGAAGCTCAAGCGCGTGGCCGACCTCCTCGACCCAATCGCGGAAGAGGCGACCAAAGAGTCGCTCAGTTATGTCGACTTCCTCGACCGACTCCTTGAGGCGGAGTCGACCAGTCGAGCCGAGCGCCGTCTCATCGCCAAGACTCGACTCGCTCACTTCCCGTTTCATAAGACGCTCGCCGACTTCGACTTCAGCTTTCAGCCCTCCATCGACCGCAAGCAAATCCAGGAGTTGGCGACCCTGCGCTTCCTCGCTCACGGCGAGAACGTCATCCTGCTCGGACCGCCCGGCGTCGGCAAGACACATCTCGCCATCGCGCTCGGAATGGAGGCCGTGGCACACGGTCACAACGTCTACTTCATCGCCGTGCCCGAGCTGCTCGACGAGCTCGCCCACGACGTCCAGATGAATCGCCTCGGCGAGCGTCTCAACAAGCTGCGGGTGCCGACTCTTCTCATCCTCGACGAGATGGGCTACACCCACCTCGACCAGGTCGCCACCAGCTTTCTATTTCAACTGGTGTCCAGGCGCTACACCCGGGGCAGCATCATCATCACGTCCAACAAGAGCTACTCGGAGTGGGGCTCGGTCTTCGGCGACGAGTTCGCTCTTCACCGTGCCGCCGGCCATGACGCCCGAGCCAGAGCCTCAGGTGGGGAATTTCAAACCGGCGCTGAGACGAAATCGGTCCTGAGCTGGGGAATTTGAGACCGGCGGAAACTGGGGACTTTCAGACCGGCCTTGACACGCATGCGGGAAGTTGAGCGACTGTTCAGGAAGGGAATCAAAGCAGGGGATTCCCTTGCTGCACAAGAACCTCGCCCTATTTCGGCTGGAGGAGGGAAGAGAGCGGGCTGCCAACGAAGCAATCGGGGTCGCTCGTCGCAGGGGCCGAGCACTCCCAGCGCAAGAATTAGATGAAGCCCGCACATACCACGAGCAGAGCCTTAGAGGTGCAGATTGACTGCTTCGGGCTGGGTTAGATCTCGATAACCCCTCTGCTATCGATTGCAAGCATGCCGGAGCTGCGGTGCCCAAGTCGAAGTAAATCCGAAGCTCCGGTTCCGGATAGCCTAGAGCGCGGTCAAAGGTTTCGATAAGAGACGAATCTCGATAGCTTCACAGGCTTTGTCAAACGGTGGGCGGTAAAGGCTCGACGTTAGGAGTACGAATGTGCTCGGCCTTTGGCTACCGAATTACCAAACTGCATCACCTCGCTGCCTCGTCCGAAAGCCATCCAGCCAGCCGACGATGCGCCGTATAGGATTACGCAGAGGTCGAGGTGAAGGATCTTGGTGAGAAGTTCCAACTATGGGGAACTTTCTCTGTTTGGGACCACGTCCGCCGAGGCGCTTTTCTCGCAGAAGTTGTCATGTACGACAAACTTGTCGTGCCGGTCCCTCCGAACCCCGAGCGGGCAAAGACTTCAGAAGATCGGGCGTTCGCACAGGAGCAGTTGGGCCGCTGGCAGAGAAACGGATGGCAACCCCAACGATTGCTCGACATCCTCAAGGTCATTGAACCCGTTGTCGAGCCGATCGAATGGGATCGTGAACACCATGAGCTGTGGGTGGCGCAGTTCAAGGAGTACGAGACTGGTGGACCGCAAGCGGCGAAATTTGTTGGCCAAATGTTGGCCGGCTATGTGACCGGACAAGTCCTTCTAGCGGACTTGCCGGCGAAAGCGGCCGGCGCCGTGGCCGTCTGTCCATTCGATTCTCTTGAAAAGTTGAAGGAACAACTGGGCATCGACGAGAAGTCCGCGCTGGTCGAACGCCAGCACGCTAGTCGAGGTCTTCCGGGTGACCTCGTAAGCGCGATAATTGGCCGCGAGTTTCTCATCCCTGAAGATCCCGAACGGGATGAGCTATCTCTCCTCCAAGAGGCCGTCGACCTTGTTAAGAATGAGGAGTGGCGCACGGCTCGCAGTGCGTTCCATGCGGGGATGCTGCGGTTCGTGGATGACGGTTTGACTGACTATGACTCAATCAAGTCGGCCGTACAGGCAATGGCGGAAGAGATGCAGAAGCTCAATAAGCTAGCTCGTCGGCGCAAGGTCTGGACCGGCGTACGTCGTGGCTTCTTCTTTACCCAGATGCTGGCGCAGGCAGCATCTGCGCCCTTTAACCCATTTGCCGCTGGCCAGGTTGCTGCGTCGATTGGCCAGTTCACTACGAGTGAGATTCTCGGCAATCCTGCGGACCCTTATCAGGCCGGGCCTGTCGGCGCGATTCTGCTCGATGCCCAGAGCAAGCTCGGTCTCACCTTCACGGCTGGCCAGCGCCGCACCAGATAAGCCAGCGCGCTCCCGAAACGGGACTAACCGTCCGAACGTGGGTGGGTCGCCTGATGGCGGAACTCGAACTCGAGGGGGCGGTCCGGGGCAAGACCTGGCGGACCACGATTCCGTCCCAGGTTGATTCCCGGCCGGCTGACCTGGTCGACCGAGACTTCAGCGCGATGGCACCCAATCGGCTATGGGTTGCCGACCTCACCTACGTCAGCACCTGGCCCGCCGTCGTCTACACGGCCTTCGTTACCGACGTATTCAGTCGCTACATCGTTGGTTGGAAGGTCTCGACCACTTTGCGTGCAGAGCTCGCCCTCGACGCTTTGGAGATGGCGATCTGGTCAAGAGGCAGGCCCGACCTCAAGGGTTTGGTCCATCACTCCGACCGCGGGGTCCAGTACCTCGCCATCCGCTACACCGAACGTGTGGGGTTCAAAAATCACGTCTGAGGGGCACTCACCGTGGCTGAGCGCCTAGTCACCCGGGCCAGCTAGGATTTCGCGCCGGGGTGCTGGTTTCTCTGGTCTATTCGTTGCTTCGGACTTTGCTAGACATGATTGCGACCAATCACGGTGATCATGCTCGGCTCCAGGCTGAGGTGCTGGTACTCCGGCGCCAGGTTCAGGTCCTTGAGCGCCAGATCAAGCGAGTGCAGTGGACGCCGGGTGACCGGATGCTAATGGCGGCACTACGCGATCGCCTTCCACAATCGGCATGGGCAGCGCTGCTAGTCCAACCTGAGACCGTGCTCGGCTGGCATCGGGCCCTGGTACGTCGCAAGTGGGCGGCATACCTGCGTGGCCCAAGGCGGGGCAGACCGCCGACCTCAACTGAATGCCGGCAGCTGATCGTGCGCATGGCAAAAGAGAACCCAGGCTGGGGCTACTTTCGAATCAAGGGCGAGCTGCGCAAGCTCGGGCACACGGTGGCCGCGACCACAATTCGGTCCGTGCTGGTGCAGGCTGGCATTCCACCCTCAGGTCGCCGAGCCAAACTGAGCTGGAAGCAGTTCCTGGCGGCTCAAGCCCAGACCCTGGTGATGGCCGACTTCGTCAGCGTCGACACCGTCTTCTTCAAGCGCCTCTACGTCCTTATCTATATGCACCTGGCCACCAGGCGCATTTTGTTGGCCGCTTGCACGGCCAACCCAAATGAGGCGTGGATGGCTCAGCAAGCCCGCAACCTGGCCTGGACGCTGGAAGAGGAAGGGATCAAGCCGAAGGCCGTCATCCATGACCGAGACAAGAAGTTTTCGGCGAGAGCTGACAGCGTCTTTAGATCGGCAGGAGCTCGAGTGATCTTGACGCCGCTCATGGCGCCTCGAGGCAACGCCCACGTCGAGCGCTGGATCGGAAGCTGTCGGCGGGAGTGTCTTGACCGGATGCTGGTGGTAAACCAGCGCCACCTGGAGGCGATCGTCCGGGAGTATTGCATGCACTACAACCAGGAACGTCCACACCGCAGCCGCGAGTTGCGACCACCAGCGGCACGAGGCGATCCCGTCGTCGCCACAACTCGTGGGGTCCGACGGCGCGTGCGGCTGGGCGGCCTGATTAGCGAGTACTACTGCGAGACGATGGCGGCCTGAATCGATGGAGCGTCCCAGCGACGAGAAGCGACTCGAGGGACCTCCGCGCTTTCGGGTTGCACGCAACTCAGATGCAGGGAGCCGGCTGCCCTACCTGATCTGGTTGCCTATCGAAGGCGGTCTGGCACTAAAGGCTCGCGAGACCTGGCCACGCGCCAGCCGGGTCTTCTGTGCTCAAGATGCGACTGGTTGGGATCGGGCGGCGGAACAACTTGAGGACGTGCCCGTCCTTCTATGCCGGCGCCGGGGTGCCGCCATCGACCTGGTGCTCGACCGACCATCCCTATCCCGTTCCCAGTTTGTCTTCACCCAGGCGCGCGGTCGGCCTGCGATCTGGTGGCAAACGCAGAAGACCGCACAGGCGGCCAACCCCGGAGCCAGAATCCCTCGCGGCCGCTCGGCAGGCGCCCTAACCATCGCCATCGACACTCGTGAGAAGTACGGTTGGAGGTTCGCCGATCGCGAACTCGTGATCGAGCGGCGAGCGCTCCCGGCAGGAGACTACGCCGCCATCGTGGGCGGTGCGGTAGTGGCGGCAATCGAGCGCAAGACGCTCGAGAACCTTGCTACCTCCCTCTCGGATGGCAGCCTGGCTTTCCAGTTGCAGCGCCTGGCCGAGCTCCCTCGGGCGGCGATTGTGGTCGAAGGTGATTACCCGGACCTGTTTCGAACTCAGCCCGGCCGCGGTTCTTGGCTTGCGGAAATGTTGGGACGCCTGGCCGTCCGCTACCCCGAGGTGCCCGTGGTCTTTGCCGGCTCGCGCAAGTTCGCCGAGGAATGGGCCTATCGCTTCCTGGGCGCTGCGGTGGCTGATCACACCGAGTCTTTCTAAAGGGTCTGGGGCTGGGGTCTCTTCCGGGCTGCGACGTGATTTTGAACCGGACAGGTGCATAAGCGCTCAGAGTGCGGGACACGATACGCAAGAGCATCTGGGTTCAATCGGTTCAGGAGCTCTTCGTAATCGACGGTCTAGTTCATAGGTCGACGCGGGTAGATGGTGAGCTGTCACGGACGGCCGAGTTTCAGGCGGCGACTGTGACGGTGGCTAGGCTCTAAAACTGACGGACTGTTGACGGCGTTATTGAGCGGACATATGATCCGCTACGGCGGAAGCACGAGTCTGGCCCACAAGGGAGTATCGCTGCGGTGCATTTGATGCCTTCAAACAGCTGGATGCAGCTTCATGTCGCGCCGACGATCGACCCGTCGTGATTCGGGACCGCAACCTGCGCATGGACGCTCACGTGCTCCAGTCGAATTCGCATTCGTGTCACCTGCGAAGGGAGTCGCCCGGACTTTTCGAGCAGCACCTAGCGCGCGGATTGTAGGAACCGAGTTCTTCACCCGATTCGGGCCGTACTTCGGGATGCGACGCGGCGACGAAATGAGGCCAGTCAGCGCAAGAGCTGCTGATCGGTTCGCCCATATTCGCTTCACTCAGCACTACCGCGGAGTGCCAGTCATAGGCGGCGATGCGGTGCTTACTCAGGACGGCCCATACGTCATTTCAGGAACGGTAGCTTTCGTTCGAGGGCTCAGTCTGGAGACAGAGGCTGGCGTCGCACCCTTGCAGGCGCTCGACACTGCTGTGAAGCAGTTGCCCTCGCGGTCGAAAGGCGATGCGCCCCGACCAAATCCTCCCCCGGAACCGACTCTTGTGATCGTAGCCTCGACGGGCCGTAATTCCTACCGACTAGCGTATAGGTGCCTGCTATCAGCTTCGGAGCCATTAGCGGCGATTGCGGTCGATGTTGATGCACTCAATGGCGAGGTTCTGAATGTAACCGATCTCATGCGAACTGCCTGGGCGACAGGCCCGGCCACAGGTGCGTCGGTATACAGCGGCACGGTCTCGTTCAATGCCGAAACAGACGACAACGGCTCTTCGCGTCTGCGGGAGGCGGGGGTTTACTCGCTGCAAACCTTTGATCTCGTGGGCTCCGACTCTGTCCCTACCGCCCCGATACTTGAAGCTAGCCCAGCCAACCCCCCAGGCTACGAGATCGTCGGCTCTGCTGCTGCTTTCGCACAACATCCGGGCATCGACGCGCACTGGGCTGTTGAGCAAACCCTTGAGTACTTTCGAACCACGTTTGGCCAAACAGGGATCGACGGCGTTGGTACGCTGCCCCTGCCGCTTTACGTTCATTACGGCATCAACCACAACAACAGCCAATACCAGCGGCCAATCTCGGGTTTTAGTGACCCCGGCTTGATCGCTTTCGGTGATGCAGGCGATCCAAGTGTCACAACAGCGTACACGCCGTTGGGTCCACCGCTGGTGGTCTTCGACATTGTTGCGCACGAGGTCACGCATGGGGTCGTCTATTACCGGGTGCCGGGCGGTTTTACTCCGACAGGCGAGTCGGGAGCTATCGCAGAAGGTTTCGCGGACGTCTTTGCGTGCTTAGTTCAGTTCGCAATGGTCCCGGGTCAGGCGAATTGGCAGCAAGGAGACACGCTCGTGAATTTTCCGGGGAAAGGCTGGAACAAGCCTCGCGACATCCAGAATCCAAAGTCGGTTCTCGATCCGATCACAAATACGCCTTGCTACCCCGATACATACGGCAAAGGCCCGTGGCAGGACCCTCTTAACGTTAACGATGGCGATCGTGGGGGCACTCACACGAACAGCACCGTCTTTGGTCATGCATTCTATCTCCTTGCAGAGGGCGGCCAGGGGACCAACGATAACAACGAGACATATGACGTCGTAGGGATTGGCAAGGATGCGACCGCGAGGCTGGCTTACAAACTGCTCGATATGCTTCCGGAAAACGCGTCATTCGTCGACGCGGCTGACAATACCGTGATCGCGGCATGGGATCGCTGTGGGCAGTTCTCGCAAGAGCACATTTCCGCACAAAATGCTTGGTATGCGGTGGGAGTCGCGGACCAGTTTAGTGAAACCGTCTATCAGTGGCCACTCGACGGTGCGATGGATGTTGACCCGTGGGATATGAAACTGAAATGGCAAGCCGGAGTCGACGGGTCAAGTTATGAGACGAGCTGGGACGTCGAAGTCTCCACGACCGCTGACTTCAGTCAGGACGTGCTTCAGTTCGCGGCGAACACAACAGACACTGTTGCTAGCGTTGTCGTTGGTGCGCTGGAGTTGAAGCTGCAGCCAGCCAAGACGTATGCCTGGCGGGTTCGACGGGCTACCACTGATCCGACCATCTCCGGATGGCGTCCAGCAAGCCACTTCACCACGGACGGAAAGCAGGTCGTACTGATCTCACCGCTGACCGAGGCAAGGAAAGGCTCACGGGAGCTTTCCGGCGTCGCGTATCCGTGGGGGCTTGAGTTTTCCTGGAAGGGAGTCGAGGGAGCCGAGAAATATGAGGTCGAAGTCACCGACAGAGTCGTAACCGATCCGTCAACCAACCAACTAGTCCCCGACTGGACGAAACTCATTTTCCCGACCGTCGAGACGTCGCCGGCCGACGATGGGATGCCCGCACCAACGTCGACACAGCTGAACGTGAAAGTGAAGTCGACGATGCATTGGCACGCACGCGCGGTTCCGCCCGAAGGCACCGAATACGCCGGCGTCTGGTCTGACCCATTTCCGTTCATGACCTCCCTGCCGAAGGCGACCGTCAAGTCGCCCGATCACGGCGACCCTGTCTACCCGTGGCCGGTCAATCTGGTCTGGGACATCTTCCCGTATGCGGCACGCTACGTCGTCGAACTCGCGCGCTACAAACCGAGCTTCGGCAAGACCTCTCTTGAAACAAGTTTGGACGTCTGGCAGCCGACGAAGTCCAAGCCGCTCAACCTCAAGCCGGCCCGTCTGGCATCTCAGGAGTCGCATTACTGGCGTGTGCGCGTGTTCGGGCCCCAGCCGCTCGACGAAGAGGGCGCGCCGTCGGATCCCGCATGGTTTCTCAACGACGGTGACGGGACAATCCCGAAACCAATCAGCACGGCCGTCGACCCCACAGTCAGCCTCGCAAGCCCCACGGCCGATAAGGTCATGTGGCTGAAGGATGGCTCGATTGTCCTGAAGTGGAAAAGCGTCAAAAAGGCTGAGGCGTATCGGGTGCGGGTGATGAGTGTCAACGACCCTTCCGCCCCCGCCCCCCCGCAGGTCGCGCTCGAAAAGGAACTTCATCCCTCGACCGACTATGACGCGACTGCGAGTGAGATCGACTTCATGGTCGATGGGAGCGCGCTCGATCCCCCACCCGGAGTCGGATTGATCGGCTACTCGTGGAAAGTCATTGCAGTCGGCCCAGAGGGCCTTGAGAGCCCCTCCGACGCCTGGACCTGGTCTTTCTGCATTTGGCCTGACCCGCCCAACCTGACCGCGCCAGCCCCGCCCGCCACTGACATCGACTATCAGGAAACCATCAACTTCGCGTTTACCAGCCTTTACTCGCCGTCGGGCAAGTACCACGCAACCTTGAGCGACGGAGTCACAACACACGACGCTGTCTTTCCCGGCGATCCAGGCGGTACCACCCTATTCGGCCTGAGCTTGTTCGGGCTAAACGAGCTGAAGCCCAACACCGCTTACACGTGGAAGGCCCGAGCCCACACAGACGCACCAGTCGACTCGGCGTACCCGTGGAGCCAGACGGCGGGTCTTACCACCAAAGGGCCACCGGTGGCCGCGGCGCCGGCAGCGCCAAACCCCCTGTGTCCAACCGGCGGAGAGCAGATCCCCGGCACGAGCGTCTACTACGCGTGGAGCGAGGTACCCGGAGCACAACAGTACGAATTCTTGATCAGCCCGCCACCTTACTTCTCAAACTCCGGGGACTTCACCTACAACCTAAACGACTTCGAAAGCACCGACAATGGCAGGATCGTCTTGTCCCTAGGTTATGACCCCCTCCAAGTAAACACGCAATACCAGTGGATGGTTAAAGCCAATGTCAACGGCGTTTGGAGCGACTGGTCATCGCCGGCGACCTTCGTCACCGGCCCGTCGCACTGGGGTGACTGGAACAACGATTGTGCGTACCCTTAGCCGCTCTTTCAGGGACTCCGAGACCTGACGCGCAGATCGAGTTGCGTAGGAGGTAATGGATCCTGAGGTGCACAGAAATAGAGTAGTAGGGCTTGAACAATGGAGCTGCCCTGTCTCACTGACGACCGCTCGGTTGGCGACGATCCCGAGCTTGAAGTTGCGAACCACACCCGCCGCATCGTGCTCTACGCGTCTATCTATATGTTGGTGCGGCTGGCGATCAGCTTGACCGTCCTCCGCACGAGCTCACACGCCGAGCGCGACCTCGAGATTCTCGCCCTCCGCCACCAGGTGGCGGTGCTTCGCCGTCAGGTCAAGAGGCCGAACCTGCTGCCGGCCGACCGCATGATCCTGCCTGCTCTGGGCCTGAGATTGCCGCGGGGGCGGCTGCTCTTCTCTCCGGCCACGCTGCTGCGCTGGCACCGCGAACTCGTCCGCCGACATTGGTCTGCCTTCCGCCTGCGACCGCCGGCCGGTACCGGATGAGGTGCTGCAACTCATCCTGCGCTTGGCTCGGGAGAACCCGCGCTGGGGCGATCGCCGCATCCAGGGCGAGCTACTCAGCAAGCTGGGCTACCATGTCTCGGCGACCACCATTCGCGGCATCTTTCGTCGCCATCGCGTTCCTCCCTCACCGCGGCGTGATGGGCCGACCTGGGCCCAGTTCCTGGCCGCCCACGCCGGAGCCATCCTTGGCCTGTGACTTCTTCACCGTCGACACCGTGATGCTGCGAACCCTGTACGTGCTCGTCTTCATGGAGATCCACAGCCGGCGCATCCTCTACGTCGACTGCACGGCCCATCCCGCCGGGTTCCCTCGAGGTACTCGAATATCGCGCTCGAGCCGATGGGAGGCGCGATTGCCCGCGTGCCCGAGACAGCCACAGCCTTTCACCACCGCACTCACGCCTACAGCCTCCTGCTTCTCGGAGGATGGGTGGACCCGGCCGAGACCGAATCCAACGTTGCCTGGGTGCGCGAGCTCTGGGATCTAACCCAACCGCTTTCATCCAGCGCGGTCTATGTCAACTACCTGGGGAGTGAAGGTCAAGGCAGGGTTCTTGAGGCATATGGTCCGAATCACGCCCGGCTATCAGCGATCAAGGCGAAGTACGACCCAGGCAACTTCTTCCGACTCAATCAGAACGTCGAGCCTGCGACCAGTGCGTAGTCACGTGCGATGAAATGCATAGACGGCGGCGCCGTTGTGAACGCTGCCCGGCGTTGACTGATCTGGACCCGGCCGTGTCACAGACGTGTCACGCATTCGCGGAACCAGGGGGACACAGGAGGATACGCAGTGACACGACAGCCGGTGAAGTTGTGCACAGCGGGACACTGCAGGAAACGGCGGGACACTGGAGGACACGACATACGCAGGGTTCGGGACCGTGAGGCCCCGGGTTCAAATCCCGGGCCCCCGACCATTTTCGATCCTCCTATAGATGTCAACGGGCAATTCGAAGGTGCTCAGGCGGCGCTACGAACCGCCTCCTCGCGCGGGTCGACCAACGTTCGGTAGACCTCCCGTGCGACGTATCTTTTGAGGCAGCGGAAGATCTCCTTCTTGGACTTGCCCTCGGCCTTGCGCTTCGAAAAGTAGGCCCTGGTGGTCTCGTTGTATCGCAGCCTGACGACCACGATTTGATGCAACGCCGCATTGGCCTGGCGGTCGCCACCGCGATTGAGCCGGTGACGCTGCACCATGCCGGAGGAGGCCGGAATCGGCGAGGCGCCGCACAGCATTGAGAAGGAAGCTTCGGACCGAAGTCGGTCACCGCTGTTGCCGGCCGCCAACACCAGGGTCGCTGCCACATCCTGGCCGACGCCGAACAGTTGGCGCAGCTGTGGGACGAGTCGGATGGTTAGGGCGTCGAGCTCTTTCTCGAGTGAACGGACCTCTTGGTCGAGCACGATGTATCGGCGACACATCGAGCGCAGGGATAGCTTGATGGCAGAGGTTGGGTCGGACGCTCCGTCCACCCAGTAAGCGCTGCAGGTCCGCACCGGAGCCGGCGTCTTCAGGTTGCGCAGCTGTTCACGAATGGGGTCCGGCGCCATCACGATCAGATCCTTCGCCGCGTTCACAGCTTGAGTTCGCGCCTTGATTGCCGTCTGCTTGGCGATCTTGAGCGCTCTGATCATCTCCACGCCGGCATCACCGGCTTTGGGCACGGCTGTGGCCTTTCCCGATAACACTGCACCCGCCGCGGCATCGGCATCGATGGGATCG
>WNGP01004753.1_pt1 | contig 11320 bp, 9 predicted proteins | sample 5407671 | NCBI WGS metagenome assembly WNGP01 (sample SAMN13153381, study PRJNA577476) | soil metagenome | isolation source: 40 cm soil or saprolite under Garry oak tree replicate 2 | place: USA:California | collected 2016-06-15 | reverse complement strand
TAACTGCCGTTGGAAACGGCGGCGGAGTTCCAGGACAGCGTGTACTTGTGCATCAAGTCCCAATTACGCGAATCAGCAGGCTGGTATGCAGTATTGACGAGCTGTTCGGCACCGATGTTCTGGCCGTTCAGCTGGAACTGAACGCCCACCACGCCGACGTCGTCAACGGCAGTCGCGACGAGGGTCACGGCACCGGTAAGAATGGTGTCGCCGACAACGCCCGGGGAAAACAGCGATACGATCGGCGCAGCGATATCTTGCTGGGTGAACGGATGCGCTGCCGTCCAGGTAGCCACGGCGGCATTCCAATAGGCCAATCCGACCTGACCGGTCAGAATCGTAAAGCAAGTCTTCCCATTGAACGTGGCCGGGTAGCTGTACGGGAAGGCGCCCGGTCCGAGCCAAATCATGACGTTGTTCGAGCAGTCGACCAGATTCGGGGGGACCATCGTCTCCCGGATGCCGAGATCCTCCCGGGCTCGGGCGTCGGCCCGGAAGACGTTGTTGTAGAGCGCGAGTTTGGGACCGAGGTCGTCCCATTTCCAGAATGGGTTGCCGTTCGGCACAGCGCCAGAATAGGCAGCATCCATTGTCTGCATGCGCATGAGCGAGTTCTTCATGGTCACCAGGTTGTCATGGCCGTCCTGGTCCATGGACGCAGCGTACCGCTGCGCGCTCACCCCGGAATAGCAGCCGTCAAAGAACGAATCGTCGATCGTGCCGCTGTTCAGGAAGTCGTTCTCGATACAGTCATCGCGGTTGTACTTGACGTAGATCCGCCGCACGCTCCAGTCGGTGTTTTCCGCGCCGTCGTAGCTGACCCCTTTGCCCTGGTTGAACGCCCGGTAATTCTCGAGCTGAAACGAGGGCTGGTGGGCGATCATCCCGTAGCTGTCATGCATCGTGTCCCAGGAAGTGGAAGGCGGGAATCGTCCGATGACCTGGCCACCGCTCCAGCAGATATTCGCGCCGCCGGCCAGGTAGATCGTTTCCAGCGCGGACGTCGTGAACTGAGCTGTCGCAGCATCCAGCTTGGTGCTGGGGGCCAGGTTTCTATTGTCGAACGCCGCCGTCTGCAGCCCGCTCAAGGTGAGGGAGGGGCCGGTCTGGTCGAGACACGAGCCACTCGAGGGAGGCGGGGGCGCGGTCACCGTGACCGTCGCCGTGCCGCGCACGCCCTCGCTCGTTGCCGTGATCGTGGCCGACCCCGCCGTCACCCCGGTCACTCGACCGGCGCCGTCCACCGTCGCCACTGCCGCGTCGCTCGTCGCCCAGGTCACCGGGCGGCCGCTCAACGAATTCCCGTTCCGGTCGCGGGGCGTCGCCCCCAACTGCGCCGATTGCCCTACGTCAATGTGGAGGGTGGCCGGGCTCACCGTGACTGACGCCACCGATCCCGGCTCGGTGATGGGGCTCGAGCGCTGACAGCCCGCGACCGCGGCGACCGCTAGGGTCGTCACCAATGCGAGGGCATCCCGCAGTGGAGCCAGCCGCTGGGTCATCGCTACGCCGTGATGGTGAGCTTGTGCCCCTTCGCCTTGAGCGAGGCCTGTAACCCCGCCTTCTCCACCGACTTCACGTAAGCCTCGTCGGCGCTGATCTCCTTCTTCTCGACCAGGTCGAGCAGCGCGTCGTTCAGCGTCACCATGCCGAGCTGCTTCGAGGTCTGCATGATGGAGGGAATCTGAAAGGTCTTGCCTTCGCGGATCAGGTTGGACACCGCCGGCGTCGTGAGCAGGATCTCGCGCGCCGCCACGCGACCCCCACCGATCTTCTTGCACAGCGTCTGCGAGATCACGCCCTTGAGCGACTCGGAGAGCATCACCCGGATCTGCGACTGCCGGTCCGCGGGGAACTGGTCGATGATCCGGTCCACGGTGGACGACGCGGTCGTGGTGTGCAGCGTCCCGAACACCAGGTGCCCGGTCTCGGCGGTCTCGATCGCGATCGCAATGGTCTCGAGGTCGCGCATCTCCCCCACCAGCACGATATCGGGGTCCTCGCGCAGCGCCGCGCGCAGCGCCGACTTGAAGCTGTCCGTGTGCACGCCCACTTGGCGCTGCGTGATGAGGCACTTCTTGTTCTCGTGCACGAACTCGATCGGGTCCTCGATCGTGATGATGTGGTCCGTGCGCATCCGGTTCACCAGGTCGACGAGCCCGCACAGGGTCGTGGACTTCCCGGAGCCCGTGGGACCCGTGACCAGCACGAGACCCTTCGTCAGGAAGCAGAGCTGCTGCACCTCCTTAGTCATGCCGAGCTGCTCCACCGAGACGACCTGCGCCGGGATCACGCGGAACACGGCCAGCGGCCCCTTGCGGTCGCGGGCCGCGTTCACGCGGAAGCGGGCGAGCCCGGCGATCTCGTAGGCGAAGTCCGAGTCGCCCGTCTCCTTCCACTCGGTGCGATTCCGCTCCGGCATGATGGCGAGCAACATCAGCTCGAGCTGGTCGATCGTAAGCGGCCCGCCCGACTGGCGCGTCATCTCGCCGTGGGTGCGGAACAGGGGCGGCTCAGCGACCCGGAGATGCAGGTCGGACGACTTGGACTGCACGAGGGCGCGCAGCAGGTCGCCCAGGGTGCGCTCGGCCGCCTGGTATTGCCCGGCGGCGAAGTCCGCCGGTAGGCCGGCGGGGGCGGCGGGGGCGGCGGGGGCGGCCGCGGGCCGGGGGGCCAGCGCCTCGACCGGCGGGGCCGGGACGGCGACAGCTCGGGGCGGCTTGGAGGAGGCTGGAGCAGCGGCGCCCCCCGCGACAGCGGGCGCCCGCTGGGCTGCTGGAGCGGGGGGCGCCGCTGCGACGGCCTCAGCGGGAGCAGAACGCTCCTTCGGGGACACTACCGCGGTCAGCCGCCCCATCTCGGGGACGATGCGCACCCGGACCATGCCGCGGTCCGCGACGTACTCGAACTCGGTCTCGGTGCCGGTGTCGATATGGTTCGCCGATTCCGAGGGCGCCACCTCGACCAGCAGGGCGTAGATGTGCTGGTCGGTGAGTGGCTGCTTCGAGACCTTACGCGGCTTGCCGTCCTTCACCAGCGTCACCGGCTCGTCCGGGAGTAGATAGAGCTGGTCGCCCCGCTCCCGCAGCAGCACGTCGACGAACGGATCGAGCTTCGCAGCCATAGGTCAGTCCAGCGGCCGTGCGTACAGCACGTGCGCGCGGTTCACGTAATGGGTGGCCGCGTGGGTCCACACGGCGAAGAACGGCTGGGGTGACGCGTTGAGATAATCGAGCAGCCGCGCGTGGGGCATGGGCAGCTCCACGCTGGCCCACCCGCCCAGGGTCGCGCCGCCCACCAGGATGAGCTCGGTGCCGAGCAGCCGCGCCGCCGACAGCCGCGCCGGGTCGGCGATGGGGGCCTGGCGGTCCTGCGAGAGCCACATCGTGTGGGCCTTCGACACGAGCAGGATGTCGTCTGCATCGGCGGGCCGGAAGGCGAAGAATCCCTCGGTCCGGTTGAGCATTTCCAACACGGTCTCTGGCCCGTCGTGGTCCGCCACGCGCTCCATGACGTAGACGACGCCGGACCGGGACACCCCTTGCGTTTGCAGGAGATGCGCCGGGAGGGGGGTACGAGGCAGGGAGAAGTCGGACACGGCACCAAGCTAAGGACGTCAAGCGAATACGTCTAGCGAAGACGTCGCGCGACGACTTACTCGCGTCGTTGGCATTGCACCGCCGCCGGCGACGTCCGGCCGCATCCGATCTGCTCGTCCATGCCGCTCGCGATGGGGCCGCACGCGGTCGACTGCGCGCCTTCGCGGGCCGCCTGCTCGGTCGGGCCGACGGCCGTGGCGCAGTTGGTGCGCCCGCGGAATTCCATGCACACGCGACACTGCACCTTGGCGCGGGCCGTGGTCATGAAGAAAAACAACGCGGCGACGGCCAGCACCGCGGCGAGGCCGTACAGTGTGGAACGCTTCACGCAACCGCTTTTCGGGGCACCCGCTCGCTAAGGTAGGTCGGTCGGCGGGGCTGTCAACGACGGCCTCGCAGGGAAGCGTTGCGCGCGAACATCACCGTTGCGCCCACGCCATATTAGGGGTGTGGGAAAGCGCCGCTGCGGCGGCCTTGAGGCCGCAAGCATGTGGGTTGCAACCGCCGGAGGCATCTCTTCGATGGCGGGAACACCTATGGGTCGCACGCTCGGTCTCGTGCTCGTGGCGGTCGCCTCGGTCGGCTGCCGCGACCCGATCCTGGCGTCACCTGCGGCTACGCCGGTCGCGCCGCCGGACTCGGTCCCGTACGAAATCGTCGACCTCGGCACGCTGGGTGGGCTGTACGCGGACGGCAGAGATATCAACGACCGGGGACAGGTGATGGGGATGAGTTACGTCGCGGACGGCGCTCCGCGTGCCTTCTTGTGGGACGGGGGTGTGATGCACGGCTACGGTCCCCTGGACGAGCGTTTCCCCGCTATTCCCTACGCGTTCAACGCGATCGGCGAGCTCGCCGGGCTGAGTTGGGTCACGTCGCAATACTACCACGCGGTGCTGTGGCGGGACAGCACGGCCCAGGACCTGGGGACGCTAGGCGGTCCGAGATCCTACGCCAACGCCCTCAACAGCCGCGGTCAGGTGGTCGGGTCGAGCGGAGTGGGAGGCACGGCCGATTCCCTGCATGCCTTCCTGTGGGACAGCGGTGGGATGCGCGATCTCGGCACGCTGGGCGGCAGCGGGAGTGAGGCCTTTGATATCAATGAGGCTGGTCAGGTCGTGGGGTGGAGCAACGTGACGTCGGGTGCGGTTCACGCCTTTCTGTGGCAGGCGGGGGCGGGGGCGGGGGCGATGCAGGACCTCGGCACCCTTGGGGGCGCCACCAGCTCGGCGTTCCGGATCAACGAGCGTGGGCAGGTCGCGGGCACGAGTGAGACCGCTGCCGGCGAGACGCACGCGTTCTTATGGTCGGCTGGAGTGATGCAGGACATGGGGACGCTGGGTTTCTTTGGGAGCGAGGCAGTCGCACTCAACCAGCGTGGCCAGGTCGCCGGCAACCTGACCCGCCCCTACGAGTCGCACGCGTTCTTGTGGGACAGCGGCGTGAGCACCATGCTGGACGACGGGCTCTCGAGCCACGAGACCGTCGTCCACGACATGAACGACCAAGGGCAGGTCGTCGGACGAATGAAGGTGGAACCGCAAAACGGCGAGGACCGCTTCCACGCTTTCCTGTGGGAGGACGGCCGCCTCTACGACCTCGGCGCACTCGGATCTGAGAGTCAGTACGCCAACAGCTCCGCCACCGCCATCAACGCGCGGGGCGATATCGTCGGCACGTCGGGTATCCACCCCGTGCTGTGGCGGAGGGTAACCACGCCCCCCACGCGACAGGTGGCGATGACGAGCCGCTAGCAGCGCCCGCGCTACCGTCCGGCCGGCGTCGTCCGGCGCCCGTCCTCGCGGAACTGCTCCTGCTCCGTCGACCCTTCCATCGCGGTCACCGACGACTGTCCCCCGGTCGCGATCTGGGTGATCTCGTCGAAATAGCCGACGCCCACGAACTCCTGGTGCCGCACGGCGGCGTAGCCGTCGCGCTCCGCGGCGAACTCGCGACCCTGCAGCTCCGCGTATGCCGCCATCCCCTTGTCGCGATACGCCCGCGCCAGTTCGAACATGGCGTGGTTCAGCACGTGGAACGCGGACAGGGTGACGAACTGGAACTTGTAGCCCAGGGCGCCCAGGTCTTTCTGGAACGAGGCGATCTGGGCCTCGCTCAGGTGCTTGCGCCAGTTGAACGAGGGCGAGCAGTTGTACGCCAGCTGCTTGCCGGGGAACTTCTCGTGAATCGCGTCGGCGAAGCGCGTCGCCTCCTTGAGATCCGGCTTCGACGTCTCGAACCACAACAGGTCGGCGTACGGCGCGTAGGCGAGCGCGCGGGCGATGGCGGCCTCGACACCATCCCGCACGCGGAAAAAGCCCTCCGCAGTGCGCTCCCCGGTGACGAAGCGGCGGTCGTATTCGTCGCAATCGCTCGTGAGCAGCGTCGCGCTGTTGGCGTCGGTGCGCGCGATCAGCACGGTGTCCACGCCGCACACGTCCGCCGCCAGCCGCGCCGCCACCAGCTTGGTGACGAACTCGCTGGTCGGCACCAGGACCTTGCCGCCCAAGTGCCCGCACTTCTTCACCGACGCGAGCTGGTCCTCGAAGTGCACGCCCGCCGCCCCGGCGTCGATCATGTTCTTCATGATCTCGAAGGCGTGGAGCGGCCCGCCGAACCCAGCTTCGGCGTCGGCGACGAGCGGCGCGAACCAGTAGAGCGAGTCGTCCCCCTTCAGGTGCGCGATCTCGTCGGCGCGTTTGAGGGCGTTGTTGATGCGGCGCAGCAGGGTGGGAACGGAGTCGGAGGGGTAGAGGCTCTGATCGGGGTACATCTCGTTCGCGTTGTTCGCGTCGGCCGCCACCTGCCAGCCGCTCACGTAGATCGCCTGTAACCCCGCCTGCACCTCCTGGATCGCCTGATTCCCGGTGATTGCCGAGAGCACGGCGACGTAATCCTCCTCCTGCAGCAGCCGCCACAGCCGGGCCGCGCCGTAGCGCGCCAGCGAGTACTCGATGTCGATCGACCCACGCAGGCGATGGACATCAGCGGCCGTGTACGGTCGGGTGACGCCATCCCAGCGACTGTCGGTCTTCCAGGCGCGCTCGAGCGCGCTGGTGAACTCGTGCTTGTCCATGGCCGTCCTGTCCGTGTTGAGGCGAGCCGTGCGTCAGTCGAGATACTCGTACGCAACCGTCGTCAGGAACTCCGCAAACTCCGGGCCGGTCGCGAGGTCGGACAGAATTCGTCCCGCAAGCGAAAAGTGAGTAGTGCCAGGGCCTTCCGCACCTACCCGTTCAGGTAGGGACTCCACCAATTCGGACAGGGTTTGTTGCACCGCTGCGGCGGTCACTGGTCGACCGCTGTCCAGCCGCGCGCCGTGCCGCAGCCACTGCCACACCTGCGCGCGGGAGATCTCGGCGGTGGCGGCGTCCTCCATGAGGTCGTAGATCGGCACGCACCCCGTGCCGGCGAGCCAGGCGGCGAGGTAGCGCAACGCCACGTCGATGTTCTTGCGCAGCCCCTCTTCGGTGATCGCTCCCGCGGGCGCCGTGAGCAGGTCGCGCGCCGTCACGCGCACATCGTCGCGCTTCAGGTGAATCTGATTAGGCCCGCGCATGTGGGCGTCGAACACCTCGCGGGCTACCGGAACCAGCGCCGGGTGCGCGACCCAGGTGCCGTCGTGCCCCTGCCGGACTTCGCGCAGCTTGTCTTCGCGCACCTTCTCGAGCGCCTGCGCGTTCAGCGCCGGGTCGCGCTTGATGGGGATCTGGGCCGCCATGCCGCCCAGCGCGTGGATGCCGCGCCGGTGGCACGTGCGGATCACCCACTCGGCGTAGGACTTGAGGAACGGCCGGTCCATCGTGACGAGGCCGCGGTCGGGGAGCAGGCACTCGGGACGGAGCCGGAATTTCTTGATGTAGCTGAAGATGTAGTCCCAGCGCCCGCAGTTCAGTCCCGCCGAATGATTGCGCAGCTCCCACAGGATCTCGTCGGTCTCGAACGCCGCCAGGATGGTTTCGATCAGGACCGTCGCGCGGATCGTGCCGCGGCCGATGCCGAGCGCGTCCTGCGCGGCGTTGAACACGTCGTTCCAGAGGCGCGCCTCGAGGTGGCTCTCGAGCTTGGGCAGATAAAAGTAGGGGCCGCTGCCCTTCGCGATGAGCGCGGCCGCAGTGTGAAAGAAGGCGAGACCGAAATCGAACAGCGCGGCCGAGATCGGCCGGCCGTCCACCACGACGTGCTTCTCGACCAGGTGCCAGCCGCGTGGCCGCACGATCAGGGTCGCCGTGCGCGGGTTGAGCGCGTAGCGCTTGCCCTCCGGGCTCACGTACCCGATCGTCCCCGCCACGGCGTCGCGCAGATTCTGCTGGCCGACCACGTTGTTCTCCCACGTGGGCGCGTTCGAGTCCTCGAAGTCGGCCATGAACACGTTCGCCCCGGAATTGAACGCGTTGATCATCATCTTCCGGTCTACGGGACCGGTGATCTCGACGCGCCGCTCGAGCAGGTCGGGACGGATCGCGGCGACGGTCCAGTCGCGCTCGCGAATGTCGCGCGTCTCGGGGAGGAAGTCGGGGAGCTTGCCGGCGTCGATCTCCAGCTGGCGCTGGTGGCGCCGCTCGAGCAGCTCCTGGCGCGTGTGCTCGAAGCGCCGCGCCAGCATGGTGAGAAAGGCGATCGCGTCGCCGCTCAGCACGCCCTCGCACCCCGGCGGGGGCGGCTTGAGGACGTGTACTGCGGGCTCGATCGCGGCCATGTTTAAGACTAACCAAACTGCATACCTTAGACGACCGATGCCAACGCCCTTGGTCATTGTCGCGCTCGGCTGCCTCGCGCTGGGAGTGTGGTGTGTGGCGGCCGCCCTACGGGCCCTGCGCCAGCGCCGCGTGGTGGGCGGCGCGGGGCGGGGCCTCGTGGGGGCGCTGCTGCTGTGCCTCGCCGCCCTGGGGGCGACGATCGCCGCGGGAATCCGGGGCTACCGGGCGCTCACGTATGAGGAAGTCGCGGCGACGGTGAAGACCCAGCCCGTCGGGCCGCAGCACTTCCGGGCCACGATCGTCCTCCCCGACCAGCGGCTCGCGATGTACGACCTGGCGGGGGACGCGTTCTACGTCGACGCGCACATCCTCAAATGGCACCCCTGGGCGAACTTCATCGGCCTGCACACCGCCTATGAGCTCGATCGGGTGACCGGCCGCTACAACTCGGTGGCGGACGAGCGGACCAAGCTGCATACCGTGTATTCGGTCGCGCGCACCCGGCCGGTGGACCTGTTCTTCTGGGCGCGGCGGCTCAAGTTGCTGCCGCTGGTGGACGCCGAGTACGGCTCCGCCGCCTTCGTGGCCGGGACCAAGCCGGCGGAGTACGAAGTGCGCGTGTCCACGACGGGGCTGTTGATGCGGCCGGTGATTCACTAGCAATTGGCAGTCCCGTCGTGTGTGATCAGGGGCTGAGAGTCCCTGCTCGGCCCGGGGGCGTCCCTTTGAGTGTCGTGCGACCGCTCGATGTGTTATAAGGGACTGAAGTCCCTGCTCGGCCCGAGGGCGTCCTAAAAGGACGCTGGTCGCGGGCGTGGGTTTGCGTCCTTCAGGACGCGCTGCCGCCGAGTAGGGACTTCAGTCCCTCATACCCGACGGACGGCGGGTCGTCATGCCCGAAAGACGTCGGAGGGACCATCTGTTCGGAGGACCATCTGTTCGGAGGGACCATCTGTTCGGAGGACCATCTGTTCGGAGGGCCATCTGATCATGAGCGACTCCATCTCCCGTCGCGCGTTCGCCGAGCGGCTCGCCCTGGCGGCCGCCGCGCCGTTCGTGACCGAGGGGCTCGGGGTTCGGGGCTCGGGGCTCGAGACGGCACGCCCCAGCCCCGAGCCCCAAGTCCCGAGCCCCGATCCATCGGCCCTCGCGAAGACCCTGGCCGAGGGGATTCGGCTGCGTTACGGCGACCGGCTCTCGGCCGATGACCTGAAGGCGATCACCCAGGGCATCGAAGCCCGCCTGCAGGGTGTCGAGCGGCTGTACCGCGTCGCGCTCACGAACGGCGATGAGCCAGACTTCGTGTTCTCCGTCTACCGCGGAGCGGATTGATGGCAGGCGATCTCGCGTTCGCATCGATTGCGGAGCTGGCGCGGCTGCTCCGGTCGCGTCGGACCTCCGCGACCGAGCTGGCGGAGTTGTTCCTCGAGCGGCTGGAGCGATTCGGGCCGCGCTACAACTGTCTCGTGACCGTGACGCCCGAGCGCGCGCTCGCCGAAGCCGCGCGGGCGGACCACGAGCTCGCGGCGGGCAAGATCCGCGGGCCGCTGCACGGCATCCCCTACGGTGTGAAGGACCTGCTCGCGGTGCGCGGCTACCCAACGACCTGGGGCGCCGAGCCGTATCGCGCGCAGACGTTCGAGGAGGACGCGACGGTGGTGACGCGACTCGGCGCTGCGGGCGCCGTGCTCGTGGGCAAGCTCGCTATGGTGGAGCTGGCGGGCGGGATGGGGTACAGCCAGGCCAACGCATCGTTCACCGGACCCGGGAAGACGCCCTGGAACACCGACTACTGGAGCGGCGGGTCGTCGTCCGGTCCGGGCGCGGCGGTGGCTGCGGGACTCGTGCCCTTCGCCATCGGGTCGGAGACGTCGGGATCGATCCTCACACCCGCGGCGTACTGCGGGATCACCGGCTTGCGCCCGACCTATGGGCTCGTGAGCCGGCACGGGGCGATGGCGCTGTCGTGGACGATGGACAAGCTCGGTCCCATGGCGCGGAGCGCCGAGGACTGCGCGCTGGTGCTGGCCGCGATCGCCGGCAGAGACGCGCTCGATCCCTCGTCGGTCGCGCGGGGGTTTCGGGCGCCGGGCCCCGAGCCGAAGCGGCACGGCCGGTTCCGGATCGGGGTGCCCAGAGGCGTGATCGACGCGGTGCAGGGAGAAGTGGCGGAGAATTTCACCGTCGCGCTGGACGTGGTGCGCGCCATCGCCGACATCGTGCCGGACGTCGAGCTGCCGGACCTGCCGTTCGGCGTGGTGGGAGGCACGATCATCGCGGCCGAGGGCCTGAGCGCGTTCGACGACCTGATCGACGGCAACCGTCTGAAGGATCTCACCGCGCCCGAGGACCGCACCGGCGGCTACGGGGCGCTCGCCCTCTCCGCGCGGGACTACCTCCGGGCGCTGCGCGTGCGGCGCCTCATGGGACGGGCGTACGACGAGCTGCTCAAGCCGTTCGACGCCATCGCCACGCCGACGCGCACCACCGTCGCGAGCCCGATCGACAAGCCGTTCCGCGACGCCTATCCCGACGTGCGGGGGGGCGTGTCGCTGATCGGCTCGAGCAACGTGGTGGGCGTCCCGGCGATCTCGCTCCCGAATGGCTTCGGCCTCGCCGGGCTGCCCACGGGCCTGAGCCTCGTGGCACGGGCGTTCGACGAGGCGCGGCTGGTGCGCATCGCGCGCGCCTATCAGGCGCGGACCGACTGGCACACGCGGCGGCCGGAGGTCGCGTAGGCCCAGCGGCGACGCAGCGCTCAACCAATCCTCCCCCGGCGGCATCGTATCCACGTGTGACCGACCTCGTCCGGCAGGCGCAGCAGGGCGACCACGCCGCGTTCCAGTCGCTCTACCGCGAACACGTGGGGCGCGTGTACGCGTTGTGCCTGCGGCTCACCGCGGATGCGCGCGAGGCCGAGGAGCTCACGCAGGATGCCTTCGTGCGCGCGTGGGAGCGGCTCGGGAGCTTTCGCGGCGAGAGCGCGTTCGGCTCGTGGTTGTACCGTCTGACGGTGAACGT
>WNGP01009012.1_pt1 | contig 11323 bp, 5 predicted proteins | sample 5407671 | NCBI WGS metagenome assembly WNGP01 (sample SAMN13153381, study PRJNA577476) | soil metagenome | isolation source: 40 cm soil or saprolite under Garry oak tree replicate 2 | place: USA:California | collected 2016-06-15 | reverse complement strand
TACGCCGTGGTTTCCGTGAGGCCGTTGCCGAGGGCGAAGTTCGTGGGCGCGCCGTGGGGAGCGTAATTGGCACTGCCCAAGTAGTTGTAGCTGTTGAAATCATCAGTGGTGACTTTCGTGAGCCTGCTGACCCCGTTGAACTGGTTCTTGATCACGCGTCCGCTGGGGTAGGTTAGGGAAATTTGGTTTCCCGCGAGATCGTGGCTGGCCGAGATTGTGCTCCAAGCACCAGGGCAGCCGGAAGTCTCGGCCGTATTCAAATAATCCTCCTGAAAACTCGGCCGGCCCATCGCGTCATAGCCAAAGGTGGACGCAGTGGGCCAACAGGTGCCGTCGTAAGTTCCCATGGTCGTGAGCCTGCTGATAGGGTTAGTTAGAGTGATACCCCACGGTGCTGTTTGATCGTAGTAGTACCCAATAGAGAAGTTAGGGGAATATACTTTGCAGGCCAGGCGATTTAGCGCGTCGTAGCAGTAGCCGACCGAAACGTTTCGAGCGTCCGTCTTCCAGATAAGATTACCGTTAACATCGTACCCATAATTGGTTATTCCGGACTCGGGGTTGATGGTCTGAACGAGTCGGGAGAGAGAGTCGTAAGAGAAGGTGCGCTGGCGGGAGCCGTTCTGGACGACGCCGGTGAGGTTGTTGAGCGAGTCATAAGAATAGGTCGTGGCATAACCGAGGCCGCCGGGATCTTCGACGACTTGCGTGAGGCGGCCGAGGCCGTCGGTGGTGCTTTGGCGCTTCTTGCCAGCTTCATCCGTCACTGTCGTGGTGTTGCCGGAATAGGAGGTTGTGATGGCCGATCCGTCGGGCTGAGTGATTTGGGTTGTGCGACCGAGGGCATCGTAGTTATACGTTGTCACTCCGAAGCTTGGGTCATTGGTGGTGCAGTAGGGATTGCTGGCGGTTCTGACCCGTCCCAGGCCGTCATAGGTCGTATCGGTGCGGTCGCCGCTGGCGCAGTCGGGGTCGGAAGTGAGGACTGTTCGGACCGTATGGCCCAAGCCGTCGAAGGCGGTGAGGGTAATGAGATTGGGAGACGGGGTAGCTACCTTGGTGGTGATGACGCTTGGCGAGGGAGTGGAAGGGTTGTAGGGGGCATCGTTGTAGGCGATGGTGGTTTTGCCGCCATCGGGATAATCGGTTTCGGTAAGGCGACGGAGGGAATCGCTATAAAAGTACTGGGTCGGTTGGCCGTTTTCGTCGGTGGAGGTGATGAGCTGGCCGTCGGAGTAGGCGTATTTGAAGGTTTGGACGTGACTGGCTCCACTCGACGTCGTTGGGCGCGTGATCCTCGTGAGATAGGCGTTGGTGTTGCCGGAAGGCGGGGAATCGAAATTATCCGCGTAGGAATAGGTCGTGGTGTGATTCGTATCGCTGATGTCGCTGCAGGCAGAGTTGCCGCAAGGATCAATCACGGAGAGAACTTGGCCGGTTTCGTCGTAGGTGTATTTCGTTACGGCGTCGGCGCAGCTTTGCAGGCATTTGCGCGTAACGGTGGTGGTGTTGCCGCGGGGCGCTGTGGAGCTCGCTCCGTAATTTGTTTCGTCATGGGCAGGTGGTGTCGGAGAAACGGAGGCCACAGACGTCTCGTCGTAGCCAAAATCAGTTTCTGCGACTAGTGTACCGTTGCCATACGCCTTCACGGAAGATGGGCGGTCAAGTGGCGGGTAGGGGTAGGCAGGAGCGCTAGCGAAGGCCTGGTACGCAGTGTCCGTTTCGCGTGTTGGCGTAATGGTCGGTGCGATGGGAGCGTTGTATGTGTCAATCGAACAAGCATTAGCTGTTGCAATCAATCCGAAGTCGTATTGCCTTTTTGCCGTCATCATCACGCCGCTGTAGGTATAAAAGGCCTCTGAGGTAAGGCCATTGTCCAGAGTCCGGGCGTCGCACGCGAGTAGTCTGTCCTGGTCATACCAAGCCTTTGTTACTGTCTGTAGTATTGCACCGCCGGAGTTGCGATACACGACAGTCCGTTCCAGGGGTACTGATTCTCCCTCGCTGGGGAACGAGTTGTAAGGATTGTTGTCAGAAAACATTCCCCCATGCAGATAGTTGTATATCGTGGTGATGGTTTCGCCGCGCACAACGTCCGTAGCCGTGACCGTTGTTTGTTTGGTGCACCAGTCTGGGCCACAGCCTGTGCCCCCGCTCCAGGAGGTTGAATAGCTATAATCCTCCCGTAAGGCAACATTGACGCCATCAAAACTAACCTCCCGGCGGGTAATGGAAAACCAATCATGTACGTACCAGCATGGTGGCGTCCCAACTTGCCCAGCTGGAACTGTCAAGCTTCTTACGGATGAGGGGACTGGTCCCCATGTATACCTAATCCAGCCGCCACCGGGATACGTGATTTTGTTGAGGAGGCCGTAGGTCGAATCGTAAGCGAATTGGTAGAATTTCCCATTTGGCAATGCAAGAGAAGTGAGTACGTACACAGGCTGTATGTCACTGGCCGAAAACGCAGGGCATACTGTATTTCCGGTGTCGGCAAATGCTATGGTGTAGTTTGTGGGAGCAGTTCCCCACGATAACGTGTAAGGCTGTTGCTGGCCGGAGACACTAAAGCTGTCACCGCTCGTGCCAAAACCGGAAGAAGAGAAGACTGACCGCCCCAGCGTATCGGCTACCGTGAAGCCCCTTCCCGACATTGAGACGGTAACTTTGTTGCCGTTCCGATCTTCAATAAAAGCAGGGAGATAGGAGTATGTGGATCCGACTACGCTCGCGGCCGTGCCGCCATTGAAGTGGTAGACAGTCCCGTCGAGGTCGGCGACCGTCCCTGTCTGGCCGGACACCGCGTCCACATCAGCACGATAGAACTTATCGCCGCCGGACAAATACGATTGCGTCATGCCGTTCATCACGCAGCCAAAGTCTGCAGACCCGGGAGTCCAGGCGAGGAAAAAGCTGTGACGACCCAGAGAGGGATCCCGGAACATGTAGTCGGATATATAGTTGCATGCGTAGCATTCCGTATCGGGCTGACAAGTCCCGTAGTAGTTGGTCAAGTCGGTCCAACTGAGCAGCGGTAGAGAATAGGACCAGCCATCGCTACTGAAAGCTGATCTGTCACCGTGCCATAAAGAAGACTGCGGGTGAACGATGTGTACGCCGTTGGAGTCGTATTCGGCTGGATTTACGGTCTCGTTGAGCATACCGATGTAGTCATGGCCCGAGCCGTGGAGGGGAGTGGCCGTAGTAGCTGTAACGTTTAAGATTTGCGGGTGGATGACGGAAGCGGAGAGGAGCGGCAAGCTTGCGGCCAAGAGCACGCGAGTGAGGGGGCGCACAAGAGACATGGGGACCTCCTGTCGGCTGGGTCCACGGACCAATCGAGCACCAGCAGGACCGTGGAGGCCGTTAGTTACCGTCTGAATACGTGACGGTGCGCAAAAAGTAGGGCAATCTCACGTAATCCGACAATCGAGGAAATCCTTCAAAGACGGATCGGGTATTCACCTGAGGAATGTACTACCGGAGTACTATACGGAGTATGAGCCGGAACAGGGGACGCGAAAAGCCTGCGGTCTCCCAACTGCGCCGGGATAAATTCCAACTGCGGCTACAGCTCCTCTCGACAAAGGGAGTAGGGGCACGCCATCAACGGTGATGCAGATGCTCAAGCAACGGGCTTCGCGAAAGATGAGGAGGAAGGGGCGTGTGAGTTGGAAGGGACAGCTAGCACTTCGGTTTCCCAAGTTTGTCGCGGAGGTGCCACAGTTCTGGCAGCCGAGGTTTTACGATTTCAACGTGTACAGTCACAAGAAGAAAAAGGAAAAACTGGAGTACATGCACGCGAATCCGGTGGTGCGAGGGCTCGTGAGGCACCCGAAGGACTGGCCGTGGAGCAGTTGCTCTTTTTACGCGAGAAACGAAGCAGGATTGGCGGGGATCGATGCAGTGGATTTGTAGAGACGCCGAATCAAGCGGAGCCGATGAAAAGGCCCCGCCCTCCAAAACCGAGGACGGGGCACCCAAAATCGTCTAACGATTTACGTCCCGGCCACCCGCCCGTGGATCGATTCATCAATGTCGGAAATGGCGTAAAAGTTGAACCCACATCCCAAGGAATGAGATGAGGAATAACAAGCCCCCGAAAATGCGAAGCTTGTATGCATGGCGCTGGACATCGGGTTCAACTGAAAGCTTACGAGGCGATACCCTATCCAATACGGCTAGCGGCCTGACCAGAAAGCCTACTCCGAGAGTAAAGAAGAGCAACAAGACGATAAGCGCCCCCCAACTCACACGGGGATAGGAAGAGTGGAGATGTTCGTGCGGGCCTTCAGGAGAGCGCAGATAGACAGATAGAGGAGGACCAAAGATCAAGAGCAACGCGAACAATGTGAACGCCACTCCCAGCGCTCGCCATCGTGGTGCGTCCGGATCCCAAGAAGAGCTAGGCTTCGCCCAGAGGTCTACCCGGGCTATGCGGTCGAGCAAAGCGAAATAGGTGCCAGGCGATATGAGCAGGCAGAGGCCGACCGCCAAGAACGTTAGCGCTATGAGAAGATAGCCGATGACGAACAAAATTGCTCCTTAAGGTCACAAGATTGAGCCGATAAACCAATTGAGTAGCTTCTTTCCGACGCCGTCATCTAATCAGCCAGCTTAATCAACTCACTGAACTCCTTAAGGCAACCCAAAGAGTGTAAAGCCCCCCCAATATGAATACACCGCCAAGCAGTCGCACACCGCGCTTCCAGATGACTGACGTGTGATCTGGAATTTCCACTGCAATCGGCTGGTGCCGTTTGCTCCATTGGACAACCGACTGAGGCCGCCAGGTTATGAAAACCCCGGAAGCCAAAAGGCAGACACCCACTACTAGCGGAAACCACGTACTACCGATGCCGTGTGGGCTGGGAAAAGAGCCTGGCTCTCCCTTGCCGTAGATAGCGTTTCGGGCCGCGTTCAAAGCTAAGAAAATCCCGATACCCGTTAGACCGACTCCTGCCAAGCGGCGCTCAATTTCCAGTCCGTTTCGGCGTTGTCCACGAACTGGCTGTGACCAGGAATCAGCCTGGCTCATCCAAGCAAGAAACCGTCTATGTTTGGCTGGTGCAAGGGCCATAAATAAACCATTGAACGTCACGAAGCTTGCAGCTAGAAGAAATGCTGTATAGAACGCCCAGTCTGGCATGTTCTGCTCCCATCTAGCGGCAAACGGAGTAACCATATCCTCCGGAGAGACCAGTTGAAGTTGCTAAGGTAGGGCCACCGACCGAGCCGCTACTATTTGAAACCGCTTGAACCCCGACGAACGGAGTAGCTTGGCCACCGAAATTGTATCCAAATCCTGAAAGTATATTCTTGGCATTGTTTAAGTCTCCGGTCACGAGCGGGCCACCACTGACAAATTTTCCCGTCGGGGTTGTTGCTGCGAGTCCAAGGCCGACGCAACTGGTGTTCGTCGATGGGATGTAGGCGAGGGGGATCATCACAGACACGATTCCTCCCGTGTGAGGAATAGGAATGAAAATACCGCCGGCCCATGGGAGGTGGTTCCAGAAAGCATCCATAAGATTCCAAAAAGCGCTGCCGCTGCCGGCAGCGGTGACGTTGACTGAGGACGCGCCGAAGACCGAGTTGCTGAAATCTCCAAGGCTATTCGGGTCGCAACTAAGCCCGCCACAGGAAAATTGGGAGTTTCCGGCCATGCCCATTGCAAAGACAAAATCGCTGTTTGGGTCGGCTTGAAACGAGCCCGGATCTATGCTGCCAGCAAAGTAGACGCCGCCTTCTGCGCCACACTCCGAAGCATCAAGCTCGGGTGCGATTTCCTCGATGCCGTCGCCGGCGTCGTTTAGGAAAACGCAATCCAGACCGAGCGGATCGATTGCTCTCAGGGGATTGTTGAGCACGTAGGCGTAGCGGTTCCAGGATTGCGGATTCGCAGGATTCACGGCGGCGAGGCCGGCGGGGTCGGGGCGCATCCACCGGCCCAACTGCGAGGAGTATTGGCGGAACCAGGTGTGGTCGAGACCCGTCTCGGCGTCGCGCTCGTCCCCGGTGAATTCGTGGGTGGTGCCCGATCCGCCAGCGATCTGCTCGCCGAAAGGGAGAAAGTCGAGAGAGTCTACGAGAGTACCGTCGTACTTGGTAAGGACGCGCGCCGAACCCAGATGATCGGAGAGGATGAACTGTGTGCGCGGCAGGCCGATCAAATACTGAGCGATGAACTGCCCGTTCATGTGGAGGTAGACATTCATCCAGGTATTGTTTTGATCCACCTCGGAGATGACACTGCTGTCCAGGCCGTAGATGTAGTTCGTTTGAGCGGTGCCAACGGCCTTTCGGGCCCGGCGGCCAGCGGCGTCGTAAAGATAGCAGGCCGTTGCCGTCGAGCAGTTGCCGGAAGTGCCGTCCACTTGGGCGAGACGATTTTCGGCGTCGTAAAAGTACGTGTGGGAGGCGTCGTGAATCATGTTGCCAGCGGCGTCATATTGGTAAGGCGAGCCGACGAACTGGTTTTGGGTATTGACGGTCTGACTGAAGCTGCAGGTTCCGGCACTGGGGCTCTGGTTGGTGCGATTGCCCCAGGGATCGATGGTCCAAGAGAGTGTATATGGATTGGATGGGGATGAAGCGGGTTTGCAGCCCTCTGCATTGCCACTCGTTTCTTGCATCGTTGCGACGCGGTTGAGGGAATCGTATGCGAAGCTGCGATTGAAGGCTTGCTGACCTGTTGCGGTCCAGCTCATGACGTTTCCGTTGTCAGAGCTTCCGAGATTGAAGCCGTAGTTGAAGTCTTGCCAGTTTCCGGACGGGATAGCGTCTGAGCAGGTGGACAGGGCGGTAGCCGTGGAGTTCAAGTTGATGCGGCAGGGCTGCAGGTTCTTGTTGAAGGCGGCCGTTTGGGTTAAGCCGTTGCCGTAGGTTATCTTCGTCATTCCGTTCGCCGGGTTGTAGCTAATCCCAGAGAGCATAGTCGCAGGATGTTGAGAGTCAACCCAACTGCTATTCAGCTGCGTGACCCTGCCGACACTATCAAATGACTGGGTGTAGGTCTCACCCACACCGTCTGTATAGGTGACCAGATTACCGGCCAAGCCGTAGGTATAGTTCATTGGGCGGTAGCCCATAGTTGCAGTGTACTGCTCGTTGACGACGATTCGGCCCATAGGATCATAGCCGAAAATTTCGGCGCCGCCTGTAGCGCAGCAAGAAGTACCACTCCATTCTTCCGTGAGCCTACCAACAGGGTTCGTAAGCGTGGTGCCCCAGGCACTGGCCTGCTCGTAAGCAAAGAACGCAGTGAGCGTGGTGCCATCGGAATAGGATTTTTGCGTGAGGCGGTGAAGGGGATCCCAGGAGTAGGTGGTGGTGACGGTGGCGGAGCCGGTTTGGTTGGGGGCGGGGGCCTGGCGAGTGGCGAGGTTGCCGCCATTGTCGTAGCCATAGCGGATGGTTCCGGCGGTGTAGGAACCATTGTCCGGATTGGGGCAAGTGGCGATTTGTATTTCCGGATTGCTCTCGCAAACAAGGCGCGAGAGCGCGTCATAAGTAAAGGTGCGCTGGCGTCCGCCGTTCTGCGTGACACCGGTCAAGTTACTGAGGGCATCGTATGTGTAGGTCGTGACGTAGCCGAGGCCGCCGGGGTCTTCGGTGACTTGCGTCAGGCGGCCGAGACTGTCGACGGTGCTCTGACGTTTTTTGCCGGCCTGGTCGGTGACCGTAACTGTGTTTGTCGAATACGTGGTGAAGATATCGTTCGAGGGCGGAGTTGATGGGCAGGCGCCGCCAGTCACCGCGGTTCCGTCGGGAGGAATGATGACGCAGATGCGGCCAAGGGCGTCGTATAGATATGAGGTAACGCCGTAAGTGGGATCGCTGGTGGTGCGATAGGGATTCGAGACAGAAGCAACGCGGCCAACAGCATCGTACGCCGTGTCCGTGTAATCGACGCCCTGGGGGTCGGAATTGAGCTGCGTTTGCGACGTGCGCCCGAGCCCGTCGAGCAAAACAGTGCTGACGATGTTTTGTGAAGAGTTCATCTTGGTTGTCGTGGTGATGCTGGTGGGGCTGTTGTAGGTCAAAGATGTCTGGCCGCCGTCGGGGAAATCCTCTTCGATTGGACGAAGGAGAGAATCGTAGCTGACGCTGGTGGTTTGGTTGTTGGCGTCGGTAGTTGACCCAAGCAAACCAGCGCAGGCATAGTATTTGAAACTGGTGGTCTGGTTGAGAGCGTTAGTTACGCTGACGGGGTAGGCATAGCTGGTCGTGGATGGATTGCAGACGGTGTTTATCCAGGCATCCGGCGAATAGGCGAGCGTGGTTGTGTTGTTGAGGGCGTCTTGGGCGGTGCGAACGTTGCCGAGCGAGTCGTAAGTGAAGTTTTGTGTGATGCCGCCGGAGGGCCCGGCGGGATTAGTGTACGTGCTAACGGAGGTCGCGTTGGCGCGAGCGGTGAAGCTGCAGCCGTGGCCTGAGTCGTCGTGCTGCGGCGCGCCCGTGATACAGGTCAGGCCCGAAGGGTATTGGTCGTAGTTGGTGTCTTGGCGGGACTTGATGGTTCCGCTGCCGTCCTTTACGGTGACGGTTTGCGTGAAAGCATTCAAGTTGCTTCCCAGGTTGGCGTAGGTGATGAGGGTTTGGCGGAGAAGCGGCCCCGGGGCGCCGCTGGCGTAATCGTAGTCATCGGCCTCAGTAAGCATGCCGAAGCTGTTCCAAAAGCGGTCGTGCTTGCATTGAAGGCTGCCAAGCTGAATCGTCTCAGTGCGCCGCGTGATCGGGAGCGTGACAGCCGTAGTGGTGCAGTTGGTTGTGTTGCCGTTGTAGCAGGTGTTGATCGTCTTCAGCAAGGTTCCAGAGGTTGAGCCCTGGTACACCTGGCGCTGTGTTTCGTAAAGGCCCTGGAACTGAATCACCGTCTGATTGTTCTGAGGGTCCGTGACGGTAGTGGTGGAAGCGGCTCCCGTGCCGTTGACCTGAACATAGATCCAGGTGCCATCGGGGGTTGTGCGGGTGAGCGTTGCGGCCCAACCGTCGGAGCAGTTGATGCCGTTATTGCCGCCCGAGTAGGCATAGGTGATCGTGCCGCCGGTGGGGAGTGTGACGGAGGCGACGCGACCGGTTACATTGCCGGGTACCCCAGGGGTTTGCTCGTAAGTGAAGGTGTATCTGGAATTTGGATTCGTGGTGACGTTGTAGTCTGGAAGGTCAATTTCGCTGACGAGGGAGTTGCCGGTTGGGCCGTATTCGGCGCTGCCGCCGCATCCGAATGCCGTCTGGACAGTGTAGGTAGAATATTTCATGGTATACGAGGCCGAGGCTCCCGAGGCAGCAGTGTAGGTGAAAGTCAAAGGACTTGTCGAAGTGCCGGAGCCAGAAACGGTAAGAACGGGCGTGCTGCTGCTGAGCGTGTCATAGAACTGGCCGCTGCCGTTCACGCTGATTGTATTGCCATTCCGATCTGTGAACGTACCGGTTCCCGTGCCGCTGTTCACAGGAACATTGCGGCTGCCACCACTTGCTGGGTAAACGACGGCAGCGCCTGCACCCGTTACGAACATTGTGTAGCCAGAACCGTCGTTCGTCGTTCCTGTTGCCGTAGTGGGAAATCCGACGCCGCCAGGACACGTGTATGCACCCGGGCCGCCTGCAACCTCTAGGTCGAACGGGTGCTGAACTCCAAAGGAGTCGCGATAACTATAAAAAACATAAACCGTGTAGGGGACAAGTATGCCAACATTGTTGTTGCACTCCCCTGTAAAGAATATGTACTTTGAGGCGTACCCTACGAGAGGCTCTGTTCGCCCCTGCCAGCCCCAGTTCGAAACCGGCTGCCAGCTTTGGCTCCCGCTTGACCCGACGCGATACCAGACCGAACTGTCGTAACTCAAATCGTAAGTAAAATTCGTACCGCGGCCGGGTTTATGAATCACTGGGATATCGAAGTGCGAGTTTAAATTCGCCAGGTTGATAACATCCGGGCCTCCTGCGAAGGAGCCGAAGGGTGGGGTGCCGGTGGCGACCTGGGCGAAGGCGACTCCAGCGGAGAGAGCGAGTGCGACGATGAGTAGTAAACAGCGGCATTTGGGGAACATGGCGAGGCCTCCTGCACCGGACTAAAGTCCGGCCCCTACAGTGAAAGCGGCCGGAGAAAGGCCAGAATTGAAGACAGCGGATTGGAATTGGAGGTCGAGAACAAGACCGTTGTTGAGGAATTTTTGGACGTGGAAGGGGACTTGCGCTCCGCTGACGGGGCGATAGTCCGAGAAGCGAATCTCGATGGGGATGTCGAGGCCGGCGTCGTTGTCAGGATGCGTGTTGAAATCGAACGCGACGGGGAGGTAGGTGGACGGATCGAGGAAGATATCCAATTGAGTGAGGTGTTGGAGCAAAGCCGCGGTTTGGCCGGAGGCATTGCTGATTTGCTGTGACGCGGTGACGTGCAAAACGCTCTGACCGTTCCTGGTTTCCTGACCGGTGTAAGAGAGAACGGAGTTTTGGGAAGAGATCAACCGAGCGATGGTGAATTCGGGGAAAAACCAGGCAGGGCCCGTCAGCAGATTGTGGTAAGCGAGGGCGTGGGAGACGCCATCGGGGCCGGACCAGGTTCCGGCGGGGCCAGAAGCGGAGTTGGCACGGACTTCGCCTCGCGGCCCGGAGGGAAAGCTCAGATCCATGCGAGACTCGCCCGTCGCCAGGGCTTTGAGGACCGCGGTGCCGGATTCGTCGTCAGAGCCGACGATGCGGCGCGCGGTACCGGAAAGCGTCACATCGGTGAGCGTGACGCCGCCCGTCAGGGCGGCGGCCGATTGCGAGAGCAGGGCCGTCGCCTGAGTGGAGTTGGCCGAGGCAGGGGTGGTGGCCTGCTGGGCTGTGGTTTCAAATGGGAGGAAAGTCAACAAGCTGGTTATAAGAAGATTTGGAAGTAACTTCATGACGACCCCCCGAAACTGCCTATGGGACCGTCTACCAACTTCCTGGTAATCACTCAAGCAGGGGAATCCCTCAAAGAAGCATCGGGGAATCACCTGAGGGAAGTACTAAGGGAGTACTACACGCAGTATGAGCCCGCACGAGTCGCGCAGACAGAAGGCTGATGTCCGGGCGAACGTTCCCCTGGCCCCTCAAATTTATCTTGCGTTTATCTTCCGCGCTGTATAGATATGGGCCGCCTTCAGCCCAAGACCACGGCTCCAATGCCAGAGAGAGAAAAAATCATGCGTAAGCATTTCATTTTTCTTGCAATCGCCGGCTCACTCTCACTTGCCATCCTCTTTTTTGCTGCTTTATTCTCGCGCGCGGCCACACCCTCGCCGGGCTCGTCGGGCTATCACGTGATCAAAACCATTCCCATCGGCGG
>WNGP01004747.1_pt1 | contig 11324 bp, 16 predicted proteins | sample 5407671 | NCBI WGS metagenome assembly WNGP01 (sample SAMN13153381, study PRJNA577476) | soil metagenome | isolation source: 40 cm soil or saprolite under Garry oak tree replicate 2 | place: USA:California | collected 2016-06-15 | reverse complement strand
TGTTCAACCTGCATTACCGGCTTGAGCGCAAGACCATCGGCTTTCTGCTCGCCATCATCGGCGTTGCCAGCATCGGCGGTGCGGTCGAGATCATACCGTTGTTCACGATCCATCAGACCGTCGAAGACGCCCCGGGCATGCGGGTTTACACGCCGCTCGAGATCGCAGGCCGCAATATCTACATCCGGGAAGGCTGCTACGCCTGCCATTCGCAGATGATCCGGACGTTGCGCGACGAAGTGGAACGCTACGGCCCTTATTCGCTCGCCGTTGAATCCAAATACGATCATCCCATGCTGTGGGGATCGAAGCGGACCGGGCCCGACCTCGCGCGCATGGGCAACAAGTATTCGGACGAATGGCATGTGCGGCACCTCAACAACCCTCGGGACGTGGTCCCGGAATCAGTGATGCCGCATTATTCGTGGCTCGGTCGCACTGAACTGCGCCATGACGACCTCGGCGCGCATCTGGCTGCGCTTCGCAAAGTCGGCGTGCCCTACACCGATGACATGATTGCCAACGCGAAGTCCGATGCCTACGGACAGGCGGCGCCCGATACGCCCTACGCCGAAGGGGTTACCAAGCGTTACGGCGCGGCGACGAATGTGCGCGCCTTCGACGGCAAGCCGGGCGAGCTGACCGAACTCGATGCTCTGGTCGCTTACCTGCAAATTCTCGGCAAGCTGACTGACGCTGCGCACAAACCGGTCGCCGCGGCGGGAGGTTGATCATGGACAATGATTTTGTGGTCTGGTTCTCGAAGTCATTCGGTCTGTTCTATCTGATCGCGCTTTCGATCATCATCGTCGCCTACGCGTACTGGCCGTCGAACAAGAAGCAGTTCGACGAGGCGGCGCAATCGATTCTCGGGCACGAGGACAAGCCGCATAGGGATCAGCCATGGCGGTAGACGAACGCGATCCCCATACCGGCTATATGACCACCGGTCACGAATGGAACGGCATCAAGGAATTGAATTCGCCGGTACCCCGGCCGGTCTATTTCTTCCTGATTGTAACGGCCTTGTTCTCCGTCGTTTACTGGGTGCTGATGCCAGCATGGCCGCTCGGGGTGACCTATACGAAGGGCCTGCTCGGCATCGATCAGCGTACCACCGTCAGCGAAAGCCTGGCGCAGGCAGCACTTGAGCGTGGCGCCTGGTCCAAACGCATCGAGGCTGAGAGCTTCAAGGAAATCCAGGCCGACCCCCGTTTGATGGAAAACGTGCGGCAAACCGGTCGGACGCTGTTCGGTGACAACTGTGCGGCATGTCATGGATCGAACGCACAGGGTGGCAAGGGCTTCCCGAACCTGACGACGCCGTCATGGCTGTGGGGCGGCGATCCCGAAAGCATCGCCGAAACGATCCGCGTCGGCATCAATTCGGCCCACCCGCAAAGCCGGACCTCGCAAATGATGGCATTCGGGCGTGATCAGATGCTCAAAAAGGGCGAGATCGACGACGTCGTGACTTACGTGCGCAGCCTTTCCGACCCCACTGTCGCGAAAGATGTGCCCGCGGCGAAAATCGAGGCCGGCAAGGCCGTTTTCGCCGCCAATTGCGTCACCTGCCATGGCGACGACGCCAAGGGCAAAACCGATCTCGGCGGACCGGACCTGACGGACCGATCCTGGATTTACGGTGGCGACCCAGAGTCGATCTACGAGACTGTGTGGGGCGGCCGGCAAGGCCACATGCCAAGTTGGGACGGAAGACTCTCGCCGCTCGACCGCAAAATTCTTGCGCTCTATCTGTTCGACCTTCGCCGGGGGGAACGATGAACTGGGCCAGCGCGGCGACGAGGCACGTCAGAACAAAGGCCGTTCTTTGGGTCGCGATCGGCGCCGGGCTGTTGCTGCTAACCATCGCAAATTCACACCTCGTCTACGTTGCCATCATGTCGCGACCGGAATGCGTCGCGCATGTGCGTCAGGGTGAGGGGAGGCCGGAACAAGGAAAGTTCAGCGCGGCGCGATCGTCATGCACGCCGCGATAAGGCACGGAGACAGATGATGACAACGATACCCGCCGTTGTTCCACCTCTGCCGCGTCAGCACAGCTGGAAGCGGGACATCCCTCGCGGGGCCGCATTCGGGTGGCTCTCGGCCGGTTGGCATGACTTCACGATACACCCGGCAAGCAGCATCAGCTACGGGCTGCTCGTATTTCTGGTGTCGGTCGTCACCGTCATCGGCCTGTTTGCCCTTCATCGCGACTATATCCTGTTGCCGGCTTTTGCCGGCTTCATGGTGGTTGGACCAGTGATCGGAATTGGCTTGTACGAGAAGAGCCGGCGCATCGCAGAAGGCAGACCCGTCAGCCTGTGGCAGATGATCTTCGTCAGGCCGGAGTCTGGCGGCCAGATTCTATTTGCAGGCGTGCTGCTTTTTCTGCTGACGCTGTTGTGGATGCGCGCCGCGGTCATCCTGTATGCGCTGTTTTTTGGCCTGCGGCCTTTTCCCGGTCTCGATCACATCATTCCCATGCTGTTCACGACGGCGACGGGCTGGGCGATGTTGCTGATAGGCAGCGCCATCGGGGGCCTGTTTGCGGCGTTTGCATTTGCCATAAGTGCCTTCTCCATCCCGATGCTGCTGACCGAGCGGACGGATGCCTTGACCGCCATGGGTACCAGCATGGCGCTGGTGTGGAACAATTTGCCCGTCATGTTGACCTGGGCAGCAATCATGCTGGTACTGATTGTTATCGGTATCGCGACCGGACTCCTGGGAATGATCGTAATTTTTCCGGTGCTGGGACATGGAAGCTGGCACGCGTACCGGACGATGCGACCTCAGTCTTAGCGCGAGGCGCCTGGAGTTCTCTGCGATGGGTTGTTGCGGTTCGGGATCGGAATTAGCGGAGCTGCTGCCGGATGCGCGCGCAGCCGGCGAGGAAATGCTGCTCGCCAGCCACATCGTCGCCGACGGCGTGCGCCAAACCGATCTGTCCGTGCCCGCAATTCACTGCGGAGCGTGTATTCGAACGATCGAAAAGGCGCTTGGCGAGCTGCCCGACGTCGAATGCGCTCGCGTCAATCTTTCGACCAGGCGCGTAACCGTCAAATGGCGAGCCGACGGAGCTCCGCCACCGCTCATAGAGACGCTCGAACGGGCTGGCTTCCAGTCGCATCTGTTCGATTTCGAGCCCGATCGCAAGGATGGCGAGCGATCCGAACTTGTCCGTGCGCTCGCTGTCGCGGGCTTCGCTGCAAGCAACATTATGCTGCTTTCAGTGTCGATCTGGGCAGGCGCCGAAGCCGAGACCCGCAACCTGTTTCATTGGCTGTCCGCAATTATCGCGCTGCCCGCGCTGGCATATTCCGGTCGGATATTCTTCCGGTCGGCCTGGCGAGCCGTGAAGCACGGACGCACCAATATGGATGTGCCCATCTCCCTTGGTGTCCTGCTGGCCTTCGGCATGAGTTTCTACGAAACGGTGATGCATGGCCCGCACGCCTATTTCGACGCAGCCATTTCGCTGCTGTTCGTTCTGCTGGTGGGACGCACGCTCGATCACATGGTGCGCGAACGCGCCCGGCTTGCGGTAAAGGGGCTGGCTCGGCTTTCTGCGCGTGGCGCATTCGTACTGCGGAAGGACGGCTCGCGACTTTATCTCCCGACGAACGAGATTCAGACGGGAATGACGATACTACTCGCGGCCGGCGAACGCGTGCCCGTCGATGCGGCCGTGACGAGGGGGACGTCGGAAATGGACGTCTCGCTGGTGTCGGGAGAGCACGTGCCGGTCCCGGTGGCCGCCGGCTCGGTCCTGCGGGCAGGAACGCTGAATCTGACGGGGCCTCTGACGATTATCGCGACCGCGACGGCCGGCGATTCGTTCCTCGGTGAGATGATGCGGATGATGGAAGCCGCCGAGCAGGGGCGCTCCAGCTACCGCCGTATTGCGGACCGCGCCGCGAGCGTCTACGCGCCGGCGGTCCACCTGACGGCACTTGTGACGTTTGCCGGCTGGCTTATCGCAACCGCAGACGTGCACCACGCGATGACAATCGCCATTGCCGTGCTGATCATCACATGTCCTTGCGCGCTCGGTCTCGCGGTGCCGATGGTTCAGGTAGTTGCGGCCCGCAGGCTGTTCGAAGCGGGTATCATGGTGAAGGACGGTGGTGCGCTTGAGCGCCTCGCCGAAGCCGACACGGTAGTGTTCGACAAGACCGGAACGCTGACAGTCGGCATCCCACGTCTGGTCGGATCGCGTGATGCAAACCGCGAGACAACCGCGATCGCGGTTGGACTGGCTTCGCATTCGCGGCACCCTTATTCGCGTGCGCTGGTCGAGGCCGGCGCCGGCCTTTCCGCCCCTCATATCGCGTTCGATGATATCTCCGAGCATCCTGGATACGGACTTGAGGCGCGCGCCGGCGCGGCAGTCTACCGGCTGGGCCGGCCGGAGTGGGCGCTCGCCGGTGCGGCCGAAGCAGGCGCGATGTCAGGCAACGAATCCGTCGTGCTCGCAAAGGACGGCAGCCGTCTGTCGGATTTTCGCTTCGAGGACCGGCTGCGAGCGGACGCCGCGACGGCGGTCGCCGAGCTAAAGGATATGGGATTTCGGGTTCAAGTGACTTCCGGCGATAGCGAAATCGCGGTACGGCCGATCGCAGCGGAGCTCGACGTTCCCTATCTTGCTGCCGCGTTGCCTTGCAACAAAACCGCGCATATTGCGGCGCTTGAAGCATCGGGCCGCAAGGTCCTGATGGTCGGCGACGGATTGAACGACGCGCCGGCGCTGGCGGCCGCGCATGCATCGATGGCGCCGGCTTCGGCGGCTGATGTTGGGCGCAACGCCGCAGACATGGTGTTTCTGCATGAGAGCCTCACAGCGCTGCCTCTGGCGATCTCCATCGCACGAAGAGCCGGCCGGCTCGTTCGCCAAAACCTCGCCCTTGCGACCGCGTACAATGTCGTCGCCGTGCCGATCGCAATCCTGGGCCAGGTGACGCCGCTGGTTGCGGCGGTGGCGATGTCGGGATCGTCCCTTCTGGTCGTCGCAAACGCGCTTCGCCTCGAGAGCAGACGAAGGACTGCGCCAGGCACTGCCCGCGTTGCGCAGATTCCGACCAAAGCCGCGATGAAGGCTGCCGAATGAAGGACTATTTTTACCTGATACCTATCGCGCTCGGGCTGGGCCTCGCCGCCCTCGTCGCCTTCATGTGGTCGCTCAAAGCCCGACAGTATGACGATCTCGAAGGGGCGGCAGTGCGAATTCTGGAGGAGAATAACGACGTTCCGATCCGAACCAAGTCTGAGCGATGTCGCGTCGAGGCCAACGGCGGCGAAAGCGGGAGTGGACTTGAACGGACTTCGCCGCGCCACCCGACTGATCAGTTTGGGGTGCCACCCCTAAGAGACCGGCAGGGGATCTAATCTGCCTTCCGGCGAGAACCAAACCGGGGGCGCCGGAAGAATTCGGCTGGCTCTACCTCTAGCCCGGTGGCCCAGCTTCTCGATGTTCTCTAGGCCGACGTATGTCACCGCCCGCTCGAATTACATGTATCCGCGAAGTCCAGCAGATCGCTCGCGCCACTAGACTTGATGGGGCGGCTCGAAGGCGTCGTCCTGATTGAATTTCCCGATGTGGCGGCAGCCAAGGCTTGGTACGAAAGTCCAGCATATCAAAAGGCAAAGCAGCACAGGGACGGCGCGGCGGATGCCGAGTTTTTCATCATTGATGGCGGTTTGGTCCCCCTTGAAGATCGTCTGCCGCACATCAAGAACCGGCAGGCTTAGTCCATTTCCGCATCTGACCCGAACCGGACATGCACTTCGGACTTGTTGACCTCGTCTTAAGTCTGGGGAATATTGTCCGTAGAATTCTGGATGCCATTGCCCGGAATCGCTGCAAGAATGCTTTTCGAGCCTGAGCGACATCAAGCGCTTTCGTCCGAACGCTGGGACGAGCAGTTCGCCAGAACAGCCATCAACCGAGTTGCGGCCGACGCGATGCGCGACTTCTCCGCAACGAGGCTCTGGCCAACTCATCCTGACGACTCGAAACCCCAGGCGAATCTTTATAATCTTTATAGCGGTGCGGCCGGGGTGATTTGGGCGCTGGACTACCTGAGGCGCAGCGGCGCGTCAGATGTCGTTTCGGACTTCGGTCCGATCGTTTTCGATCTTGTTGCGCCAAATCGTGCGGGAATTGCGCACCCGACTCTTGGCGTGCGTGGATTGTTGAGCGGTGATACCGGGATTTTTCTCACAGCGGCGCGCCTTAGCGGAATTCCGACCGTCGTCGAACAGATTGGTGAAGCGATCGATGGAAATGCCGATAACCCATGTCGAGAGTTCATGTTCGGCGCACCCGGAACGGCGGTGGCTTCGCTGGCAATGTGGAGAGAGAGACGGGCGACGCGATTTGGGCGAAGCGCTTCCGCCGCGATATTTGTCGTTTATGGTCGCAGCTGCAGCCTTGCGTTGACACCGACTGCTTGATTTGGGAGCAGGAGATGCGCGGCCATCTCGCGTCGCATTTGGGCGCGGTGCACGGTTTCGCTGGAAATTTGCTGCCCGCCGTTCAAGGATGGTCCCTCCTGTCAACGCAGGAGCAGAGGGATTGGAGTGCCTGCATTGAGCGGACATTGCGCGCCACTGCGATCCGCCAAGGAAAGCTCGTCAACTGGCCTCAATCCCAAGGAAAGCACCGTCATGGCAGGACCGCCATCCTTGTCCAACACTGCCACGGCGCACCAGGAATTGTGAATGCCTTGGCGTATTTCGCTGATTCGCGCATCGACGACCTACTCATCGCTGCGGGTGAGCTGACATGGCATGCCGGCCCGTTGGTTAAAGGTGGCGGCTTGTGCCACGGGACTGCTGGAAACGGTTTTGCGTTTCTGAAACTATTCAGACGGACCAAAGACGAGATCTGGCTTGATCGTGCGAGACGCTTCGCGATGCACGCCTGCCGGCAAAGTAATGCGGCCCGTCAGGAGCACCACCGGTCACGTTATTCCCTTTGGACAGGTGATCTAGGCCTTGCAATTTATCTGTGGCATTGCATCCATTTCGACGATCGTTTTCCGACCCGGGACTTTTTCTGATCCAAAGGGATGTGTCCCACAGCGACCGCTTCTGGCCCTTCTGAGACATGCCGATCGCTAGGCAAAATGTCCGCGTTCAAGGGCAAAGCGGAAAACATATGCTCGCACTGAGTTCTTCTCAGTTTGATCCACAACCGACATACCGATTTTTCTTGCACGGTGTGGGACGTTTGTGGCATCTCGCCGGTCATGAGCAATCGTGCTGACCAACTCGTTTCCCTTTGGTGGCGCTCCGTTTAGGAGCGGCGCGGCCTCATCACGAGATCAACCGTAGCCGCCGTGGTTCGGCTGGCGCGGCTCATGTTTGTCGACAGTCTGATGTCACGGGGGCTCCCAACCTGGAGAAGCTGTCATGTCTGTCGACGATAACTCGCGTCCGGTCATTCTGACGGGAGATAGAACCAACGGGCCATTGCACCTTGGGCACTATGTTGGTTCGCTCAAGAACCGAGTCGCGCTGCAATCAACCCACCGCCAATTCTTACTCTTGGCCGATGCGCAGGCCCTGACGGACAACGCAAACGACCCTGCACGAGTGCGACAGAATGTGCCGGAAGTTGCGCTCGATTATCTTGCCGTTGGCATCGACCCGAACCAGACAACCATCTGCGTTCAATCCCATCTTCCGGCGTTGGCCGAATTGACGCTGCTTTATTTGAATTTTGTTACCGTCTCTCGGCTTGAGCGCAATCCGACAATCAAAGATGAAATCCAAGCACGTGGCTTTGGTCGCGATATCCCGGCTGGCTTTCTCTGCTATCCCGTCGCCCAGGCAGCCGACATTACTGCCTTCAAGGCGACCGTCGTGCCAGTTGGCGAGGATCAAGCCCCCGTTGATCGAGCAGACCAATGAAATTGTCCGACGTATTAATCGCCAAGTTGGCCGGGACGTGTTGCCGGAAGCCCGAGCACTGATCCCGGCGGTCGGACGATTGCCGGGCGTGGACGGCAAGTCGAAGATGAGTAAGTCGCAGGGCAACGCGATCCCGCTGTCCGCGGCACCCGATGAAATCAGCGACGCCGTGCGACGAATGTTTACAGACCCCAACCATCTTCGAGCAACCGATCCTGGAACGGTCGAAGGCAATGTGGTGTTTACTTATCTTGATGCCTGTGACGGGGACCGGGCGGCAGTAGAAGCCCTCAAGGAACACTATCGACGCGGCGGTCTCGGCGACATGGACGTCAAGCGCCGGCTGGATAACATTCTGCAGGCATTGCTGGCGCCGGTCCAGGAGCGCCGAGCGGCTTTGGCGCGCAATCCTGGTTACGTCCTTAGTGTGCTTCAACAAGGAACGCTCAGGGCGCAACGGCAGACGCGGGCCACGCTCAATGAGCTTCGTGACGCACTGGGGCTCTTCCAGCTGAGCGGCTGATCCGATGTTGTGTGACAAACCCGCATCGCGGTCGAGTCGCCCATGACCGCAATTGGCACGAAACAGACATCCCAACTCATCCCAGAGATGTCCGTTGTTGAGGGATGAGTGGACGTGGCGATGATGGAAGTCAACTTTCGAGTTTGACCGATCTGTTGAAAAACCCCAAACTCCTTTGCGACGATTTTCACCGAACAACGAGACGCGCGGCAGTAGCTGGTCGATGTGCCCTCGAGCCCGTTGCTGAAGTCAGCGATCGAAGCGAACGTTAGGCCCAAGTCCGGCTCCATCGAGCGCTTGTTCTGCACAGCATAGCCTCTGACGCGACACGAGGCTGGTATCCGTTTCGACTTTTCGGAAACCGGTTCTTGCTGCACCAGATTATGCTCTGGGTGGCCTCACGTTACGATGAAAGCGAAGTCAGCGGCGTTATCTCGGAATTGCAACCTTGTGCGACCGGTTGAAATGGACGCAATATACCCACCTATGTCGCAGCCGCATGGCAGTGCGTGCCCTCCACAACGGTCATTGTTCTCGGAAAACACCACTGATTTGGGAGCTCGGTCAGCGCACCTGCATGAGACGGCGAAACCGCGGTATCTCGCAAATACCAACCTCACGTTTCTCCCCGATCGCTGATCCGCCCTACGTGCCGAACTGGATCGGCAAGGGAATCGACTCGGGACTCCTCAATCGACAAAGTCAGCCGGGCCCCAGGCCGACCAGACGAGCCGCGATGGACGCCAACCAACTGATAGCCGGGAATGGCGTGAAAACCTGCAGTACGACCAGCACGATTGCGATACCCGTCGCATGCAACAACGCCGCGCGCAGCACTCGTTGCCTTAGCGGCGGATAGGGCGGCCGGTTGTTGGGGGGCCAAGCGAACTCCTGTTCCCAATCCCCCTGGGAGACGTGGGCCGGCCTTATTTTCTCGAGAGGCAACCACGCACGATAGGCAGCGACGCCGCGCTGTCTCGCAATGGCATTTCTCAACCACAAGAAGTTATGCCGCCCCGCCAGATCGATGAGACCGCGGATCCCTGCGGCACAAAGCGACAGGGTCAGCCAGCAAGCCAGATAGACGTACGCAATCATGAATCCGAAAGTCAGCGACGACTTCGTAAAAGATTTCACGGTGAAGACGGTCGCAAACAATCCCACGGTGTAATCGACGAGCCTGTCGAGGCCGTCGAAAATTCTGCCGAAAGTCGATTTGTCGTCCGCAGCCTGCAGCAACAGGATCAGGAAAATGACGAGCGCGAATTGGACGAGCGGAAATCTCAATACCATCCGAAAGGGGGCCGTGAGGGTCTTGATCATCGTCGTCGTACCCCGAAAATCCAGCGGCCATTGCAATGCCGACCTTATCGTAACGCGCGCAGAAACCAAGTTGTTGACCTTTCGTGGTGGGGTGGCATCGTGCGAACACCAACGTAGGTACGCTGCCATCTCGGTCTAGGCGCTGCAACAACAGAGCCGACGCAACGTTACCTTACCTCGCTTGATGGCAGGCTTGTCACAAATCCTCTTGGTTGGGCGATGAAACAGCATCTGTCCCTCATCAGTCTCATGGTCGCGGACTATGACGAAGCGAATCAATCAGCCGTTGCTTGTGCATTTCGACTTCGACAGGGAGGTAGTTGATCCTGCTGCCACCTCTAAATTCCCGCGACGGTCGTCCGTCGTCTGCGAGGGGAGTGCCTGATCGATCAGCTTACTGACGCGCGCAAATTCGGCCTGCGAGACTTCGGACGACCAGTTTAGATACCAGATCACTGCACCAGATACGGTAAGCAACAAGCCAACTTGAGCGACGAGCATTTTCACCACTTCCAGCCAGCCCAAACGTGTTCTCTCTGGGGATGCTTTTGGCGACGTTAGCATTGATGCCTCCCTCGGAAGGGTTTGCACCAATAAGATAGCTTAGACACCAGTATTGGAGAGGTGAACTAGGTCTGTACCTAATTAGCGCACTCTGATTCCCTTGCAGCGAACTGATTCGGCACGGGGGACTTCGATGCGCAAGGGACTGTTCTGGCTCAACGACAAACAGTGGGCTCAGATAAAGCCGCATCTGCCAACGAACCAGACCGGACCGGCGCGCGACGACGATCGACGTATCGTCAGCGGTATCATTCACATGCTTCAGTGCGGCGCCCGCTGGCGCGATTGCCCGCCTGACTTTGGTCCTTACACGACGATCTACAATCGGTTCAACCGCTGGGCCAAGCGCGGACATTGGCAAACGATCTTTGAAGCGCTCGCCCGCGGCGGCAAGGACGGCGTGATTTTGTCCATCGACTCCACCTCGATCAAGGCGCATCGCTCGGCGAGCGGCGGAAAAGGGGGGAGCATGAACAGGCGATCGGCCGCTCGCGCGGCGGGCGGACCACGAAAATCCACGCGCTGAGCGACCCTGATTGCAAACCTTGCGCATTTCATCTCACTCCGGGCCAGGACGCAGATATTGCCGCTGCGCCGGCCCTCTTGGAACTCGCGCCGCCGATGTCTGCCCTCATTGGGGACAAAGGCTACGACGGCGACGGCTTTCGCGCCGAAATCGTCAATCGTGGTGCCAAGCCCGTCATTCCAAACAAATCCAACAGGGTGACCCTCCACAGCTTCAACAAGCGCGCCTATAAAGGGCGCAATGTCATCGAGCGTTGCTTCTGCCGGCTCAAGGGTTTCAGGCGTGTCGCTACTCGTTACGACAAACTCGCCAGAAACTTCTTGGCTGCCGTCCACCTCGCCGCCATCGTCGCCTATTGGATCAATTGAGTCTGAACCCTAGCTAGTTCAGCGTTTTCGTGGTTCGAATCATATCAGGCGGCGTCGGCGAGCTTGTAGGACCAAGTATGGATGACTGGATATCGGTTGA
>WNGP01004746.1_pt1 | contig 11324 bp, 8 predicted proteins | sample 5407671 | NCBI WGS metagenome assembly WNGP01 (sample SAMN13153381, study PRJNA577476) | soil metagenome | isolation source: 40 cm soil or saprolite under Garry oak tree replicate 2 | place: USA:California | collected 2016-06-15 | reverse complement strand
TCCCGCCTCCAATGATCAAGGCACCCGGATTGCTTCGGTTTCCTCCCTTCAGAAAGAGCAGGCTAGCAAGGAATCAAGCCCTGCCGGGCCTGTGCGCTGGGTACAATGGCGGTGGTGTCGTCGTTTAAGCGCTCCCGGAACCCTTCATAAGTTCCGAAGACGAACATTTTATCCCGGACGATGGGGCCTCCCAGCGAGCCGCCAAACTGATTCCGCTTGAACGGCGGCGCGCCTTCGGTGTTACTGAAGAAATTCCGGGCGTCCAATTTGTTGTTGCGCAGATACTCGAAGGCCGCTCCGTGCCACTGGTTCGTCCCCGAACTGGTGACGACGGTGACCTGCCCGCCCGATCGTTTGCCATATTCGGCGCCATAGCTGTGGCCGAGGACGTTGTATTCCCGCACGGCCTCCACGCCAAGCAACTGGTCGCTCATCCCATTCGGCGCATTTTGAGTGCCTTGCGAGTTGGTTCCGACGTAGTCCATTCCGTTGATCGTCCAGCGGTTGACTTCCTGCCGCTTGCCCGCTATCGAGTAGGCGGGCCCCCCGGCGGCAGTATTCGCCCGGTTATCGTTGACGTTCGTGTTGAGCACCAGAAGGTCGTTGAAGCTGCGCCCGTTCAACGGCATGTCCTTGATCTGTTGCTGATTGATCAATCCGGAGACGGAACTGAGCGTCGTGTTCACGATCGGAGTCTCTTCCGTCACCGTGATTTTCTCGACGAGGTCTCCGACATCCAGCGTCAGATTCACCACCGCTTCCTGCGCTACAACCAGAGTGATGCCGCGCCGCACCTGTTGCTTGAAGCCGGGTTTTTCTGCTGTAACTTCATAGGAGCCCACCGGAAGTGACGGCATCGTGTAGCTGCCTTCCTCGCTGGTCTGAACCGTGCGTGTCAGCCCGGTCTCGGTATGCTTGGCGGTAATCGTCGTTCCCGGGATCACGGCTCCCGTGCTGTCGCGCACGAAGCCGGAGATCGCCGCCGAGAAATTTTGTCCAAACACCAAACCACCCGCCAATACGATTACTCCAACTATCCCGATTAGCGTTGTGGTCAGCGTGATGAAATCTCTCTTCCTGCAATTGACCATAACTCTCCTCCCTTTGATCGGCGATAACACACTTGATCCACAGCCGTGCAAATGAGAACGGAAAAATGATCGTTAATCATTTTCAGTTCTCATTGCCGCCGGCCGCAGATATCTCAGCGGCTAAAGCCAGTTGAAAAAACTTTTCGTTTCAGCATGGCTGAAACGCCATGGCAGGTGGGACAGCCCACCCCCCCAAATTCTCCGAAACGTAAAGGTCCCCTCGTACAGTGTCGTTTTTATAATGTCCCGACTCTACGCCCGTTTCCTGAAGTTCGTCAAGTTGCCGCCACCCGCTGGTTGTAGCGGCGGTCACAGCTTCGTAGACCGCCGCTTCTACAACCGTCCGGGTTTAGAACTCGAGCCGCAGCGCGAACTGGAGCTGGCGCTCCGGCGGTAAGGTTTCGTTAATGACCCCGGCCGAGCCGGCAAAGCTACTGCCCTGGAAGACGATTATCTGGGGGAATCGGAAATTCGCGTGATTGAGGACGTTGAAGCCCTCGACCCGGAACTGCATGTTCAAGCGCTCCTTCAGAGGAATCCGCTTCTGGAACGACGTGTTCAGGCCGACATAAGCTGGTCCCGTTAGTGCGCCGCGCCCCACGTTTCCGAAGGTCCCGGCCAACGGCAGCGAGAACGCATTGGGATCGAAGAAGTGGCCGGTTTTCTTGAACTCGGCTGTACCCAGAACCACGTTGCCTTTGAAGTCGGGATTCCAGTTAGGCACGTCGGGTTGGCGGGTCTCGCCGTTGCCGGACCGACCGGCGCCAACCAGAGGCAAAAAGGGATAGCCGCTCCGGACGTTGAGGATGCCGTTCCATTGCCAGTCGGAGATCAGTTTATCGACCCAGCCGCTAGCCCCACTGCCGAAAGCCCTTCCCTTTCCGAACGGCAACTGATAAAGGAAGTTGGTGCTGAACTGGTGCTGCTGGTTGTAAGACGCAACTCCCTTATTGCGCCTCAGATCGACCAGATGCAGGATCGACCCTGCCTCATTCTGGTGCCCGCCCGAGAGGAGCCCGGAAGCGATATCCAGCACTTTCGAAAAGGTGTAACTGGTTTTGAACGTCAACCCGGAGCGGGCGCGCTTGGTAAGCGAGACGGTCCCTCCGTGGTAGCTCGCCGTGCCCACAGACATCCAGGTTGAAGTGGAGCCGACAAAGCGGTTCGGACGCGTCGCGCCTGCCGGGATGTATTCGGTCCCCTGGGGAACCATGTTCCACTGAGAAGCCGCGAGGATTCCCCCAGCGAGGCAGCCCGAGGGATTTTCACACCTCACCGGCCGAATGGCATTCGTGTCCATTGCGGTGGGAATGTGATAGGACTGGTAGCCCGAATAACTCAATTCCAGCGCGAGGTCTTGCGTGATTCCTCGTTCCACCTCCAGGCTCCATTCCTGGGTCGTGGGGGTATACATCTTCGGATCCAGACCACCGGGCGCGTATAGGGGACAGCCCGACGTCGTCTCGGGGTTGCAAGGAGCCGGGGTCGTGTCGGGAATTGGGCCGTCCTTCAGGATCGTCAGCAGCGGTGTTCGCGGGATCACCAGCCGCGCGTTGAATGGAGGATTCTGGTTCAGCCGGTTGCCGAGATTATCCAGCAGGTCGTTGTGGATCCCGAAGCCGGCCCGCACCGCCCAACGTCCCGTGCCGGTCGGGTCCCACGCCACGCCGACGCGCGGCTGCAAAAGCGCTTTGGCGTTGTTGACAAGGAACACCGACTTGCTGACGTCGGCCTGGGTGCGGATGACCCCGTTCTGATCAAAGGTGTAATTCGCGGCCCGCCCGTTGACTTCCTTCATCATGTTGGTCATCTCGTCCCGCAGGCCCAGGCGCACCGTGAGATTCGGGCGGAGCTTGATTTCATCCTGGAAATACCAGGCAGCTTCCAACATGCGGAAGGTCAGCGGCGTCGCACCAGGGTACGCCTGCATCTGGCTCGGATGATCCTGCAGCATGTCCAGCAAGGTGGGATAGGTGAGCGTGCCCGCGTTATTTTGATTGCTGGAAAACAAGCCCTGCTCGACGGTTTGGAACCATACGCCCATGCTCAGGCCGTGACGCCCTTTGGTCATGCGCAGATCATCGGACGCGCCGAAGTTCTGTCTAGAGCTGTTAAAAGGGTTCTGGCCGTTGGCCGACGTGAAGGTCGACGCCTGGGCCGTGGCCGTTCCGCCTCCAATGATCAACGCGCCCGGAGCCTTTCGGCCTGGTCCACTGAGAAAGATCAGGCTGTCGGGAAATGGCACGAGGGGATCTGCAGTCTGGTCTGCCCACGCGCGGGACCATCCGAAGTTCGCGGTATTCACAAGGGTGGGGGAGAAAATATGCGTTTCCTGCGCGCTGAGCGTATAGAGACCGCTGCCTTGCTTTTGGATGATAACCGGGTTCGCCTGCGGATCGGCCCGGAACCCCCTGTCCGCGCTGAAACTGGTCGAGAAGGTATCCTGGGTGGACACGGTGTAGTCAAACCGCGACAGGCCGAAATCTTCATTCACCGGCCGCCAGGGAGTGCTGTAATTGTAAGCGGAGCCAGTGGGCAAGCCGTTCTGAAGCAACTCCGGACCATTCTGCGCCGGCCAGTACCGGAAAAACGGTAGAATGCGCGGCTCCGGCTCAGGGACCCCAACATACGCACTACCCCCGCAATTGAAATCTCGGTAACGGGTGTCAGCCTTGATCACGTTGCACGGGAGCAAGCCCAGCCGGGCCTGCGCGCTGGGTACAATGGCGGTGGTTTCGTCGTTTCGGCGCTCCCGGAACGCTTCATAAGTTCCGAAGATGAACATTTTGTCCCGGCGAAGGGGACCGCCCAGCGAGCCGCCAAACTGGTTTCGCTTGAACGGCGGGGCGCCCTCGGAGGAAGCGAAGAATGGCCGGGAGTCGAATTTGTTGTTGCGCAGGTACTCGAAGGCGCTGCCGTGCCAAAGGTTCGTCCCCGAAGTGGTGACCACGGTGATCTGCCCGCCCGATCGCTTACCATATTCGGCGCCATAGGTGTGGCTGAGGACGTTGTATTCGCGCACCGCCTCCACGCCAAGCAACTGGTCGCTAATCCCAACCGGCGCATTCGCAGTGCCCTGCGAGTTGGTGCCGATGTAGTCCATGCCGTTGATCGTCCAGCGATTGGCTTCCAGCCGCTTGCCCCCTATAGAGTACGAGACCGCGCGAGCGCCAGTATTCGAACGGTTATCGTTGACGTTCGTGTTGAGCAACAGAAGGTCGTTGTAGCTGCGCCCGTTCAACGGCAGGTCCTTGACCTGTTGTTGGTTGATCAGCCCGGAGACGGAACTGAGCGTGGTATTCACGATCTGTGTCTCTTCCGTCACCGTTATTTTCTCGGCCAGGTTTCCGACATCCAGCGTCAGATTCACCACTAATTCCTGCGCCACAACCAGAGTGATGCCTTGCCGCACCTGTTGCTTGAAGCCTGGTTTCTCTGCCGTCACTTCATAGTCGCCCACCGGAAGGGCGGGCATCGTGTAGCTGCCCTCCTCGCCGGTCTGAACCGTGCGCGTCAGCCCGGTCTCAGTATGCTTAGCGGTAACCGTCGTTCCCGGGATCACGGCTCCAGTGCTGTCGCGCCCGAAGCCTGAGATCGTAGCCGAGAAATTTTGTCCAAACACCAAACCACCCGCCAATGTGATCACTCCAACAATCCCGATTAGCGTTGTGGTCAGCCTAGTCAAACCTCTTTTTCTGCAATTGACATTGACCATAACTCTCCTCTCTTTGATCTGGGTTGCGGCTGATTTCGCCGAAGCCCCGTTCGCTGCGTGGATTAGGGATGCCCGCCGAACTGCAGCAAATTTTCGCGGGAAGCTATCGTCTAACCCTTCTTGTTTTTCTCAAGGCACGAATAGGAATCGTGTGCCTTGGTAGTTGCTGTTTGGATCGTTTCGACATGGCTGAAAAGCCACGCCCGCGGGGCAACTCACCCGCAAAATCCTCCGAAATGTAAAGGTCCGCTGGTACAGCTTTTTTAGAAAAATGCGTGAAGAATGCCTTCGACTCTGCAAAATCGTATCGTCCGTCGTAATCGTCACCGCTCACCTCTTGACGATCTGCGAAATTTAGAGAAGGTTTGTCGTTTTAATAATTGCTCCGACTGTACGCCTGTTTCCTGGACTCGTCAAGCGCCGCGAGGTACAAGTGCCGCGAGGTACAAGCAAAAGGCATACAGCTGTTAAAATTCGGAAAACGAGCCAGGGGTAGGGAAACCTCACGTCGATTCTGGTTCACTGCTCCGATAAAAGTCAGCGACAGAAACTGGTCCGTTCAGAACCCGAGATGAAGTCCGATGCCGATATATTTGATGTCATCCTGGAAGAACTGCCCGTAAGGCGACGGACCCTTATACAGCTCGATCATGAGCGCGGCACGCGCAGGATAGCCTCCCCCAGAGCGGGCCACCTCTACACCGGTCCTCACGCTGGTCGCCGGTGACCAATCGTGCTGTCTTGTCGCTTTGACGTCGCCGGCCGCAACGAATCGCCACGGACCCGCGCTTCCCTGGCGGAACTCCAGTCCTCCGTGGACCAGTTGCGGCGCCAGCGCGTCAGGCTCACGACGGAATAAGTCTTCGCCCCCGGCGTACACGCGCAGGGGGCCGATCTCCTGCGACAGTAGCAGTTCCACTTATTCGAAGGAGAGGTTCTCGCGTTGGATCTTTTGATCGCGTAACAGGAACTCGTCACCTAGGTGAGAGCTCTGATGATAGACCCTGATGCGCGCGCTAAAACCCCTTCGGCGGATCGTCAGCGGAAACCCGACGAGGTAGTCGGCGTTGATGAGATCAGTGGACGGAGCACCCAGATCGAACTGGGCAAAGATGCTGCCAAAGGCATCCAGTTGCACGCCTTCACCCGGCCTCGTCCCACCCCATCGAACCAGACCGAAGGTATCCCCCACCCCGATGGAACCGATGTTTGTGTCCTTACCCGATGGGTCGGCGACCGTGCCGAACTCGCCACGCTGATAGCTCAAGAAAGTACGCGGCTCCTTCGGATCGGCCAGCAGCGGGCAGAAGATGTGGTCCTGCGGGAAGAATACCGTGCCGGTTGCTTCCGCCTCGTGCACGCCCGAGCTGCAGCACGTCGCGCCAACTGTCTGGGTTTGGCCTGATCGCGCAAACATGGCCACGGCGATCATCGCCAAAATCAAATTGTGGGCACCGATCCGATGGGTCGTGAACATGGGTGCTTCCTTCTTGCGAACTATCGCCTGCTCGAATTCGCGACTCCTGCGCCCATGGTGCGTTCTTCGCACTGGTCAAGCTAGGTAGTTAACCTATTATCATCCTGGAGTGAAGACGCTATCAAAAAGAAAAAGGGGTGCCAGGGAACACCCTGACACGTTGGTTTCTCGCAGCCGGCCGTCGCATTGAAAGAGAGGCTGGCAGCGTGAGGATCACCCAATCGGTTCCGGTTTATCAACTGAGCTGCGCCGGTAGATCGCCGCAGCTTCTTCGTCCGCGATTACCGTGAGATTCGAATGCAGGCGAAGAGCTGAGGCCGGGACGTCCGTGGTGATCTCTCCCGTTAGCGCTCGGGCGAGAATCTGCGCCTTGCGGCTTCCGGACGCAAGCAGCAGGATGCGGCGAGCTTCGAGAATCGTTGCGAGTCCCATCGTGATCGCTTTGCGCGGAAGTTCTGGAGGCGAGAAGCTGGTCTTCATTAATTCAATCGTTGAATCCTCAAGTTCGACAATGCGGGTACGCGACTCAAGGGCCGATCCTGGCTCGTTGAACGCGATATGGCCGTTCACGCCGATCCCGGAGATCAGGAGATCGATTCCCCCCGAACGCCGAGTAGTCTCTTCGTAACTCTCGTCCGGCAGATAAACGTTGGCGGGACGGACGTTGATGTAATTCAGAAAGACACGCCACAGATCTGCCCGAAAAGACTGTGGGTGACCGGGGCGCAACCCTATATATTCGTCAAGAAGAAAAAACTTCACCTTTGAGAAGTCGAGTTGATTCTGCCGGCGCATCCGGATCAGTTCCTGGTACATCCCCCTTGGCGTGTTCCCCGACGGCACACACAACACGAGTTTCGGCTTCGCGCGAATCGCTTCGGCAACAGACCGCGCAGCCTCCTCGCTCATCTCGTCGTAATCGGCACAGATATGAATTTTCACAAAGAGGGAATTTGCACTTTCGCTTACAGACTTCTGAATAAGATTCGCCATGCCGGCAATTCTATTGGAAGAGCATCTCATAATCCCCCTATTCGGCTCGCCAAATACAATCTGGTTGCCAGCCCAACTTGAGTTCCGGCCGTCCGCAGTTCCTGCAGATGGCCGGCATTTGCCACGTGGTTGATGTGGATTGGCTATCGGGAACAGACCCCGCCGGAGGCTTTCTCGGCGGCAGCGATACTTATTTCTGCCCCAAAGAAACTCGTGTCGATGGCGGAAATAATCATGCCCGCCCCGGAAATAGGCCTCTCCGTCGCGGAAATAATCATATGCACGATGCAAATAACTGCTTCGCTTTTATCAATAATGATGTGCGGCCGGGGACATGATCGTGTCCGTAGCGGAAATAACCGTCTCGCTTGTGGCAATGACCGGTGGCGTCTTTTCGATACTTATTTCCGCGACGGAGATAAGTATCTCCGTGAGGCAGGTCCGCAACTTGTTGATTCTTGGACTCCACTGGCCTGCCGGAAATAAGTATCTGCGAGACGGAGATAAGTATCTTCGAACCGGAAATGATCGCCGGCGTTTCACCAATAATCGTGCGCGGAATGAAAATGAGTGTCTCCGGTCCGGAAATGATTGTGGGCGTCGCATCAATAGTTATTTCCAGGACGGAGAAGGTCGTGTCGTTGAGGGGCTTAATCGCCGATGACGTGCCAATGATCGTGTCCGAGTCATCAATGACCGGTGGTGATGCGGAAATAGTCTTCAACGAGACGGAGTTGATCGTGTTCGTTTCTCAATTGGCGTTCGCGAGCGGATTGGGACGCAGCTGGAAATGGACAACATAGGGAGGAGTCCCTCTGCCGCCTTCACTGTGCCATGGCGCGCGGCCGCCCCACGTCGCCCACAATCCCCTGGCGCTCCAGCCGCCGTTGGGATCGTCGATGGGTCCCTCAAATCCTTTGGTGAAAAATCCCATCGGATAAGGGACGGCGATGTGGGTCCACTTCCCATTGGCAAACGCCTGCACGCCGTCGGACTGATTTTCGAGAACGATCACGGTGTCTTTACCAAGGCCGAAGATATCGTGGATGTCGACCCATACGTAATACGGGCTCGCAACAGTTCCCAAAGGGCCTTCGACGCCGTCGAACTTCGGTCCGGGTATCGGATGCAATGTGAACCCTTCAGGACAGTGATCTCCCGTGGCAGTGGGACCATTGCGGATCCGGCACTTGCTGCGGTCGAAGCTGAGGAGATTGCCCTCCACACCTGCGGCCCAGGCGATGCCCTTGCTGTCCAGGTCCATCCCGCGAATGCCGAGTTCGGTTGGCGGAAGCTGGTAGGCCTCGGTCAAAGCGGTTACCGGCGGATTCGGACCCAGATCCACCCGCACGATCCAACCTCTGCCCGACGTATTCGACCCCCAGACGGTGCCGTCATTCGGGTTGACTGCGATACCGTAAAAGCCGAGGTTGAAGCGTTTGTCTTTGCGGGGATCGACCGGGGCATCGGGCTCGACGTAATCGTCGCGTTTGCCGTTGCCGTTGGTGTCGACGATGAATGGAGTCCAGCCTTGCGCTTTAGCGGAGTCGCCGGTCTCCAAGAATACCCGGGTGTTGACCCAGCCCAGTTCCGGGCCGCCATTGTTGGCAAGATATAACGTATTGTCGGCGTCATAGCCGAAGTTCAGGTGATGCGTTCCGAAACACGTATCAACGAAAGCCCACTGCTTCGTTTTCGGGTCGTACATCGTTACGCCACGGGCGTTCTGGACGAAGTTGGCGGTGTTGGTCGCAGGACCCGAAGCTCGTTCCCGCGGGAAGGCCTTCGCCGACGGGTGATCCGATCCCTTCTGGCAGAACTCCGGCTGTTCCCACTGCGGCCGGCTGGTGGCGGTCCACCACACTCGACCTTCGCTGTCCATCGTGTTGGTATGGGCGTTGACCTGCGTATCCCAGATGACCCGGTCTCCCCAGTAATGCCATGGCGCCGGGGCAATGTTGACGGTAGACGATCTCGGAGTACTTTCGACCTTTACCGGCATCTTCATCTCGGTCGTCATGTGGAGTACTGGATCCAGAATGGGGACCCAGTCGGTACTCAACTCCATCGAGCCATAAAGCGCGCCCCAGCCGTTAACCGTCGGCTTCCTTTTGTCGGTGCCGATCAGGTCGTGCAGATAGGCCGTGGGACGAGACCAGTCCCACAGCGTGACCACGATATTGCGTTCAACGCCCTGAGGCCGGTCCGGCTTCTGCTTGGGCAATTCACCCGCGGCGATACGGTCGGTCCAGTTGGCCAACCTGCCCAAGAGTCCACCATCGTTCGTCATCAGGCTGTTGACCCCGGCGACCATGGCGGTGCCGGACTGTCCCATCCGCAATCGCGCCATCCAAGCTGCCTGTGTATCCTTCTCACCCACACCGAGGGCCGCATGATCTATAGAGCGCATGATAGAGGAGCCGACCTGGTGACAGTTGCCGCAGCCGTTTTGCTTGATGGCGTCCATCCAGTCCGCCTGGCTTTTCAGCGCTGTCGGCATGCCGTTACCCTTAGGGCCGGTACCGGGGAACAAGCCCTTTTCCGGAATCTTGAGCATCGACCACCAGTATGAGCCCGGATGGTATTGAGCCGCCGCCCGTGCATTTGGCGCGACCGCGGCGGTGAGGTTGAGCGTCATGCCCGGCTTCGCGGGCACGCGCCGCGAATCGACCAAACCGAAGCCGCGGACCCAAACGTTGTATTGCGCACCGGACGGAAGGGCAGGCAGCAAGTAGCGGCCTTGCTCGTCGGTGACCACAATCTTGGCGTACCGCCTCGTGCCCAGACCGGTCGTTTCCGCGATGACCCATACGCCGGCCTCCGGTCCATTGGCACCCGTCACCACACCGCCGATGTCGGAGGGGCCAATCCGAAGTTGTTGGGCGCCCACCTCGCTCGGCCATGCCGCCAAGAACGTCGCGACACTGACCGCGAATACTCTTGCGTAAATCGTTCGAATCGCACTCATGCCGGCCTCCCTAGTGTTACGTATAATTACGGAAGATCCACCCTCTCCCAGAGGGAGAGGGCCAGGGTGAGGGCCTCAAAATTTGAAAAGACTTGCGACCCTCACCCGGCGCTTCGCGCCGCCCTCTCCCAGAGGGAGAGGGACCGCCCCAATTCACGTAAAACCGCTCTCGCCATTTGTGAATGACTGTGTCCGAAACCTGATGTCTCCGCGGAATTTGCGCGAGCGGTTCCTTCCATTTCATCACTTCCCCCGAATCCCTCCCAGCGCTTCTTCCGCAGTCGGCCCGTTCTTGCAGAGTCAGATCTGTTTGTTCGTTCGGTTGCGAACGCCGCATAAGCGGATGCGAACGCAAGCATAACAGGACGTAGCCAATGTTTGCCCATTTCTGATCTCGTGAACCAACCCGAACCCGAAAGCGCAGTAGCGGGGTACCCGCAAATTCGACCGTCAGGGAACGGCACGGTGCAAATTGGCAAGTGCGCGTACCGCTCCAATCGCCAAAATTGCCTGAAGCATCCTTGGCTCGAACTCGCCACTGCCAATCTTTTAGATTCGGATCAGCTACAGTTGCGTTACAGCTTGTATAAACATACTGAGTGCTTTGTACCGAAACATCCAATAACGGGTTGATCGAACCTGAATGTTTGACGAAGATCTCGTAGCCCGCAACGCCGGGAGCATTGCCATCTGTCCAGCTGAAGGAGATTTGGAGACCATAGCCATATAGTGCATTGGTAGGACAACCGATGTTCGAGACATTACTGGGGAATAACGGCGCCATCTTGAGGTGCGATGAGTGAAGGTACCGGCAATGTCGAGCCAGTGAAAGTGATCGAACCGGCACCCGGGGGCACCGCTGTTTGGGTTTCAGGAATAGTTGTAAAAACATCTCCGCCCGTGTAACGAAGCCCGACAGCGCTGGCAGAACCGTTGGTGGTGGATGTCGCAATGAGTACTGGTCCGGCATATGCCGCGGGCAAAGAGGGGATAAGGTCATTGAGATATGCTGCGCGAGTAGTTCGAGCGTCAACTGTAACGTTTGCAGCGCCTACTTTCGCCCCGGTCGTATCGTAAGCC
>WNGP01005070.1_pt1 | contig 11325 bp, 11 predicted proteins | sample 5407671 | NCBI WGS metagenome assembly WNGP01 (sample SAMN13153381, study PRJNA577476) | soil metagenome | isolation source: 40 cm soil or saprolite under Garry oak tree replicate 2 | place: USA:California | collected 2016-06-15 | reverse complement strand
CCATCTGGAAGTTCGCCCAGAGTCCCGACGTCGCGAAGCAATTCCTGCTCGACCTGATCGCGCATTACCGCGACGCGGTGACGGGGAGCAAGCTGTACAACTTCCCCGCATACCCGGGCTCTCTGGCCGATGCGGGGACGCCCGTAGCGCAGAAGCCCGCGGCGGGCAACCGCTGGCTCGAGCAGGCGACGGCGAACGATCCGTTCGGCTCGAACCCGCCGACCAAGCTGCGTCCGATCAGCACCGCGCTGCAGTGGGCGACGAACATCGGGCACCCGGGCCCGGCCAATCCGGCCGAGAGCGAGGTGTTCGACACGTTCGTGCTGCCGACGATGTTCGCCAATGCAGCCATTTCGACCGGACTCTCAAACCTCCACCCACCGACCCGAGGGAGTTATGACTGCGCCCCAGCTCGCCATGAAGGACCTTCGCAGGGTCGTCATCGCCGCAGCAGTCGGGAACGTGATCGAATGGTACGATTTCTACATCTTCGGCAGCCTCGCCACTCTACTCGCCACCAAGTTTTTCTCGGCCGGCGCCTCCGGAAGCGCGCTCATCAAGTACGTCGGCACCTTCACGGCGGGGTTCTTGATTCGCCCATTTGGCGCATTCTTGTTCGGTCGTGTCGGCGACCTGGTGGGCCGCAAGTATACGTTCCTCATCACGCTCAGCGGCATGGGACTGGCGACCGCCCTCATCGGGTTCGTCCCGAGCTACGCCCAGATCGGTGCCCTGGCGGGTGTGCTGCTGCTCCTCCTGCGCCTGATCCAGGGTCTGTGCCTTGGCGGCGAGTATGGCGGCGCTATCACGTACGTCGCGGAACACGCGCCGGACGAGAAACGGGGCTACTACACCGGCTGGCTCCAGACGTCGCCGACGCTCGGGATCGTGCTGTCTCTCGCCGTGATCGTCGTGACGCGGGAGTCCCTCGGGCCGGAGGCTTTCGCTGCTTGGGGGTGGCGGATTCCCTTCGTGCTTTCGCTGCTCATGGTCGCAATCGCGATCTACATCCGTCTGAGGCTCCAAGAGACGCCCATCTTCCAGGCCATCAAGTCGAAGGGACAGACGGCGGCCAATGTGTGGCGCGAGGCCTTCTGGAGTCAGAACGTCAGATACGTGCTGATCGCGAGCGTCGTCGTGATCGGTGAGGGCGTCGTGTGGTACAGCGGGCAGTTCTGGGCGCTGTATTTCATCCAACAGGTGCAGAAGCCGGACGTTCTGCACCCGGCCTACATCACCGGTGCCGCGCTGCTCATCGCCACCCCGTCGCTCATTTTCTTCGGGTGGCTCTCGGACAAGATCGGTCGCAAGCCGATCATCCTCGCCGGGTTCTTCCTCGCGGCGGTCACGTACTACCCGCTCTACACCGCGCTCGGCAACGCCGCGAACCCAGCCAACATTAATTACCCGGTGGCGATCTTGATCGTCGCGATCATGGTCTCCTACGTGGGCATGGTGTACGGGCCGATCGGTGCATTCCTCGCCGAGTACTTCCCGGCGCGCATCCGCTACTCGTCAGTGTCGGTGCCGTATCACATCGGCAACGGCTGGGGCGGGGGTCTGGTCCCGGTCATCACGACCGCGGCGTATGTGTCGGCGCAGGCAGGGGGCCTGAGCATGTCGCAGAGCCTGGGCCACGCGCTGGTCTATCCCATCGCGGTGCCAGCCATCGCGTTCCTGCTCGGCCTGTTCCTGATGCCCGAGACCCGGAAGATCAGCATCTGGCAACCGGCCGAGGTGCGGGCGCCGGCCAGGGGCTGAAACCAGGAGCGCGCTGAAGACAGTAGGGGCGCAGCACGCTGCGCCCCTACCAATGCCTCACCGTCACTTCACGATGGTCAGCCCGTGCGGCACCCCGCCTGGGAACACGTACGCGTACAGCAACACGATGGCCCCGACGATCGCGCCCAGGGCGATCGAATGCCAGAACACGTAGCGGAAGATCGTCCCCTCGTTGCCCACCTGGTTCGTGGCCGAGGTCGCGACCGTGATGGACTGCGCGTCCACCATCTTCCCCATCACACCCCCCGCTGAATTGGCGGCGCACATCAGCACCGGATCGAGCCCGAGCTGCTGGGACGTAATCCGCTGCAGGCTGCCGAACAGGGCGTTCGAGGAGGTATCGCTGCCCGTCAGCGCGACGCCGAGCCAGCCGAGAAACGCGCCGAAGAAGGGGAACCACCACCCCGTCCGCGTGAACGCCAGCCCGAGCACGGCGTCGAGCCCCGAATAGCGCGTCGTGAACCCCAGCCCCAGCATGAAGGAAATGGCGACGACGGCGAGCTTCATGCGCTTCAGGGTGTGCCAGAAGATGGTCGCGAGCCGGCCCGGTCCGAGCCCGAGGGCCAGGCCGGCGATGAGGGCGGCGACGAAGCACCCGGTCCCCGTCGCCGACAGCCAGTTGAAATCGTAGCGCGCGGCTTCGGGCGTCAGCGTGGTCACGACCGGCGCGGCCCGCGTGACCGCGTTGTGCAGGAACGGGACGTTCCAGACCGGCGTGGTCGCGCGGTTCATGGCGCCCTTGATCGCGGGCAGCCCCCACACGAGCACCGTGACCGACAGGATCGCGAACGGCATCCAGGCCTTGAGGATCTGGCCGGCGGTGTAACGGTGAACCGCCGGCGCCGCGCGCTCGTCGTCGAAGCGCCAGACGCGTTTCGGCTTCCAGAACCTGAGGAAGACCACGGTCACGAGGAGGGAGATGACGCCCCCGGCGATGTCCACCAGGTTCGAGTCCACGTGGTTCGACCAGAGGTACTGCGTCAGGCTGAACGACACGCCGACGACGAGGATGGCGGGGAGCACTTCGAACGTTTCGGCCCAGCCCACCATCGCCCGCACCAGCCAGAAGGGGACGATGATGCCGGTGATCGGCAGGATGCGTCCGATCATGGCGCTCAGGTCGGACTCGGGGAGGCCCGAAACGGCCGCCAGCGTGTGCACGGGCGTGCCGATGGCCCCCCAGGCGACGGGCGACGTATTGGCGATCAGATTGAGCGCCGCCGCCTGGAACGGGCGGAATCCGAGGCCGATCATGAAGGCGCCCGCGATCGCCACCGGAGCGCCGAAGCCGGCCGCACCCTCGATGAAGGCGCCGAAGCAGAACGCCACGAGCAGCAGCTGCAGGCGCCGGTCGGCCGTGATGCCCGCCACCGACTCCTTCATGATCTCGAACTGGCCGGTGAAGACGGAAATGTCGTAGAGGTAGACCGCCGCCAGAACGATCCAGGCGATTTTCAGCACGCCGAAGGCGACGCCGTACAGAAAACTCATCCCCGCGAGCGGCAACGGCATCCCGAAGACGCCGACCGCGACCAGGACGGCCGTCCCGGCCCCGGCAATCGCGCACCAGTGCGGCTTCACCCGCAATCCGGCCAGGAGGCCGAACAGGACCAGGATCGGGAGAGCGGCGACGAGGGTCGAGAGGATCCAGCTGTGCAGCGGGTCGTAAACCTGGGTCCACGCCATAGTTCACTCCTTGCACGGGCAGGCTTTGGAAACGTAATCTGCGAGAATCGTGCCGCCAGGAGCAAGAAGGGGCCGGGACAGCCTGTCCCGACCCCTCTGCGCCTAGACGTCTCGACGTCCAGACGTCTAGTAGCTCACCGCCTCCATCTCGGCATCTGCCACCTCGTCATGATCCTCGCGCGCATCGCGAATGCGCTCCACCAACCGATGCAGGATCTGCATGCCGCGGAGGTTCAGCGCGAGCGCGGTGACCTTGTCACCGGCGGCGAAGGCGGAATCCGCCGACGCGCGTAGCTCCTTCACGTGACCGAGGATGGCGCGAATGTGTGGCGCGTCGCGTCCGCCCAGGAACCGCTCGATCCGCACGATCGCCTCATCGACGGCGAGCCCAGTGCGTTCGGGCGCATTAGGGAAGATCTCGATGACCGCGGCGAGCACCGAGCGGAACGCGAGGCGCCGGTAACTGCGCGCCGCGGTCGTATCGCCCGCTGCCAACTCGGCGCGCGCTGAGTCACGGTACGCGGCCGCTTGCTCGAGGAAAGCGCGCGCGGCAGCGTCATCCGTTGTCCGCAGCGTGTCACGCAGGCGCTGCCACCAGCCCTCGCAATTGGTACCGGTCGAGCTGGCCACGTTCTCCGCGATCAGCTGGGCATCCTGGGCGAGCACGAGCTCGCTGTTCGACGCTCCAGTCGGGTCTTGGCTACAGGCCGCCGTCACCACCATCGCGACGAGCGCGGCCGTCATGTGCTTGCGCATCGAATGCTCCTGTATGGCGTCCGGGTGTTGGACGGCGCTCCCCGGCGGCCGTTAAGCAGGCTCGGGGGCCCTTGCCGCGGCGTGACTTACGGGGCCGAGCCCCAGGCTGATGAGGCCGCCGACGAGCATCACCCCGGCCGCGAACAGGAACGCGGTGCGCGAGCCGAGCCCGTCGTACGCCCAACCCGCCGCCAGCGGACCGCCGCTGCGGCCCAAGGCGGCGAACGCCTGCGCGGCGCCGAGGATCGTGCCTTGCTCGGTGGGATCGGCGTAGATCGAGACGAGCCCCGAGGCGGCGGGCGAGAATAGGCTGTTCGCAAAGGCGAGCGGCACCGTCCAGACGTACACCAGCAGGCTGCTAGCGACGAACGGCACGGCCGCGATGCTGATCGCCATGCCGAAGAGGCCGAGAATCAGCAGGAGACGTGCTCCCGTACGCCGCTCGATCCGGCCGAAGAGAAACCCCTGTACACACGCGGCGATCGCTCCGATCACCACGAACAGCCAGCCCAGGTCCTTGGCGCCCCAGCCGAATGCCTTCGCGGCGTGGAGCGGCAGCACCACCGTGTAGCCCGAGAACGAGAACGGCGCGAGGAGCCACACGAGCATGAGGGGGCGCAACTGCTTGCGCCCGAGCGCCTCGATCATGTGCCCGAAATCGAACAGCGCCCGCGTGGTGCGGTGCTCGGCGGCGAGCGACTCGCGCAGGATGGCGCTCGCCGAGAAGAAGTTGACCATGGACAATCCCGCGGCGATGAGGCCCGGCGCGAGGTGGCCGATGTAGTGGTCGGCCAGCCCGCCGATCAGCGGCCCCAGCACGAACCCGATCCCGAATGACGCGCCGATCGTGCCCATGCCGCGCGAGCGCTCGGCGGGCGTCGTGATGTCCGCCACGTACGCCTGCGCCGCCGAGATGTTGCCGCTCGCGAACCCGGAGATCACGCGAGCGATGAACAGCAGCGCGTACGAAGGCGCAAACGCGAAGAGGATATAGCCGGCGGCATTGAAGAGCATGGTCGTGAGCAGGATCGGCCGGCGGCCGATCCGGTCCGACACGCGGCCCAGCAGCGCCGTCGCCAGGAACTGCATCGCCGAAAACACGAAGATGAGGGCGCCGTAGCCGATGCCCTGCGCTCCGAAACGCTGCGCGTACATGGGGAGGATCGGCAGCACGATCCCGAAGCCGATCAGGTCGATCAGGACGGTGAAGAAGATGACGCCGAGGCGGGCGCGGGAGGCGGACATGACGGCTCGAATATAAGGTCGGTTCGTACCCTGGCGGACATCGCGACGCGGGCACATCGTTTTAGGGCGCCCCCAAAACCACTCGGGAGGATCACCTGCCATGAGCCGTCCATCGACCACCATTCGCGTCGCCGCTGCCGCCGCACTCGTTGCGGCCGCTGCGTGCAGCGACGGTACCCGCTCCACCGGCCCGGAGCCCGCTCCCGTACTGCGGACCGCACAGGCCCCCGACCTCGGCAGCCTCGCCCGCACGGTCCCGGGATTCGGCGGCCTCTTCCTCGACCACGGCGTGCCGACGGTCTATCTGACCGACGTATCGCAGCGCGGCGCGGCGGAACGCGCGCTGAGCGGGTTCGCGCAGAGCCGCGGCTTCGGTCCTGGTGAGATCCGCGTGCTGCAAGGCCGCTACGCGTACGGCGACCTGGACCGCTGGTTCCAGTCGGTGTCGTACGAGGCGTTCGATCAGGGCGGCGTCGTCTTCGTGGATCTCGACGAGGCCGCGAACCGCGTCTTGGTCGGCGTCGAGCGCGGCGCGTCGCACGCCAACATCCGCAGCCTCGCGGCACGGCTGGGCGTGCCCGCCGAAGCCCTCGTGGTCCGCGAGACCGACCCGATCGTCTACGCCGCGACGCTTCAAGATCAGGTGCGGCCAGTCGTCGCGGGTCTCCAGATCAACTTCGGCAACTTCCTCTGCTCGATCGGCTTCAATGCCGTAAGCGGCGGACAGAATTCCTTCGTCACGGCTTCGCACTGCACGAACCATCAGGGCGGCGTGGAAGGGACGCAATACTTCCAGTCGCTGGCGAGTCAGGCGAACAGCTTCATCGGGACCGAAGTCGACGATCCCGTCTATCAGCGAAACCTGACCCCGCAGTGCCCCAAGAGAAAACTGTGTCGCTTCAGCGACGCAGCGCGCGCCGCCTACGCCTCCGGCGTACAGTTCACCCTCGGAGGGATCGCGCAGACGAGCGGCCCCAACAACGGCTCGCTCACGATCACCGGGACCTTCAACATCACGTCTGAGGCAAACGCGATGGTTGGCGACGTGGCCAATAAGGTCGGCCGCACCACCGGGTGGACGCAGGGCGTGGTGACAAACACGTGCGTCAACACCGGCGTGTCGGGCACGCGAATCGTGCAGCTGTGCCAGACTTTCGTCAGCGCCGGCGTGGGCGCGGGTGACTCGGGGTCGGACGTCTTCGGCCAGACGGGCGGCTCGAGTGTCCGGCTCCTCGGGATCCTGTGGGGCGGCAACTCGCAGGGCACGCAGTTCGTGTACAGCCCGATCGGCAATGTCGAGCAGGAACTCGGACCGCTCACCACGTTCTGAACGCCCTTTGGCCAAGACGTTGGGGTGGGGCGGCGCCGTGCTCTGCGGCGCCGCCTTTCTCTTCCCCCGCCCGGTGACGATCACCTGCACGGTGGTGACGCCCGACTCGGTACGGCGGGGTGAACCCGTCCCCATCACGTTGCGCCTCACGAACACGGGCAAGGAACCCGAGAACGTCTATCTCACGGGCCGCTCGATCACCTTCGACATCATAATCGCACGCGCGGACGGGGAGATCGTGTGGAGTCGGTTGGCGCACGCGACGAGTGAACAGATCCTGCAGGTCAGGACCCTGGCGCCGGGCGAGACACTCGACTTGAAGGATCGCTGGCGCCAACGCACCAACGCCGGCGCGGCGGTTGGTTCCGGAGACTACACCGTGACGGGCGTCATCCCGACAGACCGCGAGCCGCTGCGAACGGCGCCGGTGCGCTTGCGGATCACGCCGTAGACGGCGCGTACCGCGCATCCACCAGCGACCGCACCACCGTCGCACCCAGAATCAACCCGCCCCCCACGAGCGCCGCGGGACCGGGCCGCTCGCCGTGCACGAGCCACGCCCACACGGGGTTCAACACCGGTTCGATCAGCATGAACAACGCGACCTCGAGCGCCCGCAGGCGTGGGATCGCGCGCACCAGGAACACGTAGGGCACGCCGAGCTGGCACACCCCGAGGAATGCCACCACTGCCCAGTCGACGGGCCGCCCCGCCGCGAGCGGCTGCGCCGCCACCAGCGCGACGAGGCAGGCCGTCAGGCTCCCCGAGGCCGCCGCCGTCGCGACCGAGCCGCCCCGCGCCACGATCCACCGGTACCCGATGACCGTGAAGGCCCAGGTCACCGCGCAGGTCGCGGCGAGGACGTCGCCGAGCCGCGGATCGGGCGCGGTCGCGGACGGTTGATCGAGACCGACGAAGAACAGCACCAACCCGAGCCCCATCATCGCCATCTGCAGCAGGTCGCGACGCGTCGCGTGCTCGCCCAGCAGCCACGGAGCGAGCACGAGGATGAAAAGGGGGCTGGTGGACTGCAGGAAAATCGCGCTGGCGGCGGTGGTGTGCTTGTTCGCCTGCACGTACAGCAGCGTGGTGGCGGCGTACGCGCATCCCACCAGTCCCGAGCGCCATGACCAGCCGCGGCGCGCCTCGGGGATGAGCAGCAGCATCGTGGCGCACGCGATCCCCGACCGGAACGCGGCGAGCTGCCAGCCGTCGAAGCCGCACCACTTGATGGCCGCGCCGCCGGTCGAGAACAAGACGGCCGCGACAACAATCTTCGATCGGGGCGTCATCGCACCTCGCCGGGGAGCGTGAAATATGTAGTATTACGTCATGAAGGCTCTCCCGCCCGTTGCGCTGTCCGCGCTGCTGCTGAGCGGCTGCGCTGCCGCGCACACCGCTGCCCCGACCGCGCGCCGCGATCCGAACCTCATCACCGCCGACGAGATCGCGTCCAAGCCGGCGCAGACCCTGTACGACGTCGTCCGCGCGCTGCGCCCCGCCTGGCTGATGCGAGACCGGCCCACCGCCCTGATGCCTCAGAACGAGGGCCAGCTGATCGTGTATGTCGACGGCACCCGATTCGGCAACCTCGAGAGCCTGCGCCAGTTCGTGCCCAACGCCGTGCAGTCCATTCGCTACTACTCCCCCAGCGACGCCGAAGCGCGGTTCGGGCCCGGACACCTCCACGGGGCGATCGAAGTCATCACCACGAGCCACTAGCTGTCGCGATGGAAGTGCAGGTCTTCGGGGTGCGGAAGAGCGCCGACACGCGCGCGGCGTTGCGCTTCTTTGCCGAGCGACGCATCAAAGTTCACTTCGTGGATCTGAACGAGCGCCCGGCGTCGCTCGGAGAGCTGCGCCGCTTCGCCGACAAGTTCGGCCTGCAGACGCTCCTCGACCGCGAGTCGCGCCGTTACGCCGACCTGGGTCGACCGGTCGCGACGCTCGAGAAGCTCAGCGTCGAGCCGCTGCTGCTCCGGATGCCGTTGGTGCGCAACAAGCAGCAGCTGACCGTCGGACGCGCCGAGGACACCTGGAAGGAATGGATCAGTTCGTGAGAGCGTTCGGCATCGCTGCCGGCCTGCTGGTGTTCGCGCCCGTGCCGGGCGCGGCGCAGGTCGATACCGGCAGCTTCGTCATCCCCACCTTTCGGTTCGAGAGCGGCGAGACTCTGGCGGCGCTCCGCATCCACTATCGCACCATGGGCCGGCCTGGCCGCAATGCGGTGCTGATCCTGCACGGCACAGGCGGAAGTGGCGCGAATTTTTTGTCTCCTTCCTTCGTGGAGCTGTACGGCGCCGGTCAGGCGCTCGACACGGCAACGCACTACATCATCCTCCCCGACAACATCGGGCACGGGGCCTCGTCGAAGCCGAGCGACGGGCTGCACGCGCGCTTCCCCCGTTACGGCTACCGCGACATGGTCGAGGCGCAGTACCGGCTCGTGACCGCGGGGCTGCACGTCGATCACCTGCTGCTGGTGATGGGCACGTCGATGGGGTGCATGCACTCCTGGCTCTGGGCCGAGCGCTACCCATCGTTCATGGACGGCGTCGTGCCGCTCGCGTGCGCGCCCACGCAGATCGCGGGTCGGAACCGCATGATGCGCAAGATGATCCTCGACGACATCCGGACCGACCCCGACTGGCGCGGCGGCGAGTACGCGACCCAGCCGCGTGGTTTGAGGGCGGCCCTGCAAATCCTCTACATCATGGGCAGTGCGCCACTCGTGCAGCAGCGCGCCGCCCCGTCCCGTGACTCGGCGGATGCCGTCATTACTCGCTATCTCGACTCGCGGATGACAGCGACCGACGCCAACGACATGGTCTATCAGTTTGATGCGTCACGGGACTACGATCCCAGCCCCGACCTGGGACGCATCACCGCGCCGGTCCTGGCGATCAACTCCGCCGACGACCTCATCAACCCGCCCGAGCTGGGCCTGATGGAGCGACTGATCGCGCGCGTCCCGCACGGGCGGTACGTGCTCATCCCTATCAGCGACATCACCCGCGGCCACGGGACGCACACAGTCGCCGCCGCCTGGAAGGCTCATTTCGCGCCCTTCGTGGCCGCGCTCGAGCGGAGGGGAGGCAGGACCGTGCCTGACATAGACGCGCTCTTCGCGGAGTACACGGGAGCGGCGGTGCCCGGCGCCAGCGTGGTGGTAATTCGGGACGGCCGCGTGATCCTGCGGCGCGCGTACGGGATGGCGGACCTGGAACGGCACGTCGCGGCCACACCCGAGACCGATTACCGCCTGGCTTCGGTGTCCAAGCAGTTCACAGCGATGGCCATCATGCTGCTCGCCCGGGAGGGGAAGATCCGTTATGACCAGCCCGTCCGCGAGATTCTCCCCGAGCTGCCCGCCGGAGCCCAGGGCGTCACGGTGCGCCACCTGCTGAACCACACGTCAGGCCTGCCGGACTACGAAGATCTGATCCCCGACTCGCAGACCGTGCAGGTCAGCGATCGCGACGTGCTCGCGCTGCTCGCCCGTAAGGACACCCTCTACTTCCCCGCCGGGAGCACGTATCGCTACAGCAACTCCGGCTATGTCCTGCTCGGCCTCATCGTCGAACGGATCTCCGGCCTGTCATTTCCTGAGTTTCTGCACACACGGATCTTCGCGCCCCTCGGCATGAGCGCATCGGTCGCGCACGTCGACGGCAAGGACACCGTGCCGCATCGCGCGTACGGGTATTCGCCTGACTCGGCCGGATTCAGGCCGACGGACCAGAGCGTGACGAGCGCGACGCTCGGGGACGGCGGCATCTACACCAACGTGGACGACCTCGTGCGCTGGGATCAAGCGCTGTACGGCGAGACGCTCGTGGATGCCGCGTCTCTGCGGCTGGCAACCACGCCCCCGGACCTTCCCGGGGGCGCGGCAACGCAGTACGGCTTCGGGTGGTTCGTGGACACCTATCGCAATGAGCGGCGCTGGCGCCACACCGGCGAGACGAGCGGGTTTCGCAACGCCATCCAGCGTTTCCCCGGCCGCCGCTTCACCGTCATCGTGTTGACCAATCGCAATGGCGGCGAGCCCGCGGTGATCGCCGAGCGAATCGCCGATGCATTGTTGTTCGGAGCCGCGCGCTAGCGCTCGATGCGGTAGCCGAAGGTGCGGACGGTGACGATGTGCCGCGGGTGCGCCGGGTCGTGCTCGAGCTTGCGGCGCAGCATCGCGAGGTGCGTGTCCACCGTGCGGCTCATGACGTCCTCGGCGTAACCCCACACTACGCGCAGCAGCTCCAGCCGGCTCGCCACCCGGCCTCCGCGCCGCAGCAAAGCCGCCAGCAGCGCGTATTCCTTGGGTCGCAGCTCGACCGCGCGGTCGGCGCGGTACACCTGGTGCGTGGCGAAGTCCACCGAGACATCGCCGAAGCCGCGTAGGGCCCCGGCGGCCGCGCCGCCGCGCCGGATCCAGTCGAGGAACTGGGCCGCCCGCTCCACCGTGGCCGCCACGCGCTCGTCGTCGAACGGCTTGAGCAGGTAATCGAACGCGTGGACCTCGAACGCGC
>WNGP01005448.1_pt1 | contig 11328 bp, 9 predicted proteins | sample 5407671 | NCBI WGS metagenome assembly WNGP01 (sample SAMN13153381, study PRJNA577476) | soil metagenome | isolation source: 40 cm soil or saprolite under Garry oak tree replicate 2 | place: USA:California | collected 2016-06-15 | reverse complement strand
CACGGCCGCCGATCAGCGCGTGGGAGCAGAAGGCCGCCGTCGCGCGGCTGCGCGAGCTTGGCCGCGCCGATATCGACGAGAGCGCCCTGTTCGCGATGGTGGAGCAGATGCGCCAGATCACCGACGCGGCTGCGGCCACGACCCGCAGGGCCCGCCGCGACCGGGAACGGCGCGCCGCGACCCCGGCGCGGTCAGAGCCGGCGACGCCGCTTCCGCCCGACCAGGAGGGCACCGGCGCGGAGGCCATGCCGTTCGAGGTGATCGAACAGTGGTGACAGACGGCCTGGACCTGTCGCACTTGCACCCGGCTTCGCGTGAGATCGCCCTGCTGCCCGGCCCCGAGCGGCTCCAGTACGCGCGGGCCGACCGGTGGATCGGCTACACCCGCGCCACCGAGGCGCTGGACCGGCTGGAGACGCTGTTCGCCTGGCCGGCCAGGCAGCGGATGCCGAACCTGCTGCTGACCGGGCCGACCAACAACGGCAAGTCGATGATCATCGAGAAGTTCCGCCGCGCCCACCGGTCCGTCTCGCACCCGGACCGGGAGGAAATCCCTGTGCTAGTGGTCCAGATGCCATCCGACCCGTCAGTGAGCCGCTTCTACACCATCCTGCTGGCCGCGACCGGGGCGCCGCTGCCGGCCAGGCAGTCCCGGATCGCCGACCTGGAGCAGCTCGCGCTGCGCGTCCTGCGGGCGGCAGGGGTGCGCGTCCTGGTCATCGATGAACTGCACAACCTGCTCAGCGGGCGCGGCGACCGGCGGCGCGAGTTCCTGAACCTGATCCGGTTCCTGGGCAACGAGCTGCGCATCCCCCTGGTCGGCGCCGGCACCCGCGAGGCCTACCTCGCGATCCGCTCCGACGGCCAGCTCGAGAACCGGTTCGCGCCCTTCACCTTGCCCCGCTGGGAAGCCGGACCCGACGCCTGCTCGCTGCTGGCCAGCTTCGCCGCGTCGTTCCCGCTGCGCAGGGCCTCCCATATCGCCACCACCGAGATGACCGCCTACCTGCTGACCCGCAGCGAGGGCACGATCGGCGAGCTGGCCGCCCTGCTCACCGACGCGGCAGTGGCCGCGATCGAGTCCGGCGAGGAAGCCATCAGCCAGCGCACCCTGCTGCTCGCCCCGTACGCCGGGCCGACCGAGCGGCGGCGGCTGTTCGAGCGCGAGCTGGCATGAGCCCGCCGCCCCTGCGGTGGCCGCTGCACCCGCCACCCGGGCCGCTGGAGTCACTGTCGTCGTGGCTGGAGCGCACCGCCAGCGCTTACCCCCTGAGAGCCAGAGACCTGCTGACCCGCAACCTCGGCCGGGACGGCAACGAACTGCCGTTGGACATCGACCAGAACCCGCCCGCCTGGATGCCGGCCGCGCTCGCCGAGCGCACCGGCATCAGCCTCGCCCAGCTGCGGGCGATGACGCTGGCCGGCTGGCAGCCCTGGCTGTTCGACGCCTTCCCCATGAGCAAGCACGACGCGCAGGAAACATTCGACACCTACATCCGCGCCAACCCGATGCTGCTGGCCCCCGGCGAGGCAGGCATCCACGACGTGTCGCGGTGGAAGCCCTGGAGCGGCCCGTGGGTGCCCCGCTACTGGCTCATGCGGGCGTGCCCCGCCTGCGCCGCCGACCCGGACCGGGGCAGAGCCCTGCTGTGGAGGCTGCCGCTGACCGCCAGCTGCGCCGATCACGGCTGCCGGCTGGAGAGCTCACTCGGCACCGGCGCGCTCGCCGTGGTGAACGGCCGCCCGCCGGAGCCCGTCTCGCTGGACGAGTCCCTGGCCGCCCTGGACCGCTACACCCACGAGGCCGTCGCCACCGGCCTGGTGGCCCTGCCCGGGCGTACCGTCCACGCCGGCGTCTGGTTCCGGCTGCTGCGCTCGCTGCTGGACGAGGTCAGCCTCGCCGGGTCCACGATCAGCGCGCACGGCAGGGCAACGCTGGAACAGGTCTGGGAGGCCGCCGACCGCCCGGAACGCGGCGGCCTGTCCGTCTGGAAGCCCTACGAGCAACTGGAGTGGGAAGTCCAGGAGGCGATGCTGCACGCGGCTGCCGCCGCCGTGCAGCTGGCCGCCGACGGCCAGATCACCGCCCGGGGCGCGCGCTCGGCTCCACGCTGCGGGCCGCACCGCACCGGCATGTCTACGACGGCGACGAGCCGTCATCCCCGCGGCCCAGCGCATGGGACGAGCTGATGGCAGCCCTCGGCGGCGCGGTCGAGCTGGCCCGCACGGACCGCGACGCCGCCCGGCAGCTCCTGGCCCTGCTCACGATCGGATGCCGGACAATGGACCGCTTCGAGGAAGAGCGCTCCTACCTGTTCGGCATCGGCATCCCCGCCGGGTTCCTCCCGGGCGCCCGCGAGTTCGGCCGCGACGACCTTGCCTGATGGCCGTTCCGCAGCCGTGGAGGCGGGTTACCTCGCGGCCAGGCAGGCTGAGTCCGGCGGGTGATTACGAATCATCCTGGAGGGGGTCGGGGCCGAGAGGCCGCCGCCTGGCGGCGCCGATCATCGAGGCACGTGATCCGCCTGAGGTGAGGCCGGTTTCTGCCAGAATGGGGCGATGGCGGGTGACATGGACCTCGCGCTGCTGCATCAGCTGGTCGGGGCGCCGTCGGGGGCATGATGGCATGCACGCACCGGGAGCTCGGCGAGGCGTGCGCAGCTCTCGGCTTGCCGGAACCTCCCGGCGAGAGCGAGGGAGCAACGAAGCGCGAGCGCATCGGCCGCAGATTCGCAGCCCTGCCCGACGCCGACCTGCCAGCGGTCGCGGAGCGGATCTTGGCTGGGCGGGGTTCCCTGCGGCTGGATGCCGCGACACGCAACGCACTCCAGGACGTGCTGTGGGCTGCCCAGGGGACCATTGAGATCCCCAGGAGGACCCGGCGCGAGATCGCCCAGGGTCTCGACCTTGCCGACGTCACGCTCAAGCCCGACCGGTTCATGGCCCTCCTGGACCGCCTGTGGGTCCTGGCCACCGCGTCGGACCTGCTGGACCTCTGGACCGGTGGCGCATCGAGTCTGCATTCGCGGATCGAGCGGCACGTGCTCAAGAACCCCGGCGACTGGGGCGGCGAGCAGCTGTTCGACGAGCTCGGCGCGATCGATGAGGCAGGCGACGCGCGGTTCATCAGGTTCCTCGAGGGGCTGGCCTCCGCCGACGTCGTGCCCGATGAGCCGGCGCAGCGGCACATCGTCGCCACCATCAACCGGCACCTGCGCGCCGCCGGGGCCGAGCTGCGGGAGACCGGGGCAGCCGGGGGCTATCCGGTGTTCAGCGTCGTGCCGACGCGGGCAGCGCGCGGCCGGCCCAAGAACGTCATCTTCGCCTCGCCGACCAAGCCCGACATTCGGTTCACCGACGCGATCGACAACGACATCGAGATCGTCACGAACGCCAGCGACGTCCTGGTCTACGACCGGCCTACCCGTGAGGGCATCTCGTGGTGCGACCTGCAGGCGTGGTGGAAGGACACGCAGCACCTCGCCGGGGATGACGAGGCCAAGCGGACGCTGTACGACAGGCTCCTCGGCAGCCTGCCCGAGAGCTCGCCCCCGCAGCGGACCCTGTTCAAGCTCTACCACCACATCCACGGCGGATCGGTGCCCGGCCTCCCGGCGCTCCTGCCAGAGGTCTGGCTGCACTGGGACCCGAAGACAGTCAGCCAGCGCGGCCGCGACGCCCTGCTGAGGTTCCGCATGGACTTCCTGCTCCTGCTGCCCCACGGCCACCGGGTCGTCCTCGAGGTCGACGGCGCCCACCACTACAGCACCGACGGGCGCCCGGACCCCGACACGTACGCCGACGGCGTGCGCGGCGACCGCGAGCTTAAGCTCGCCGGGTACGAGGTATTCCGCTTCGGTGCCGCTGAGCTCCAGCATCCCCGGAGTGCCGAGCCCATGCTCCGGCAGTTCTTCGTGGACCTGTTCCAGCAGTTCGGCGTGACGCCACGCGCTGCCTGAGTGAGCTCATCCTCGATGAGGACGACAGGCTGAGCCCCAGGGCCAGCCCGGGAGACTGGTGCCCTGGACTTCAGCGGGATCACCGATACCCGTCGATCGTGAGGAGCGCCCTGGTGCGTGTCCGTATGGGGATCGATTCCTGAACCCGCCGAGGTCGGCGGTGCCGAATTACCGTAGGCGAGCATGTCCGCACGGCGGTACCGTGATCCATGCTCTGCCTCCTCGGTGACACGTGCGTCTGGCTTGACCTCGCGAAGGACGTCAACGGCGGGCAGCTCATTGCCGCGTGTCGGCAGCTCCTCGGTGAGGGGCGACTGGAGCTCCTCGTACCGCAGATCGTGATCGACGAGTTCGAGCGCAACCGGGATCGCATCGAGACCGACATGGCTCGCAGTGTGAGCGCCACCTTCCACCGGGTTCGTGCCGCGGTTGATGAGCACGGGCAAGGGGACGGTGTCGAGGAAGCCCTCAAGCAGCTCGACGATGTCGCTCACCGGGTGCCCCTCATCAACCAGATGGCGATCGGTCAGTTCTCCGAGATCCTCGAGCTCTTGCAGGGCGGTCGACGGCTCGAGCCGAGCGCCGAAGTGTACCGACGGGCCGCGGATCGCGGGCTCCACAAGCGAGCACCGTTTCATCGCTCGAAGAACAGCGTCGCCGATGCCCTCATCGTCGAGATGTACGGCGAGGTACTTGCCGCCGACGCGAGTGGCGCTGATGATCACTGCTTCGTCACGAGCAATGTCAAGGACTTCTCGCTCGTCAACGGCGACACCCGGTTGCCGCACCCCGATATTGCGGGGTACTTCGTGGCGCCGAGGTCGCGCTACTTCACAAGTCTGGCGACGGCGGTGACCGCGTACTTTCCTGACGAAGCGGACGAGCTGATGGCGGACCTCGTTTACTACGAGGAGCCGCGCAGCCTCAGCGAGATCCAGCCCGTGATCAGCAAGCTCTTGGACCAGGTTTGGTACAACCGCCACAAGAATTTGGAGTACAAGATCGAGGTCGGCGACGTCGAACTGGTCGACGAGTACCGGCCGAAGGACAACCAGCACACCGTGGTGCGGAGTGTCTGGGAGGGCGCGTTGGCCTCGGCGCGGCGGATGGAGGAGGAGCGGCCGGGTGAGCTCGGCCCGTGGGATGACTTCGAGTGGGGGATGCTCAATGGAAAGTTGTCGGCGCTGAGATGGGCGCTCGGCGAAGACTGGGAATCCACGCTCGACACCTGAGCCGCGCGGGACGCGGTGCGCCGTCAGCGCGGGGGTAGCACAGCGTGAGCTGCTGCCGGTACGGTTCGCCGAGCCTACGGTACGCGGCGGGACAGCCTGCCTGTTGTGCTCGGCCAGCAGATCGAACGCGAGGTGCTCAACGCTGCCCGGCGCGTATTGCCAGCTCGACCTTCCTGACGGCCGTTCCGCAACCTTCCCATGCGGTCCAGTGGCGGCCGGGAAATCCGTCAGCTGCTGGTGACGTTGCATGACCTTGGAGTATTTCGACCGGGAGCGCCAGTTCCCGATCGACTTCGGCATCCCCGAACCGTTTCTCCTTGGCGCCCGCGAGCTCGGCCGTCTCGACCTCCTGTGTGGTCGGGCTGAGGTCAGTCGCTCGCGGCGGCGGTGACCGCTGTCTCGCCCAGGGCGCGGTACAGGGTGGACCGGCCGATCTTCAGGTGAGCGGCGATCGAGGTGACCGACTCGCCGCGGGCCTGGCGGGCGCGGGCGATGGCGAGGGTGTCGTCGTCGACGGCGGCGGGCCGCCCGCCGTGCCGTCCCTGGGCGGCCGCGGCGGCCAGTCCGTCCATGGTGCGCTCGTGGATAAGCTCGCGTTCCATCTCCGCGGCCATCGCCGCGACCATGAACAGCATCTTGTCGGCGATGGTCTGCCCGTTCGGCTTGTGCAGGCCGGCGCAGATCCCCGTGAGGATCTCCAGGTTGACCTCGCGGGAGTGCAACTCGTCCTCCAGAAGCACGAGAAGCTCCTTCATCGATCGGGCGACCCGGTCCGGCTTGTAGATCACCAGGGTGTCGCCGGGCCTGAGGGCGCGAAGTGCCGCGGTGAGCCTGGGCCGGGCCCCGCGGGTGCTCGCGGTCTCCACGATCACCTCGCGGCAGTCCGCGGTCGCCAGGGCGTCGAGCTGCATCTGGTGGTCCTGGGTCCGGCCGGAGACGCGGGCGTAGCCGATCCGGACGGTGTTGGTGCGGACAGCGGGTGCGTGCGGGGCGGGCTGCATCCTCCGATCGTCCCGGAAACCGTCCCGGAAATCAACGGGCCATGCCGCGTTCCGGGACGGGTTTCGGGACGTCCTGACCTGGGCGTCCCCGGCGGGGCGCGACCGTCCCGGAAACGAGGGTTTCTGAGAATCGGGCGGGTCTCGGTACTCGCTCACGCCGAGTGAGCCGACACCGGAACGGCTCGCAGATGCCGTGTTCGCGGAGGCTCGCCGGTGAGGCACCGGGTTGCCAGGCCGTGGCGGTACGCCTTCAGAGCCGAAGGCGTACCGCCACGGGATCTGCCACACTGGGGCGCCGGTTCAATCGTCGTCGTCGTCTTCGCCTTCCCAGGCTTCGCGGCCCTCGTGGACGGCCAGGGCAGCGATGCCGAGCGCGATGACGGGGTCGGCCCACCAAAGCCCGAACCAGGTGTTGGCCAGCAGCCCGGCCAGGACCGCGGCGGCCAGGTAGGCGCACAGCATGTTCTGCACGCCCTCGCCGATGGTGGCACGCGAGTCCAGGCGGGCGCCGATGCGCTTCTTGGCGGTGCCCAGCAGCGGCATGACGAGCAGGCTGGCGATCGACAGGCCGATCCCCAGCCAGCTCGTCTTGGCGTGCTCGGCGGTGACCAGCGAGTGGATGGCGTCGATGGCGATGTAGGGGGCGAGCAAGAAGAACGTGACCGCCACCGCCTTCTGCGCTCGGCGTTCAGCGGTCTGCGACAGGGTCCGGGTGCCGGTGAACCGCCACACGATGATGATCGAGGCCAGGCCCTCGATGACCGAGTCCAGGCCGAAGCCGAGCAGGGCGACCGACCCGGCGATGATCGCGGCGGTGACCGCGATGGCGCCTTCGGCGGCCATGTAGACCAGCGACAGCCACGACAGCAGCCGGGCCAGCCTGGCCTGGCGCTTCCAGCCGGGACTGCCCCTGCGGCAGCGCGGTCTGGGTGGCGGGCGAGGTGGAACTCACGGGCGTACCTCCGATGCGGTGTCGCTCTGGCACGGGTCGCCGTAGTTGCCGCACAGCTGCACGTCGTGTCCGACGCCGGCCAGCAACAGCCGCCGTCTGCAGGAGTGTGTCAAGGTGGAGCGCCCGCATGTCGGCGGCCGTCAGGATCTGCCCACTGGCGGTCACAGCGATGGCACGGCGGTCACGGAAAGTGAGCGGATTCCCTGTTCCAGCGCTGCTGGATCCACACTCTCCCTGCCGATTACGAGCGGGAAGCGAACTCGCTGGAATGTCGCGTTGGAGCACGCAGATCACCCATTCTCGTGCGCCGCCACCGGTCACCATGTGGCTGGATCGCCATCTTGGAAGTCTTACTCGGCGGGCTGCCGCCTGGGCTGCTGTGGGTGGGCGGTCACCGTGGGACTGCCTGCGGTCCGCGGATCTGTTCTCCCGGGGTCAAGACGGCACAAATGGGGCGTCTTCACGGATCGTCCAGGTAGAGCCATGATCAATACCTCGCCGTCGCCGCGTGAGGTGTTGCACACGTGGCAGGTTCCCGCGGGCTAAGCATCTGATCAGCAGCGACAACGAGCACCACACCAGCCGAGGCGTGTTGCGAAAGCCCTCCGTTGAGCGTCTGGCGCAACGTCATGCCACAGGCCGAGGACCCGGGGAGAAGAGTTTCGACCGCCAGAGCACGCCGATGGCCGCCCCGGCCAGGCCTGCCGTGCCCGCGGCCAGGAACGCGGCATCTGGGCCCGCGTCCTGGATGATCACGCCGCCGAACGCGTTGCCGCTGGCCAGTCCCACGGTGATGACAGCAAAAGTCCAGGTGAAGGCTTCCGTTGCGGTGGCGGGCGGGACGGCGCGCTGGATTGAGGCGCTCAGCGATCCCAGCCATGGTGACAGCGGCAGGCCGAGGGGGATCATGAGCAGCGCCAGGACGGCGAGATTGGGCGCGGCGGCGAGCAGCATGAGCGCGGCGGCGAACAGGGCGAGGCATCCGATCGCGCGTCGTTCGACTGGTGCCCGCCAGTTCCTGCTGCCGTAGGCGATGCCGCCGGCCAGGCTGCCCGCGCCCCAGATGGCCACGAGCACGCCTGCCCATGCGACGCCGCGGCGCGCGGCGGCGTATGCCACCAGCGAGACGGTGAGGATCCCGGCTGCGGCGCCGTAGCAGGCCGCGGCCGCGAGCAGGACGCGTACCCGGGAGGACCGGAGCGGGCCAGGGGCGGCGGGCGCTCTGGGCCGCCCGCTCGCGGGAAGGTGCGGGCTTGTGGCGTAGATGGCGGTGCCGGCGAGGCTGAGTATGGCGCAGGCGAGCAGGGGGAGCTGCGGCCTGCCGACCGCGAGGAGAACAGCGAGCAGCAGCGGGCCGCCGATCCAGATGAGTTCCTGGAGGGTGGAGTCGAGCGTGTAGGCCGCGTCGAGCCGGTCGGCCGGGACGAGCCGTGGCCACAGTGCGCGCAGCCCGGCCTCGATCGGCGGCCGGGTCATGCCCGCCGCGGCCGCCAGGAAAGCCAGTCCGCTGGCTCCCAGGTGGCCGGCCGCCACCACGAGGACCGTGAGGGTGGTGCCGAAGGCTGCCGCGAGCACGGGCAGGACACGCCGCTGACCGAGACGATCCAGGGCCCGGCCGGCGAGCGGTGCCGATACGGCGGTGCCGATGCCGAACGCCCCGGCCGCGAGGCCCGCGACGGTGTACGAGCCGGTCACTGACCGCACCAACACGACGATGCCAGTAGCGGCGATGCTGTCCGGGATGCGGGCCACAAGCGCCGGCAGCACCAGCCGTACCATGCCGCGCAGCCGCAGTATCTTCACGAAGCGGGAGCCCAGCACCGCGTCAGATCCCCACGGCTTGATCGACCGGGCATCCGGCTTCACCCGCGCACAGCGGTTCATCGCACAGACGGCAGATGCGGTGCGCGCTGCCGCGATCCGTGGTGATCCCGGCGAGCAGGCGGGCCGCCAGCCGCTCCAGCGCTGCCGCCTCGCCGGGGTCCAGCATGCCGGCCAGCTGCTCGACCGCCGCCTGCCTGCGGGCGAGTACCTTCATCGCCGCCGACCGCCCGCGCTGGGTCAGGGAGAGGGCGAGCGTCCGTCCGCGGCCCGACGGGGCGCGGCGCACCAGCCCCGAGGCCTCCAGCCGGTCGGCCAGGCGGACCGCGCCTGAGTGAGTCAGGCCGAGCGTCCTGCCAAGGGCGAGGATTGACTGGCCCGGGTAGTGGGCCAGGGTCACCAGCGCCGCGGGCTCCGATGCGGCCAGCCCGTCATCCAGGTGCTCGGTGGCCTCGTGAAGCCGATCGCACACGGCAAGCGCAAGCGCGCCCAGCAGGTTAGCGGCCCTTGAATATGACTCCGTCATATCACATGCGGTACCCGATATGACTCAGTCATAACCCAACTGACCAAGCACACCTGGACGGCAGCCGTAATTCCGGCTTGATCACGTGGCGCAGCCTGCCGCCGTAGGCGTGCCCGCCGGGGAAACCATCTGGCGCTGGCCTGGTGGCGCCGGGTCCCGGCATCCGGACTGCTCGCCCTTGGCGCCAGTCAGGACCCCCGCAGACTGATGGGGCACCCCTCGGTACTCGGCGAGCCCCGATTATCCATTACGAGCGGCTACCGCACGAAGAATTGTTGTGGCGTGAGGCGAGCAGATCGGCGGATCAGGAGCGGACGAGATCCAGTGTCCAGTTACATTTCGTAATCGGGCTCGTCTCCAGGCAGTTCCTGATGGCCGTTGGCAGAGCCAGATTCCGAAGACCGCCAGCACCCGCAGGCGGAGCCTGTGGCCGAACGACCTTGACACGCGACGGAGGACGGCCATCCTCGGCTCCGGGGAAGGGCCCCCGCACGCGAGCAGCGGAGCCAGATCTCACCGGCAAAACGCACTCTGTTGATCAACAACTGGATCCGCAACTGACCGATAAGTGGCGTCAAAACTGACCTACAGAGCCACGGCCACCGCCCGCCCGCGGATCCGGCTGGCGTCAGGTCACCTTGGGCCCTGCCGTCGAGATGACCTGCTCTGGATGCGCCGAAACCGAATGATGAGGGCCCTGGTCCAGGCCCAGCTGACGGAGCTGGGCGGGCCGCAGCGGCCGCCACCCCGCCGGTTAGCTTGGCCAGTTCTGCTTCGATGTCGACGTTGATGACGCCGAAGAAGTTGATGTTGTCGGAGTGACCGGGCGAGATGTGGGCCAGCAGCTCGCCGGGAACCGAGCGGCCGTCGGCCCGCAGCTGCTTGACCGCCAGGGTGTAGTACTCGGTCGTCCAAGTCAAACCGTCAGGCACCAGGCTTGTTCAGCCTGCTCGGTCAGGTGGGCTTGGTGATGGTGCCCTGCTGGGCGTAGTGCAGGTCCCGGGCGTAGTGCAGGTCCCGGCGCAGCGCGTGCAGCGACTCGCCCTTGTTCAGCTGCCGGGTGATCCGCCGCCGGTAGGCGGGATCTGACAAGTACCGCGCGGTGTGGATGGTCCTGCGCAGCATGCCCCATTCCTTGAGCGCGGCCGCCATGGTGTTCTGCCCGGGACGCGGCCGACCACTTCCCGACGATCAGCGACGCTGAGGCCTGCCCGTACTTCAGCGACCCGCCCATCCGCAGCAAATCTGGCCAGCAATCGCTGATCAGGTCCTCGTTCCAGCGGGCGGCCAGCAGCGGACCGGCGTGCGGGTAGAGCTTCCCGATCTCGGCCGGGGTGTCATCCCGCACCAGCGTGATCTTCGTCAGGTCCCGCATCCGCGGGGTCAGCGCCTTCCCCACCAAATCGAACAGCCCAAAGTTGATCAGCGTGGCGCCATGGGTATCGGTCGTGTGCTCGGTGATCGGCAGATCGGTGGCGTTGCCGAGGAACTCATCCAGCGCGAAGTGGGCCTCCCTCGCGGTCGGCACGATGATCTTCGTGCCGTAGGTGGACCACTGGTCGGACACGTGCGTATAGGTCGACAGCACCCGGCCACCGTGGATGACCATGTCCCGGCCGGTCAGCGACTTGCCGCGAACGGGGAAGCGCTGCCCGTCGGAGGAGGACATCGTCCCGCCGCCGAACACCTTGGACAGCTCCAGCCCGTAGTGGTGGTTGACGACGCAGGTGTTGGCCTCCCGGAGCGTCTCCTCGCGTACGTACCACTCCATCGTCCACGCGAGCACGTCGTAGGAGATCCCGCACGCCTCCGACATCCTGGCCAGGCCCAGGTTCGT
>WNGP01004743.1_pt1 | contig 11330 bp, 5 predicted proteins | sample 5407671 | NCBI WGS metagenome assembly WNGP01 (sample SAMN13153381, study PRJNA577476) | soil metagenome | isolation source: 40 cm soil or saprolite under Garry oak tree replicate 2 | place: USA:California | collected 2016-06-15 | reverse complement strand
TCACGCCTTCGACACCGCGCAGCCCGGCGGGCCCCGGGGTGAGGCGCCGGCCGAGTCCGAAGCCGGCCGCGAAGGAGCCGATCACCACGAGCGCCAGCAGACCGACCCGCCATCGGGCGAACGCGGGCCGCGGCGCCGCCCGATCCCGCCCTGCCGGCGCGGCAAGCGATGCCTGCGGCCCACCCGGGGTTTCTTCCATCGAGTCGTTCTCGGGCCGTCATGCTAGACGGCGGGGTGCCGCGAGTCAATCGAGAGGCAATCCCCTGCGGAGGTTCAGAAAAGCGGAGCGCTCAGGGACTCGTCGAGACTCCAGTTGTAGGTGTAGACAGGGGTCACGATCGGGATGGTGTACTTGACCTTGATGTCGATGCGGCTCGACGTCCGGCTGACCAGCACGTCCCTGGCCCCGACCGGCAGGTCCAGCTCGTGCGCCTTGTGCAGGATGTTGTTCTTGACGATGTCGTCGTCGTGATGCGGCAGGGTGGCGAAGCGCGCCTGCTCCTCGATGGAATCGCGGAACTCGTACACGTTGATCATGACGGGGACGACCTTCACGCCGAGATTGATGAACAGGCACAGGACCAGGATGCCGAACAGCGTCCCCATCCGTCCCTCGCCCGCCTCGTCGCGCAGCAGCACCGGAAACGCCCCTCTTCCAGAACGGTCGTATTAGCCCGATTCGAATATAGGAACCGCTCATCGGCGCGTCAAGCGCCGGGATGACGAAATCGTAACCGCGCCATGCGAACGACGGTCCGGGGACCTCGCCATGTCGGTTTTCGCGGCCCGGCGGGCCGGCGACCCAGGCTGCCGGTCAGCGGATGGGCTGGAAGGTCCGGTCCCAGCGGGTGCCGGTGAAGATCGCGCCGGCGCTGGAGAGGATTCTGCGCACGCCGGACTCGGGCTGCCGGCTGGCCGCCCGGGCGCCGTCCGGCTCGGCCCCTTCGAAGGACCAGTAGACCAGAAGACCGCGCCCGATGATGTGGTCACGTGGGACGAAACCCCACTCGCGGCTGTCGAGGCTGTCGTCGCGGTTGTCCCCCATGACGAAGTACTGGCCCTCGGGGACGGCGAGCGGGCCGAAGTTGTCGAGCTGCGGCGGCACCGAGCCGGGGTCCTTGTGGTTGCTGTACGGCTCGATGAGCGGCACGTACCCGTCCTGCCCGGGCTTCTGGATATAGACGACGCGGTCGACGATCTTGACCGTTTCGCCCGGCAGGCCGATGGCGCGCTTGACGTAGTCCTGCCGCTCGTCGTGCGGGTAGCGAAACACGATCACGTCGCCGCGCCGGACCGGGGCGATCGGCAGGAAGGCCCGCTCGACGGGGGACGACAGCGACGTCAGGGCGAACTTGTTCACCAGGATGTAGTCGCCGACCAGGAGGGTGTCCTCCATCGACGGGCTCGGGATGGTGAACGGCTGCACCAGGAACGTGCGCACGAACAGGGCGAAGATGACGGCGACGAGGGCCGCCTGGGTGTATTCGAACGTGAACCGCCGGGGTTTCAGGGAGACCGCCACGTGGCTTCCTCGTCCGGGACGCTGGCCTGCAGATTATGGGGCGATCGGGCCGCGGTTTCCACAGGCAATCGCCTAATCAACTTTCAAAAGGGCCAGGAACGCCTCCTGGGGGAGGTCCACCCGCCCGACCTTCTTCATCCTTTTCTTGCCTTCCTTCTGCTTCTCCAGGAGCTTGCGCTTGCGCGTGATGTCGCCGCCGTAGCACTTGGCCAGCACGTTCTTGCGCATGGCGGCCACGTTTTCGCGGGCGACGATCTTGCTGCCGATGGCGGCCTGGATCGCCACCTCGAACAGCTGGCGCGGGATCACCTCGCGCAGCTTCTGCGCCAGGGCGCGCCCCTTCGGGGCGGCGCGCTCGCGATGCACGATGAGGGACAGCGCGTCGATCGGCTCGCCGTTCACGAGGATGTCGAGCTTCACCAGGTCGGACTCCCACCAGCCGGTGTGGTGGTAATCCAGGGACGCGTAGCCGCGCGACAGGGTCTTGAGCCGGTCGTAGAAGTCGAGCACCACCTCGTTGAACGGCAGATCGTAGGTGATCAGCACGCGGCTGGTGGTGACGTACTTCAGCCCCTTCTGGACGCCGCGCTTGTCCTGGCAGAGCGCCAGGATGCCGCCGACGTGCTCGGGGGGCGTCAGGATGAGCGCGGTGATGACCGGCTCGTCCCAGCGGGCGATCTTCTGGGGGGGCGGCAGCTTCGCCGGGTTGCTGATCTCCAGGACGGCGCCGTCCGTCGTGGTGACCCGGTAGCGCACCGACGGGGCGGTGGTGATCAGGGCGAGCCCGAAGTGCCGCTCCAGCCGCTGCTGGACGATCTCCATGTGGAGCAGCCCTAGAAAGCCGCAGCGGAAGCCGAACCCCAGCGCCTCCGAGGTCTCCGGCTCGACCGTGAACGACGAGTCGCTCAGGCGCAGCTTGTCGAGGGCGTCGCGCAGGTTGTCGTAGCTCGACTCACCGATCGGGAAGAGCCCGGCGAACACCATCGGGCGCATCTCCTGGAACCCGGGGAACGGCGTCGCCGCCGGATTGCGGGCGTCGGTCACGGTGTCGCCGATCTTCACCTCGGCGGAGTTGCGGATGTTGGCGACCAGCACGCCGACCTCGCCGGCCGAGAGCGCATCGACGGCCACCATCTTGGGAGTCAGGAGGCCCAGGTCCTCGAGGTCGTACTCCCGTCCGGTCGCCATCAGCCGGATGCGCATCTTGCGCCGGAGAGTCCCCTCGATGACGCGCCCCAGGATGACGACGCCGCGATACGGGTCGAACCAGGAGTCGAACACCAGCGCCTTGGCGGGTCCCTGCGGGTCGCCCCGGGGCGGCGGCACCTCCCTGACGATCGTCTCGAGGATCTCCCGCACGCCGGTGCCTTCCTTGGCGGAGCACAGGATGGCGCCCTGCGCCGAGATGCCGATGATGTTCTCGATCTGCTCGCGCACCCGCGCCGGCTCCGCCGACGGCAGGTCGATCTTGTTGATCACCGGCAGGACGGTCAGGTGATGGTCGACCGCCATGTACGAGTTGGCCAGCGTCTGGGCCTCCACGCCCTGCGAGGCGTCCACCACCAGCACCGCCCCCTCGCACGCCGACAGGGAGCGCGACACCTCGTAGGCGAAGTCGACGTGACCCGGCGTGTCGATCAGGTTCAGGCGATAGGTCTGCCCGTCGCCCGCCTGGTAGTCGAGCGCCACGGCGTGCGCCTTGATGGTGATGCCGCGCTCGCGCTCCAGGTCCATGCCGTCCAGGACCTGGTCGGACATCTCGCGCTGCGACAGCGCCCCGGTCAGCTCCAGGATCCGGTCGGACAGGGTGGTCTTGCCGTGATCGATGTGGGCGATGATGCAGAAGTTGCGGATGAGCCGGGAGTCCATGCGGGGATCGTCAGAGCTCCAGGGCGGGGTCGGCGTTGAGGGTCATGTCGGCGGTCTCGCCGCGCCGGAGCTTCCGCCGGCCGACCTCGGCGATCATCGCGGCGTTGTCGCAGGCGAGGGCGGGGCTGACGGCGTAGCTCTCGAGGCCTTCCTGCTCCGCCTCCTCGGCGATCCGGCTGCGCAGGAGGGAGTTGCACGCCACGCCCCCCGACAGGCAGATCGAGCGGGCCCCGTCGCGGCGGGCGACGGTCACCACGCGCTCCACAATGAACTCCACCACCGCCGACTGGAACGACGCCAGCAGGTCGCGGGTCTCCTGGTCCGGCTCGCCGGCGGGGAAGGGGCGGTCGAGACCGCGCGCCTTCGCGTGCCGCAGGACCGCCGTCTTGAACCCGCTGAACGAGAAGTCGAGGCTGCCGTCGCTCATCTTCGGGGCGGAGAACGACACCGCCTTCCGGTCCCCCGTCCGCGCCAGCCGATCAACGACCGGTCCGCCGGGGTAGCCGAGACCCACGAGCTTGGCGACCTTGTCGAACGCCTCGCCGCTGGCGTCGTCCCGCGTGCGCGCCAGGCGGACGATCCGATCCTCGTCGGGGGAGAGATAGAGCGACGTGTGCCCACCGGAGGCGATGAGGCTGACGGCCGGGAACGCCACGCCGGGATGCTCCAGGAAGACCGAGCGCAGGTGCCCCTCGAGGTGATTGACGCCCAGGAGCGGGATGCGCCGGACGTAGGCAATCGCCTTGGCCGCCTGCAGGCCGACCAGGAGCGACCCGACCAGGCCCGGTCCAAATGTAACAGCGACGGCGTCGAGCTCCGCGAGCGGGACCCGTGCCCGCCGGAGCGCCAGGTCGACGACCGCGTCGATCCGCTCCAGGTGGTGGCGCGACGCCAGCTCGGGGACGACGCCGCCGTACTCGCGGTGGATCTCCGCCTGCGAGGCGATCACGTTCGACAGGATGGCGCGGCCCCGCAGGACGGCGGCCGCCGTTTCGTCGCAGGAGGTCTCGATCCCCAGGATCAGCGGGTTCTCCACCCGGATCGTTCCTTTGCTGTCGGTGATGGGGCGGCCCGGCCGCCGGCCGTCACGCCGGACGCGCGGCGCGCCCGGCCCTTCCGGCCGCCTGGCCGCACAGGCCGGGCAGACTCCGCTCGAACGGCGGCAGCGCCACGCCGCGCTCCGTGATGATCGCGGCGATCAGGCGGCCCGGCGTGACATCGAACGCCGGATGGATCACCGGCACCCCCTCGGGCACGACGCGCCTCCCGCCGATGTGGACGACCTCGGAGGGCCCGCGCTCCTCGATCGGGATGTCGTCCCCGGTGGCCGTCTCGAGATCGATCGTCGAGGTCGGGGCGGCGACGTAGAACGGCACCTCGTGCGCCCGCGCCAGGACCGCGACCTGGTAGGTGCCGATCTTGTTCGCCGTGTCGCCGTTCCGGGCGATGCGATCCGCGCCGACCAGGCACAGATCGATCTCCTTCTTCTGGAACAGGTGTCCCGCCATGCCGTCGGTCAGGACGGTCACGGGAATGCCCTCCTTGTGCAGCTCCCACGCGGTGAGGCGCGCCCCCTGCAGGAACGGGCGCGTCTCGCCGGCGTACACCGCCACCTTCTTGCCGGCCTCGACCGCCGCCCGCACCACTCCCAGGGCGGTGCCGTAGCCGGCCGTGGCGAGGGCCCCGGCGTTGCAGTGGGTCAGGACGCGGCAGCTCTGCGGCAGGAGGGCCGACCCGTGCGCGCCCATCGCCCGGTTCGCGTCGACGTCCTCTGCGTGAATGGCCAGGGCCTCCTGCTTCAGGGCGGCGGCCAGACGGGGGAACGGTTCCAGACGGTGGCGCTCGAAGCAGCGTCGCATCCTGTCGATCGCCCAGAACAGGTTGACGGCGGTCGGACGGGTCGCCGCCAGGAGGCTCGCGTCCCGCTCGAACCGCTCGGAGCGCTCGGCGGCGGAGAGGTCCGCGCAGCGCTGGAACGCCACGGCGATTCCCATGGCCGCCGCGACGCCGATCGCCGGGGCCCCGCGGATCGCCATGTCGCGGATCGCGGCCGCGACCTCGCCGGCCGAGGTCAGCGTGAGATACGTCTCCTGTTCCGGAAGGCGGCGCTGGTCGAGCAGGACCACCCCCTCGTCCGTCCACTCGATCGTCTGGAACATGACGCTTCCATGTTACTGGAAAGGGGACCAGGGGCGCAATTGAAGGGGTGTCCCCCCTTTATTAGGCCGAGGGAATGGGGGCGCGTTCGCAACAGGTATGTCATGGCATGCGCCCCGCTTCGAGGGCCGCTGCCGCCCGCGGCCGTTGTGGAGAAAGCCGTTGACAAGACAGTGGGTTGGCCGTATCTGAACGAGAAAAGGGGCAGTACTGAGCGACCGACGTATAGCGCCCGAACTCAGCTCCTCGCGCCCGGTCCGGGACGCCGGGGGTGGTGTTCTCTGGAGGGTCTGATGCGCAGGCTTCGCCGCCTGGGATCGGTATCGTTCGCCGCCTACGCCGCCGTCGTTGTGGCGGCCGTTTTCTTTTTCGGGCTGGGCCTCAATCTCGCCGGACATGCTTCCGCGACCTCCGTCGACCAGTCGGGGGGCAGGCAGAAGGACGTCCGGCTCGTGGACCGCTTCGGCCCGAACAGCTCGTATTTCTTCTGGCAGCGCACCAACCTGCCGCACGCGCAGGACCGGACACCGGGGCTGTCGCCGTTCGGGGACGCGTTCAAGACCATCGAGATCCCGCGCGACCGGCACGGGCTGGTGCTGACGCCGCTCGGATTCATCGATTTGAAGGACCCGCACGCGCTCGACGCGCTGTCCCCCGGGCTGAAGCGCTCCGCCACGCACAGGCGCGCGGGCCGCGGAGGTCTGGCGCCGGGCGCCAACATCCTCCAGGTGTCCGAGGCGGCGATCGCGGATCGGGGAATCGACGCCATCCAGGCCGAGCTGCAACGTTCCGGAACGATCGTCGGCGTCCTGCCCGAGCGCGCCTTCGTCGTGCGCGCGCGCGGCGCCGCCGAGCTGGAGCGCTTGGCGGACCTGCCGTTCGTCGAGTCGATGATCCCGTTCCATCAGGGCTTCAAGATCGACCGCACGCTCGGGCGCACCCCGATGATCCAGAGGAGCCGCGCCTTAAGCTCGACGCTCGAGCTGATGGTCGCCGCCTGGCCGGGTTCGGGCGCGGACGACCTCGCCCGGATGCGCCGCGGCGTGGAGGCGGTGGCGGGGGCGCGCGCCGTCAGCGATTACTCGAGTGACGGGACCGTCCTGCGGGTCGAGGCGCCGGCCTCCAGGGTCGCGGCGATCGCGGCGGTCGACGAGGTGGGGGCCACGCAGGAGGTCCCGGAGATGATGCTGGCGAACGCCGAGGCCGCCAGCCTGGTCATGACCGGGAGCGTCGAGGACACGCTCGGCGCCAAGCCGTACCACGACATCGGCCTGGACGGCGGCGGCATCGACACCAACGGTGACGGCCAGAGGGACAACCTCACGACCAACGGCGACACGGTCCCGCCGCAGATCGTCGCGGTAACCGACAACGGGCTGAGCCTCGACTCGGTGCAGTTCTCCCAGACCGCGACGCAGGTGTTCGACCTGAACCACCCGATCGGGCCGCACCACCGGAAGGTGCAGGCGATCCAGACGGTCGCCGACAGCGGCGACACCTGCGACGGGGAACTGTACGGCAGCGGCACGCACGGCAACGTCGTGTCGGGCGCCATCGCCGGCTGGCCCTCGGGGGTTGGGGTGTTCGCCAGCAAGCAGATCCTCGTGGGGCGTCCTCTGATCACCGGCATCAACCTGGACGGCGTCGCGCGCGGGGCGCGCATCCTGATGCAGGACGCCGCCGCGCCGTCGCGCTGCCTGTTCAACGAGCTGATCGAGCTGGGCGGCAACGTCACGCCGGGCAATCTGGACACCCGCATGCAGATGGCGCGCGACGGCGGCAACAACGTGCACCTGCACGTCATGCCGTTCGGCGTGCCGAACTTCGACAACGTCCTGTTCAACCCGCAGAACGGCGAGTACTCGATCGAGGCGCAGCAGATCGACACCTTCCTGGTGAACAACCGCGACTACATGGTGTTCGTGCCGGTCGGGAATCAGGGCTCGGCGCCGTCGAACATCGGGCGCCGCCTCTATCCCGACCTGTTCGACGGCACGAACCTCGACAACGACCCGAACAAGCCGGTCGGCCTGGAGATCCCGCCGCCGGCGACCGCCAAGGACATCGTCTCGGTCGGCAGCCACCGCTACGACATGCAGACCTACGCCGGGACCACCAACGAGGAGGAGATCTCCTCCCCCTGGTCGTCCCGCGGACCCGCCACGGCCGCCTCGGGTCGCACCGCGCCGATCGTCATGTCGGCCGGTGAGGACTTCAGCGGATTGTTCGGGGCCCCGGGCACGACCGGCGTGGCGGTGTTCCGCAGCCGCGATAACGACAATCTGGGCCCCGTCGAGGCGCAGCTCGACGAAGACAACCTCGGGACATCGTACGCCTCCGCCTATGCAACGGGCGCGGGCGCCATCGTGCGCGACTACTTCGCGCAGGGGTTCTATCCCACCGGCAGCCGCACCACGAACGATCGGATGCCGTCTCCGGGCGTCTCCGGGTCGCTGGTCAAGGCCGCGCTCATCGCCAGCGCCAATTTCCTGGAAGGCATTCCCGTCAACGACTATCCGAACGGCAACGACCAGCTGGTGGGCCAATCCCGGTCGGTCAACCTCGGGAGCGTGGGCGGCTTTCCCATCGGGGTCATCGGAAACAACGAGCAGGGGTTTGGCCGCATCCAGCTTTCCAACGTCTTGCCGATCCCGAACTGGCCTCCCTCGAAGGCGATCGGCCTGCCGGACACGCCGGAGTACCCGGCGGCCGGTCTGCTGATCTACGACGACATCGCCACCGGCGAGAAGCCGATCGGCAACAACATTGTCCCGCCAGCGGTGGAGTGCACGCTGGGGGCGACCTCCTGCACCCACACCTTCGTCGTGAACTCCCCCAACACGCTCACCCTCACGGGCGGCGGCCGGGTGGTCTCGATCGGCGCGCTGCGCGTGGGACTGGCCTGGCCCGACCCGCCGGACGCTGGCGCCGGCGGCGTGCTGGTGAACGACCTCGATCTCGAGCTGGAATCCCCGGGACGGGACAACTGCCTGTTCCAGGGGGACGTCTCCCCGACGGGGAGCGTCTGCGGGGCGACCAGCGCCAACGACAACATCATCTACGACGGCAATGTCTACCAGATCGGCGGCAGCGCGCGCTTCGGTCAGTGGTCCCAGGGCCGGGGGGCCGTCGATACCGACGTCGCCGACACGCGCAATCCGTCCGAGGCGATCCACCTGGCGGCGGTGCGCGTGGACCTCTCGGGGCTGCCCGCCGACTCGCAGATCCCCGTCGGCACCTGGCGCGTCAAGGTGAAGCGCGGGACCGGGGGCGTGACGCCGGGCCAGATCACCGCGATCAACGGACCGAACGAGGACGCCAACCACAACTTCCGTCTCGACAACGGCGAGGACACGCCGAACTCCCAGTGCACGGCGGCCGGGAACCCCGCGGCCTGCTGCACGGGGGCGGGCACCGGCACCTGCACCGGCAACGGCAACGGCCTCCTGGACGCCGGCGGCCAGCCGTACGCGCTGGTGATCGCCGGGCCGGTCCTGGGGACCGGCTCGCAGACCTGGGGCGGCCAGACGCACGCTTTCCCGGCCAGCCAGGTCGATCTCGACAAGGGGACCTACGGCTGCGCCGACGACGTGGTCGTGCAGGTCTTCGACCCGGACGGCACGACCACCAGCGTCGGCGGCAGCATCACCCTGACCGTGCAGGACGCCGCGGGCAACATTCTGGACACCGAGCGCGGCTTCTCCTTCACCGAGAGCCCGGTGGGGAGCCACGGGTTCAAGTCGGCGAAGGTGCCGGTGCGCCTGGCGTCGCCGAACGCCGTCGCCAACAACGGTCTCCTGGAGGCCGACACCGGCCGGTTCATCGTCGTCAATTACGCCGACACGCCGGTGGCGGGGCAGGCGCGCGCCACGGTGGGCTGCCAGCCGGAGCTGTTCACCGGAATCCTGCAGATCCGCGACCAGGCGGACGGGGCGGTGCTGGTGTCGGGGGGATGCGATCGCGACCAGTATCTCGACGCCGACGAGAACCTGTCCTACACCATCGCCATCGTGAACACCAATCGCGGCGACGACTACTCGGAGGTGGTGGCGACGCTGACGCCGTCGGGCCCCGGGGCGCCGGCGGTCAGGGTCCTGGACTCGCCGAAGGGGATCGGCCGGCTGCCCGGCGGCCAGGACACGGCCATCGGCTTCTCGCTCCATGTCGACGGCGCGACTCTGAACGCCCTGCCGATCTCCAGCCGCATGGTGACGCTGACCCTGAGCCTCGACTCCAGCAATCGCTCGAAGGTGCTCGGGCGGCAGACGTTCTCCTTCACCCACGCGCTGAACGCCGACAAGGCGGCGCTGCATTACTCGACCGACTTTCCGACCGGCGGCCGCCAGGTGCGCGATCTCAACCGCAACCTCCAGGTCGACACGCCGGACGTCATCGACCCGTTCACCGGCATCCAGACCCCGGACGAGGACATCATCTTCTCGTCGCTGTTCACCCACGACGGCAGCCCCACCGGACCGGTGCGCAACACCCTGGGCGAAGACCTCGATGGCGACGGGATCCTGGATCACAACGAGTTCGACGTCATCCCGAACGGCACGCTCGACACCGGCATCCTGTTCTCTCCCAACGGACCGGACTCACGCGACGAGGTGCCCTTCAGCTTCGACCGCAACGACGGCGGCTTCTTCACCGTCCGCCACCCGGTGAGCATCGAGGGGAGCCTGCCGGGCGGATCCATCTGGGAATGGCAGCGCTCCGGGGAGTGCGGGTTCCAGACGGCGATCCCCGACAACAACCCCGCCGCCCTGTTCCAGAACCTGGGCGCGGGCATCTGGCACACCGGTGACGGCAACCCCGACACTCCGGACGCCACGGCCACGGGCTGCGACAACTACGCCATGCCTTCGGACCCCGGCACGCCCGTGAATGCCGAGAGGATCCTGGACATCCTGGAGTCGCCGATCATCGCCCAGGTGAACCAGCTCCCCGATTCGCGCGGCTTCCCGTACACCGTCGAGTTCCAGCGTCTGGCGATGAACGTCAACATCCAGACGCCGGACCGTTACGCCGGCGGCTTCGTCAATTTCGACACCAACCTCGAGAGCGACGATCGGAACTGCCTCCTGTGCCAGACCGTCTTCTACCCCCGCTTCGGCGGCGTGTACTACAACACCTGGCATTTCGACACGTACAAGTACGGAATCGATCCGGCGGGCGCCGACGTCGTCAAGCAGCGTACCTTCGGCCCGCTGGCCGAAAAGGACGGCTCCGTGACGGGCAGCCACATCGTGACCGGCGACGAGACCGGCTTCTCGGGCTTCACGTCCAACACCAACCTGAACAGCACCAGCCCGATCCCGGTCGCGCCGCCGGACTTCCTGCCGTACCCGCGCGTCACCGACCCCCTGCCGCTGTCGCCGAAGGACAATCAACCGGTCGCGATCGGATCGACGCGCAACTACGACTTCTCCCTGATCAACTACATCGAGGGGATGGTCTTCCCGGAGACCGGGCCCGGCACGTTCGAGCCGGGCGGCTCCTTCAGCTCCGGCCCCAGCGGCACCCGCTGGCAGTTCGAGATCGGCTTCTTCGTGATCGAAAGCGCCTCGGGGAGGACCGACTACGGCCTGGGCGTCGACGATCCGGTCCTGGAGTGGGACGAGGTCCACCCAGTGGACGAGAGCCAGTTCGTGCCGCCGCACACGCCGGCCTGCCAGCGCTTCGGTCAGCCCGGCCAGGCGGCGGGACAGCAGTGCGACACCCTGGTGGTCGACCGCACGGCGCTGTACCAGTGCGACGAGGCGATCGAGGTCACGGTCAA
>WNGP01022774.1_pt1 | contig 11331 bp, 12 predicted proteins | sample 5407671 | NCBI WGS metagenome assembly WNGP01 (sample SAMN13153381, study PRJNA577476) | soil metagenome | isolation source: 40 cm soil or saprolite under Garry oak tree replicate 2 | place: USA:California | collected 2016-06-15 | reverse complement strand
CTGTGCTCCGGTCCCGCTTACTGTACCAAAACATAAGAAGGCTGAGGCATGCCCAACCCTTGCAGCGCTTCCTGCAAGGCGGACTTAAAGTCTGTAAGTGGTAGAGCGCCCCCCTCCCGTTGCATTCGTTCCAGTTCAGGAGCAACGATGTAGTGCACCACAAACTGACGTGCCGCTTCCAATCCGCCGTCCAGATACACGGCCGCCAGAATCGCTTCCAGAGCATCAACCAGCAGCGCAGTCTTGCCGCGGCCACCGCTCTTTTCCTCTCCCCGCCCCAAACGCAGGTAGTGGCCCAGTTCAAGCTGCTGAGCGACTTGAATCAGATGCCTTTCACTGACCAGGTGGGCGCGCAGCTTCGAGAGTTCGCCCTCGCGAAATTGCGGGAAACGTTGAAACAACTCTTCACTGGTGACCAAAGACAGCACAGCGTCGCCCAGAAACTCCAACTGCTCATTATCACTGACCTGATATTTGGCTTCTGCCGCCTGCTGCGCTTCCTGCTCGCGCGCCTGTGAACTGTGCGTGACCGCCTGCTCAATGACAGCTCGGCGCCGAAAGTGGTAGCCCAGCGCGGCTTCTAACGCTGTGATTTCCCGTTCCTTCATGCTTGGACCACCCGGAAGAGACAGCGAGAACTAATTCTTCGGCGGAGCTGAGCTTGGCGTCGGCTCGGTTCCGCTATTCAACTTGGTTAAGCGGTCTTTTTCGGCGCGAGCGGCGGCGCCTGCGTTGGTTCCTTCCTTGGTCAACTCAACCGCTTGGCTGGCGTACTTGAGGGCCTCGGGATATCTTTTCTGATTGTCCAATGCGATCGACAACCGCAGCACCGCAATCGGATCCACCTGTTGTGGGAACGCGTCAATAGACTTGCGCAGGTCTCCCTCTGCGTCCGGCCAAGCTTTGGCGTTGTACTCCAGAGTGCCCAAAATGGCGTATGCCTCCGAACGCAGGAAGCCTTTGTAAGCCTCGATTCTGTCCGGCGGCTGGCCGGCGGTGGGGATGTCTGTCTCCACCGTAGACAGAGCGCGTTGCGCATTTTTCTTCGCTTCGGCAAGGCGCTGGTCTTTATCGAGGTCGGTATCGCGCGTACGCTCGGCCAACACTTGCGCCACTCCCAGGAGCGCTTCTGGGTCGTCGGCGTCATAGTTCAGTACCTTCCGCGACATGTCCATCATCTTGTCGGCGTTGTTAGCTTGCTGGTAGCCGTGCATCGCCGACTTGTAAAGAACCGCGCGGAGTTCGCTATCGGCGAACTTGGCGGCGAAATCGTCCGCGGCCTTTTCCTGTGCCGCGGGGTCCGTGAGAGCCACCGCGGCTTTGTAAGCATCGAATTCCGGCTGCGTCTTGGCCTGGGGCGGGCGCTTGCCCGTAGGCGCGGGCGCGGCCGCGGCCTGTCCGGCTGGCTGCCCGGCCTGCGTGTTCTGAGGCGCTGGAGGGTTGCTCTGGGCGAAGATGCACGCCGCAAGACCCACGACTACTACAGTCGTCATCGCTGCTCGTTTCATGCGTTCTCCTTAGAATCACAAACCTTGGCGACTACTATTTCCAATTGTCGATTGTAAACGCGCCAGCCGGTGCCCTATCGCGGCTTCGCAGGCGGCTCATAGGGTTTCTGCATACCACGTTCTGCGGCCTCTTTAACTTCCGGCAGCGCCCCTCCGGCGTTCAAAGCGGCTCGATATTGATCGAGAGCTGCTTCGCGCTCTTCCCGAAGATCCAAAATTCTCCCCAGGTATACATGCGACCAGGCAATCACTTTAGGATCTGTCCCCGCCTGGATCGCTTTCTGAAAATTATCGCGGGCTCCGGCCATATCTTTGTTGGCGACCGCCGCTTCGGCCAGAATGAACAGAGCCCGGCCCTGATCGCCCACTTTCTTCTGCAGGGCCTGCTGGGCTAGTTCCTGTGCGCCCTTCGTATCGCCCGCAGTCAGACGCTTTTCTGCATTTACTAGTATTTGACGGTCTTCCAGGCGCGACAGTTGCAGCAACTCCTGAGTGGCCGCCGCGGCATACTTTAGCTCTGACGCTGTCTTTGCTTCCCTCTTCACGTCGATATTATCCAGAAATCCGGAGTATGCGCTGCGAATCCCCGCCGGATCTTTCTCAAATGCAACCAGCGTGTTGTAGAAATATCGCGTAAGGATGTACCCCTGGTGCACCGCATCGTCCACGGCCTGCGCCCGCATGGCCTCCGCTGTCTGCTTGGGCCCGGTGGTGCGGATTTCAATGGCCCGTACCAGGCATTCGGTCACCAGCAATGAGATGTCGCTCTTGAAGCTTTCTTCCAGTGGGGCGTTTTTTACCGACACCAGCAATGGATCGAGACGCTTCATGGAACTGAAATGCTTCTCTGCCAGCGGATCCAGCAAGTAATGAAGATAAGTGTGCCGGATCTGATCCATCTTCAGCGACGCCCCCGAAGAGGCGGGCGAGGGAAAAATTACCACATAATAGTCCGAGCCATAGTTCCTCGCATTGATCTCACTCGGAGCGCCCATGAAATCCAAATAAATGGTGAATGTGCGTCCCAGATATCCCGAGGAGGCCAATTTCAGATATATCTCGGTGTCAAAAACCATTTTGGCCAGCGGTTCGTGATACCGGTCGGTTAAAGCGGCATAGGCATTCTTATTCTGCTCCCAGACTGCATGCAGCCCCGCCTTGTCGTAAAAACGTTCCAGCACCGCAGCGAACCCCACAACGGACGCTGCATCCGGAGGGAGTTCGTCCTCTTTCGCCTTGGGCAGAAAATGCGGTGGTGCCTGCAGAGAGAGGGCCAGCGATACATACTGCGACAAGTTGCGCGCGCCATCTTGTCCCAGATGCGCCTGATAGTAACCACACAGCGTAGTAGCCGTCCCCTGCGCCTCTTCTGACGCCTGCAGATTTTTCTGTACTTGAGCCCGGATATTGCTCCGCATTGCGTCCGAGCCATTCAAATCCTGGTCATACCTGCACGTGTTGATGGCGGTGAGTACCGCGAAGAGAGTCTCGCTGGTATCCAGCGTAATCTGAGAGGTATTTTCCGCCGCACAAAACGGCCCCAGCAGTCCGATCATGGCCACGAGCAACGATCCTCGAAATGGCGGACGTCGAGATGACGACTGTCGAAATAACGAACCACCAAATGACGAACCTTTACACCGTAAACTCAGGAAAACCTCCCGCAGGATGGTTAGATGCAAGGCAGAGAACCTCTTAGTGTAAGGAGTTCCGCGAAGAGGGTCAAACGGCACGGGGGATAGCTGGGGATAGCTATTGGAGCGGGAAAATCCGGACACCCCGGGCTCGCATGTCTACCCATCAGCTAGGGATTAGAGATTACGGACGTCTATGTGCAAAGGACCTCGGACCCGGGGCGGGAGGGCGAGGGACGCGGGCGGAGGGCGCGCGTGCTCGACTACTTCACTTTCTCCTACTCTGCCTTGGCTTCTTTCAGGACGGGAATGTCGGGGTCGGCATCTTTCCAGAGGGCGAAGAAATCCTGGTAGGCAGCTTTCGATTTGGCGGTGCCACCAGATACGGCATGCGCACGGGCAACTCCCCCATGGGCCAATGCGCCGGTTCGGCAGTTCCACACCACGCCCCGGTGATCAAGAATTTCTTGCAAGTCCGCGACGTCGGCATTGCCTTGATGTAAGACAAGCTACGTGTCGCCAGGAACAAACACGGGATACAGGTCACGAATTGAAAAGGCTGCCGATCTGATCGGCTATTCAGAACCTGAGTCGAAAGTATTGCCTTTCGGCGCGCTTCGGCGAACGGAGAATTTTCGGACTGCAGCGAGGGTAGATGTGGTTAGTGTTATCGGCTCAGAGGGCTGGATGGTTTGTGTTCTAGGCAACTTTCTCCATACTCGGTTCTTGGTCCACACATGCCTGCAACAAACGCCTCCAGCCGAGGCGACGCTCTAGCCACTGAGCGACCACAGTATTGCGCTCAACGTGAACACTCAGTTGCTCGGGCGTAAGCCGCCACCAGACACTCCCAGTGCTTCGAACGGATCCGCCCTCTGGATCAAGTGTTCGAACTTCAACATTTCCATCATCAATGCGGTATTCTTTCGCCGGAGAGCCGTCGCCAGATTCGAGGAGAAGCCGCATGCTTCGTAATACCATGGTCTTGACGCTCCCATTCCCGGCCAGGATATATGAATGACATCGAACGCGGCTTACTTGCAATACGGCAAAATTCCGATACTCGGCAGGGAAATCCCGTATCCCAGAACAGAAACAGGTATTCGAAACAAAGCCAGTTTGGCAGCAGCCGAGTGTTTGAAAGATCTTGCCCTTAAACAGCGAGCCCCGCTGTAGGTACTTTGATCGCCAAGGTTTTACCCGGGCCAAAAGCATCATCTCGACGGAATTGAAACTACTGGTTTGGCGTGCTCGGCTCCCCCCGCCCAGGCCCGGGGTCCGAGGCCCTTTGCACATAGGACATGCGTCAATCTCTAATCCCTAGCTGATGGGTAGACACGCGAGCCCGGGGTGCCCGGATTTTCCCGCTCCAATAGCTATCCCCGCTAAACGGGCACGGGTTAGGAGACAGCAGACCGCAAAAGTGCACCCCCTCTGCCGCCACAATCTGCCGGGTTTTGGGGTTGGGCCGGGGCCCGCCCGCGCGCTTGGAAGGATTGGAAGTGCGTGCGTAGGGGTGCGCGAGTATGTGTGCGCGGAGCGAGGCTATGCGTTCGGCTTCGAAGGAACTTTAGGAGTATCTCCTCACTACTCGTGGAGCCCGCCGTTGTAATCAATGAGACCGAGCTGTCTGAACCGATTCATAAAGAAGTTAACTCGCGCTCGCGTGGTGCCGACCATTTCTGCCAAGGTTTCTTGGCTTATCTTGGGAATTACATTCTCCGATCGCCCTTCTTTGCCAAAGCGGGCCAACAGCAAAAGAGTCCGGGCCAACCGCTTCTCAGCGGAGTTGAACAGTTGATCCACCAGGTCTGCCTGAGTCTGGTTGTACCGTCCAACGATGTATGAGACAAACAAGTCTGAAAATGCGTTCTGCCGGTGGAGCACGTCCAACATGGCCTTCTTTTCAATTTTTAGTACGCTGCACTGTGTAACTGCGGTGGCAGACGCAACGCGAAGGGGCTGATCAGAGGTAATACATCCCTCTCCGATGAAGTCTCCTTCGCCTAACAGCGTGATCGTAGCTTCCTTGCCTTGAGGGGATAAGACGGTAAGCTTGGCGCGGCCTTTTTGAATATAGAAAACGGCATCGCTAGGCTCGCCCTGGGCGAAGATCACTTGGTTCTTTGGGTATTGCATTATGGTTCTGCCCAACCCGGTTTGAGCGAGGAAATCCTTGGGATCGAATATCCGAGTCTTAAGATGCGACATACAAAATCTCCTCTAGAAATATGATACGCCGACAAGAAACGGATACCGAATCCCACGTTTGTTAGGAAATCTGGCTCTGTGCAGGAATCTGGATAACTCTTCGATTGACAAGGGTTTTCGCGTCTACGACAAGTTTCACATTCTGCGAGGCATGCCAGCCCAGCGGTGGACGAAGTACGGCGGGCAGAGTTCTTCCGTAAAGGAGAGTCTTTCGCAGTTGTGGAATTACACCTACGAAGGGGCCAGGTTGCGTTACCTGCAAAACTTGATCGACCAGTTGCGCTGGCAGCGACTGAAACCGATAGAGAAACTAGCCCGCATGTTGCTGGATCATCTGGAGGGCATCTTGAACTACTGCCGCACGAAGGTACCCATGGGAGTGATCGAAGCCGTCAACGGCAATCTCAAAGCTCTGCTCCGGCGCGGCCGCGGCTATCGAGACATGAACTATCTGCTCCTCAAGGCGCAGCGCTTGGCGGCGACCAAGACTGAATTCCTTGTTCTTCAGAAAGCCGCGTAGAGCGATAAACCTCTGATTGATCCCTGGTGATATAGTTAACTATAACACAATTCAAAGTCTGTACACTTTGGATCACCTTTGGGAGAATGCCGAAATTAGATCTGACTCACCTTTCGAGGAGAGCCGGACTCTACCTTCCACAGGCTGAGGACACGCGACTGCATCGCTCGATCGCCTTGAAGAAAGGATTCATGCGCTGGTTTGCCAGTTCACACGCCCTCGCTGCGGCGGCGATTCTGCTACCTGCGGCGCTGTTCGCAGCAGATGTAGATGCAAAGTTCCACAATGCTCCGGCTTCGGCGCAGGCGGCGAAGAACCCTTACGCAGGCCAGGAGGAGGCCGCGCAGGTCGGAAAGAAGCTATATGCGCGCAATTGCCTGTCGTGCCACGGGAAGATGGGAAAAGGCACCGGCAACGTGCCTTCGCTGGTGGACGGAAAGCTCGATTCGGTTACGCCGGGTGAAGTGTTCTGGTTCATTACGCGGGGCGACAAAGATAACGGCATGCCCGCCTGGGCGTCTTTGCCAGCAAAGCAGCGCTGGCAGATCGTTACCTATGTAGAGTCGATGGGAACGTCGCAGGCCGCGCAGGAGGCGCCATCGAAGCTGAAGGCACCACCGCCTACGCCACCCTTCACCGATTTTCGTTACGAGAAGCCGGGAACGTTTCACAAGATTACGGTGAACGATTTACCGCAACCCTATGCGACCAAATCGGCGTACAACTCTCCGGACCTGGTGGCGCGGCCGGGAAACGTGTGGCCGGCGGCGCCGGTCGGATTCAAGGTGGAGTTGTATGGGGCTGGGCTCGACAATCCCCGGACCTTGCGCACGGCTCCGAACGGCGACATTTTTCTTGCGGAAACCGATCCCGGACGCATCCGGGTGTTCCGCGGGCTAACCGCCGGCGGCAAGCCCGAGCAGTCGGCGATCTTTGTCAGCGGCCTGAAACAGCCGTATGGTCTGGCTTTCTATCCAGCGGGTCCCGATCCGCAATGGTTATATGTGGGCAGCGCCGCTGAAGTGGTTCGTTTCCCTTATCACAATGGCGATTTGAAGGCGAGCGGATCGCAGCAACACATCGCCGACCTGCCAGGTCGGGGCTGGTTCGGGCACAGCACGCGGGCGGTAGAGTTTTCGCGGGATGGCAAGCGAATGTTTGTCGCGGTGGGCTCGGCATCGAACGTGGACGATCCCGACACCACGCCGCGAGAGAAGGACCGGGCGGATATTCTGGCCTGCGATCCGGAGAATTGCGTGCTGAGCGTGTATGCCTACGGCATTCGCAACGCGGGAGGTGGGATTGCGGTGAATCCGCAGACGGGCGAGTTGTGGTGCTCGGTGAATGAGCGCGACGCCTTGGGGGACAACCTCGTCCCCGACTACATCACGCACGTGCAGGAAGGGGGATTCTATGGCTGGCCGTGGTGGTACATCGGCGCGCATCAGGATCCGCGGCATCGGGGCAAGCATCCGGAGTTGAAAGACAAAGTCATCGTGCCGGACGTGCTGCTGCAATCGCACAACGCGTCGCTGGAGTTTACTTTTTATGAAGGCCAGCAGTTCCCCACCGGGTACAAGGGAGACATTTTCGCCTCCGAGCACGGCTCCTGGAACAAAGCGGTGCGCGTGGGCTATGAGGTGATCCGAGTGCCGCTGCACCAGACCGGCCACGCCAGCGGGGAGTATGAAGACTTCCTCACCGGTTTCGTGCTGCCAGACGGCAACGTGTGGGGACGTCCGGTAGGCATAACCGTGGCTTCAGATGGATCGCTGCTGGTGAGCGACGACGGATCAAAGGGAAACTTTCCCGGAAGCTATGGTTCGGATGATGGGGGGCTCCGCGTCCGGGTACTCGCCGCCTACAAGGTCTCCTCACCCTCTCAAAAGACGCTGACATTCCCGTTCTGAAGGAAGCCAAAAGCCGAGTGCGCCAAGCTGCTCAGCGCTGTCTTTGAGCTGTCCTCTGGGTTTCGGCGTGGAAGCTAGTCGTGAAGAACGACGTTCAGAAGTGAGCTGTGGACTTGCAGGCCGCTCTCGCCATAGTCAACGAAGCCTAACTTTCTGAACCTGTTCATGAAAAAACTGACCCGCGACCGGGTTGTGCCGATCATCTCTGCGAGGGTCTCCTGACTAATCTTGGGGATCACAACCTCGGGCAGGCCTTCCTTGCCAAAGTGCGCCAGCAACAGCAGCATCCGAGCTAGTCTCTTTTCGCTGGAATTGAAGAGCTGGTCAACTAAATCCTCTTCGTATCGGATGTTCCGCGCCAGTAGATACGCGACGAACAGATCTGAGAACGCATGTTCTCGGTGGAGCGCAAGCATCATTGCCTTCTTATCGATTTGCAGAAGTTCGCAGTCCGTTATTGCGGTTGCAGACCCCATGCGGAGAGTTTGGCCCGCAAGCGAACCTTCTCCGAAAAACTCTCCCGCGCTCAATATGCCCAGGGTTGCTTCCTTGCCAATCTTGGATACGACACTGAGCCTAATCTTGCCTTCCTGGATGTAGAAGACGGCGTCAGCCTCGTCTCCCTGTGTGAAGATTGTTTGTTTCTTGGGAAAAGCCACGACTTTCCTACCCTCGCCGATAGTGGCAAGGAATTTCCTTGGGTCGAAGTCGTACTTTTTCTTGGCCGGCACGGTTGGTGCTATCAATGGCTTCTCCTGGCGCAGAGCGACACCCTTAAACATTTTGTCAGAGCGGTGATCACCAAAGATGTTCACTTTTGCTCACAATTGTTACATCGGCGGCGGACCCATGAAAACCTCTGAAACCTCCGCAGCGCGAATGTGTCCGAAATGGAACAGCTTTCCAACTGTGGAAGACTGTAACCTGTCGCGGTGAAAACAAAGGACCTCACCCTCAAACAGATATTATCCGTACCTTGTCCTACTTGTGGTGCAACCAACGGTGGGGCTTGTGAACTGCACACGGGTACCCCGCGCACCGAGCCACACCGGGATCGGAAACTTTCCGCCGCCGAGGCCGTGGAAACCAAGCCGGGCAAACGATAAGATTCTGTTCGCGGGATCGAATTCGGAGTAGTACGGCACGGGGTTTGACCGTGAATGCCTGGAGATCCGGTGCCCTCATCGTCAACCATCTTTTGCAGATAAGCTGGCTTTTATTTGGGTTGTCCCTGCCTGGCTGACGAATTTCAACTCATTGTCGTCAATGGACAGCGTGGACGGCGTTACCAGTAGCTTCTTCGGAAAGCGGAAGAGGATGCCCTTGATTTGCACGGCGCTTGGGCTGATTCTTTGCTTTGATTTGGTGAGAAGGAGGAAACTTCTGGCGCGTAGAGTGGTCTCGTCGAGCTTTGTGAAGGAGCTGATATCATGGCCCACAATCAACAGTTGGGAATCGTCGGAGGGTAGCGCTTTTCCGCCGTATGTGTCCGTAATCGGTTTGCCGCGTCAGAGCGCCGGACTAAATCTCTTACAATGTCGAGAACGCACCTTCTTGTAGACGACTCCCGGCATTGCGAAATTTGCGACACAGGCTGGAGCCAAGGATATACCGGACCCGGCGGCCACCAGGCGCACTACGGTTGGCCACTGTGGAGCTTCCTGCACAACATTTGGCCGGAACCCTTCTGCTTCGCAACATGAGATAGTCCGATCGAAAGCAAGGGGCCCCATCCGCCGCGCGAAAAGTACAAAGGGCTCGTTTCGAAGATCTCGGGGACGAATTGTGGCACAACCGGCAAGTTTGTGGCGAGCCGGGAGTACCGCAATGAATCGTTCTCGCAGGATCGATTCAATCGACAGCCCATCCCGCGGTTCGCCGTCGCGAAGGAAACCCAGATCCAGTGTTCCATCCAGCAGAGAGGGCATTTGCTCAGCGGTGACCAGTTCTCGCAACCGCAATTCAACCCTCGGATACAGGCGGCGATAGCGTTCGATCGCTTTGGGCAGTGTGGTGAGCATAACCGAACCGCTGAATCCCACTGTCAGAACACCTTCCTGGCCGCTGCCCAACCGCCGTGCCATTGCCATGTCATCGTGTATCTTCGTGAGGGTATTCCGCGCACCCTCCCTGAAGTACTGACCAACCTTTGTCAGCCGGACACCGCGGGTTGTGCGATCGAACAGGGGATACCCCAGTATCCGTTCAAGGCTCCTGATCTGCTGGCTCAGCGGCGGTTGTGCCATCCCCAACTGCGCTGCCGCCTTGCTGAAATGCAAGGTTTCGGCGACGGCGAGAAAGTAACGTAAATGTCTTAACTCAATCTCTTGCTTCATATTCATTTCGTCTCAGTGTAGATAATTAAGATATTGGACATATTCTCACCACAGATTCTATCGTCGATGATCAAGGGAAGGGTTATGCACATGAATCTTGCTAAAGAACAGCCCCCGCCGGTCGCCCAAATCGGCATCCGCCAGTTTCAGCCAGGGGATGCGGCTGCATTCCGCAGGCTCAATGAAGAATGGATCACCCGCTTCTTCCGCATAGAGCCAAAGGAGGAGCTCGTTCTTGCCGATCCGCAGGGAACCATTCTGGACATGGGTGGAAGGATTTTCTTCGCGACTGCCGGTGAACGATGCGTCGGCTGCTGCGCACTGATTCGTCTGAGGGACAAAGAATTTGAGGTGGCCAAGACGGCTGTCGAGCCGTCGTACCAAGGAGCGGGCATCGGTCGCAGGCTACTTCACGCAGCGATCGCTGAGGGGCGAAATGCGGGCGCACAAAGACTCTATCTGGAGACCAACCACGTGCTGACGCCCGCGATTCGGCTGTATGAATCCGTGGGATTCAAACACCTCGATGCGAACCGCATAATCCCCTCCCCCTACGAGCGGGCCGATGTGTACATGGAGTTGATTTTGGTTTGAAAACGCCGGGCCGGGTGATTCGCGACCAGAATGCCATGTCCCGTGGCATCTTCACTTGACGTCACCTCGCCTTCTGATGGATCGAAGCTGCCATGAGCCCGTGCCGGAAAGGCTGCCCCGATGTTTGTCTCCGATGTTTTCCCGGAGCGGAAGCAACCGAATTACTAATCCCTGTTTGCCGCAACCCGGGAGCATCGCATGGCGGCGGATGGAACACTGAGTGTTACCACTTCTACAGACGTCGCGTTACCAGGCGAAAGGGCTCGTCACCGGATGGACACCCATTTAAATTCCACTCTGGCGGTTGATTGAGACGACGGCAGTCCTGTAGGGTTGTGTTGGAGCTGCGCCTTGGACATCTATCTCGTCGACGGCACATACGAGTTGTTCCGGCACTACTACGCGCTGCCGTCGATCCGGGATTCGGATGGACGGGAGGTAGCCGCCGTCCGAGGTGTCCTCGCTTCAGTGCTGGGCATGATCAAAGGCGGTGCTACGCACATCGCCGTTGCCACCGATCAAGTGATCGAATCTTTTCGCAACGACTTGTGGCCAGGCTACAAGACCAGCGAAGGCGTCGAACTCGACCTGCTGGCACAATTTCCACTGCTCGAAGAC
>WNGP01015946.1_pt1 | contig 11333 bp, 11 predicted proteins | sample 5407671 | NCBI WGS metagenome assembly WNGP01 (sample SAMN13153381, study PRJNA577476) | soil metagenome | isolation source: 40 cm soil or saprolite under Garry oak tree replicate 2 | place: USA:California | collected 2016-06-15 | reverse complement strand
CGCGGCGAGCTCGTGGGGTTGTCGCTGGCGGTCGCGCCCGGCCGCTCGTGGTATCTCCCGTTCGGGCACGTGGCCGCCGTCGGGGAGCTGGCGGGCGGCGCGCCGCCGCCGAACCTCCCGCCGCTCCCGAGCGACGCGCTGCGGGCGCTCCGCGAGCTGCTCGCCGACCCGGCCGTGCCCAAGGCGGGGCACGACATCAAGCACGACTGGCTGGTGCTGCGCCGCAACGGCGCCGAGCTCGCCGGCGTCGCGTACGACTCGATGCTTGCGAGCTTCGTGCTCGACCCCGGTCGGCGAGCGCACGCCATCGACGAGCTGGCGCGAGAGCGGCTGTCGCTCGAGATGCCGACCTACGGGGATTTGGTGGGCCGCGGCCGGCGGGAACGGCCGTTCGCCGAGGTCTCGCTGCGGGACGCCGCGCGCTACTGCTGTACCGACAGCGAGACGGTGCTGCGGTTGCGCGCAGCGTTTCAGCCCGAGCTCGAAGACCACCACCTGCTCCCCCTGCTCGAGGCGATCGAGGTGCCGCTCATTCGAGTGCTCGTGAACATGGAGTGGCACGGAGTGCTGATCGACCTGGGGCGGCTCGGGGAGATCTCACGGCAGTTGGCGGGCGAGCTCGCGGAGCTCGAGCGGGCGATCCACCGCGCCGCGGGGACCGACTTCAACATCAACTCGACCCCACAGCTGCGGCACATCCTGTTCGAGAAGCACCAGCTACCCATCGTGAAGAAGACGAAGACCGGCGCGTCCACGGACGCCGAGGTCCTCGAGCAGCTTGCCGCGATGGGGCACGAAGTGCCGAAGCTGCTCATCGAATATCGCGAGCTGTCGAAGCTCAAATCGACCTACGTCGACGCGCTCCCGGGCTTCATCAACCCCGCCACCGGCCGGATCCATACGAGCTTCAACCAGGCGGGCGCGGCGACCGGACGCCTGTCGTCGTCGGACCCGAATCTCCAGAACATCCCGGTGCGCACACCGCGCGGCGAGGCGATCCGCCGGGCCTTCGTGGCCGCATCCGGTTGGCAGCTCCTCACGGCCGACTACTCGCAGATCGAGCTACGCCTCCTCGCGCATCTGTCGGGGGACCCCGCCTTCGTGCAGGCGTTCGAGCAGGGCGGCGACATCCATCGCCAGACCGCGGCGCTGATCTTCGGTGTGCCACAGGCTGACGTGACGCCCGAAATGCGCGCCCGCGCCAAGACCATCAACTTCGGCACGATCTACGGGCAGGGGCCGTTCGCCCTGTCTCGCCAGCTCGGCATCACGCTCGACGAGGCGAAGGTGTTCATCCAGCAGTACTTTACACGCTTTGCGGGCGTGCGGGCCTGGCTCGACCGTACGGTGGCGGAAGCCCGCGCCCGGGGTTACGTCGAGACGCTGTTCGGTCGCCGGCGCTACGTTCCGGAGCTGAAGGACAGGAACTTCAACGTCCGGTCGTTCGGCGAGCGGACCGCCACCAATTCCCCCCTGCAGGGCTCCGCCGCCGACCTCATCAAGAGAGCCATGATCGGCGTCGATCGCGCGGTGCGAGAGCGCGGCCTGGAAACCCGCGTGCTCCTCCAGGTCCACGACGAGCTCGTCCTCGAGGTCCCGGAGCGGGAGTCGGATCAGGCAAGAGAGCTTGTAAAACGCGAGATGGTGGGAGCCGCCGCATTGCGTGTGCCACTGGTCGTAAGTATCGGCGTAGGAAAGAATTGGGTGGATGCCAAGGGCTAAGCATGCCTCTTGCAGAAAGGACCGGGGGCGCCCACACTACAGGTGCCGGATCGCCGCGGCGGTATGCCTCGGTCCGGCGCCAATTCGCGGCCGGAGGCTCACGAAGTGATGTCTCGGCACGGTTTTACCCTGATCGAACTCCTCATCGTGGTGGTGATCATCGGGATCCTCGCGGCGATTGCGATCCCGAAGTTCGCCAACACGAAGGAAAAGGCGTACATCGGCGCGATGAAGTCGGACCTGCGCAACCTCGCCACAGCGGAGGAAGCGTTCTTCTACGACAGTGCCACGTACACCAACAGCCTTGTGAAGATGAACGGTTTCCAGCCGTCCTCCGGCGTCGGCATCGCGGTCAACGAAGCGACGGCGCAGGGGTGGTCGGCAACGGCGTCGAGCAACAATACGCCGCATCACTGCTATCTCTATTCGGGCGCCGCGACGCCCATCGGCTCGGCGACGGTCGAGGGTCACATTTCCTGCTCATAGAAGGCCCGCCTCGGGAATTCAAGCGCCGCCGCGATGGGATGTGTTTCGCCCTCGACGGCGGCGTTTGGCTTCATCGCCACACGCTGCGCGGTCAGCCGATGGCCCACCTCGTGAGCGCGGATAAGGAGCGGCTGCTGGCGCTGGGACGCGAGCTGGGCTTGCACCCGGCGTGGCTGCAGCACAAGCCCCTCAAGGACCCGAGGACCGGCCGGAGGGTTCCGGCGTGGCATTGGGACCTCTGGGGAGAACGGCTGCAACGGCTAGAAGACGTCAAAAAGAGACGTGAAAAAGAGACGTGAAAAAGAAGCGTGTAAAAGAAGCGTGAAAAGGAGACGTGGGCCTACGCCTTCTTTTCACGCCTCTTTTTCACGCCTTCTAGCCTTCACTCCCGGCCACCAGTTCCATCGCCCCGCGATTTGCATGATCGCCGGTACCAACACCATCCGGATCAGGGTCGCGTCGAGCAAGACAGCCGCCGCGAGGCCGAATCCGACGAACTGCACGGCGAGCACGCGCGCGAAGGCGAAGGTGCCGAACACGAGGATCATGATGAGCGCGGCGCTCGTGATGGTGGAGGCGGTGGCGGAGAGGCCCTCCATGGTGGCGAAGTCGTTCCGCCCCGTCTTGTCGAAGACCTCCTTGACCCGCGTGAGCAGGAAGACTTCGTAGTCCATCGACAGCCCGAATACGATGGCGAAAACCAGCACGGGCACCACCACCCAGATCGCCTCGGTGGGCCCCTCGAGGCCGAACAGCCTGCCGCCGTAGCCGCGCTGGAACACCAGGACGGTGAGCCCGAACGACGCGCCGACCGAGAGGCAGTTCAAGAGCACGGCCTTGATCGGCACGAGCAGCGATCGGAACGCGATGAACAGCATGATCGCGGTGATGCCGAGCACCAGGGCCACCGTCTCGGGAAACCGGCTGAGCAGCGCAAGCTGGGTGTCGACGTTGGATGCGGCGAAGCCGCCCACCAGGATCTCCGCGCCGTTCAGGCCGCGCAGCTTCCCGTGGACGAGTTCCCGCACGTGGCGCGCGAGCTCCATCATCCCGGCGAACGACAGGGTGTCGGCTGGGATGACGTCCAGCAGCGTGACGCGCTCGTCCGCGCTCAGGTAGGCGTCGAAGAACCTCGGGTTCTTGGCCTTCACGGCCGGAGCGTCGCTGTAGTACATGGCGAGTTGCAGCGTGGACATGCCCGACTTGATGCTCGCCACCCCGCGCACCTCGCGAACGCGTGAGTCCCTGCGGAGCGCGTCGGTCAGGGCCTTGAGGCCTGCGAGCTGGGCTGCCGTCAGCGCCGACTCCCCCTCGGGGAGCTGTACCACCACGCGGATCGGCTGGAGCACGCCGCTCGCCCCCATGGCCCGGAGGTCCGCGAGCCCACGCCCCGACTCCGATTGAGGCGGAAACCAGTTGGTGGCCGGGAGGCCGAGCCGGATCTGGGCGAGCGGCCAGGTGAGCAGCGCCATCGCGACCGCGCCGAAGGCGACGGCGCGCCACGGCCGATGGCCGAGCCACCGCGCCCAGCGCTCCCAGCCGGTCGGCGCGTGGAACCTGGCCAGGGGGCGCGCGAGCCACCTGGGGCGGTCGATGTTCCGCCCCAGGATCGCGAACGTGGCGGGGAGGAACGTGGTGGCGAGCAGCACCGCCACGAGCACCACGAGCAGGCCACCCACGCCGACCGAGCGGGTGTCGGAGAGCGGCGTGGTGAGCAGGGCCGAGAACCCCACTACGACGGTGAGCCCCGAGGTGATCACCGCTGACCCGGCGGTCTCCATGGTGCGGATGGCCGCATCCACAGGCGAGAGCCCGCGGTTGAGCTCCTCCCGGAACCGCGTGACCATGAGGAGGGAGTAGTCGATGCCCACCCCCAGCCCCACCATGGTCGTGATGTTCAATACGAACACGGACATCGGCACGTAGTGCGCCGCCACCGTGACGAGGCCGAGCGCGATGGTGATCGCGGGCACACCCACGACCACCGGCAGCAGTGCCGCCACCAGAGCGCCGAACGCCACCACCAGGACGACCAGGGTGAGTGGGAGCGCGCGCCGCTCGCCGCGCTCCGTGTCCTCGGTGCTGATGGTCCGCACGTCGTGGTCCAGGGCCGGAAAGCCGGTCAGCTTGACGTCGAAGCCATCCGCCTCCGGAGCGTGCGCGAGGGCGTCGTGGATCGTCGAGCGAAGGTCCGGGACCACGCTCTTGCTGATGTCGCTCGTGAATTCCGGGGTCAGGGCCGCGATGAGGAAGGTGGTGCGGCGGTCCTTGCTCACGAAGCTCGATTCCCCGATCGAGCGGACGGAGATCACCTGGCTGACGTACGGACGTCGCTCCGTGGCTACTTTCAGCGTGTCGAGCACGACCTCGAAACGCCGGTTCGTCCAGCGAACGGGACCGCGAACGACGATGGCGACGTAATCGGCGAAGGGGCTGGGGAACGCCTGTTTGAGCAGCTCGGTGGCGCGGGCCGACTCCGTGCGCTCACTCGCGCCCCCACGCAGCGCCAGCACCTCCTGGACATGGCTGGCCCGCGGCGCGAACAACAGCGCCAGCGCCGCCCACGCCGCGATGACCAACACCCGCCAGCGGATGAGGGGGGCCGCGGGTAACGCGAACACCTATTGCCCAAGCATAAGCAGGCCACAATGATAGAGATGCCGCCGGAGCAAAGCTAGCGGCGCGGAGCCGCGCTCCCGCATATTGCGCACATGGTCGAGCGTCGCGTTACCGCGCTGATCGCCGCCGTCATGGTGTTCTTGGTCTCGGCGGTATTGTGGGACGCCTTCTTCAGGTCGTCCCACGCACCGGGCGGCTCCGGGCCCGCCGGGTCCGGTTCCTCCACGCCCCCCCCGGTCGGTGGAGACACCCCTGCGACGAGCGCGGGCCCCGTCGCCCCCCCTCCCCCGCTCCCCCGGCCTGCTCTCACGCAACCCGCGGGCCCGACCTACATGGAGCTGTTCGCCCGCTCCGAGACGCGGCGGCGCATCCGGGCGAGCGTCGGCATGACGTACTTGAACCAGGTCGTAGTCCAGAGCAAGGATTCGATGCTGCACCGCTGGGACAATCGCATCCTCCGCCCGGTCCGCGTTCATCTCGCGGCCGGCGCCACGCCGAACTTCCAGCCCGGACACGGACGGCCACCTGCAGGTCGCCACCGTGACGCTCGCGACTTTCGACCCGAGCGGGCAGCCGCTCGCGGTGGAGGACCTCCGTGTCGTCGCGCTGCACGAGATCGGGCACCTCATCGGGCTGGACCATTCGTCGGACTCGACGGACCTCATGTACGCCAACACGAAGGTGCGGGACTTGTCGGCGCGCGACGTCGCATCCGCCGTGCTCCTCTACGAGCTCCCACCCGGGAGTCTCCGCTGATCGGCTCCGGCGCCGTCTGGCGGCGAGCTTCGCAACGCTCATGACCTATCGCGGGATCGTCTCCTTCTTGACGCACGAAGCGCCCGACGGCGGCGCGGCCACCATCGCCCAGGTGTTGGACGCGCGGGTCCGCGAGGGCGAGCTGGTCGAGAAGCTCGACGGGGGAGCGGTGCGCTGCTTCGCCTGCGGGCATCGCTGTCTCGTGAAGCCTGGCCGCCGGGGTATCTGCAAGGTGCGTTTCAACAGGGACGGGACTCTCTACGTCCCCGTGGGGTACGTCGCGGCGCTGCAATGCGATCCGACAGAGAAGAAGCCGTTCTTCCACGTCCTTCCCGGTTCGGACACGCTCACGTTCGGGATGCTGGGATGTGACTTTCACTGTGGCTACTGTCAGAACTGGCTGACGAGCCAGGCGCTGCGGGACGACGCCGCGGGCGTGCTGCCGACCGACGTGACCCCCGACCGCCTGGTGCGACTCGCCCTCCGGCAGGGCGCCAAAATGGTTGGATCCTCGTACAACGAGCCGCTGATCACAGCCGAGTGGGCGGTGGACGTGTTCAAGGTGGCCAAGACACACGGTCTGAAGACGGCGTTCATCTCGAACGGCAACGCGACGCCGGAGGTCCTGGACTATATCCGTCCGTGGACCGACTGCTACAAGATCGACCTGAAGGCGATGGACGATAAGCGCTATCGCGAGCTGGGCGGAGTGCTGCAGCACGTCCTCGACGCCGTCAAGCTGGTCTACGACCGGGGTTTCTGGCTCGAAATCGTGACGCTGGTCGTGCCGGGGTTCAACGATGACGCGGCGCAACTCACCCGCGCCGCGGAGTACCTGGCGTCGATCTCTCCGGAGATCCCATGGCACGTGACGGCCTTCCACAAGGACTACAAGATGACCGACCCCGATAACACGACGGCGGAGGTCCTGGTGCGCGCGTGCGAGATCGGGGCGAGAGCCGGGCTCAAATTCATCTACGCGGGCAACCTCCCCGGTGGCGTCGGCCGGTGGGAGAACACCTACTGTCCCGACTGCGGCGACCTCTTGATCGAGCGCTACGGCTACGCGATCAAGCAGCACAAGGTCGGCGCCGACGGAAAATGCCCGACGTGTGGCTGCCGCATCCCGGGCATTTGGTCGTAACCGCGTTCCTGCTCCTCTCCGCGCTCCAGGCGGGCTCCGTGCCGACCCCGCGGCCCGGGCCCAGCCCGCGCCAGCCGCGGTTCGACGCCGTGACATTCGACTCATTGGTGGAGGACGGCATCCACCGCGGCGCGTACCCGGGGGCGGCGCTCGTCGTGGGGCGGCGCGACACGGTGCTCTTCGCCAAGGGGTACGGGCGCCTCACCTGGTCCGCGGCGAGTGCGGGGAGCCGCGTCGATGCGGACAGCACGATCTACGACCTCGCGTCGCTCACGAAGGTGATCGCGACGACGACGTCCCTCATGCTGCTGGTCGATCGCGGGAAGGTGCGGCTCGATGCGGCCGTGGCGACGTACGTCCCCGAGTTCAGCGGTTCGGGGACGGCGGCGATCACTGTGCGGCACCTGCTGACGCACACGTCCGGCCTGCGCGCCACGCTGCCGTTGTACCGGGACGCCCGGGACGCGCCCGACGCCCTGCGCATCGTGTTCGCCGAAAGGCCCGTCGTCCCGCCCGGCACGCGCGTCATCTACAGCGATCTGAACGCGATCCTGCTCGGTGAGATCGTGCGGCGGGCGAGCGGCGAGTCGCTCGACGCCTTCGCGAGCCGCGAGGTGCTCACGCCGCTGGGCCTCGAGCACACGCTGTTCCGGCCACCCCCCACGCTGCGGCCGCGCATCGCCCCCACCGGCGCATGGCACGGCCACCCGGTGGCCGGGGTCGTGAACGATCAGAACGCCGCGAAGCTGGGGGGCGTGGCGGGGCACGCCGGGCTGTTTGGCACCGCGACGGACCTCGCGCGCTTCGCGCAGTTCATGCTTCGCCGAGGCGCGCTTCCCGACGGACGCCAGCTCGTGACGCCCGAAACCGTCCGGCTCTTCACGACGAAGGCGGTGGACTTCGGGCGCGGGACCGAAGCCCGCGCGCTGGGCTGGCAGGCGGTGCCGACCGGAGAGAAGACGAGCAGCGCCGGCGTGCTGTTCGGCCCACGCAGTTACGGCCACACCGGCTGGACCGGGACCTCGCTCTGGATCGATCCGGACCGGGACCTGTTCGTGGTGCTGCTCACGAACCGGGCCTACGCGCCGCGCGCCCGTAGGCCATTCACCGTGCTGAAGGAGGTGCGGGGTGGCGTCGCCGACGCGGCGGCGCGAGCGTCCGATGCCCGCTGACGTGCCCCCCCTCCCCCCCCTCCCCCCCCGGATCCCGACCTTGATCTACGACGGCGAATGCGGCTTCTGCCGCGAGTCGGTCGGGCTCGTGCGGCGGTGGGACCGGGAACACCGGCTCGCCATCGTCCCGTTCCAGGACCAGGAACGCGTGGCGGCTTTCGGCATCCCGCTCACGGCGCTCGCTGCGGCGATGCATCTCGTGCTTCCCAACGGACGCGTGTTCGCCGGCGCCGACGCCGCGCCCGAGCTGCTGCGGCTCTTGCCGGGAAAGCGCTGGCTCGCCTGGCCGTTCTCGTTGCCGGGCGTACTGCCCCTCGCGAGGCGGGTCTACGGGTGGATCGCCCGCCGGCGCCGCTGCCTGGTGCGCGGCTACCCGGCTCGCTAGCTTGGCGAAAGGGAGGTCGAGGAGTTCTCTATGACAGTTGCGACGCTCAACGCAGACGCCCTGCGCACCGCTCTGCGGCAGGTGAAGGACCCGGAGCTCGATCTGAACATCATCGATCTCGGGCTCGTTTACGACGTCGAGATCGACGAGGGCGAGGTGCGTGTGACCATGACGCTCACGTCGCCGGGCTGCCCGGCGGGCCCGATGATCACGAACGACGTCTACCGCGTGCTCCGCGCGCTCGACGGCGTGAAGGACGTGAACATCGATATCGTGTGGGAGCCGTACTGGACGCCCGAGCGGATCGATCCGAAGATCCGTGCGTTGATGGGGCTGTAGGCGGCCTAGCGGAGCGCCTGAAGCAGCTGGTCGCCGAGCACTTCGGCCTGCCAGCGCCGGAGTTCGCCGATACGGGCGAGCCCGGCGCGGTCTTTGGGCGGGGGCGCGGCCCGCGCGATCGCTTCGAGCGTTGCCCGCGCGCACAGAACGCCTGGGTCGAGTCCCAGCTGCGCCGCCATGCTGTTCCGCGCTGCCTTCAGGCGCTCCACCCGCTCTTCGAGCGCCGGGTCCTGCGCGGGCCGGGGGACCCGGTCCACCCGCGGCAAGTCGGCCTCGCCGAGAGCCAGCGCGCCGCGCACGGCTTCGAGCAACGCCGCCGCGTGGCGTCCGGCGAGCTTCGACGGAAGCTCGGGGATGCCGGCCAGGTCGGCGGCCGAGCGGGGCAGCGCCTTCGCCACCGCAAGCAGGACCTCGTTGCCGATGATCCGGAACGTCGCCCGGTCCTGCGCGGCGGCGATGGTATCGCGCCACCGGTACAGCTCACGCAGCGCGGCGAGCGGGCGCGCCGGCAGGGCCTTGGCGCCCTTCACCCGCAGGAAGGCGTCCGCCCCGTCCGTCGTCGCGGTCCAGCGGAGCGCTTCCAGCCGGGCGAAGTCTTCCATCGCCCATTCCAGCCGGCCGAGGTCGCGGAGCCGCGCAGCCAGCGCCTCGCGCAGCGCCGGCAGATGCCGCGTGTCGGCGGCGGCGTACTCGAGCATGGCCGGCGGGAGCGGGCGACGCGACCAGTCGCCCTTCTGGTGCTCCTTTGTGAGCTTCACGCCCACGTACTTCTCGAGCAGCGCCGCGAGCCCGATAGCCGGCTCCCCTGCCAGCTGGGCCGCAATCCGCGTGTCGAACACGCGCACCGCGCGGAACCCGTAGTCCCGGTCGAAGATTCGAAGGTCGTAGTCCGCGTCGTGGAATACCTTCTCGACGTCGCGGTCGGCGAGCAGCTCGCCCACCGGCGATAGGTCGGGGACGGCGAGCGGGTCGATGATCGCCGTGCGGGTCGGCGTCGAGAGCTGCACGAGGAAGAGCCGGTCCCGGTACCGATGGAAGCTGGCCGCCTCGGTGTCCGCCGCCACGAGCGGCTCCTGGCGGAACGCCGCGATCGTCTCGGCGAGGGCCGGCGGCGTGCTGATGTAGCTATGCACGCCGCGTCAGGCCCAGGTCATTCTTCCTTGCCCAACTGCTCCAGGCCGGCCGCGATCTCCTCGAACGCTTTGGCGAGCGTTCGGTAGAATTCCGCGTCGGGGGGCTCGGGTGCGCCGCCCAACGGATCGCCCGCGCACTTGCGGGCAGCGCGCGCGGCGTGCCGGATGTAGTCGGTGGAAACCCGCATCGCCTGGCCTCGTGACAGGGGTCCATAGTGTCCGATCCGGAACGGCTGACGGGAAAGATACGCGCCGCGCTGGCGCCGTGTAGTCTGGGCGACTGGCCCACCCCGCTCGAGCGCGCCCCGGCGCTCGCGATGGCGGCCGGCGTACACGCGCTCTGGCTCAAGCGGGAGGACCGCTCCGCGGCACCCTGCGGCGGCAATAAGGTCCGCGGCCTCGAGTTCCTGCTCGCGGGCGCACGCGCGGGAACGGTGTTCGTCACGGTCGGCGCGACCGGCTCCACCCATTGCCTCGCGACCGCCGTGCACGCGGCCCGGCTCTCGTGCGCGGTCGCTCTCGCCCAGTTCCCGCAGCCCGAGACCGACTCGAGCCGCGCGGTAGCCGCGGCGTGCGCTGCGCACGCCGCCCTCGTGGTGCGCGCCCAAAGCCCCGCCGGCCTGCCGCTCGCGGTGCTCGTGGCGTGGCGCAGGGCGAGGCGTTTGGGTCCGCGCCGCTGGATTCCCGGCGGCGGTGCGCATCCGCGCGCGGTGATCGGTCACCTGCTCGCAACGCTCGAGCTCGCTGGGCAGCTCGCCGAGCCTCCCGACGCGATCCTCGCGCCCCTGGGGACGGGCGGCACCGTCGCCGGGATCCTGCTCGGTGTGGCCGCGCTCGGCTGGGGGACGCGCGTCGTGGGCGTGCGCGTCGCGCCGCAGCTCGTGGCGAACCGATGGCGCACCCGGTGGCTGGCTCGGCGAGCCCGGAGCCTGCTCGCGTCCCGCGGGATCCCCCTCTCTTTCTCGACGCCGCGCGGCCCGGTGGTGGTGGACGGACTTGGGGAGGGCTACGGGCACCCGACGCCGGCCGGGGAATCAGCGCGCCGCCTCGCGGCCGACCACGGCCTTATCCTGGATTCCACCTACGGCGCCAAGGCCTTCGCCGTGCTCTTACGACGTGGAACGTGCGACGTGCGACGGGTGGTCTTCTGGCATACCTTTGGCGTCCCTGCGAGCATCGGGGAGCGGACGGGTTGACAGCGTTCTCCACTGTCGAGCTGACGGTCTACCCCAACGATTGCGACGCCTTCGGCCATCTGAACCAGGCGGGTCTTGCGGCGTTACTCGAGCGCGCGCGCTGGGAGGCGCTCGCCCGCGGCCCCGGGATGGACCTGTTCCAGCGCAACGGCGTGTGGCCCGCCCTCCGCAAAGCAACGATCGAGTACCGGGCGGCGGCGTACCCGCGCGATGTGCTGCGGGTCGAGACCGGAGTCGTACACCGCGGGGTCACGAGCTTCTCGTTGCGGCACGTCGCGCGCCGCGTGTCGGACGACTCCGTGGTCGCGGAGGCCGACATGGTGTTCGTCTGCATCGACCACCTGGGCCGGGCCACACCCCTGCCGGAGGAAATCGCCCGCT
>WNGP01004738.1_pt1 | contig 11336 bp, 6 predicted proteins | sample 5407671 | NCBI WGS metagenome assembly WNGP01 (sample SAMN13153381, study PRJNA577476) | soil metagenome | isolation source: 40 cm soil or saprolite under Garry oak tree replicate 2 | place: USA:California | collected 2016-06-15 | reverse complement strand
TCAGCGGACCGCAGGCGCACCGCCCGGTCGAGGAGTTCCGGACGCTGACCCGGTCCATCTACATCCCCGCCGGGGGCGTGGGGTTCTGGCAAGGAGCGCTCCGTGATCCGGCTGAGCCGATCTACGCCGACTTCGAGGCCGCCGCCAATGCCCGGCAGCCCGTGACCATCGACGTGCTCTACTCGGACATGAATGGAGGCCAGCAGACCGTTACCCGCCTGTTCATGCTGCCGGGCAGGGAGGACCGATGGGTCGCATCGGTCGGCAGGCACTGGCTACTCAACGACCACGCGGGCCGCTGACTGGCTCACGACCACACCAGCCGGGCTGGCAACATGGGGTGGGCTCGGCGGAAGGAGGGCGAGACGTGGTCACCGTTGACGACGTGCGCGGGTGGGCGCTGTCGCTGCCTCGCACCGAGGAGCACCTGATCCGCGACTACGTCAAGTTCCGGGTCGGCCGGATCGTCTACGCCACGGTCTCCCCTGACGAGACGATCCTGGGCTTCGGCTTCCCTCGGGAGGAACGCCCGGCCCTCATCGCCGCGGACCCAGACCGGTTCCTGCTCGAGCGCCTCAGCGACCAGCGGTACAACTGGATCGACGCCCGGATGACCGCCCTCAGCCCTGACGAGGCCCGCGAGTTCATCACCGACGCGTGGCGGATGGTTGTCCCCAAGCGGGTGGCGGCCGAGTTCGGCTCGTCTCAGCTTCGCGGCACCCAGAGCACCTGACCGGCCCTGATCCCGGTCCCGCCGAGTGCATTGTCGTCGACGATCTGCTGAATGACGATGCGCGGATCGGCGGTCGGGTCAGCCGTGGCGGCAATACTCCACAGCGTCTGCCCGGGGCGGACGACGACCCGGACCATCGTGCCGGCCGCGGAGCCTCCCGGCCGCACGTGATTGGCGGCATCGGCACGTCCGGCCACGGCGAGCCAGATCAGCGCGGCGACGCCAGCGACCGCGATCGCCACCAGCGCGCCGACCACGATCCGCCCGCGCCTGGTCAGCCGGATCGGTCCGGGCGCCGCCGCCGGCCGTGCCGCACGAGCCAGCGTGCCCGCGGCCGGGCCGCTCGGCGGGATCCGGTGACCAGCCGACTCGCTCGCCGGCGCGCCGGCGTCCGCGTGTTTGCCGGCCTGCCCGGCCTGCCCCGCCTGCCCGGCTGCTGCCGGACCTGGCTCGGTGCCTCCGGGCAGCACGGCCAGCGGCGGCCTGTGCCGCTTCGGATAGGGGGTGCGTGATCTCAGCAAGGTGATGTCCGGCCTGATCCTCGCCTCGAGCTTCGCCTCGGCCGCGCTCGTCATTCCCATTGCCCGCCTCCTCGTAGCGAACGACAGTTCGATAGTATCCCTGTTCGATCGGATGAGCGTTCGATCGAACGAAGATACGATCGTGTTATACCGCAAGGGTCCGACACTTTTGCGATCGGTCGAACAGGTGTTTGATCTTGCCGATCCGAACCACTACCGTCAGCCTTGACACAAGCCAGCGAACCGGAGGCCCGTATGAGCGGCGAGACAGCAGGCGGAGGGGCACGAGCAGGCCGGACTGCGATCGGTGACGATCCGCCCGGCAACGCCGACGTGGCGCGCAGCGCCGGTGGCCGGCCGCGCGGCAAGCCGGGCCGCAAACCCAGGGGCAGCGTCCCTGCGCCCGTTCCCGACCTGCCCGACCAGCCCGATCCCGATCACGTGCTGACCTGGCGGCAGCGCAAGGTACTCCAGGTCATCCGCGAGTCGGTGCAGCGCCGCGGCTATCCGCCGTCGATGCGCGAGATCGGCGAAGCCGTGGGACTCACGAGTACCTCGAGCGTCTCGTACCAGCTTTCCACCCTGCAGAACAAGGGCTACCTGCGCCGCGACGCCGGCCGTCCGCGCACCGTCGAGGTCAGGCTGCCCGGTCACCCCGCCGTCCGCCCGGAGACCGGCCTGGACGACGAGACGGCGATGGACATCACGTCGCAGGAAGCGGCGTATGTTCCGGTCGTGGGCCGGATCGCCGCTGGCGGGCCGATCCTGGCCGAGGAAGCGATCGAGGACATCTTCCCGCTCCCCCGCCAGCTTGTCGGCGAGGGAACGCTCTTCCTGCTCAAGGTCGTCGGCGACTCGATGATGAACGCCGGGATCGTCGACGGCGACTGGGTTGTCGTCCGGCAGCAGCCGGTCGCGGAGAACGGCGACATCATCGCCGCGATGATCGAGGGCGAGGCGACGGTGAAGACCTTCAAGCGCTCGGGAAGCCATGTCTGGCTGATGCCGCACAACCCCGCGTACACGCCGATCCCGGGCGAGGACGCCGAGATACTCGGCCGGGTGGTGGCGGTGCTGCGCCGGGTCTGACCCGCCAAGCCGACCGCCGGCCGCCGACCTGTCCGCCAGATCGACCGTCAACGGAGCGCCCGGGCGACCGTCGGCTGGCCGGCCGATCGCGTGCGGGCCGTGGGCCGCCGGGCTACGGGACCGGGACGATGTTGACCAGCTTGGGCGCGCGCACGATCACGGTCTTGATGCCGCGGCCTGCCAGCGCCCGCACGACCCCTGGTGCCGCCAGCGCCAGGTCGCGCAGGTCATCCGCGCCGATGCCCGGCGGCACCTCCAGCCGGTCCCGTACCTTCCCGTTGACCTGGACCACGCACGTGACCTGGTCCTCCACCAGCAGCTCGGGGTCGGCGGCCGGCCAGCCCGCGGTCGCCACCGACGGTTCGCGGCCCAGCAGCTCCCAGCACTCCTCGGCCGTGTACGGCGCGAACAGCGACAGCAGCACCGTCAGCGTCTCGGCCGCCTCCCGGACGGCGGGATCGGCGGCGCCAGGTCCTGAGTCGATCGCGCGCCGGGCCGCGGTCGCCAGCTCCATCAGCCGCGCGACGGCGACGTTCAGCCTGGCCGACTCGACCAGCCTGGTGACCTCGTCGATGGTCTTGTGCGTCACCTTGCGCAGGTCGACGCTACCGCCGGCGGTGGCTGCCCCGGCGCCCAAGCCGGGGCCCGCCGAGTGCGGAGCCGCGGAGGCCAGGCCGGCCTCGGTCGCGATCCTGATCGCCCGGCCCAGGAACTTCACCGACGCCTCCGGGCGCACGTCCGCCCAGTCGATGTCGTCCTCGGGCGGGCTGGCGAACAGCATCGTCAGGCGGATCGCGTCGACGCCGTGCGCGGCTAGCTGCACGCCCAGGTCGACGCCGTTGCCCAGCGACTTCGACATCGACCTGCCCTGGTTGATCACCTGGCCCTGGTTGATCAGCCGCAGGAAGGGCTCGGTGAAGTCGACCATGCCCATGTCGTACAGCACCTTGGTGAAGAACCTGCTGTACAGCAGGTGCAGGATCGCGTGCTCGACGCCGCCGACGTACAGGTCGGTCGGGCACCACCGGCGCACCGACTCCACCTCGAACGGGCCGCCGGTGTAACCGGGCGAGCAGTACCGCAGGAAGTACCAGGACGAGTCGACGAAGGTGTCCATCGTGTCGGTGTCGCGCCTGGCCGGGCCCGAGCACTTCGGGCACTGCGTGTTCACCCAGTCGGTCGCGGCGGCCAGCGGCGAGATCCCCTGCGGCGCCAGGTCCTGGCCGCGCAGGTCGGGCAGCGTGACGGGAAGCTGGTCGTCGGGGACGGGAACCTCGCCGCACGACTCGCAGTAGACGATCGGGATCGGCGCACCCCAGAACCGCTGCCTGGACACCAGCCAGTCGCGCAGCCGGTAGCTAACCGCGGCCCGGCCCTGCCCGCTGGCGGCCAGGATCGCGGCGATGGCCGCTATCGCTTCCGCCTTGCGCATGCCGTCCAGCGGGCCCGAGTTGACCAGGGTCCCGTCGCCGGGAGTCGCCCGCCAGGTCTGCGCCGGGTCGGGCAGGTCGGTCTGCACCACCACTCGGACCGGCAGGCCGAACACCTTCGCGAAGTCCAGGTCCCGCTGGTCGTGGGCGGGCACGGCCATGATCGCGCCGGTGCCGTAGTCGGGCAGCACGTAGTCGGCCGCCCAGACCGAGATCAGCTCTCCGTTCACCGGGTTGACGGCGTGCCGGCCAAGGAAGACCCCGGTCTTCGGCCGGTCGGCCGCCTGCCGCTCGATGTCGGTCAGCTTGCGAACCTGCGCCAGGTACGCGTCCAGCTCGTCCCGCTGGCCGGGAGCGCACAGCTCGGCGGCCAGCGGCGAGTCGGCCGCCACCACGAAGAACGTGGCGCCGTACAGGGTGTCCGGCCTGGTCGTGAACACGGTGACCGGCTCGTCCCGGCCGTCGACGGCGAACTGGACCTCGGCGCCCTCGCTGCGCCCGATCCAGTTGCGCTGCATCAGCAGCACCCGGTCCGGCCAGCTTCCCTCCAGCGGCTCCATGTCCGCCAGCAGCCGGTCGGCGTACTCGGTGATCTTGAAGTACCACTGGGTCAGCACCCGCTGGACGACCTCGGTGCCGCAGCGCTCGCAGCGCCCGTCGATCACCTGCTCGTTCGCCAGGACGGTCTGGTCCTTCGGGCACCAGTTCACCTGGCCGTCGCCGCGGTAGGCCAGCCCACGCTCGTACAGGCGCAGGAACAGCCACTGGGTCCAGCGGTAGTACTCCGGGTCGCACGTATGCAGCCGCCTGGTCCAGTCGAACGACAGCGCGTACCGCCGGAACGACTCGGCCTGGACCTCGATGTTCTTGTAGGTCCAGTCGGCCGGGTGCGAGTTGCCCCTGATCGCCGCGTTCTCGGCGGGCAGGCCGAAGGCGTCCCAGCCGATCGGGTGCAGCACGTTATGGCCGCGCAGGAAGTAGTAGCGCGCCATCGCATCGGCGACCGCGTACGCCTCTGCATGCCCCATGTGCAGGTCGCCCGAGGGGTAGGGAAACATGTCGAGCACGTATGTCCGGGGCCTGGTATCGGCGGGATCGTCGCTGGCCAGGAACAGGTTCATCGCGTTCCACCTGGTCAGCCACTTGTCTTGGACCGACCGCGGATCCCACTTGTCCTGCGGCCGGTCGGCCCGCTGGTGGCCCGCGGCTGCCGCCTCCGCGTTCTCAACGGCTGTCATTGCTTCCTCGCGATGTCCTCGGACGGGTTCGCACCCGGTCAACCTGTGGCTCCAAACAAAAAGCCCCTCGGTCCACGAGGGGCAGCCGCGCCAACGGACCAGACGGTCGGCGCGGCTAACTAAGGAGCAGCGTGGTGCGACGCACGGGCACAGAATATCGCAGCGCGACACGTCCGCGCCATCTGAGCACCGATGCCACCGGGGCCGCCCTCCCCCCGGCCGCCCTCCGCCTGGCCGGCCTCCACCGGGCCGACCGCCGCCGGGCCGGGCACGCGGTCGGGAGCATCCGGCATTTGAATCACCGGGAAACCCTGGCGGCGTATAGCGCGCTAATTCACTTATCGTCGTCATTGAGTTATCCCGGCGAGCCGCGTAATCATCCTTGACCCGGCCGGCGGGCGCACAGATAATGGCGTGTCAGCCGGCGGCCGGTGACCGTCACTCGCGCGAGCAAATCCTCGCCCAGCGGCGATGCCAAGCGCCATCACGGCTGGTCAGCCTGGCAGGCAGGGGACATAGGGCAGGTCAAGCCCGATCGGGTCACTGTCAGGCAGTCCACGTTCGGGGGAATGATGGATATTCAGCGTTCTGTGCTGGCATTTACACGTGCGAAAATGCCTCTCATCAGTAGCCGGGCCGACGGCGAGTCCGGTGACGGCCGGCACATCAACAGGCCGGCGCCGTGACCGGCGCGACGGCGGCCGGCCCGCCAGACTCCCCCGCACACCCCATCGCGGTCGTCGGGCTGGCGTGCCGGTTTCCGGACGCCGATGACCCCGCTGCCCTGCTCGACCTGGTCCTGACCGGCCGGCGCGCCTTCCGCCGTATTCCGCGCGGCCGGCTCGACCTGGCCGACTACTACAGCCCGGACCCCGGCGCCGAGGATGCGACTTACAGCACGAGAGCGGCGCTGATCGAGGGCTGGCGGTTCGACCCTGCCGCCTTCGGCGTCTCGGGCGCCGCGCGGGCGAGCGCCGACCCGGCGCGCTGGCTGGCGCTGGAGACAACGGCCCGCGCCCTGGCGGCGGCCGGTTTCCCCGGCGGCGCGGGCCTGCCTGGCGCGCGCGCGGGCGCGTACCTCGGCGGCGCTGTGTCTGGCGAGGGCGCGCCCGCCGCCGCGTTGCGGCTGCGCTGGCCGTACTCGCGCCGGGTGATCTCCGAGGCCCTGTCGGCCGCCGGGGTGCCCGCCAACGTCGCGGACCGGGTGCTCGAGGCGGCCTCCGCTCGCTATCTCGCCCCGTTCCCGCCGGTCACGGCCGGCACGCTCGCGGGCAGCACGCCGGCGTCGGTCGCGGCGGGCATCTGCGGCCAGTTCGGCCTGCGCGGCGGCGGCGTCACCGTGGCCGCCGCGGGCGCGTCGTCGCTGGCGGCGGTGGCGACGGCATGCCTGGCGCTGGCCGCCGGCGAGGTCGACGTAGCGGTGACCGGCGGAGTCGATCTGAGCATCGACCCGCTGGATCTGGTCGGCCTGGCCAAGGCGGGCATGCTGGCCATCGGCGACATGCGGGTCTACGACGAGCACCCGACCGGATTCCTGCCCGGCGAGGGCTGCGGCGTGGTGCTGCTGATGCGGGCCGCGGACGCGCGGGCGGCGAACCTGCCGGTGTACGCGGAGATACTCGGCTGGGGGAGCGCCTCGGCCTGCGGACCAGCCGCGGCCGGGCCCGAACCGGCCGGGGCCGCCCCGGCCGGGCACAAACTGGCCGGGGCCGGTCCGGCCGGGCACAAACTGGCCGGGGCCGGTCCGGCCGGGCAGTTGCTGGCGATGCGCCGCGCGCACGAGATGGCCCGGGTCGACCCGGCGGACGTGCAGCTCATAGAGGGCTGCGGAACCGGGGTCCCGGCCGGCGACCTCGCCGAGCTCACCGCGCTCGCCGAGCTGCGCGCCGGGGCCCGGCACGTCGCGGCGCTCGGATCGATCAGCGCCAACATCGGCAACACCCGGGCCGCCGCCGGCGCGGCCGGCCTGATCAAGGCCGTTCTCGCGATCGCCAACGGGGTGCTGCCGCCGTCCACCGGCGTGCGCACGCCGCATCCGATGCTGCGAGACGGCCGGGCGGCGCTGCGTCTGCCCGCAGCACCAGAGCCGTGGCCGGCCGGCGTCAGGCACGTCGGCGTCAGCGCGGTCAGCCAGGACGGGCTCGCCGTGCACCTGGTCTTGCGGGGCGAGGTCGGCCGGCCACCGGCGAGCGCCAGGACGCCGCAGCCGCGAGCGCGCTCACTGCCGCGCGCCGTCGAGACCCGCCCCGCGGCCCGGGCTCGGTCGCGCCGGCCGGGCGGGCTGAAGGGCAGGACCGCACCCGCGGCGCAGAACCTGACCGTCCCCGCGCTCCGGCTGCCGGTGACCCGCTCCTGCGGCGCCTACTCGGCCGGCCCCGAGCACCCGCGCGCTTACCTGTTGCACGCGACGGATCAGCGGGCCATGGTCGCGGTCCTGACCAGGATCGCGGCGATCGCGCCGTGGCTGTCCGACGCTCAGCTCCAGGATCTGGCCGTCCAGCTCGCCCGCACGGCCGCCGCAACCGGCCCGGCGGGCACGGCCGGCCCAGCGGCCGGGGTCAGGATCGCGCTGACCGCCTCCGGCCAGGACGAACTCGCGGGTCTGGCCAGCGAGGCGGCCAGGTTGCTGACCGGGCTGACCGGCCCGGTACTCGGCACGACGCCCGGCATCTTCGCCGACCCGGGCTCCGGTGACGCCGCGACGCCCGGACCAGGCGGCCACGTCGCCCTGGTCATCTCCGGCCAGCCCGACGACCTGCCCGATCTCCCGCAACGCCAGCTCAGCCGGATCCTCGCCGTGCTGCGGTGGCTGGACGAACTCGGAGTGGGCGCGAGCGCGGCCGTCGGGCACGGCATCGGCGAGCTGGCCGGCCTGGTCTGGGCCGGCTGCATGACCCCGGCCGACGCGCGGACGCTGACCGCGCTGCGGTCGGCGGCGCTGGCGGCGCCGGGCGGCTCGGCGCCCGGGCAGCTCGGCAGCACGATCGGCAAGTTCGGCACGTTCACGTTCCGGCCGCCGCGCTACCCCCTGGTCTCGGGATCGACGGGCAAAGAGGTGACCGAACCCGAGGTGATCGCCGAGGTGCTGTGCGCCGAGCTGTTCGCGGCGCGGCTGGCCGCCGGCAAAGCGCACGTCATCACCGGAACCGCCGGGCCCGCCACGACCGCCCCGCCCGCTGCCAGCGGCGAGGACGACCGCAGCCCGGCCGACGACAGCCCGGCCGGCCGCAGCCCGGCCGACGACAGCCCGGCCGGCCGCAGCCCGGCCGACGACCAGGATCCGCTCGCCGCGGCCGTCGCCGCCGTTGCCGAGGGCGCCAGGCTGCTGGTCCTGACCGGCCAGGACCAGCAGCTTGCCAACGCCGTCGCGAGGCTCGGCGCACGGGGCGGCCCGGTCGGCCGCGCCCGCCCGGCGATCTGCATCGACGGTGACCCGGCCGACGACGGCAGCGTCGCGCGGGCCGCCGCGGCGCTGTTCGCCGCCGGAGCGCTGGCCAGACCGGAGGCACTGTACGCGGGCCGGCCGAACCGTCCGTTCGACATCTGGCGGGAGCAGGTCTTCCTCACCCACCCGTGCGAGACGCCGGTGCGGGAGCCGGCCAGCCCCGCGCAAGGCGCCGACCAGCGCGCGAGCACGCCGGACGCGGCACGACCGGTTCCTGCCGATGCCGGCGGCTCACCGCGCGCCGCGGCCCGCGAGGCGAGGCCCGCCGGCCCCGTCGCCGGCGTCGGGCCGTGGGTTCGCTGCTACGTGGAGCGGACCAGGCCGGCGGCGCTGCCGGTTGCCGCCGAGGACGACCAGCCATGGCGGCTGCACACCGGCGGGTGCGAGCCGTTGCGCCTGAGGGCTGGCGAGCACTTCCGGCATGATCCCGCGGCCGACCGCACGCTCGCGCTGATCGGCGGGCTCGACGACGCCGCGGCCCGCGAAGCGTCGGTGCGGGCGGCCAGGGACGCGATCGGCACCGGCAGGCTGGTGGTGATCGGGCCCGGGCCCGGCCCGGCCGGCGTGTGGGCGACCCTGCGCGCCGAGCATCCGTCCGTCGGCGTCACCGTGGTGCGCGCACCGCTGACCGCGGCGGGCATCGGCGCCGCGCGGCGGGTCGCCGTCGCATCGCCCGGCGAGTACCGCGAGCTGACGATCGGACCGGACGGCGCAGCGGCCGAGCCGGTGCTGGCCGCCCTGCCGGGCCTCGGCGGCGGCGAGTTCCCGCTCGGGCCAGACGACGTCGTCCTGCTCAGCCGCGGCAGCGGCGCCGCCGGGCTGGTCCTCGCTCAGGTGCTCGCCTGCTCCGGCGCCGCGGTGGCGGTCATCGGCCGCGACCATCCCGACCGCGACGACGCGGTCGTCGCCGGCCTCGAGCAGCTTCGCGGCGCCGGGGCGAAGATCGGCTACGAGCTCGTCGACCTGGCCGACCATGCCGCGCTGGCGGCGGCGGTGCGGCGGGTGGAGGCGCAGTTCGGCTGCGTGACCGCGATCAGCCACGCCGCAGGTCCCGGCCCGTGCCGCGCGCTGGCCGAGCTGACCCCGGCCGACGCGGAGAACCAGGTCCGCCGGCACACCGACCCGCTCGACCAGCTCGCGGCCGCCGCTCGGACGGCCGCGCGTGGCGGCACCGAGCGCTCCGGGCGGCTTCGGCTGATCATCACGTCCGGCTCGGTGATCAGCAGGTACGGCCTGGCCGGCGAGGCCATCGGAGCGCTCGCGACCGGCGCGCTCGCCGATTTTGCGCAACAGCTCGCGGCGGGGTATCCCGGCTGCCGGGCGCTGCACGTCGACTGGCCGGCCTGGTCGGGTGCCGGCCTGGGCGAGCCGGCCGATCTGGCCGAGCGGATGGCGGGGGCGGGGTTCACGCCGCTGCCGGTCGCCGAGGGCTCCCGGCAGTTGCTCAAGCTGCTCGCCACCGATGAGCTGCCCGCCCGGGTCGCCGTGCACGGGCGGGTCGGCGGGCCCGCGCCGTGGCCGATCGCCGCCGCTGTTCCCGCTCCCGTCCCGGGCTCCGGCTCCGGTTCCGGCTCCGGTTCTGGCTCCGGCCAGGAGGGCGAGCCCGCGTCCACGCGGTTCGTCGAGCGGGTGCTCGTGCACTATCCCGGCGTCGAGCTGGTCGCCGAGGCCAGCCTGTCCCTGCTCGCCGACCCCTACCTGGGCGACTACCAGGTCGACGGCGTTCCCGTGCTGGCGCCGACAATGGCGCTCGAGGCGATGGCACAGGCCGCTTCCGTGCTGGCCGGAGTGCCGCTGCGGCGAGCGGACCGGGTCTCGATGAGCGCGCCGATCGTGCTGCCCGCGGGCGCGCCCGGGTCGCGGACGGTGATCAGGCTCTGCGCCCTCCGCGAGGGTAGCGCGGTGACCGTGCTGGTCAGGTCGGACAACAGCGGCTTCGGGGTCGAACACTGCCGCGCCGTGTTCAGCCCCACCGGCCAGGACCCGGCCTGCCCGCGACCGTCGGCCGGGTCGCGCGCGGCCGCCGACCCGGGCGAGCAGGCCGCCGAGGCGGTCTACGGCACCGAGCTGTACGGGTCGGTCTACTTCCAGGCCGGGCGGTTCCGGCGGCTGGCGACGGTGCGGCTGGCCGGGTCGCGCGCGGCGATCGGGCTGGCCCACGGGGCCGACGAGCTGCCCTGGTTCGGCGCCGCCGGCCAGGCGGGCGACGGTGCCGGCCAGGCGGGCGCCGCCACCGGGCAGCAACTGGTGCTGGGCAGCGCCGGGCTGAGCGACGCGACGCTTCAGCTCGTGCAGGCGTGCGTCCCGCACCGCAGGCTGATGCCGGAGGGCTGCGACCACGTCGTCTTCGACGGCCGGGAACCCGACGGCATGGTGACGATCCGCGCCGTCAGGCAGAGCCCGGCGCCCCCGGTCCAGGCGGAGCCGGTGCCGAGGCCGAGAGCCGCTCCCGGCGAGAACGCCGAGGCCGCACCGGGGTGGGACGTTAACGCCACCGACGCGGCCGGGCGCAGCCTGATCGCGTGGAAGGGGCTGCGGATGCGCGACGCCGGGCCGCTGTCGCAACCCCCCGCGCCGCTGCCGCGGCGTGCCGCCCGCCAGGAACCGGCGGCCGAGGCGGCCGGCGCGGGCGTGGCGACCAGGCCGGGCGGCGCCTGAACCGCAAAGTGCGCCACTACGCGATAAAGGGGCGGTCGGCTATCATTGCGCTGATCTGAGACCCATCAAACTGAAGAGATCTCCTCGGGAAGGCGGTCTGCCGTGACGACGCCAGGACCATCCCCGACGCCGACCGCCAGCAACATCGACCTGTCTCAAAACGAGTTCTGGGCCCTGTCCCTGGCCGAGCGCCATGCGGCGTTCGCCGAGTTGCGCCGCCTG
>WNGP01005823.1_pt1 | contig 11337 bp, 8 predicted proteins | sample 5407671 | NCBI WGS metagenome assembly WNGP01 (sample SAMN13153381, study PRJNA577476) | soil metagenome | isolation source: 40 cm soil or saprolite under Garry oak tree replicate 2 | place: USA:California | collected 2016-06-15 | reverse complement strand
GCTCCCGTGCCGTCCACCCGCGAACCGCGACACGAGTGCCCGCTCCGGGCTCTCGGTGAGTCCCGCCACGAGCCCCATACCGAGAAACAGCACCCACGCCCCCGCGGCGGTCGTGGCGCGCGCCAGGCCCAGCGCCAGCACCGCATACGCCAGCCATCCCACCCACATCGTGCGGCCGGGCCCGAGCCGGTCCGTGGCTGCTCCGCCGAGGAAGCTCGACGACGAGCGCACGACGTGCACCGCCGCCCACAACAACGGCACCACGGCCACGGGGATGCCGAGCTGTTGTGAGCGCAGGATGATCAGCGTGTCGGGCATGCGGAGGAGATAGAAGGCGGGAATGAAGAAGGCGACGGAATGACGGAAAAACGGAAGGACAGGCGTGTCCCGTGTTCCGGAACTCGCTGCCGCATCCCCTTTCCGTCCTTCCGTCTTTCCGTCGCTCTTCTTGACCGCCCAGACTGCCAGCACCAAGACCGCCACCCCTGGCACCAAGCTCCACCCGATCACGGCGCGCACGTTCGCGCTCCCGGACGCGAGCAGGTACCACGCCACCAGCGGGCCCAGCACGGCGCCCGCGTGGTCCATGCCGCGTTGCAGCCCGAACGCCCGTCCGGCGAGCGCCGGCGGGGTGGCGTCCGCGATCAGCGCGTCGCGCGGCGGGGTGCGCAATCCCTTCCCCAGCCGGTCCACCACGCGCAACGCGATCACCTGCCACGCGGCGCCGGTGACCGCGATGACCGGCCGCACGACCACGGCCGTGAAATAGCCGACCACGATCAGGGGCCCGCGCAGTGGCACGCGGTCCGCCAGTCGCCCCGCCGCGAGCTTCACGAGCGCCGCGGCGAGCTCCGCCGCGCCGTCGAGGGCGCCCAGCGCCTGCGGGCCCGCTCCCAGCACCCCCGTCAGGAAGGCGGGCAGGAGCGGGTAGATCATCTCGCTCGCGAAATCGTTGAGCAACGAGACCGCGCCGAACAGCTTCACCTGGCGCGGTAGACGGCTACTCATTCAGGCCCAGGCCCCAGCGCATCAGCGTGACGGGCAGGCCGCCGTAGCGCAGCACGGCGGCGCCGCGCGAAAGTCGTCGCGCAGCTTCAGCAGTTCCCGCCGCCCCACGGCGTAGCACAGCTGGTACGCCGGCTCGGCGCAATAGCGCCGCACTTCCGCCTCGGCGTTGGCCCGGTCGACCCCCAGGTGACTCGTCAGGTACTCGACCGCCTGCTCGAACGTCATGCCACGGGTGTGCAGCCCCACGTCGAGCAGGATCCGCACGGCGCGCCACAGCAGGTGCACGCGCTGGAAGAACTGTTCCTCCTCGGAGCGGTAGAACCCCTCCTCTCCCATCATGTCCTCGCAGTACAGCGCCCAGCCCTCGACGGTGAGCGGGGTCGAGACGTTCTTGCGCGTCTCCGACGCCTGCCGCTGGGCCTGCACCAGGTGGAGGTGGTGCCCCGGGTAGCCCTCGTGCAGGGCCGTGGCGGCGAGCTCGTGCCGGCAATGGTCGCGCAGCATGCGCTCCTGCGCCGCCGCGGGCAGCCGCGAGTCGGGGATCGTCACGTAGAACCAGCCCGTACGGTCCCGCGAGTACGGGCCGGGGCTGTCGTAGGCGGCGAACGGAATGATCGGCCGCATGAACGCCGGCGTCGGCACGACGTCGAGCGGCGCGTCGGGGATCGGCGCGAGGCCACGCTGCGCGACGAAGTCGCGGGCGCGGGCCATCTCGCGGGCATACGCTTCCACCAGCGCGGTGGCGGGCGGATGGTCGGCGCGCAGCCGGTCCGCGACGTCCTGCCAACCGGGGCCGCCGTCCATCCGCGCGGCGCGCCGCGCCAGGTCCGCCTCCAGCTCCTCTTTGAGGTGCAGCCCGTAGCGCCACAGCTCGGGGGCCGTGTCACGCAGGGCGTGCTCGTAGTGGCGGTGGAAGTTGAAGTCGTCCTCGCCCAGCGCGAAGTCGTCCCCCGCGGTGTCGAGCCACCGCTCGAGGTCGTGCGCGAACGCCGTCATGGCGGCGGTCGCCTCCGCCGCCGCGGCGGCCAGCCGCTCGGCGAGGGCGGCGTCCGGTCCTCCTGGTCCCTCTCCCGTGGGCGCGCCGGCTGCCGCCTGGACGAGCAGTAGCCCGCCCTCGTTCACCCGCAGCGCCGTCTCCACGAACACGCGCACCGGCGCGACCAGCGTGGCGCGCGCGTCTTCGAGCAGCTGCGGCACCTCCGCCAGTCGGCCCGCAAGCGCCGCCGCCCGCTCTTCGGGCGTGCGGTCGCCGCGTGACAGGAGGCAGTGCAGACCGGCGAGCAGGTGGGAGAGCCAGAACCCTGGGTTCTTCGCCTGGGGCCGCTGCCGCTCCAACCGCCGCAGCAAGACCCGGACGTCGTTCAGCAGGGCCGTGCGGTCGATTTCGTCGTCCAGCTGGCTGGTGGCGGTTTCTTCGAGCGCGGCGGCGAGCGCCTTGAGCGCGGCGAGATGCGGAGCGAGCGCGCCGGGACTGAAGCGTCCGTACCGGTCGTCGTACGTCTTGATCCCCGCCTGCGTCGCCGCGACGGGGTCGACGTGCCAGCGCAGATCGAAGTATGAACGCTCGATCTCGCGGAACGGCCCTACCGCCATACCGCTTGCTTCAGCAGCCGGTGGCACTCTTCGTCGGAGAGCACCCGATCGGTCCGCTTCGCCGCTTCGAACAGCACGCGGCACGCGGCCTCGTCCTCGGCGTCGTACCCGTGCGTCTCGAGCCAGTACTTCACGTTCGACAGACCCGAGACGGGCGAGATCTCGATCTTCTGCGCGAGCCCCAGCTCCTCCGCCGGCACCGAGCTGTACACCCGGTCCGCGAGCCAGGCGTGCCCCTTCTTCTTGGCCTTGATGATCGCCGCGGCGTGCACCCCCGTGCCCGTGCGGAACGCGTCCGCGCCCATGACGGGGTAGTTCACCGGGATCGGCACCCCCACCGCGTCGGCGACGAGGCGGCAATACTCCGGGAGTTTGGAAAGCTCGCGGCGGTGCGCGCCCAGGAGCTTGAGGTTCACGATCAGCAGGTCCATCTCCGCATTCCCGACCCGCTCACCCACCCCGAGCGCGGTGGCGTGGACACGGTCCACGCCCGCCTCGATCGCCGCGAGGCAGTTCACGAGCCCCATGCCGCGGTCGCGGTGGCCGTGCCAGTCGACTGCCACCTGCTTGTCCTTGACGATTTCACTCTTGACGAATCTCACGAGGGCTTTCACGCCGTCCGGCGTCGCGTGCCCGACGGTGTCCGCGAGACAGATCCGCGTCGCCCCACAGTCGATCGCCGCGCCATACAGCGCCTTGAGCGTTTCCGGCTTGGCCCGCGTCGTGTCTTCGGTGACGTACATGACCGGCAACCCGTGCCGCACGGCGTAGGTCACCGCTTCCTCGCTGGACTTGAGGATGCGGTCGAGGGTCCAGTCCTCGGCGTACTGCCGGATGGGGGAGGAGCCGATGAAGGTGGCGGCCTCGATCTTCACGCCCAGCTCGTCCGCGACGCGCACGATCGGCTCGATATCGGCCAGCACCGTGCGCGCCGCGCAGTTCGGGAAGATCGGCAGCCGGTGGTCGCGGATCTCCCGGGCGAGCGCCCGCACCTGCTCCACGACGCGCGGGCCGGCGCCGGGTAACCCGATGTCCGCCGCGACGATCCCCAGCTCCGCCATGAGGTGCAGCAGCCGCTGCTTCACCTCGAGGGGCGGGTCGCGCACGGACGGCGACTGCAGCCCGTCCCGCAGCGTCTCGTCGTTCAGGTCGACGTGGGCCCGCGACCAGTCGAACGTGCCTTCGCCCGCGTTCCAGTCGTAGATCAAGTCGCGCTCGTCCATGCCTCTCGCGTCACCCTCTCGCCGAGCATCGTCAATCAAGTTAGTGTGGATTGGTGGATCAGACCATCTCCCGACTGCTCGCACACGAGCGCATCCGCGCCGCGCGGCATCACCTCGAGCGCACGGAGGAGATCACGCTCGCGCGTCAGGCCGCCTTGTCCGCGGTCCCCGCGCCCACCGGGGCCGAGGGCCGCCGCGCGGCGCGCGTCGCGGAGTTGTTCCGCGAGGTCGGCCTCCACGACGTGTCGTTGGACGAGGTCGGCAACGTGCGCGGCTGGTTTCGGAGGGACGGGGCAGGAGGAGCGGGGGACGACGGGGCGCCGGTGGTGCTCGCCGCGCACCTCGACACCGTGTTCGGTCCTGACGTGAACGTCGCGGTCGAGCGGCGCGGCCGCCGGCTCAGAGGGCCGGGCATCTCGGACAACGCCCGCGGCCTCGCCGCCCTCGTGGCCGTAGCCGAGGCGGTCGTCACCGCGCGCGTGCCGGCGGCACGCCCGATCCTGTTCGCCGCGACGGTGGGGGAGGAAGGATCCGCAGATCTGCGGGGGGTGAAATACCTGCTGAACGGAAAGGACGTAGGGGGACGGCATGCCGTGCCCCTACAACAACCCCCCATCGCGTTCATCGCCCTCGACGGAGCCGGTCTGGAGCGCGTGGTGCACCGGGCCCTGGGCTCGAAGCGCTACCACGTGACCTATCGCGGCCCCGGCGGGCACTCGTGGGCCGCGTTCGGCGTCGCGAACCCGGCGAACGCGGTGGGCCGCGCCGTGGCGCTGCTCGCCGACCTGCCGCCCTCCTCCCCTCCGGCTCCGCGCACGACGTGCGCCGTCGTGCGCCTGGGCGGCGGCACCGGACTCAACTCGATCCCGCAGGACGCCTGGCTCGACCTCGATCTGCGGAGCGAAGATCCCAAGGCACTGGCCGCGCTCGACGCCACGGTGCGCGCCACGCTCGAGCGGGCGCTCGGCGACGAGAACCACCGTCGTGCGGCCGCCACCGCCCCGCTCACGCTGGAGCGGCAGCTCGTGGGTGACCGGCCCTCGGGCGTCACCCCCCGCGCCCACCCCCTGGTGCGGGCCGCCGTCGCCGCGAACCGCGCACTGGGCCGGGACGCCGAGCTCGCGAGCGCGTCCACCGATGCCAACGTGCCGATCGCGCTCGGCGTCGCCGCGATCGCCCTCGGCGGCGGCGGCCAGGCCGGGGACGCGCACCTCGCAACGGAGTGGTACGAGAACACGGACGGCGCGCTCGGACTGGTGCGCGCGCTGCTGGTGACGGCGGCGATGGCGGAGGTCGTCTAGGCGCGCACGTGCTCCTGCAGGAAGCGCGCGATCTTCGTGACGAGCCGGCGGGGCGCGAAACGCTCGGACTGCACCAGCAGCTTGTTCCCGAGGCCGGGAACCACGAGCCGCTTCCCCTTCATCAAGCCGACGTAACCCGCTCGCGCGACCGCGGCCGCGTCCATCACGAGCGGCGTGCGCACCACCTTCTTCAGGTCCACCCCGGCGCGCGCCTGGAACCCGGTCGGCACCGGGCCCGGGCACAACGTCGTGACCGTCACTCCCGTCCCGGACAGCTCCTCCGCCAACGCCTCGGAGAACGACAGCACGTACGCCTTGGACGCGTAGTAGACCGCCATGAACGGCCCCGGTTGGAACGCCGCCATGGAAGCGACGTTGAGGATGCGGCCGCGCTTCGCCGCGAGCATCGCGGGCAGCAGCAGCTTGGTGAGATGCGTCAGGGCGACAACGTTCACCTGCAGCAGATCCAGCTCGGTCCGCAGCTCCGTGGTCGCGAACGGGCCGGACGTCCCATAGCCCGCGTTGTTCACGAGCACGTCCACCTGCACCGCCGCCTGCTTCAACATCTCGGCGATCGCCCCCGGGGCGTCGGGCGACGCCAGGTCCGCGCCCACCGTCCGGGCGCGGATGCCGTGCCGCGCCGCCAGCTCGGCTCCGAGCCGGTCGAGCTTGTCCACGCTGCGGGCCACGAGCACGAGGTCGTAGCCGTCGCGCGCCAGCAGGCGCGCGAGCTCAAGCCCAATGCCGCCCGAGGCGCCGGTGACGACGGCGGTGCCCGCGCTCATGCGGGCGCTCCGTGCCCGCTCAAGCGACTCAACACATCCAGCGCCGCCCGGCTGTGCCGCGTCGCTAACAGCTGCGAGGAGTACACGTGCCGAACCACGCCGGACCGATCGATGACGTAGCTGACCCGACCCGGCAGCAAGCCCAGCGTCTTCTCCACGCCGTAGCGCTCGCGCACGGCGCCCCCGCGGTCCGAGAGCAGCAAGAACGGGAGATTATGCCGCGCGGCGAAGCGACGATGCGAGCCGACGGAATCGGAGCTCACGCCGACCACCTCGGCGCCCTGGGCGGTGAACTTCTCGTAGCTGTCGCGGAACGCGCGGGCTTCGAGGGTACACCCCGGGGTCTGGTCCTTGGGATAGAAATAGAGCACGACCGTCCGTTCGCCGATCAGGTCCCCCAATCGGACCAGCCGGCCCGACTGGTCCGGCAGCGTGAAGTCCGGTGCGACATCCCCGACGCGAACTTTGTCTCGCTTGCCCACGGCCTCCCCTTTCAATGTTCTCGTCGACTTCAGTGCGCCATCGCTCCGCCGCCCGGCATGCTCTTGCTCTTATGCATCAGCAGCAGCAGCGGCAGCGACAGCACGAAGCACGCGCCGAACAGCAGGAACAATTGCTCGAACGACAACATCATCGCCTGCTTCGTCACCTGGAGGTTCAGGATGGCGAGCGCCTTGCCGTCCACGAGGCCCGGCGGCGTGCCCTGCGCGATCAGCGTCGCGGTGATGCCGGCCAGCCGCTCGCGGGTCGCCTCGCTGAACTGGGTGACGTGCGTCGCGAGCTGGACCCGATTGATCGTCGCGAAGCGCTGCAGCAGCGTCGCCGAGATGGCGATCCCGACGCTGCCTCCCAGCTGGCGCATCAGGTTGAACAGCCCCGTGCCGTTCGGGATCCTGCTCATCGGCAGATCGGCGAGCGCCAGGTTCGTGAGCGGCACGAAGATCAGCCCGAGCCCCACGCCCCGGAAGATCAGCGGCCAGAAGAAGTCGGTCATGCCGCTGGCGGTGGTGAAGTGGGCGTGCTTCCACATCGACAGGGCGAAGATCGACACGCCCGCCAGGATCGAGAGCCGCCCGTCGAACTTCCCGGTGAAGCGGCCCATCACGGCCATCGTGAACGCGCTGGCGAGCGCCCCCGGGAGAATCACGAACCCCGTCTGCTCCGCCGTGAAGTTCTGGAGGTTTTGGAGGTAGACGGGCAGCACGAACACGGTGGCGTAGAGGCAGATGCCCAGCACGCCGCCGAACACGACGCCCACGGCGAGCTGGCGGCTCTGGAGGATGCGCAGATCGACGACGGGATGCTCGGTCGTGAGCTCGTGCCAGACGAACGCGAGCAGCGAGACCGCGCTGATCACCCCGTACGTCACCACTTCCCGGGACTCGAACCAGTCGAGCCGCTCGCCCCGCTCGAGCATCGTCTGCAGCGTGCCGATCCCCGCGGCGAGCAGCACCAACCCGACGTAGTCCACCCGCTCGGCCTTCTGCTGGAAGCGCGAGTCCTGGATGAACGAGAGGGACAGGGCCAGCGCCAGCATGCCGATCGGGATGTTGATGTAGAAGATCCAGGGCCACCCGAAGGCATCGGTGATGTACCCGCCCAGCGTCGGCCCGAGCGTCGGTCCCACCATCACGCCGACGCCGAAGATCGCCATCGCGGTGCCGTATTCCTCGCGCGGGAACTCCTCGTAGAGGATGGCTTGTGAGGTGGACAGCAGCGCACCGCCGCCGAGCCCCTGGATGATGCGCCAGAACACCAGCGCCACGAGGGAGTGGGCGTTGCCGCAGAAGAACGACGAGATGATGAAGATCGCGATCGACCCGGCGAAATAGCGGCGTCGCCCGAAGTACGCGGACAGCCACCCGGTGATCGGCAGGATGATCACGTTGGCGACGATGTAGCCGGTCGAGACCCACGCGATCTCGTCGAGCGTGGCGCCCAGGTTCCCCATCATGTGGGGGATCGCCACGTTGACGATGCTCGTGTCCAACAGCTCGAGCACCGAGGCGAGCGACACCGTCACCGCGATGATGTAGCGGTACTTGTAGCGGTCCGCGCTCTCGGAGGCGGCGGGCAGCGGCAGGGCGGCCGTGGCCACGGGATCGTTACCTCGTCTGGATGGTGACGACCACGCTCATCCCGGGCCGCAGCGGATGCGCCGGATCGGGCTTGTCGGGCCGGATCCGGACCGGCACGCGCTGCACCACCTTGGTGAAATTGCCCGTGGCGTTGTCGGGCGGCAGCAGCGAGAAGCGCGCGCCCGTGGCAGGCGACAGGCTCTCCACGTGGCCGCGGAAGTGGAGGCCGGGGTAGGCGTCCACGGTGAAGTCGACGGGCTCGCCCGGCTTCACGGCTTCGATCTGCGTCTCCTTCAAGTTCGCCGTGATCCAGACGTCCTCGAGCGGCACGACGCTCATGAGCGGCTGGCCCGCCTGCACCAGCTGCCCCAGCTCCACGGTCTTCTTGCTCACCACCCCCGACGCCGGCGCCGTGATGCGCGTGTAGGACAGGTTCAGCGCCGCCTGATCGCGGGCCGCACGGGCCGCACCAACCCGGGCGTCCGCGCCGACGAGGGCCGCCTGCGCCGCCGCCAGCGCCGCGTCCGCGGCGCGCGCAGCCGCCTCGGCCGCGTCGAGCTGCTGTTGGCTGACGATGTCCTGCTCGGCCAGGGGCCGCAGCCGGTCGAGGTCGGCGTGCGCCTTCAGGGCGTTGGCCTGCGCCTGCTCGACCTGGGCCTCGGCCTGGCCGACGCGCGTCCGGTTCGAGACGCCGGCGAGCGCCACCGCCAGGTCGGCTTCCGCCTGCGCCAACCGTACTTTGTAGTCCCGGTCGTCGAGCACGATCAGGGTGTCTCCCACCCTGACCCGCTGGTTCTCGTCTACCCGGATCTCGGTCACGAAGCCGCCCACCTTGGGCAGGATCGGCACGATGTGCCCGTCCACCTGGGCGTCGTCGGTCGACTGGTGGCTCAGGCTGAAGATCCAGCGGCGGGCGCCCAGCGCCGCGAGAGCGACGAGCACCACGCCCATGATCACGAAGGCGGTGCGGCGCCGGCCGCCGGGCTTCACCGCTTCGGTCACGCGGGGCGCCGGCGGCGGCGTCTTGGCGCCGGGGTCACGCCTCGTTTCGGGTTCCATCGTCGTAGCCATAAAGTCGCTCGTATCCGTTCAGGTTCAGGGGTTAGTGGGCCGTCCGCGCCACGCCGGCCGCGCGCGCCAGCGCCACGCGCGCGCTCGCCGCGGCGAATCGGGCGTCAATGTCCGTATCCCGCGCGCGAATCAGGTTCGACTGCGCGTCGATCACTTCGATGTTGCCGGCGACACCGGCCTTGAACCGCTGCCGCGACTGGGAGAGTTCGTCCTCCGCGAGCCGCAGCTGGTCGGCGGCGATCAGCTGCTGCGCCGCCGCCGAGCGCAGGTCGAGGAGCGCGGCGTCCACGTCCGCGGTGATCTGCTGCCGGAGGTCGCGCTCGCGCACTTCCGACTCCCGCACCACGGCGTCCTGCTCCGAGAGACGCGCCTCGCGGCGGAAGCCGTCGAGGATCGGGATCGTCACCTCGAGCGCGACCTGCCGCGTGCTGAGCGCGCTCGGCACCGTCATGCCGTTCAGGCCGTAGTCCGCCTCGACGCCGACCCGGGGGAGCCGCTCGGCCCGGATGGCCGTGCCGGTGCGCCGCGCCGCCGTGGCGCGGGCGAGCTCGGCGCCGAGGTCCGGCCGTCCCGCCAGCGCGACCGTCAACACCGCGTCCCGCCCCGCCGGCAGGTCGGCGGCGCCGAGCGTGCCCGCGAGCGTATCGGCCAGCTCGAGCGGAGTCGCGGGATCGATCCCCAGCGTCCGGGCCAGGGCGATGCGGCCCCGGTCCCGCTCGTTGCCGGCGACGATCAGCAGCCCTTCGGCCCGGACCAGCTGCGTGCGGGCGCGGGTGACGTCGATCGCGGCGCTGACGCCGGCGGCCTTCTGCGCCTCGGCGAGCGTGACCAGCTCCGCCGCGATGCTCGAATCGGCCTGGCGGGCGGCCACCACGGCCTGGGCGCGGCTCGCGCGCAGGTACGCGACGGCCGCCGCCTGGGCTGCGGTCTCCACCGTGACCCCGCGCTCCGCCCGGCTGCCATCCGCGCGTGCGCTCGCGGCGCGCACGCGCGTCACGTTCGACCAGTCGAACAGCGTCTGCGTCACAGTGATCCGCCCGTCGTAGTTGTTGAAGGGCGGAACCGGGTTCGGCAGGCTGAACGCGGGGGGAAACGGAATGCCGAGCGACTGGGAGTTGAAGTCGCGGTTAACCCAGACACCGGCCACCGAGAGGGAGGGCAAGAGCGCCGACCGCGCCTGCCGCACCTGAGCGTCCGCTTCATCGGTCCGCAACGTGGCGAGCGCGACCGTCGGGGCCTCACCGGCGGCCCGCCGCACCGCGTCGGCGAACGAGAGCCGCACCGGGGCCTGCGCCGCGAGCGGCGCGGCTCCGAGCGCCGCGAGCATCGCCACCAGCCGCAAACTATTGTTTCGCGATACCATGGAGGTACAAGTCGATATGGGTGTCGAGATATGCCCGCACGTTGAAGCCTTCCGGCATGCAGGACGCGAAGGCGAGACGCGCCACGACGGCGTGCATCAGCGGCGACATCGCGAGCTTCGCGGCGACCATGACGTTGACCGGCCGGAACTCGCCGTTCTTGATGCCGCGCTCGATCACGCCGGCCATCAGGCGGTGCCCGCGGGTCACGACCTCTTCGTAGTAGAAGCGGGTCAGCTCGGGAAAAGTTGCGGCTTCGGCCATCATGAGCTTGGGGATGCCGGCGAGCGCGGTCTCCCCGACCAACCGCCAGTACTCCCGCACCAGCCGCTCGACCAGCGCGCGCGCGCTGCCGGTGAAGGACCGCGCCAGGGCCTCGCCCTGGGCGATGACGGGGACGATGGTCTCGCGCACCACGGCCTTGAACAGCGCTTCCTTGCTTTCGAAGTACAGGTAGACGGTGCCCTTCGTGACGCCCGCCTTGCGGGCTACGTCGGCGAGCTTGGTGGCCTCGAAGCCCCGCTCCACGAACACCTCAAGCGCGGCGGCAACGATTTCACCCGGCCGCGCCTCTTTGCGGCGGTGCCAGCGCGGCTTCGCTGTGCGCTTTGTGTGTGTGACGACGGTGGCCACGAACGAACCTCCAGAGTTAGTTACTGAACGGTCAGTAACTAACCCAGGTTCCCGCGGACCGTCAAGCTCTGTGAACTAGTTGAAACATCAGAAGTTACTGATCTGACGCCCGGTGGCCTGCTCCCGGTAGAACACAATGAGGCCGGTGCTCGGCGGCTTCACGCCCAGCTGGCGCAGCAGCGTGACGATCTGACCCCGGTGGTAGGATGAGTGGTCCACCGCGTGGCGAAACATCTGGCGGAAGGTGTGCACGTACTCACCGCCCGCGCTGGGCTTCACCGCCA
>WNGP01004735.1_pt1 | contig 11338 bp, 9 predicted proteins | sample 5407671 | NCBI WGS metagenome assembly WNGP01 (sample SAMN13153381, study PRJNA577476) | soil metagenome | isolation source: 40 cm soil or saprolite under Garry oak tree replicate 2 | place: USA:California | collected 2016-06-15 | reverse complement strand
GCTTTCTGGGTGGAATCGACAAAGGGGAAGATCACTGCCACGCTGGCGTCAGGAATGGATGGCGCAGCAAAGAACGCAGGGACCTCGACCAGTGTTGCCGGATACGGGACCCGCGGGAAGAGGGGGGCAAGGACCAGGATGGCGACCGCCCCGGCCAGGAGCCGCGGTCTCCAAGCTTGGGCTCGAACCAGGTGGTCGACGAAGACCGCGAGCAACGCGCCAGCCAAGAGGAAGACGAACAGGGTCAGGCGAACGGGCAGGATGTTGCTCAGCACAGGCACCTGCGCCATCGCCGCCCACGCCACCAGGAACTCGTACAGGAGGAGGCGCCCGGGAAGCACGCGGCGCAGGAGTGGGAAGGCGAGGGCGAGAACGGCCACTGGTACGACGGTGAACCGCCCGGCGGCGTGGATGGTGACACCGAGCGAGAGCATGGCGACCAGGAGACCCGCGAGCGCGATGATGCGCACCCGGGTCTCTGACCACAATTGCCGGGTGATAAACAGGAGCAAGGCGATCAGCGGGATTCCCAGGTAATTGCTCGACTCGTACAGGGTTCCGGTCAGGCGGTCGCGCAGCGACAGCGCTGGTGGAAGGGTTAGCCACTGAAGCTTGGTCGGAACGACGAACCCCAGCAGGTCGCTCACCCAGTAGTTAGGACCATGCGCCCGCCCATACACTGCCTGTGGACCGACGAACTGGAAGATTAGGGCGGGTCCGGCGAGCAGGACGAAGGTCAGCGCGGCTATGAGAAACACCCGCAGGGCGTGGTCGCGGCGGACGCGCACCTGGTCGGGGTGCATGCCTGCCAGCAGGCCGATCGTCAGCAGCGCGACGATGGCAGTCATGGCGAGGACCTCCTCACCAATCAGGCACTGCCCGGCGGCGAGGGCGCCTAGAAGAAGCCCGATCGCCAACGGCTGCCGGCGCTGGCGAATCACCCCCTCCTCGAGGGCCATGAAGATGAGGGGCGGTAAGAAAGCAATGGTCACATGAGGGTGCCCTAGCGACTCGCCAAGCATCCAGGGTGAGAAACCATAGAGAAGCCCGCCAAGCCCAGCCGCGACATCACTGGCGACGTGCCGGCGGATCATCAAGTAGGCGGACCATCCCGAGAGGGCAAGCGCAAGGGTCTCGACGGTGTTGTAGGCGAAGACCGGCCCGAAGATCGAGGTCACGGGTGAGAGCGCGGTTCCCACTAGCGGCATGCTCGTGTTGGACATCATGTTGACCCCGGCCGGATAGTCGAGGTATGTCGTGAAGAGAGGGTTGAGCCCGTGCGCGAGGGCAAACGGGGGCCAGCTGAAGAACCACATCACAATGTCCGCGTCTCCCCGGTATCCGACCGAGGACGTGAATGGATGCGCCCAGGCTTGCGCGAACAGGAGCACCGCGAGCCCTAAATAGGTGATCAGCGCGACCAGCGCCGGCCATGGGATGGGCAAGAGACGCGCGACCGACCAAGGGGGCGCCGTTCTCCCCATGGGTGCCGACCAGCCTGGATCCCGGGCTGCGACCTGGCTCACCTTGGAACCACCATCTGGCAACGCCTCGGCTGTAACGAACTTGCTGCAGCCAGGGCTCCTCCCGTGGCGGCAACCGAGACCCGATCACCTTTGTCTCGGGAACTCGTGGACATTGGCCTGGTCGTTAATCGCCGGAGCCTGGCGCCTCCCGGCGTTCTCCAAGGGAGGGAGGATCTGCGGGAGGCGGATAGCTTGCCAGACGAGCGGACTGCATGAGATACGATCTCCGGTTCGCAAATTATTAGGGCTTGGGCGGTTGACAGCAGTATGGACGCCGCTTCGAAGCTGCGAAGGATCCCCGACCTACCGGAACCCGATGCTGATGCAGCTGCCGCCGATGAGTTCAAAGAGCAGGTTCGGTCCCACTACGACCGTCTGGCCGTCTTTAGAGACAGCTGGTACGAGCGCAACCGCTTCTATCACGCCTACATTGAGGGGACCCTCCGGCGCATCGTGCCGCCGGGCAGTGCGGTGGTCGAGCTCGGCACGGCGACCGGCAACCTGCTGGACTCGCTCCGGCCGGCACGCGGCGTCGGCGTTGACCTGAGCCCCGCCATGGTGGAGATCGCGCAGCGGAAGTACCCGCACCTCACCTTCATGGTCGGCGACGCGGAGACCTTGGAGCTTGGGCAGCCATTTGAGTTCATCGTCGCGTCGGACCTGGTCGGCGAGCTGCTTAACATCACGGCGATGCTGGAGCGCGTGCACGATCTGAGCCAGGCCGAGACTCGGTTGCTGATCACCTTCCACAACCCCGCGTTGGAGGCCGTGCTCCGGGTAGCGCAACGCGCCGGGATGACCATGCCGCCCGCCCGCCAGAACTGGATCGGGCCGAGAGACCTCGAGACCATGCTCGACCTGTCCGATTTCGCCATCGAGCGCGTCCATACCGGCCTTCTGATGCCCGTTCGGGTGCCCGGTCTGGCTCAGGTCGCGAACCGCTACCTCTCCCAGGTCCCAGGCATTCGGTACCTCAACGTGGTCAACACCATTGTCGCCCGCCCGGTGCGTCCGCGGCCGACAATCTTTCCCCTCACCTGCACGGTCGTCATCCCATGTCGCAACGAGGTGGGGAACATCGAAACCGCGATCCGCAGAACACCCCTGATGGGCGCGCACACCGAGTTGATCTTCGTCGACGGCGCATCGACCGACGGGACTCGCGCGCGGATCGAGGAGCTCCGCCGGCGGTTTGCCGGGCAGAAGGACATCAAGCTGATCAACCAGGTCGCGACGCCGGTGCCCGACGGTCCGGTCGCCGACTCAGATGCCCCGGTTGCGATGCTCAAGCTGGGAAAAGGGGACGCCGTCCGCAAGGGATTCGAGGCGGCGGTGGGCGACGTCCTGATAATCCTCGACGCCGACCTGAGCGTCCCGCCGGAAGATCTGCCGCGCTTCTTCAACTGCATCGCCAACGGGAAAGCCGAGTTCGTCAACGGGAGCCGGCTCGTCTATCCGATGGAACAACGAGCCATGAAGTTCATCAACTACCTGGGAAACAAGTTCTTCAGCGTCCTCTTCACCTGGTTGTTGGGTCAGCGCGTGCGCGACACCCTGTGTGGTACCAAGGCGCTGCGCAGGGAGGCCTACGCGGGTATCAAGGCCGGTCGAGCGTACTTCGGTGAGTTCGATCCCTTCGGGGACTTCGACCTCCTGTTCGGGGCGGCGCATCTCGGGTTGAAGATCGCCGAGGTGCCGGTGCGGTACCGCCGGAGGCGGGCGGGTGTTTCCAAGGTCCGGGTGATCCGGCACGGCACCCTTCTGCTCGGGATGTCATGGATCGCGTTCCGGAAGTTCAGACTCGCGCGCTGGGTTCGAGCGTGGCGCTGACGCTGGGCGGCTGCCCCGTGTGTGGCTGCGAGCGCCGGCTGCGGGTGACGGAGCGCAACCACCTCAGCGTGGTGCGCTGTCCTCAATGCGGGCAACGGTACGTGTGGCCGGTGCCGTCGCCGGAGATGCTCGCCCGCATCTACGATCGAAGCTACTACCAGGGTGCCGAGGGTTCCCTTGGGTTCAAGGACTACGCGGGGCTCGCGCCGGCGCGGCACCGGATGTTCGCCCGTCACCTCGACCAGATCGAGCGCCTGGTGCCACGCGGTCGGGTCCTGGATGTGGGCTGTGCCACCGGCGATTTCCTCGCGGTTGCCCGCACCCGCGGCTGGGAGGCACTGGGGGTGGACCCGTCGCCGGCGCGGGAGCAGGCGCTGGCCGCCGGGATCCCGATGGTGGGCCAGACCATTCACGACGCGCAGGTCGAGCCGGGCAGTGTCGAGCTGGTCACCTTCTGGGATGTGCTCGAGCATGTGCAGAACCCTGTGGCGGACCTGCGTCGGGCTCGGGAGCTGTTGTCACCGCAGGGCATCGTGGCCATCACCGTGCCGGACTCCGGCAGCGCCGTCGCCAGGCTGAGCGGTAACCGATGGTTCGGCTACAAGACGGCAGGAGAGCACCTCCAGTTCTTCAGCGCCGCGACCCTGCGGAAGACGTTTGGTGCCGCCGGATTGGAACTGATGGTCCAGCGGCCGGTGGCGTGGAGCTGCACGCTTGGGTTCCTGGTCGACCGGGCGGGACTCTACCTCGGACCGCCGGGGAGGGCCCTCAACCGACTCGCATCCCGCACGGGTCTGGGCGGACTGATCGTGGACGTTCCGCAGGTCAACCAGTTCGCTATCGGCCGCCGGACGGAGCGCTGGGCTAGCAACGTCGCCGCATGACTCCAGATCCAGGACCCGGCCACGGTGCTGGTCGCCCTGTCGTGTTCGGAATTTGAGCCGTTGGGTCGTGTCCTCGCTCCGCTGCTCATCCTCGCCGTAGGCGCTTTCGTGACGGCGCTGTGGCTGGTTTGCGCTTCAGGCCGCAGCGGAGGCCAGGTGCACGCCTTCCGACAAGTACCACTCGATCGTTCGGCGTAGCCCCTGCGTAAAATCGACCTGAGCTGTAAAACCGAATTCGCGGCGGGCGCGCTCGGCGTTCAGCTTGCGGCGCGGCTGCCCGTCGGGCTTGGTCGCGTCCCACATGACGCGGCCCCGATAGCCGGTGAGCGTCACGATCCGATCCACCAGGTCCTTGATCGAAATCTCCTCCGACGATCCGACGTTAACCGGTCCCGGCTTGTCGTACCGCTCGGTGGCCAGAATGATGGCGTTTGCCGCGTCGTCGACGTAAAGGAACTCGCGCGTTGGCGTGCCCGTGCCCCACACAGTGATAGTGGGCTCGCCCTGCTCGCCCGCCTCGACGCACTTTCGGATCAGCGCGGGGATCACGTGTGACGAGCTGGGGTCGAAGTTGTCCCCGGGTCCGTAGATGTTGGTGGGGAGCAGGTAAATCGCGTTGAAGCCGTACTGCGCGCGGTAGGCCTGGGCCTGTACCAGCAGCGCCTTCTTCGCAATGCCATACGGCGCGTTGGTCTCCTCCGGGTATCCGTCCCAGAGCTCCGCCTCGGAGAATGGGACTCGAGCGAACTTCGGGTAGGCGCACACGGTTCCGACCTGGACGTACTTTTCCACGCCATTGCGGCGGGCCTGCTCCATCAGCTCGATGCCCATGATGGCGTTCTCGTAGAAGAAGCGACCGGGGTTATCACGATTCGCGCCGATGCCGCCGACACGGGCTGCCAGGTGAATAACAACGTCAGGCCGCTGGTCGGCGAACATCCTGGCCACGTCGGCCTGGCGCGTGAGGTCGTACTGCTTGCTCGAGAAGCTGAACATCTCCGCGGGGCCGTGGTCGCGCAACATCGCGACGACCCGGCGACCGACGAGACCGTGTCCACCGGTCACGGTCACTCGACGATTGCTCCACCAACTCATGAGCGCAGTCCCAGCAAGACACCCATTCAACGAGATCCCGTACGTCAATCTTTCATTCAGGACCCGGACCGTACTTGCAAGAGCACCGCCCCGGTTCGGGTGTTCTCTTTCGGCGGCTGCCCTGAGCTGGTTTACCGCCCTACGGTGCGCCGATTGGCCCGCCCTGCTCACCCTGGTCGTCGCCGGCATGACTTGGTTTGTCTCGTCGCTATGTCGAACAGGCCGAGCCAAAAGGCGTTCAAAGGGTAGCGGCAGCTGTAGCTCCCAGCCCTTCCAGAAGCGTTGCCAACTCTAACTAGTTGGCCCAGCCATCGCCTTCAGTCCGCTATAAGTCTTCGCGCGGTCGAGGAGCCCTGGCGCGTGGCTCGGCACGACCGACCTGGTTGGGACAACTCAAGGCGGCTAATCAGTAGCGGTCGTCCACATGTCGGCGCCCGTTCGCTGGAAAACTGGGGATTTTCGGGCCAGATCGTCGGCGCCCTCTCGCACCGGCAGCACGCGCACGTCGGCCTGCAATTGGGCCGGACGCTGGCTCGGGACCACCTTTACGATCGGCTCCAACAGCCGGAGAATCTGATCATCGGGAATTTCAATCGTTAAGCGCATCGCTACCTCGCCTCCAACTACATTGATCCCCTTTCCTCCATCGCCCGGCGGCAGGATCACGCGGAGGGTACGGCGGTCGTTGCCAGATCTCCTGCTTCACTCTTTCGCGCGAGCCGCTCTTACCTTAACGGCAACCGTGGGATCTGCGGTCGGGGATCTATATAAACCTTCTTCAGATAAGCCTTCTTCAACGCAACGACGCATCGTTTCTCGGCTCCGGGACTCCCCGCGTAGACCCGAGTCCGTTTGACTCCCAGCTTAACGGCGACGGCATTTCCTGGCTACACGCTACGGCGTTTCCAGAAACAGGGTTCCGTTAAAGAAGAGTTGACGAGGAGTGGCAGTCGAGTTCAAGTCGAATTACGGTTGCCGGGCACACATGTCTCAAAATGAGGCCGCGAACAACCAGAGGCCCGAAAGACAAGCTGTTCGCAAATACCGCTCTGTCGAAGCTGGCCTTGTCTCCGAAGGTCGCTTCGGAGAACGTGGCCCTGTCTCCGAAGGTCGCCTCGTAGAAGCGCACCTCCTCTCCGAAGGTTGCTCCGCAGAAGCTGGCGCCGTGTCCGAAGATCACCGAGCTGAAGTCGGCGTAGTCTCCGAATGTCGCCCCGGCGAAGAAGGCCATGTCTTCAAACGACGCCCCAGCGAAGTTTGCCATGTTTCCGAACGTCGCTCCATCGAAGCGGGCTTCATTTCCGAAGGTTGCTCAGTGGAAGCTGGCGCCGTGTCCGAAGATCACCGAGTTGAAGTTGGCATAGTCTCCTGTCGCCATATCGAATGTTGCTCCTTTGAAGCGGGGACGATCCAACTCAGCCTTCGGTGCCACGTCCAGGATGCGCGCCAAGAGCTCGTTGTCGATGGCTTTTGCGGTTCCGTCAATCACCCCGGTCGCCTGAAGCCTGCTGAGCACCGCGTCGATCTAATCGGGTGACCAGGACTGAGCGTCACGGGGAGCGCCCTCCTCGGAGTTAGCCTTTGCCTTAGGCATCTTCGCATCATTACACCACTCAAAACTACAAAACTGATGCAAACGAGCGTTCGAAACTAAGGCAGCTCGGTCGAGGTCTTCGTCTACGCTTTCGTCTGGATCTGCGCGGCGACAGATCTTGCGTTCGTGCCGGCCGCGGTTACCTAAAGGGCGTCAAATAGCTGGGCCGGCAGCGCGCGCCGCGTGCTGGCATCGCCGGAATCATGCGCGAGATGCTGCGGCATGGTCACGAGTGAATCCTTCTTCGCGGACGCGTCGGCGATGAGATCCCAGGATCCAGGTTGGTTAGACGGAGGTTTGGCAAACATGAAGCGGCCGCCCCGGTGCTGACCACCGGCAGCCGGGCGACCATTGGCTCGACATCCCGGTCGCTGTTGATTTCATCAGGTTGGTGGCCACCGTGGTCACAGCCTCGTGACGGTCGTGTACAGGACGCGCTATTTCGCAATGCCTCAGTAACCGGCTCGTCGCGCTTGAGGACGCCGTAATGAACCCCTTGCTTCGGGCGGCCCGACAACACTCGTTTGCGCTCGCCTGCTCGGCGGCGGCGCTGATCGTCGTCGGGTCCGTGCTGTGGATCGGCCTCCAGTGGGGCGGCCTCCATGTGGCCAAACTCGTCGACGACAGCATCTCCATCCTGGTCCCGGTAGCGGCTGCAATGGTCTGCTGGAGGACGGCTGCGCGCCGGCAGGGCCGCCGGCGAATGGGATGGGCGCTCCTGGGGGCCTCCAACTTCTCGTGGGGCATGGGGAGCGTCATCTGGTGGTGGTACGAGATCATGCTCCGGCAGGACGTCCCGTTCCCGTCGTTCGCCGACGCTGGATTCTTGCTCGACGTGCCGTTCGCCATCGCCGGCGTGGTCCTGATCTCCTCGCTCTCGGTTGCCAGCCTATCGCAATTGCGCACCCTTTTGGATGGAACGATCACGGCGTGTGCGCTCCTCTTCGTCAGCTGGGCCACCGCGTTAGGGACGGCCTATAGCGGGGCCGCCGGCAGTGTGCCCGCGAAGGTGATTGGGCTAGCCTATCCGCTGGCCGACGTCGTCACCGGCTCCATCGTGCTTTTCTTCCTCCCCCGGGCCCAGGCACGCTCTCGAGTACCGTTGGCGCTGCTCGGGCTGGGCATTCTGGCGAACACCGTCTCCGACAGCGCCTTCACCTATCTCCAGCTGAGCGCCAGCTACAGCTCCACACGCCTGGTCGACGCCGGCTGGATCATCGGATTCCTATTGATCGGGCTGGCCGCCCTCCGCGAGAGTGGCATCGAAAGCCACGAGTCGACCGCCCCCGCGTCGTCCGGCCGAATGGAGGCGATCCTGCCCTACGCCGTGGTTGGGGGGACCATCGTATTCGCCGCCGTCCGCCTGATTCGCACCGGCTCGCTTGATCCGTTCTTGATCTGGACGGGCATGCTGGTGCTGGTCCTGATCCTGGCGCGGCAGTTCTTGACCCTGATGGAAAACATCTCCCTGACTCGCACCCTGGAGGCCAGAGTTGAGGAGCGCACTGCGGCGTTTAAGGACAGCGAGCAGCGCTTCCGATCGCTGGTGCAGAACTCCGCCGACGCGATCATCATCGCCGGCGGGGACCGGCGGCTCCAGTACCAGAGTCCCGCGGTGCAGCACATGTTCGCTTACCCGCCCGAAGCTCTGGCCGGCTCAAGCATTGGCGATCTCCTCCATCCGGATGATCGGGGGCAGCTGCTGGCCCTCCTCGACAAGATGGAGAAGCAGCCGGGCGCTACCGCCCAGGTCGAAGCGCGATGGCGCCATCAGGACGGTAGCTGGCGCTCCTGCGAGATGACGATTGCCAACCTCCTCCAGGAGCCCGCGGTCCGCGGGCTGGTCATCAACAGCCGCGACGTCACCGACCGCAAGGCGCTCGAGGAGCAGCTTGCCCATCAGGCGTTTCATGACTCGCTCACCGGGATTGCCAACCGGGCCCTGTTCAAAGACCGCCTGCGGCAGACCGTCGCCCGGGCCGGCCGTCGTAAGGAGAAACCTGCCCTCCTCTTCTTCGACCTTGACGGCTTCAAGACGGTCAACGACAGTCTGGGCCACGGAATCGGGGACGAACTCCTTGCCGCGGTGGCTACCCGCCTAGGCCCGTACGTGCGCGGCGGCGACACCATGGCGCGGCTGGGTGGCGATGAGTTCGCGATCTTGCTTGAAGATACCGAGGATGCCGCGACGGCGGCGGTTGGGGTGGCTGAGCGTATCATCGACGCCCTCCAGGCGCCGTTCGTGCTCCAAAACAAGGAGGTCTTCACGTCGGCCAGCATCGGGATCGCGCTGCTGTCCGGGCCCGAGGATGCCGACGCGCTCCTCCGGAACGCCGACATCGCTATGTACATGGCGAAGGCCGCGGGCAAGGCTCGCTACCAGCTCTTCAATCCGTCCATGCACGATGCCGTCGTCACCCAGCTCCAGCTGGAGGGGGAGCTGCAGCGGGCGCTCGACCGGAAGGAGTTCTTCCTGGTCTATCAGCCGCTCATATCGCTCAACACTGGGCGCGCGGTCGGGGTGGAGGCGCTCCTGCGCTGGCAGCACCCGCACCGGAACGTGGTCCCCCCGACGACGTTCATCCCGCTGGCAGAAAAGACCGGGGCGATCGTCCCGATCGGCCGCTGGGTCTTGCGGGAAGCGTGCCAGCAAGTCCGCATCTGGCAGCAGGGCAACCCGGACTTGGGCCTGAGCGTGAACCTCTCGGGCCGGCAGCTCCGAGACCAGAAGCTGACGGACGTCGTGCGCCAGGCACTCGCGGATTCTGGAATGGCACCCGGCACGCTGACCCTGGAGATTACGGAGAGCGTGCTGATGGACGACGTCGAGTCGACGCTCGAGGTTCTCCGTGGTCTGCGGGCGCTGGGCATCCACCTGGCGATCGATGACTTTGGTACCGGCTACTCGTCGCTGAGTTACCTCCGCCAGTTCCCAGTCGACAGCCTCAAGATCGACCGCTCCTTCGTGAACGCGCTCGACAGCGCCGAGGGCGAGCCCCTGGTCGCCACCATCATGCGCATGGGGCAGACGCTTCACCTGGAGGTGGTGGCGGAAGGAATCGAGCGGTCAGACCAGCTCGACGAGCTCAAGAAACTCCACTGCGACCTCGGCCAGGGCTTCTATTTCAGCAAGCCGGTCCCCGCCGCCGAGATGGCTGCTTTCCTCGCCGACGAGCCCGGCGTCGCCGCCTGACCTCCCTGCGACGATCGTCTGCGCAGACATACAGGAGCGGGCGCGTCGAAATGCAGCGGGACCGGAAGCTGGACGTCGCACCGGTCGCGGAGTGCCACGCCGCCGTGGCTAACGTTCTGAGCCGGGGAGGGTCGGTCTACATGGAATCGAGGTCGTCCGGCCCCTATAGCACGAGCGGCAGCTCGCGGCATTTCCTGGCCAGAGGATACGGCATTTCCAGAAACAGGGTTCCGTTAAAGAAGGTTCAAGAGGAGTGGTAGTCGAGTTCAAGTCGAATTAAAGTCCAGAGGTTAACAAGCCTCAAAATTCGGCGGTCTGGGGAGTCCGCACTGGAAATACTGTGGTGGGAGAGTTGAACAAAAGCGGAACCGCGCACCGTTACTGGTGCCTGGCATCAGCCAGCGGCTCACGTGGTGGCGATGGCGGCGGTCGATGGATCTCCGACGGCACGGTGGCCGCGTACTCGTGACCATCGGGCGCTGAGACCTGCCAGGCACACCCGCATGTTCGGCAGAATCCCCAGCCGCCTTTCGACCGTGAGGGATCGGTCAGTGTTCCCGCGCAGCGTTCGCACGCACAGCGCCGCTCGCGGATCAGGCGGATGGCGTTCCGGCTGTCGAACATTCGCGCTACGGCTGTTTGCTCGGCGCGACACCATTTGCGCCTAGGACGCGAAGGATTTCGTCTCGATCCTCGGCCGGAATGTCCGCGAGTTTCATGCCGACGAAGATCAGCCGCCCCGGATACGTTTGTCGCAGCTCAGCGGGAACCAACTCAGCCATCGTGACGCCGGCGATGTACTGACCCTTGCGAAAGGGCATGACGAGGTGCTGCTGGACAAGGGCAACCACATCGAAGACGATGCCCTGGATATCCTCCGTCATCGGTCGGACCGCAAGTAGGTCGTTAAGCGTCCGGTCGGCAAGCGCCGGTCCGTCCCAGGGATTGAGGGGCCACACCGCTGCCAAGATGCATAACTGCCGATAGGTCAACTCTTCGGCAGCGTGAAGCGCGCCGAGCAGGTTCGGGACCGGAGTGGAGAAGAAATACGCGTTGGAGAGCAGGGTCGCAAGGAACGGCAGCTTTCTTTTCATAGGTGTCTTTGGCAGCCAAGAGCGTTCCCTCGGCAAGCTCCTCAAGCATTCCCGGTTCCAGATCAGCTCGTGGTTTCGTACCGGACTTCTTAGTGTCTCTGATCCTTTCAGAGGCGAGCCGC
>WNGP01004734.1_pt1 | contig 11338 bp, 9 predicted proteins | sample 5407671 | NCBI WGS metagenome assembly WNGP01 (sample SAMN13153381, study PRJNA577476) | soil metagenome | isolation source: 40 cm soil or saprolite under Garry oak tree replicate 2 | place: USA:California | collected 2016-06-15 | reverse complement strand
GGAGCGGAATATCAAGCCTCGTTCCTATTGGCCGATGTCGATACGAACACAAGGCTCCCTGCCGACGAGATGCAACTGTGCCCGAGCGAGTATGGACCGGTAGCGATCTTTCCAATGAGCGCCACGCGCAGGCGGATTGTAGCGACAGTCGAAAACGTCGAAGGCGACGCCCCACCGCTTGACCTTGTCCGCAAGATACTGGCTCAACGTGCACCCAGCGCAATTGAGGCAGATGGCTTGCACTGGAGCAGCTACTTTCGTATTCATCACCGCCAGGTGGCGCGGTTGCGCGAAGGCCGCATGTTCATAGCTGGGGACGCTGCCCACATTCACAGTCCATTCGGCGGCCAGGGGATGAATACCGGGCTACACGATATTTGGAACCTGGTTTGGAAGCTTGATCTTTTTCTGAAGGGCCGCGGGAGCCAAGAGTTGCTCGACAGTTATAGCAGCGAACGTCTGCCCGTCATTAAGAATGTGATCGAGACCACAGATCTACTGACCAAGATAATGGGAACTCCGCACAGATTTGCCCAAGCTCTCCGCGATACGGTCATACCTATCGTTTCGCGTCTGGCCCCGTTTCAGCATGCCTTCGTGCAACGACTCTCTGAACTGGGCATCGCCTATCAGGGTAGTCCGATTGTTGAAGGGCCTGGAAAGCGGTATTTCGATGATTCATTACGAGAGGGCAAAGGTATCAGCAGCCGCTTCCTCCTTTTTCTTGGCAACGAAGCAGAGGCGTCCACGAAAGAAGCAGCGAAGCAACTCGCTGCATCATTTTCGGGTGTTGTTGAGTTAAGATCACTCGACAACCAAGATTTGCTGCTTGTTCGCCCAGACGGTTATGTCGCTTATTCCTCGCACAATAGCGATACCGCAGCGTTCGAGGCGATGCGTTCAGTTCTTCAACGCCAAATAGTGTCGGCAGCACCTGAGAAGCGGGTAGCCTGACGAAACCGTTCTGCGCTGCACGAGGATAGCTCTTGTTTGACGGCGGCGAGGGAAGCTTCCGCAAGACCTATGCAGACACGCTGCATGCGTTCTTAGTGAAACACGATCCGCATTCGGCTCGGTCGTTTCACAAGCCGACTCCCAAGGAACAATCAGTCTGATTGTGCGGGGATGATTCGGAATCCTCGTGTTCTTTCACATCCTGTCTGGCCAAGGCCAGTTGCACGCTTCTCATTACGAATCTCTCGCGAGAACGGATCGGATTACTTCCGGATCGCCGACCAGCCTCGGCGCGCGTTTGTTTCAGCCTCCGATTTCCCGTTCAACATTGGCGCGTTTTGCAAGTAGATTGGCGTGCTCGGCTAGTGCTCTCCGGTGGTGGGGACATCTAAAGTTGTGAACGACAAGGAGGTTCAGGAAATGAACGAAGCCACTCAAGCGGTCGCGCTCGAAGAAGAGACGCAGTCGCAAGGGAAACGAAGCTATGTCTCGAAAGCGTATGCTGCTGGAAGCCCAACATCGGGTCTCGCGACCGCCACGATCCTTCGCCGTGAGCCGGGCCCGGAAGATGTACAGATCGAAATTCTGTATTGCGGCATTTGTCACTCCGATCTCCACCAAGCGCGCAACGAATGGAGCGGCGTGATGCCGACTGTCTACCCCTGCGTCCCCGGACACGAGATCGTCGGCCGCGTCACCAAGGTCGGCTCCGCAGTCTCCAAGTTCAAGTTTGGCGACCTCGCGGCAGTGGGCTGCATGGTTGAATCAGACCGTGTCTGCCCCGAGTGCCAGGCTGGGCTCGAACAGTTCTGCCCAAACATGACCCTCACCTACAACTCTCCCGACAAGCATTTGGGTGGTGTCACCTACGGCGGCTACTCTGACAGCGTCGTCGTAGACCAGAGGTTTGTCCTACGCGTTCCCTCGAACCTGACGCTTGCCGGAGCCGCTCCTTTGCTTTGCGCCGGCATCACTACTTACTCGCCCATGCGGCACTGGGGCGTCACCACGGGCAAGAAAGTTGGTGTGGTCGGTCTTGGCGGGCTGGGTCACATGGGTGTGAAGTTTGCTCACGCACTTGGAGCCCACGTGGTTGTCTTCTCGACGTCGCCCAATAAGAAGGAAGACGCGCTCCGCCTCGGAGCGGACGAGGTCGTCATCTCGCGGAATGCAGATGAGATGCAAAAACACGCTGGCAGCTTCGACTTCATTCTGGACGCTGTGTCCGCAAATCACGACATAGGCGCTTACATCAATTTGCTGCGCCGTGACGGCAACATCACGCTCGTAGGCGCGCCGGAAAAACCTCTCGCAGTTTCAGCATTCGGGCTAATCATGGGCCGCCGAAGCCTCTCCGGTTCGCCTATTGGCGGAATAGCCGAAACACAGGAGATGCTCGACTTCTGCGGGCAGCACAACATCACCGCCGATGTCGAAGTTATCCCGATCCAGAAAGTCAACGAAGCCTACGAGAGACTACTGAAGTCGGAGGTGAAGTACCGCTTCTCGATCGAGATGGCTTCTCTGAAATGAACACCTAGAGCGAATCGAAGGAGGAACAATGCAGAAGCGCAAACTTGGAAAAAGCAATCTGGAGGTTTCGGCGATCGGGCTCGGGTGCATGGGGCTCAGCTTCGGTTATGGTCCTGCCGTGGACAAGCAGCAGGGAATCTCGCTGATCCGAGCCGCCTTGGAACGTGGCGTAACGTTCTTCGATACGGCCGAGGTGTACGGCCCGTTCACGAACGAGGAACTGGTGGGCGAAGCCCTGGCTCCGTTCCGTGCGCAGGTGGTGATCGCCACGAAGTTCGGATTCAACATTGATTCCACTAGCGGGAAACAGGTCGGGCTGGATAGCCGGCCAGAACATATCAAGGAGGTCGCCGAGGCCTCGCTCAAGCGCCTGAAGACCGATGTCATCGATCTGTTCTATCAGCATCGGGTTGACCCTAACGTGCCGATCGAAGACGTTGCGGGAGCGGTGAAAGAGCTGATTCAGCAGGGCAAGATGAGGCAGTTCGGGCTGTCCGAAGCTGGGGTGCAGACAATTCGTCGCGCGCACAAGGTTCAGCCCGTGGCGGCGCTTCAGAGCGAATATTCGCTGTGGTTCAGAGAGCCTGAGAAAGAAGTGATGCCGACCCTAGAGGAACTGGGAATAGGGTTCGTTCCATTTAGCCCTCTTGGAAAAGGCTTCCTTACGGGGAAGATCAACGAGGATACGAAATTCGATAAGACGGATTTCCGCAACATCGTTCCGCGCTTTACGCCGGAGAACCGAAAGGCGAATCAGGCTGTGGTGGATCTAGTTCGCCAGCTCGCGGAACGCAAGAAGGCGACGCCTGCACAAATCGCTCTTGCTTGGCTGCTGGCGCAGAAGCCGTGGATCGTTCCCATCCCAGGAACGACCAAGCTGGAGCGGTTGGAGGAGAACGTCGGAGCCGTTGGCGTTGAACTTACGTCCCACGATCTGCGTGAGATCGACAGCGCTGCCTCAAAGATCACGGTGCAAGGAGCGCGGTATCCGGAAGAACTGCAGAAATTAGTGGGCCGCTGAGCGCTCGCATTTCCTTTGAGAATGGACACGATGAAGGACTCCGATCATGAACTTGTCTTTTGAGAACAAAGTCGCGCTGGTTACTGGCGCCGGCTCTGGCATCGGCTTGGTGACAGCGAAAGCCTTCGCCGAAGCTGGCGCTTCGGTCGTGCTGGCGGACTATCACGAGGAATCGGTGCGTGCCGCAGCCGAGGATCTAGTTGCCGCAGGCCACAAGGCGCTTGCCGTCCGGTGCGACGTAGCCGACGAGCGTCAGGTGGCAGCGATGGTTGGGCAGACCGTCTCCCAGTTCGGACAGCTGGATGCGGCATTCAACAATGCAGGGGTGCAGTCTCCTGCGGTAGAAACCGCGGATAGCACTGGCGAAGAATTTGATAGGGTCGATGCGATCAATCTCCGTGGGGTCTGGAGTTGCATGAAGTACGAACTGCGCCAGATGCGGAAGCAAAGAAGTGGCGCCATCGTCAACAACTCATCGCTGGGCGGACTCGTCGGCCTACCCGGCAGGGCAATCTATCACGCATCCAAGCACGGCGTGCTCGGGCTGACCAAAAGCGCTGCACTCGAATACGCCTCCAGGGGCATCCGCATTAACGCGGTATGCCCTGGGACCATCAATACGCCCATGGTTGCGGAGATGCTCGCAAAGGAACCCGACGCCATGAAAGAGATCATGAGAGATCAGCCCATTGGGCGACTTGGTGAGCCCGAGGAGATTGCTGCGGCAGTTCTTTGGCTTTGCAGTTCAGGCGCAAGCTTCGTCATCGGTCACGCACTCGCTGTAGATGGTGGCTACACCGCACACTAACCGCGAACGCTGCGGCGAGGATTTCAAAGAATGAACATAAGGAGAGAACCATGCCTCATGTGATCGTGAAGTTATGGCCAGGGAAATCCGAACAGCAGAAGACCCGTCTCGCCGAAGCAATCACAAAGAACGTGATGGACATACTGCATTACGGAGAAGAATCGGTGTCGGCAGCGATGGAGGAGGTCAAATCTCAGGACTGGGCAGTGAAGGTGCACAACCCTGACATTCAAAACAAGTGGGACAAGCTCTACAAGAAGCCCGGTTACGATGTGAACGACCTATGAGTTCGTCACGAATGCAATGTCAGATGCAACTGCGGGCGAAATAAAGAGGAAGTAGAGTTATGCTGTTAGGTGAGCCATGACAAAGCAATTCCGAGTCCAGAGTACGCTGCCACGAAAGCTCGAAGATTTGGGTCTCGCGCCGGAGGCAGTGCTGCGGCAAGCGGGTTTGCCGATGGGGTTATTCAACTCGGACAAGATCCTGGTGAGCACCGAGGAGTTATTCGCCCTTTACCGAGGAATTGCGGAAGCCAGCAACGATCCGGGTTTTGGCCTGAAACTGGGGACCGAGGATCGCGTCGAGCGCTACGACCCGATTAAACTCGCCGCGCTTTCCGCGCGGTCGTTTCGGGACGCGGTCGAACGGTTGTCGCGCTACAAACAACTCACCTGTCCAGAGGAAATCCGTGTCGTCGAACGGGGGAATGAATGCGCGGTCCAGTTCGTCTGGCTTCTCGCGCATGAGCAAGAGCCACCGTTGCTGGTAGACGTGTGCTTCGCATGGATTGTTGGCATCGGTCACCGAGGCACTGGACGGCCGCTAAATGCGAAGAGGGTGGAGTTTCAACGAGCTCCCGCGCATCGAGAAATGTATGAGGCGCACTTCCGCTGCCCGGTAAAGTTCAAGGCCAGACAGAATGCCTTGGTATTCGGCACGTCAGATATGGAGCTTCCCTTTGTAACTTACAACGCTGATTTGCTGGCGATTGTCGCGCCGCAGCTTGAGGCGGAGCTAGCACAACAGCTCGCGCAGAAACCTTTCAGCGAACAAGCAAAGGGCATTCTGAAGCAGCTACTCGCTGGTCAACGTCCGGGCATACAGGATCTCGCAAAAGAGCTACACGTCAGCACTCGAACCTTGCAGCGGCGGCTCACCGAGCAGGGCATCTCGTTTCAGCGTTTGCTGGAGGAGGCGCGTCGTGAGCTCGCACGCCACTACCTGCTCCACTCATCTCTGGAGCTGAATGAAACTGCCTATCTCTTGGGCTACGAAGATGCCAATTCCTTCTTCCGGGCTTTCCACCACTGGGAGGGGACCTCGCCCGGACAATGGCGCGTCCTTCAAAGGAACTCACAGCAGACCGGCCAAGCGCAAGTCGGCGCAGCGTGAAGCATAGCAAACGTCAAAGCTGGCGAAGGAAAACGCCCTTCTAACCATTAACCAACTCTCTTCCTCAGTGTGAAATACAGCTCTGAATTCCGTTTGTCGACGGTGGCTGGACGTGACGCTCGCCTACCTGAAAGGCAAGGATGCTGAGTCGTAAGAAGCCCAGGAACATGCGAACAGCAGCAGCCTGGCGCTGTACGCATAAGAAGGCGATGCATCGGTCAAAGCCCCGACAGATAAAAATCCTTGGTAGCTATTGCGCGAGCGTGGGTGAGGTGCTAGTCTAGGAGAATAAAAGGCGAATACGACCGGAGTCCCTCATGTCCGCTTTCCAGTCCTTAGCCCCGCGCCCGCCAGCAAGTCTTGAAACCGTCCACAATATTCTCGGGTCGCTGGTCGCGCATTATCGCCAGGAGGAAGTGCTTACCGCGGTACGGCAGATTCCCGCCCGAGTAGCCAAGTTTCGTCCCATACCAGCTTGGGTGACAAGTGCCTTGTCTGAGGCATATCGGGCCAAGGGAATCCGAGAGTTGTACTCGCACCAGGCATCGACCGCTGAACTGGTGCGTGATGGTAAGAACGTCGTTGTTGTGACGCCCACCGCGTCGGGCAAGACACTTTGCTATAACCTGCCGGTCTTGAATGCGGTGCTGGAGAGCGCCGACACTCGCGCCCTGTACTTGTTTCCGACAAAAGCGCTTGCTCAGGATCAGTTGGCTGAATTGCAGGACCTGGCGAAACGGCTTGATGACACTTTCGGGGTGTTCACGTATGACGGCGACACTCCTAGTGATGCACGAAAAGCAATTCGAGAATGCGGGCACATCGTCCTGACGAATCCGGACATGCTGCACACCGGAATCCTTCCGCACCACACAAAGTGGATGCGGCTATTCGAGAACCTGCGCTACATCGTGCTCGACGAATTGCATACCTACCGTGGCGTGTTCGGCAGCCATCTGGCAAATGTGCTACGGCGACTGAAACGCGTGGCGAGATTTTACGGTTCAGATCCGCAGTTCATCTGCTGCTCCGCAACCATTGCGAATCCGGGCGAGTTAGCTGCTCAACTCATCGAGAAGGAGGTCGAAGTTGTCGAAGAGAACGGGGCACCCGCGGGCGAGAAGCTTTTCGTGTTCTACAACCCGCCGATGGTCAACCGAAATCTCGGGATTCGGCGCAGCTATATCAATGAAGCAACACGAGTGGCGAAAGAGATTCTTGCCCGCAAGCTGCAGACGATTGTGTTCGCCAACAGCCGATTGCACACCGAAGTTCTGCTGACGTACTTGCAACAGGCGAATCTTCCGAAGCCCGGTCAGCCGGAACCGATTCGCGGCTACCGCGGAGGGTATCTTCCGGGAGAACGGCGCGAGATTGAACGTGGCCTGCGGGACGGTCGCATCCTGGGAGTTGTGGCTACAAACGCCCTCGAACTCGGGATTGATGTTGGTTCTCTCGACGCGTGCGTGATGGCCGGCTATCCAGGGTCGATTGCCTCCACCTGGCAAAGGGTGGGCCGCGCGGGGAGGCGCAGTGGAAGTTCCTGTGCAGTCTTTATCGCGTCGTCTGCTCCGCTCGATCAGTTCATCGTGCAGCATCCCGACTACTTTTTTGGAAGCTCACCCGAACACGCCCACATTCAGCCGGACAACCTTGAAATCCTTGTCAATCATTTGAAATGCGCGGCGTTCGAGCTGCCCATCTCAGCTGATGAACGGTTCGGAAACGTCGACCTTCCGGAACTCTGCGAACAACTTGGCGAAGCGGGATTCCTGCATCAGAGTGGCGGGAATTGGCATTGGATCGACGAAGCGTATCCCGCTGACACCATTAGCTTGCGATCCGTTACGTCGGATAATTTCGTCATCATCGATACGACCGGCGAAGAGGATGGCAAGCCGGAGGTGATCGGCGAAGTAGATTTCTCCTCCGCGCTCACCACCGTTCATCCGAAAGCGATTTACATCCACCAGGGCCAGCAATACCACGTTGAAAGCCTGGATTTCGACAAGCGCAAAGCCTATGTGAAGCCCGTTAATGTGGACTATTTCACGGATGCAATCCGCTACACGCAGGTTCGTGTACTTGAAATCGCCGAAGAGGAGGCCATTACGGGACCGGCAGCTCGGGTGCATGGCGATGTGCTGGTGCGATCGCAAGTGGTGGGTTTCAAGAAGATCAAGTTCTTCACCAATGAAAATGTGGGCTCCGGAAAGCTTGAACTTCCGGAAAATGAGATGCACACGACTGCGTTCTGGATCACGCTCGGGCACAGCCTTCTTGCCGAATTGCCTTTCAGTCTCTCCGAGCGTCAGAACGGGATCTTTGGCTTGCTTTACACGCTCGGGTCGATGGCAACCCTTCTGACGATGTGCGACCGTCGCGACCTTGGTACAGCTGTGGGTGAACGGCCACCAAGTGCCGCTACGGACATTAGATGGGAAGACTTCGCGACAGCTCCCTCGAACGCTCCCGATGCCAAAGAGTTCTTTGAACCCAATCTCTATATTTATGACGCTTACCCAGGCGGGATCGGATTCAGCGAACCGCTGTACCGCATTTGCAGCACGTTGCTGAATCGCGCCCGTGAGCTGATCAGCGCTTGCTCATGCGAGAACGGATGTCCTTCTTGCGTCGGTCCTACTGCAGATCGGAGTGAGAGGACCAAAGATGTCGCGCTTGGGATCCTTGAGCGACTCTGTCGGGACGCTCAGGTCTTGCCCAAGAAGACTGAAGAGACGGCGTGAGCATGCGCTACGTGAAACTCGATCGAGTTCGAGCGCTGAAGGCGCTGCGGCGCCCTTCTTCGGCATGTTCCGAAGGCGCCGACGAATGGCACGCGTCCTTGGTGAACCCTGAGGGCGATTCGCACTCACGCACGCAGACAATCCGGAATGAATCGGACCGCCTAGCACGGATTCTGGGAGCCACGAAGAGGACGAATCAATACGGAGACTATCTTTCACTACGCTGCTGGTGCGCTGAGCCTCCGCAATACTCGCCTGATCTTAGAGCCCTGAAGTTGCTCATGCCGGAAGCGCCGCATGAAATTGCTGATCCCGAGCAGTGGCTATTTTTGGACACGGAGACCACGGGCCTTGCTGGCGGAAGCGGCACCTACGCGTTCCTCGTCGGCATTGCGTGGTGGGAAGGCGGCGGGCTGGAGATCGAGCAGTTCTTCCTGCGCGAGTACAGCGAGGAACGCTCGTTACTGTTCGCTGTGCGTGAGCGGATCGCGGAGCACCCGGTACTCGTCACGTTCAACGGCAAATCGTTTGATTGGCCGCTGCTCGAAACCCGTTACCGCATGAGTAGAAAGATAATCCCACCAGTTCCGCGAGCACATCTCGATTTTCTCCATCCGGCACGTAGCTTATGGCGCTTGCGGCTCGGGTCGGTGCGGCTATCAGAGCTTGAACGTCACGTGTTGGGTTGCGACCGAGGAGCAGATGTGCTGTCTCACTTGATTCCACGAATCTACTTAGATTTTATGCGTGGAGGTCCACCCGAGCGGCTGATACCTGTGTTCCATCACAACCAGATGGATCTGCGTGGTCTCGCGGCGCTCTCTAGCCGGGTTCTTTCGCTGGTCAGCGATGCTGAAAATGTAGGACAAGACGGCCTAGAAATATTCGGTGTGTCGCGCATCTGCGAGAAGCGAGGCGAGAACGCCCGCGCCCGTAAGCTCTACGAAAAATCGATTGCGTCCGTCCTGCCGACCGAAACCGATCGAGCAGCACGGCACTCACTCGCCCGACTCGCGAAGCGCGAAGGGGATTTCAATCTGGCGTGTGAGCTTTGGAAAGAGGCACTGGGAAATTCACGGCAAGGCTACGACGCTTACGAGCAGTTGGCGATGTACTACGAACACAAGGCCCGCGATCCAGAGCAGGCTCGACAAATAGTCCGTCAGGCGCTCGATGAACTTCGCCGTGCAAATCAGGTAGGCGATATCGCACCTGGCCCGTATCGGGAAATCAAGGCAAGATTTGATCAAAGGATGACACGCCTGGAACGCAAAAGCCGGCGGCCGTTGCTGGATCTCCTGGCTATGGAATCTCGGGCTCAATGGTGAACGAGATGGAGGAAGGAAGAAAACGAGTGTTGGGAATCATCGCCGGCATTCTGGTAGCGCGTCATCTAAAGACACCGGAAGACCTGCACGACAACCGGCCGAGTCCGCGAACCGAGTCGCTAGTCGCCTCAGCGGTGCAGTGGGCAGAGCGGATCATGAGAAGGATCGACGGCGTGTTCGCAGATTCCGCCGACGCCAGAAGGGGGCCGCGGGTGTAACAGGGACTTTGACAGCGTCGATGCGTCAACGAAGAAGTTGGAGTGAGAGTCAGTAGAATCAATCTAAGGTTTTGGTGAGGTTCCGTGATGAATCGTTCTGGTACTGGAGGTTCTGGCCAACGTTCTCGGGTTCTCAACGCCGTCCCGCTGCAAAATGCGGTTTTGTGTGCCGAATGTGATGTCGTCAGCGACAGCCCACACGCTACCTGCCTGGTCTGCGGCAGCCCGTCGCTATTTAATATAGCCCGGATGTTCGGCGGTAAACTTGATTGCCCAGGAGGCAGTCGGAGTTTCGTCATGCGATGTCGTTTTGAGATTCCCCCAGCCTCACAGGCTCCGCAGGAGGGCAAGAGTCGGGTCACGGGAACTCCCGGTCCTCGCAGGCGAGGAGAATGAAACTGATGAAGTTGAGCGTGGAATGTTACTCGGGCCGAAAGGCCGATGAAAGCCCTGTTCGGTTCTGGCTTGACGGAAAGCAGTATCAGGTCGAGGCCGTGCTCGATCAGTGGTACGACCCACAAGGCATCTTCTACAAGGTTCAAGCCAACGACGGGAATATCTATATTATTCGGCAACAAACGTCGACGCCCGACGGAACGTGGGATTTGGTTTCATTTCGCCGAACGGATCAGGAGCGTTGACCAGATTTGCCGGGCATACAACGCAAGGTTCAAAGCGCATACGAATACACCTGCTGCCGTCAGAACGGTTGGAGAGATATCGGGATAGACAAGCCGGTCAAGATAGTGCAGCAGAAATCCGCCCTGGTATGGCTCGACGCCCGCCCTGGCTTCAAGCCAGTTCTCTAACTGGGTCAAAGGGGCACGGCCACGGAAGCAGTTCCGTAAGGATTCCCCAGACAAGAGAAGCGATATGCAACCAGCGAAGGATCGGGCGTGAGCGTACCAGGAGAGCGCCGAAGATCACCCACAAAATGAACAGCCCATGCAGGAAGAGGACGGCAGTCGCAAGCGCAGAATAGAAATTCGAAGCTAGAAGGACTGCATCCATCTTCTAGAATTTACTGCAAGCACGGTCAACAAAGGCGCGCCCCCACGGTTAATGGGGGATGTCCTAGGAAGCGAATAGTATTTTGCGAGTTCAGGGTGCGGAAAATCATCCACGTAGACATGGACGCCTTTTACGCCTCCGTCGAGCAACGCGATGATCCGCAACTGCGCGGCAGGCCCGTCATTGTTGCCTGGCGTGGCAATCGCTCGGTCGTTTGCGCGGCTTCGTACGAAGCCAGGGCTTTCGGCGTGCGTTCAGCCATGCCAGCAATACGTGCAGAGCGCCTATGTCCAGATGCGGCCTTCGTCGCTCCTGATTTCACA
>WNGP01004733.1_pt1 | contig 11339 bp, 6 predicted proteins | sample 5407671 | NCBI WGS metagenome assembly WNGP01 (sample SAMN13153381, study PRJNA577476) | soil metagenome | isolation source: 40 cm soil or saprolite under Garry oak tree replicate 2 | place: USA:California | collected 2016-06-15 | reverse complement strand
TGGCCCGTGTCCTAGCTGCAGTTTCAAGACACCGGAAACACTGCTCTACACCAAGCGTCAGCAATGGGTAGTAAAACCAGCCATAGATTATTGCCCCCCGGGCCACTTCCAAAAGGTCGGCTACGTCTGCAGGAACTTCCGGAGATAGAGAAGTTGACTGACACCGTTTTACCCAATTTTCGACGGACCTAATGAAGTATTGGATTCGCGGATCAGGCTCCGAGAGGTTCCCCACAGTAATTTTTTTCTGACCATCCATTTGGTTTGATTTAAGTTCACCCTCAGTTGGCTTTGGTTTTCGCCAGCCTCACGCGTCGCTCGTGAATCACGCGCTCTGCAGTAGACCAAGTACTCGCCTGTCGCCGCTACTCAGAACGCACGCACGCGCTACGGCTGACAATTCCTGTTCCTCCCGCATCATCTTGCGCACACTCACAAGAGCTTGTTTGTAGCGATCCCGCGCGATCACGTTCGTCTTGTCTGCGTGATACGTCGCGAGCTCCTTCAGGTACTCTTGAATACGGCTCCAGCACTCGGCCCACATGGTCTTTCGCTTGTCCATGAGCGGGGGAAAGTCGAGGTTGTACCTTTCGACCGAATATTTGACCCGCGTCGTCTCCCATTCATCGGTTATGTGCGCGCCCGGGATGGCACGGCCCTCTACGTTGAAGGAGAGCAGCGCCGGATCGTCTTCGTCAATGGGATCAAGCAGCTGAGCATCTTCGTACCGCACATCACCCGGAGGCACTACCCTCGCACACCCAGGTCGCAGCGGGAAGAAAGTACCTTTCTTCCGATTACCAACGTTGCCGCAGATTCTTAAATTCTGCCAATCGAACGCAAGCCACCAATACCCTTCATGTGAAGTGCCGTCCGCGTCCTTCGCGGACTTCTTTGGACGGTAGTGCTCGACATCCCAATGACTGAAACAGTCTTTCGCCTCGGAGAACCAGCACTTTTGGTGCGATAGCCCGAGCAACCACTGCTTCATTTCCCCCCAAACCGCATTGTTGTTGTCGATAATCTCGTTACGCGCGGCAGTGTTGTCGGCCGCTTGCAGTTGGACGAGGAGCGCGTTAGCCTTCGCCACCCAGTCGGCATCAGGCGTCTGCGCCCGAAGGGGAATGTGCCTCACGATGCCTTTCCCTTATCGTCCACTCGCTCTTCCGCCAGTACCTCTCTAAGGACTTCATCAGCCGACTCTGCTTGCGCATCGATCTCCTCCTTGGATAGCGCTCCCTCCGAAGGAGGCTCGCGCCTTCTCGCCATAGCGTTGGCGAATAGGTCGAAGTAAGGATTCGGGTGGCTGCGTGCGACACCAAGGTCGTTTAGCTCGGTAGCGAGACGCATTAGCTCAGTCTGCTCAACATCAGTCTTGTTCTTTTTCCCAAGAAGTAGGTAATGCCGGTCTAGCTTCTGGAGGACCTCGGGCGCTAGCGTCGACCTAAGTCCATAAAGCTCCGATTTCAGGAGGCCCTCGACACCGATGCCCATTGGTTCGTACTCGGGCTCCGAAGCGTCAATGCGGTTATCCGCTTGGGTGAGGAGGCGCACCTGGTTCTTGTGCAGGCTACCGATCATTAGCGGATTGTGAGTTGCAACGATCAACTGACCCTTCTCCGCGCGGATATTGTCCTGAAGGAGTTTGAGGAAGTCATAGGTCCACACCGGGTTGAGGTGAGTATCGGGCTCGTCCAACAGATAGAGGGACTCATCGTTCTGCGTGAAGAGCAATAAACCTAACACTGTGAGAAGCTGCTGTTCGCCTTCACTCATCTGTGTGAATTTCACCCGCGTGCCGTCATTGCGCTCGACAGTGACCCGCACTTCGTCAATCAAGTCGCAGAGAAAGAGACTCTCCAGATAGCCAAATAGCGTCTTGGAATCCTCTTGCTTCTCTTTGAGCGAGGCCAGCTCCGCCTCATTCTTGATGAAGAGGTACAAGCGCTCGGTACTTTCGCCCTGCCGGCGTATGTCACGCTCTACTGGCTCAGTGTTGCGGATCGGGGCAAGCGCGCGACCCCACAGGCGGGCGAGAAAACCCTTGAACGCTCCGCGCGCATACCAGAAGCGCGGATCGCCTTCAGCCTGCTGGGTCTTGTTTGGCGCGCCACTGCCGCGCCACCAAGGAGTCTTCAACACAAAGAGTGCGGATTCGAAGCGTTTGATGCCGAGATAACGTTTCAGCAGCTCGCGTGCAGGTTCCGACTGCGTTAGGAAGAACGCCAGTAGCACAAGTTGGCTGTACTCCTTGCGGCAGAAGAACATTCGCCGCAATGGCAGCTCGCGATCCGGGCTCTTCAGGATTCGGTCGTAGTGCTTACGTGTGGGTCGGTCGAAGTGCCGCTCCAGACGGCTGCTCCAGCCCGAGTAGTAGGCAAAAACGTAGTTGGGAAGGTACTCGTCGAGGTCGCGCTGATACGCCGTAAGCGTTAAGGGCTTGCCTTCGACGCTAATCTCTAGACGCTTGCTTTGTCGCGCGGGGTCGGCGTCGATTTGAATCTTGCGCTCTCGGCAAACGTACTGCAGCGTGTACGCGAAGGCTGGCGCACCACCCAGTTCTAGCTCCCGAAATATTTCGACAATCGCCTCGATCAGGTTTGACTTCCCCGTGCCGTTGCGCCCGAGCAGCACCGTGGTCGGTTGCTTTTCGTCAAAGTTGATATCGAACGACCGGAGATTTCGGTAGCGGGGAATGCTAAGACGGTCCAACCTCATGCGGCCACCACGTCGAGTTCAGGGTTGACTGTTGCGGAGGCGATTTCCCAGATCTTCTCCAGCCGCCTATCCCGAAAGCTCTTGTAAGTATCAACGTCGAACAACAGAAGCGCCGGGTTGGTGGAGACATCAGGCAGAAGCAGGTGTTTCGCAATGTCGATACCGGAGGCCTTTGCGCGCGCGAAGTAGCTGGCAGGTAGTTCGGCTCGCTTGCGGATATTGTCGGTCGCCCCGACGAACCGAAAGTTCCCGAGGTGATTGATGTCGGGACTGAGCAAGCCGAGTTTCGATCGCAATGCGTGCTGCGGATAGATGTGATCGACGTGCGGCTCGTTGCCCTTGAACTTCACGTCAAAGGGCGATGAGCCCATCTGGTCAACGTAAATGAGATTAAGCAGGATAAAGCGCAGCCGGGTCTCGTTCAAGTTCGATTTGGACAACTCCGTCTGGCGCCCGCGGAAATAGTCCTTGATCTCTTTTAGCGGAAAACCACCGCGCCATGGCTTTCCAACGATAGGGTGCAGCGCATTAATGATCGTGTCCGTGCTTTGGGAATACCACCCGAACAGTTGCGCCTTGTAGTGGTACGCACGCATCAGCGCGCGGCTGGCTTCGGTCGGTTTAGGGTTGTGATACAGGTAATCGAACAGCGGGATCAAGCTGTTGTAGGTGCGGATCACCTTGTCCGCGTATACCTTCAGATCCTGCTGCATGAAATCACGCAACTGTCGGAAGGCGTCTTCGGCCTTGTCCCAGCCAGCTTCCATCTCTGCAAGAAGAGTCTCCCCATCCGCGCCGGAAAACTTCTCCGGTGAAGCCTCGGCACCTCTTCCATGTGCCACGAGCAAACATTTCAGCGGGAAGGTTTTGTCAAATTTCAGATTTGTCCCATTGAGGAGCTCGGTCGTCTCCTCGATCACCTCTTCGATCGCGTCCCAGCCCTCCTTCATTGCTGCAAACATCAGATCGGACGAATCGAGTATCGTGCCTCCCGAATTGACCCGCACAAAAATATCCAAAACGCGGCGATAAGGAAATTCGTTCGCCACGCCGTCCAACTCTTGGATCCAGAAATGCTTCTCCTCGCGCAGCAGCGACACCAGTTGGCTCATGTTCCTCCGAACTCGCTTCTCTCGTGCCTTTCCGTCTTGCGTCGATTCTTGCTGCTCCGCAGGCTTGGTCGCTTCCCGTTCATTCAGAGATTCGTTTATGCGGTCGGCTAGTTCCTCAGCGTTCTTCTGCGTGTCCTTACCTATGACGTCGGCGACCCGATACCAAGGCAGGGTGAGAAGCTCAGTCGAGAACTGAAGGCGGTACATCAGTCCTTGTTCATCCGGCGCAATGCCGCTCGTTGTGTCGAAGTACGCCTCGGCCCTCAAGTTGTCGGGTGAAGTGATCGCGCCATAGAAAGTCGCGTAAAGCGTTTGCAGCCGCTGCTGTCCATCCAGGACAAATACCTTCTCAATGCCCGCTTTGCTCATGTTCGGATCGTAGAAATCGCTGAGGTCCGCATCCCACGCCACCTGCTCCATGAACTTGCGCGCCTTGATCTCATCCTTCGTGCGCCAGAATAGCAGGGTCTGAATTGGGTAATTCCGCATCAGACTGTCGAACAGCCGCAGCATCTGTTCTTCTTCCCAGACAAACGGCCGCTGAATATGCGGCAGGAACAGGCTCTTGTTCATCTCTTCCACGAGCCGGAACAAAGTTCTCGGCTTGTAGCTCACACAGCCTCCAACAATCGCGGCGCACTCGGCGAATTACCGTGGCGTTCCTTTAACAGCCTGCCCGCTTCCTCCTCCTTGAGCTGATCGTAAAAATCATCGATGTCGAGCTCGGACGCGGACCAAAGTGCCTCGGCCGTGAGTGGGCCACGCTCCTTGAGGATGGTCGTCAAGTGAGTAGGCTGGATGTCTTTGCGGTTCAGCATCAGGACCTCCGCTGTGGACAATGTCTTAAGGTGGTCGTTGCCTTTGCGCTTCTTGGAACCTGTTGCCGTTACAGATGCCGCCCGCATAGTGCGGATCCGCTCCAGCAAGGCGGAAGCAGGCTCGTCATTCGGATCTTGCGGAACTAGTTCGCCGCGAAAGGCCTTAGCAAGCAGTGCGGGTGTCAGGCGTTCGACTTGTGCACGGGCGTCGGCGTGGCTGGATTCGAGACGGTCTGCGTACGTGAGAAGGGCCTCGCAACGACGGACTATTTTCGCTTGCTGGTCGAGGGTTGGCAGCCACAGTTCCAAGGACATCAAGATCCGCTGATTTAAATTGACCATCGTCGAACCAACCGCGTCCGCCTCTAGTGCCCTTACGGTCTCAGGAGAGGACAAAAATATCTGAAGATACTCAGAAGACAGTACGGCGCTGGGCCGTAACACCATCGATCCAGTACCACACAGCCATCCCGCTTGATGCGACTTGACTACGGCGCAACGCCCCATTACCCCTCGCCGCGCGATCACCACGTCACCTGCGCGAAGCGCGAAGTCCGACAATTGCTTCGCCTTCTTCGATGGGACCGACATCTCCTCAGACGGTGTGATCATCCCGCCGTTTATGTGCATAGGATTCACGATAGGAACCCCGCCAGTCACGTAATCCGATTTGTGCAAAGCGCTTCCGAATGGGCCTGTAACTAGGGCATCCAGAACCTCGGACAAGCGCGCAAAACGATTCGTTGACGAGCTCCTTTCAACGTGTCTTGGGGCGTCTTCAAACGCGAGCGAGGTCGCGGTGGCGAGGACCGATTGGCGAAAGCGTTTGAGGATAGCGGGTACGCGGTCGAGGCGTTCGCGGGACACGTCTACTCGTGCGAGAGCGGCCTCAAGCTTGTCGGCGATGCGCTTCTGCTCGTTTATTGGCGCAACCGCAAGCGGTAAACGTGAAGCCGCCACCCCTGAGAGCTCCTTGAACGTCGTACCGGTCGCTCTCTCCTCGGCTAGCGGTTTGATATGGCGCAAATAGAAGTAGACAAACCTATTTTCGACACCCTCGGAGAGCACAAAGCTCTTGAATCCCTGATTCGTGCAAACCTCGTTTGAGGCGATCACCACATATCCAACCGGGGCGCGACTGGAGAAAAGCACGGTCCCTGCAGGCAACATGGCCGCTGAGCACGCCGCGAAACCTTTTTCGGAGAGGTTTCGCGCACCCCGGCCAATGTACATTTTTTTGTAGCCGCTTAGATCGGCCGGCGTAATCCATGGAATGCCGCCTCTGTCAGCGAAGTTCGACCGATCTTTGGACTGGGGTGTTGCGCCACCGACCACCTGGGCAACTTCCCCAATCTCGCACGTAGCCCAAGTCTTCGGGAGCTGAGGACTCATGCATCAACCTCTTCGCCAAGCTCTTCGAGTAGACCACGCAACTCGACCATAGCCCCTTCGAGTTCGTCCATCGCGTCCTGTGCAAGCGCGAGCGGTTCGGGCAATTCATCGGTTGCGCCGTCACTCTCATCCTTGAGCCAGGCGATATCGAGACTGTCGCCACGCTCGGCGATCCAGTCGCGCGTGAAGCGTCGGAAGCGACCGGTCTCGCCAGTGTCCTTGCGCCTGGCGAGGCTTTTCGGGCTCCCTAAAGGATCCTCGCCGAACGCGCCTTCGAACTCATTGAAGTGCTCGCGCGTAAGCAGGGTGCGTTTGCCGTATTGCGGCATGTTGGCGCGCAGGTCGTAGACCCAGATCTCTTTTGTGTTGCCCTTATCCCCGCCCTTAGCGTCCGGACCGCGCGTAAAGAAGAGCACGTTCGTCTTCACGCCTTGGGCGTAGAAGATGCCGGTGGGCAGCCGCAGGATGGTGTGCAGGTTACATTTGTCCATAAGATCGGCGCGAATCTGTTTACCAACGTTCCCCTCGAACAGAACGTTGTCTGGTAGAACGACGGCGGCACGGCCGCCCGGCTTCAGTCCGCGATAGATGTGTTGGAGAAAGCAAAACTGCTTGTTGCTCGTCGGGAACGTGAAGTCGGTGCGCGTGGGCAACCCGCCACCCTTCTTGTTACCGAATGGCGGGTTGGTAAGGATGAGCGTGGCCTTTGGGAGCGCCTCACCCTCGGGCGAGAGCGTGTCGCCATACCGAATGCCCGCACCATTGGGCGCGGCATCAAGCCCATGCAGCATCAAGTTCATCAAGGCTAGCCGATGTGCCTCCTGTACGTGCTCCATGCCATAGAAGGTTTCACGCCGGTATTTGCGCTGTTGTGCCTCCGTCCATCGGTCGGGATTCTGGTGCTCGCGCATGTAGTGATTTGCCGCGATCAGAAACCCGCCGGTACCTGCCGCGGGATCCTGGATCACATCGTCGAGTGTCGGCTTCATCACGGCCACCATGCTGTCGATAAGCGTCCGCGGCGTGAAATACTGGCCAGCGCCAGACTTCTTTTCGTCTGCATTCTTTGCGAGCAGCCCCTCATATAAGTCGCCAAGTCCTTCTTGGCGCGCGCTATACCAGTCGAGCTTGTCGATCTCAGTTACAAGGATCGACAGCGTGGCCGGTTTTTTGATGAAAGAGCTGGCGTTGGCGAAGATGGCTTTCACCAATTTTGAACCGTGACTACCGAGATGGATGAGCGTCAGCTTGTACGCCTCCAGCCGATCGGGTGCCGCTTTGCTCTCAAGAGCGTCCCAGCGATGGCCTTTCGGAATCTGATCCTCAGTGTCAGTCTCCTTCGCCATCTTCAGGAACAGCAGGTACGTTAGCTCAGTAACATACTGATGGTAGGTAACCCCGTCGTCCTTGAGGACGTTGCAGAGGTTCCAGAGCTTGGCGACGATATCGTGAGTTACGTTGCTCATGATGCTCTCCGATTCAGTCTACTTCAGGCGGCGGGTCGCCAAATTTCGTCGTTGAATGTTTCAAGCACTTGCTGGAGACGCCCGTCGAATATCCGGTCCAGTCGGGCGAAACCGCCACCGTCCCGGCGGAAGACCAAATCCGGATCGTCCAGTGCGTCCCGATCTACCAGCAGATTTGCCCGGGTCTGCGCTGCTAACTTTTGCAGCCATTGGCGTTGGGGAGTGGTCCAGCTTCTTGAGGCAAGGATGCTTTGCAGGGCGCGTTCGACCCGTTGCTCGAACGGTACCAGAGCATCACCAATCGCCGCCTGCCGAATATAGCCAATGATGCGCGCTGCAATATTCTTGTTGGTCATTTCGCGCCATGCAGTGGACAGGCTGGCTTCCGTATAGCCTGCCCGATCAAGCGCCAGTGCCAATTCACGCAGTTGCTTGCGGGTAAGATCCCGCGGGCGCGTAAGGACAGTGACCAATGCAGGAATGGTGTTCTGTTGGCTACGGATGAATTCCGAGAATTCTTTCAGGTAGTCCTCGGGCTTGCGGGCTTGGCCGTAGCCACGCTCTACGCCTTTGAGCTTGTCTTCATGTTCCGACACCAACACCGGGACACCGGCGCCTTCGCCCACGCGATCGAGGATTTCGCCAAGATCAGGATTCTGAGTGAACCAGGCGGCGATTTCTGAAAGCGGCATGCTCCGCAATTTCTTGATGAACGCTTCTGGCAGCAAGCCAGCTTTGGTTTCAAAATCGCGCGCGCTTTTTTCGCTCAGATGGCGCTTCTTGCGTTGCAACTTGGCGATGAATTGGTCGCGGACCAGGGCACGTTCCTCGTCGCCAGTGACCTGCGCCAATTCACGCACAAGCTGAGTGAAGGTAATAGCAGGGTCCACTACCACGGGCTGCATGGCGGTCATGCCTTTCAGCGCATCATAAATCTTAACTGCGTCGTATACGCGAAAGGCTTCCTTACCGATCTCCTCGCATAGGCGGGTGGCGCGGCCTAGCATCTGGTCGAACAGAATGCGGCTATTCACCCGGCGCAGAAACACGAGATTGCAGATTTCCGGCACGTCGATGCCGGTGGTGAGCAAGTCCACGGTGACCGCGACGTTGGGATTGCGTTCGTTCTTGTACCGCCGAATCAGTTGTAGCGGCTTGTCTGCAGCGCCGGTAATCTTGATGACGGCATCGTCATCGACGCTTCCGTACCGAGCTTCAAATGCCTTCTTGAGCAGCGCTACGACCAGGTCGGCATGCGCGTCGGTGACGCAAAATATCAGTGTCTTTTCGCGCGAACTGGGATCGATTTCTCGGGCGAGAAACTCGCAAATGACGCGGTTGAAGGGCTCGGTAATAACCTTGCGGTTGAATTCGTCGATTTCAATCTTGATTTCGTCCGGTGCGTTAAACAGGTCAATCTGGTTGCGTCGGGCATCGTAGACTTTGACCGCTTCGCCTTTCTTCCAGATGATCCCTCCCTCGGACAATTCAGTTTTGATCCGTACCGGAGGTTCGTGATCGACCAGAAAGCCGTCGATGACTGCCTCGCGATACGTGTAAGTGAAAATCGGCAGGCCGAAGATTTGCGAGGTGTGTAAGGCTGGGGTAGCCGTCAAGCCGACCTTTACTGCATCGAAGTAGTCCAGTACGCGGCGATACTTAGAGATGTAATCGTCAAAGCCACGGAAAACGAGCTCCGTATCGGCAAGCTCGCGATCAAGCAAGTACCCACGATGGCATTCATCGACCACGATGCAATCGTATTGATCCACCGCGGGCGGCGCGTTCTCATCGCCTGCGAAGAGCAGCCGCTTTACCATGCCTTGCACGGTGGCGACGTGAACGGCAGTATCGGTGTCGGGGGCTTGGTCCTCCAGTTCCTTGATACCGAAAATATCGGCGAAGGTCTGAAGGTTCTCCATCCGAGTGTCCTTGAAGGCATTCGCGGCCTGCTCGCCGAGTGCCGATCGGTCGACCAGAAAAAGTACGCGTCGGAATCGTTGAGTTTTGAGGAAGCGGTAGATCAGCGCAATACAGGTCTTCGTTTTTCCGGTGCCAGTGGCCATAGCAAGGAGCATTTCGCGGCGGCCTTCCGCGACACCCGCCTCGATGGCCCGAATCGCGGCCTGCTGATAGGGACGCAACTGAAAACCGTACGAGAAAGATTCCTTCTTAAGTTGCCGATCTGATTTCTCCTCATCTCGCTTGAGGAGTGCCGTTAAGCCTTCCGGGGTGTACCAACCGTCGAGCGCGTGGCCGAGGTTTTCCGAACGCCGCAGATCACAGAACCAAATGCCGCTACGTGTGGCGAGCTGGCGTAGATAAGGCCGTCCGTTTGACGAAAAAACAAACGGAATGTGATTCTCGCCCCAAGGGCCGCCGGGACCCTGCATGTCGTCTGCAATAGCGAAGGTTCGGCTATAACGTTTGGCCTGCTGGAGCGCACTGGACACGTCGATGTTCTTTCGCTTAGCTTCGACGGTGGCGACCGGTATCAAGCCGACAAACAGGACGTAGTCCGCGGGTCCGCTGCCAGTAGGCCATTCGGCGACAGCGAGATTCTTGCCTCTCTCGGGACGCGTGCCCTTTGAGTACATCATCGTAGCGGAGTCCACTTGCCATCCAGCCTGTCTCAACTGCTCATCAATGAGCTTGCGCGTATCACCTTCATCTAGCTGAATAGCTTCGGCCGCAGTATTTGCGGCAGCCAAGAGCGCGGTGACGTCGTACTTGGGTTGTACCTCGGCCACCATGGGTTTCGTGGCGAATCTCTTCTCCAGCGCTACCCTGGCTTGCTCCGCTTCAGCAGCCATCTGCTCCCAGAAAGATTGTTCGCTCTTGGCTTCCTTGAGTTTCCCCTCGGTGGACTCGAGTCTCTGTGTGGTTTCGTGGTGTGCAGCCTGATAATCGTCAAGCGCCGCGCGAAGGCGAGCAAGTTCTGCCCGCAAATCGTCGCTCTCCTCTCTTGGGGCGGTCGGCGGAATGAACGGTCCTGACTTGAAGGAAGGATTCTTGAAAGTCCGGTGAAACCAGAGTCCAAGCTGCCAAGTGATCTTCATGGCGGCAAGTGTCGTACGGTGGTCTCCGGCCAAGGCGTGGCTTGCGGCATTCCCAGCACGCCGGACTTCGCCAAAAAGTTGTGCGGTTTCCCGCGGCAGAATTCCGTGATCCTGCAACCGACGCAGCAAGTCGTACTGCGCTTCCTCGGTAATCACAGGCTGATTCACCTTCGTAGCCACCAACTGGGCGAGTAGCTCGGTGAGCTGGCGTAGTTTCAGGAGAGAGGTATTCGGATCTTCCGTGAAGTATCTCTCCGCCAGCATTCCCAGACGCAGGAGCTGTTCATCGTGCTCCTGCAAGAAAGCGAAGTTAGTTGGGGAAAGCTTACGCAGCGCCATTGATGTCGGCGGTAAGGTTCATGCGCCCCCTCCCTGTTGCTCTGGGTGTTGCTTGATTGCGAGAGAATAGCACCGGAGAAATGTCTTCGGTCGCTGGCGCGAAGCGCTCTTTGACAAGGAACAAAAAGCAGACGGGCGGCCGAAGCCGCCCGTCTAATCTAGCGTAGAAGCTAAAGCGCCTTACGCCACTTTCCTCCCAACCACCCCAAACAGCGCTGGCACCGCTTTCTCCTTCCCCCGCTCGCTCTTGGGCACCGGCTCGCGCTGACGCTCCTCCGCCTGCTGGTGGCGGTGGTACTCGAGCTGCTCCTGGCGAACCGACTGCTGGGCTTTTTCCGAGGGCATGGGCGCGGCGCGCTGTTCCTGACGGCGTCCGTGATCGCGGCGGGGCGACTGCCCCTGGCGCGGTTGCGTGGAGGGTTGCGGTCCGCGCAT
>WNGP01014177.1_pt1 | contig 11341 bp, 6 predicted proteins | sample 5407671 | NCBI WGS metagenome assembly WNGP01 (sample SAMN13153381, study PRJNA577476) | soil metagenome | isolation source: 40 cm soil or saprolite under Garry oak tree replicate 2 | place: USA:California | collected 2016-06-15 | reverse complement strand
CCACGTTGCAGTACCAGAGGCTGGCCAGCGCGTCCAGGTAGCCGCGCCCGTCGGCGTCGTAGACCGTGCTGCCCTCGCCGCGCACGATCGTGATCGCCTTGCCCGCCAGCGTCGACATATTCGCAAACGGATTCCACATGCCAGTCGTGTGCGCGGGCTCGAAGTGCCCCATGGCCGGTCTCCTCGCGGTATCAGCAGGTACTCAAACTTACTGGTTGCGCACGCCGCTCAGATGCCCGGTCCCGCCGCGCCCGGCGCGCGATCACCCGTCCGGACAAATTGTCCGAGAGTGTTAATCTCGCCCTATGAGCGAGCTTTCATCGGCGTCCGGCCGCAGCCGCAGTGCCTGCCCGGCGTCGGCCAGGATCGCCGCGGTCGGCTGTGTCCTGGCCGCCGCGGCATTCGCCGCCAGCGGCTGCACGAACTCCCCGCACGGTCAGGGCGGCGGCGGCGACTCAAGCCATCAGGCCGGCGGCGGCTCGCTCAGCGCGGCCCGGGCGGTCGCACTGGCCACCCACGCCGCCCAGCGAGTTTCCTCGCTCACGCTGACGGAGAACGTTACGCTGAACGGCCTGCCCATGGGGGCCGTCAGCGGGTTGCCCGCCGGCAGCGCGATCAAGATGACCATTCACGCGAAAACGGTGCTGCGCCCCGCCGTGCTGGCGGCGGTGACCATGAACATGAACATGGCGGGGCGCGCAGTAACCATTGACGAGATCCTGACTAGCAAGGCCCTGTACCTGAAGGCGCCGACGATGGCACTGACGCACTCAGGGAAGCCATGGGAGGAGATCAGCCTGGCGTCGCTGCCGAACGGGGCTGACCTGCACAAGCTGTTCGCGAAGGCCGAGATGAGTGGCCCGGCCGGCCATCTCGGCAGCCCGAGGGGGCTGGCCAAGCTGCTCGGCGGCGCGCGGCACGTGCGGGTAGTCCGCAACCAGGTGGTTGACGGGGTCCGCACCACGGAGTACTCCGGCGTGCTCTCGCTGGGCCGCATCAGGGCGCTGCTGGCCCCTTCCGAGCGCAGGATGTTCGGGTCGGCCGTGGCCGGCCTGAGGCTGAACGGCCCGTTCCGGGTCTGGATCGACGGCCACCACCAGGCACGGATGGTCGACCTGCGGTTCAACTTCCGCAAGATCACGATGTCGGTGCACGTCAACATCACCTCGATCAACAAGCCGGTCAGGATCGTCCCGCCGCCAGCCAGCCAGGTGGCGCCCATCTCCAGTCCGTGACCGCGGACGCCGGGAGGTCCGACGGCGGGGCCGCCGACGGCGGGGCGCTGGCCGGAGTCCGGGTTCTTGACCTGACCTCGGTCGTGATGGGCCCGCTCGCCACCCAGATACTCGGCGATCTCGGCGCGGACGTGATCAGCGTGGAGAGCCGCGACGGCGACATCAACAGGACCATGAGCAGCGGGCCGGTCCGAGACCTGTCCGGCGTCTCGCTGAACCTGCTGCGCAACAAGCGCAACGTGGCGATCGACATCGCCCGTCCCGAGGGCCGGGCGGCGCTGCTGCGGATCGCGGCGGGCTGCGACGTGTTCGTGACGAACCTGCGGCCGGGCTCGCTGCGCCGGGCCGGGGTGGACTACCCAGACATCGCGGCCGTGCGCCCGGACGTCGTCTACTGCCAGGCAAACGGATTCCCCTCCGACTCCCCCGAGGCGGACGACCGCGCCTTCGACGACATCATCCAGTCGGCCAGCGGCGTGCCCGACCTAATGCATCTCGCCGGGCTGCCGCCGGCCCTGGTGCCGATGCTGCTGGCCGACAAGGTCTGCGGTCTCGTAATCGCCTACTCGGTGATCGCCGCGCTGTTCCACCGGGAGCGAACCGGCCGCGGCCAGCGCGTCGAGGTACCGATGATCGACGCGACGCGCGCGTTCACCCTGGTTGAACACGGCGGCTCGGCGATCAGCCGCCCGCCCCGCGGCCCCGCCGGATACCCTAGGATCCTGACGCCGCTCCGCACCACGGCTGCCACCAAGGACGGCCGGATCGCCCTCCAGCCCCATCGCCAGCGGCACTGGAACGAGCTCGTGCGGGCCGCGGGCCTGGACGAGCTGGTCGACGATCCGCGGCTGAGCAGCAGGAACCTGTGGCGCGAGCCCGGGTTTGGCTACACCACGCTCGGCCGGGTACTGGCCACCAGGACCACTGCGGAATGGCTCGCGTTCTGCTCCGAGCACGGCATCCCGGCCGCCGCAGCGGCCGACCTGGACGAGGTCATCGAGGCGCTGCCGGACGCCGAACATCCGCTGGCCGGAACGTACAAGGTGATACCGCCGCCGGCCAGGTTCTCCGCCACCCCGGCGTCAGTGCGCAGGCCCGCGCCGCTGCCCGGCCAGCACACCCGCGAGGTGCTTGCCGAGGCCGGGCTGACCGATACGGAGATCGACCGGCTGGCCGAGCAGGGGGTTCTGCGCACAGGTCCCTGACCGCCCGCGCTCTCGCAGCACGTTGCCGCGTTGCAGGAGATCGTCGCGCGGTCCAGCCTCGGGGTCACCGGCCAGGGGCCGGACGAATCCCGGCCAGGAACGCGAGCACGTGCCGATTGAACAGCTCAGGCTGGTCGGCATTGCTCGCGTGCCCGGCACCGGGTATGACCACCTGCTCGGCGCCGGGGATCTTCGCCGCCACGTAATCGGTGGCCGCCAGGAACGGCTTGTCCTCGGCGCCGACCAGCACGAGGACGGGAACGTCGACCGAGGGCAGGGACTCCATGACCCGGCCGTCCCGCTGGGTCAGCATGCCGCGGGCGGCACGCGCCAGGCCGTGCGGCCGCCAACCAGCCGCGTCCGGGGTCCTGGGCCCATCGCCCAGGCCCGCCAGCCCATCCCGGTCGAGCCGACCGGCCGTCGCCAGCGCGCGCTCGTTCCACCGCTGCCTGGACGCGTCGCTGCGGAATCCCGGCCCGGTGTCGAACAGCAGCAGGGCCGCCACCCGCTGCGGCCACGCCAGCCAGAACGCCAGCGACAGGTAGCCGCCGAGTGAGAGCCCGCCGACCGCGGCCCGCTCCGCGCCGACCGCATCGAGCACCGCGGCCATGTCCGCCACGCACGCGTCCTGGGTGTACTCGGCCTGGTCGGCCGGGCAGTCGCTGCGGCCGTGGCCGCGCATGTCCCAGGTGATCACGGGCCGATCCGCGGCGAGCGCCGCGACGTTGGGGTCCCACATCCGCGCCGACGCACCGAACCCGTGGGTGAGCAGCAACGGGACGCCGTTGCCGGCGGTGCCGATGGGGCTGGCGCTGTCGAAGCGCTGGTAGCTGATGCGGACTCCGCCGCGGTCCAATTCCGCCATCGGGCATTCCCCTAGCCGGCTCGCACCTGCCGGAACGGCAGGTCCTTGCTGATGTCAGGTTCGCGCGGCAGGCCGAGTATCCGCTCGGCGATGATGTTGCGCTGGATCTCGTCGGTGCCGCCCGCGATCGAGATGCCCGGAACCGAAACGAGGATCTCCGCGATGGTCCCGTCGAGCAGCGACCCGGGCCCGGCCAGCATGCCTGACGCTCCGGCGATCAGCGTGTGCACCCGCGCGGCCTGCCGGGCGATCTTGCTGCTGGCCAGCTTGCCGAGCGAGCCGTCGGGACCGGGCGGCTGACCCGCGGCCCTGGCCGCTGCGGCGCGCTCGGCCATCCACCTGGCCGGCCAGGCCAGCTCGATCAGGCGGGCGATCTCCTGCCGCACGACGGGATCGGCAGCCCGGTGCAGCGCCTGCGCCTGCGGGATCGCCAGGTCCGGGCGCCCGGCCCGCTGCGGGTACCACTTGTGCGGCTCGGCGGCGGCGGTCCGCTCGGCGATCGCCTCCCGCCAGGCCCGCCCCTCGGCGTGCGGAGGCGGCGCAGGGAACGCCGCCAGCCGGCGCTCGTGCGCCAGGGTTGCGCGAGCGACCGTCCACCCGCCGCCCGCCTCGCCGATCACATGACCGTCGGGCACCCGGGCCGCGTCGAAGAACACCTCGTTGAACGAGCTGTGCCCGTTCATCTGCCGCAGCGGCCGCACCAGCACGCCGGGCTGGCGCATCGGCAGCACGAACGCCGTGATGCCCCGGTGCTTGGGGACGTCGGGGTCGCTGCGCGCGAGCAGCAGGCCGAAGTCGGCCGTCGCCGCTCCGGTCGACCAGACCTTCTGGCCGGTCACCAGCCACTCGTCGCCGTCGCGCTCCGCCCTCGTCGCGAGCCCGGCCAGGTCCGAGCCCGCGCCGGGTTCGCTGAAAAGCTGGCACCAGGTGATCTGGCCGGTCACGGTGGCCCTGATGAAACGCCGCTTCAGACCCTCCAGACCCTCGCTGCCGTGCTCTAGCAGCACCGTCGCTACCAGCATCATGCCGAGGCCCTCTTGCGGGCCTGGCACGACCGCCCGCCGCAACTCGCTGGCGGCTACCGCGCCGAGCGCGCCGGGCAAGGACCGGCCGCACCACGCGCGCGGCCAGGTCGGGCACGCCCAGCCCGAGTCGGCGAGCAGCGCCCGCCATTCGGCGAGACTCAGCCCGGGATCCCAGTGACCGGCGATCCACTGCCTGACCTCGCGGCGCACAGCCGCCGCGCCGTCGGGCTCGTCGCGCACGTCGGACGCGCCACCCGGCTCGCTGCGCACCCCGGCTCCGCCCGCCCGGCCGCCGGTCATCGGCTGCTCGGACAGTTCCCTGTCCATCGCGGCACGCGCGCGGTCGGCGAGCCCGGCGCGCATGGTCCCCCGGATCGCGCGCACCGCGAGCGGTGCCGCCGACGCGATCTCCGCGGCGAGCGCGCGGGCAGCCTGGCGGAGCTTCGCGGGCTCGGCGAGCCGGTCGGCGAGCCCGATCCGGTGCGCCTCCTCGCCGCCGATCCGCCGTCCGGTATAGAGGAGGTCGGTCGCCCGCTGTTGGCCGACGATGGCGGGCAGCGTCGCGCTCAGGGCGAAACCATGGTGCAGGCCGATCCTGGCGAAGTTCGCGCTGAACCTGGACTGCCGGCTGGCGACACGGAAGTCGGCCGAGCACGCGAGTCCCAGCCCGCCGCCGACGGCCGCGCCCTGGACCGCGGCGATGACCGGGACCTGAGCCCGGAACAGGCGCAGCGCCTCGTCGTAGAGTTCCCGCGCGCCGCCCCCGCCGCCGATCCTGCGGGCCTGCCCTGACCGGCCGGTGAAGTCCGCTCCGGCGCAGAAGTGCTTGCCCTCCGAGCACAGCACGATTGCCCTCGAGTGTTCAGACTCAAGCCAGGAGTACGCGTCGGCGAGCGAGGAGATCAGCGCGGCGTCGAAGAAGTTGTCCGGCGGCCGGCGGATCTCGGCGATCGCCACGAAGTCATCGCCCAGGGAAACGTCGACATCACCGAACGACCTGGCCGCCACGCACGCCACCTCCGGGCAACATCGTGTCATCCCGGCGGCATGGGTCACCAGGCAGCATGGGTCACCAGGCGGGGGATCAGCGGAAGTCGCGGCTGCGGGCGGCGGCCACGACGCGGAGCTTGCGCAGCCCGGTCGCGAGCAGGCTGACCGCCCCGTCGAGCCGTTCCACCCGGCCAGTGACCAGCAGGGCGCTGGCGTTCACGCCGATCGCTCGGTGCCGCTGCCAGACGTCGGGCGGGCAGATCACGTTGGCCATCCCGGTCTCGTCCTCCAGGCTGAGGAAGACCACCCCGCGCGCGGTTCCCGGCTGCTGCCGGTGCGTGACCAGCCCGCCCACGGTCACCCGGGCGCCGTCCCTGGCCTCGCGCAGGGCCGACGCCGGGCAGACGCCGCGCTCGGCCAGCCCGTCGCGGATGTGCTCGATCGGGTGCGCCGCGCCGTAGGTTCCCGTCGCCCACATGTCGGCGAAGGTCTCCTCGGCCGGCGTCATCGCCGTCAGCGCCGGCGCCCTCATGCCGATCGTCGTCCCCGGCAGTTGCCCGCCGGTGATCGAGCCTGCCGCGCCCGCCGCCCACAGCGCCTCGCGCCGCGACAGCCCGAAGCAGCCGAACGCCCCGGCGGTCGCCAGCGCCTCGAGCGCGGGAACCGACAGCGCGGTCCGCCTGGCGAAGTCCTCCAGGCCGGCGTACGGCTGGCCGGCCACGATGGCCGCGGCCGCGTCCTTGCCGAGGTTGCGGACCTCGGACAGCCCGATCCTGATCGCGGGCTGGCGAGCCACGGGTTTTCCCCCTGACGGCACCGGCTTGCGTGCCGAGACTGGCGGGCGCGAGCCGTTGGAACTATGCGGTGTTGGTCTTCCGCTCTTGGCCGCGGGCTCGAGTACCGCGAGGACGCCGCCGGCGTTGACGTCCACGCCGCGGACCCGCACCCCGTGCCTGCGCACGTCGCTGATCAGGCTGGCCGGCGAGTAGAACCCCATCGGCTGGGCGCGGAGCAGCGCGGCGGTGAATGCCGCCGGGTAGTAGCACTTCAGCCAGGCGCTGGCGTAGACCAGGTACGCGAAGCTGATCGCGTGTGACTCGGGGAAGCCGTAGCTGGAGAAGGCGAGGATCTTCTCGTAGATGTCCTCGGCCACGTCCGGCGGTATCCCCCGCTCCGCCATGCCGCCAAGCAGCCGGGCCCGCAGTTCCTCGATCCGTTCCGGCGCGCGCTTGGAGCTCATCGCCTGGCGCAGCCGGTCGGCCTCAGATGCGGAGAAGCCGGCGCAGTCGATCGCGATCTGCATCATCTGCTCCTGGAACAGCGGCACGCCGAGCGTCTTGCCGAGCGCCTGGCGCATCGACTCGTGCGGCAGGTCGGCCACCTCGTCGCCGTGGCGCCGCCGCATGTACGGGTGCACCGAGCCGCCCTGGATCGGACCGGGCCGGATCAGCGCGACCTCGACGACCAGGTCGTAGAACTGCCTCGGCCGCAGCCGCGGCAGCGTTGCCATCTGCGCCCGCGACTCGACCTGGAACACCCCGACGGTGTCGGCCTCGCACAACATGTCGTAGACCCCCGCGTCCTCCTGCGGGATCGAGTGCAGGTCCCACCGGACCCCGTGATGCTGTTCTACCAGCTCGAAACAGTCCCGCAGCGCGGTCAGCATGCCGAGCCCGAGCAGGTCGAACTTGACCAGCCCCGCGTACGCGCAGTCGTCCTTGTCCCACTGCAGCACCGAGCGGTTCGGCATCCGCGCCCACTCGACCGGGCAGACCTCGCCGACCGGCCGGTCGCAGATCACCATCCCGCCGGAGTGGATGCCCAGGTGCCTGGGGAGCTTTTGCATCCGTTCGGCCAGCTCGATGACCGGCTCGGGGACTCCGGCATCGGGCGGGACCGGCTGCCCGGCGGCGTAGGCGCGCGGGCCGACCTGCTTGGACCACTGGTTCTGCTGCTCGGGCGAGTAGCCGAGCGCCCGGCCCGCGTCCCGGATCGCCATCCGCGGCCGGTATGCGATCACGTTCGCGACCTGCGCGGCCTTGCCCCGGCCGTAGGCGCCGTAGACGTACTGGATGACGTCCTCGCGCCTGTGGTGCTCGATATCCAGGTCGATGTCCGGCGGCCCGTCCCGGCCGGTCGACAGGAAGCGCTCAAACAACAATCCATGCTGAACGGGATCGACGCTGGTAATGCCGAGCGCATAGCAGACCGCCGAGTTGGCGGCCGAACCCCGCCCCTGGCAGAGGATGCCCTCGCCGTTACAGAACTCCACGATGTCGTGCACGATCAGGAAGTAGCCGGCGAATCCGAGCTCGTCGATGACGTCGAGCTCGTGTTCGACCTGGCGGTAGGCACCGGGTACTCGCTCGTCGTCCCCCGGGCCGTAGCGGCCGGGTGTCTTCTGCGCGACCAGGGTGCGCAGCCAGTCCATCTCGGACTGACCGGACGGCACGGGGAAGTCGGGCAGCTTCGGCGCGATCACCGTGAAGTCGAACGCGCACTCCCGGCCGAGTTCGACGGTCCGCTCGAGTACCCCTGGGTAGCGGCGGAGGCGGTGCGCCATCTCCTCACCGGACCTGATGTAGGCGGCGCCGGAGGCGGCCAGCCAGCCATCCATGTCGTCCAGGCTGCTGCGGGCCCTGATTGCGGCGAGCACCTGGGCCAGCTTCGCGGCCGCGGGCGTGGCATGGTGCACGTTGTTCGTGGCCACGACGCCGAGCCGCTCGCGGCGGGCGAGTTCGAACAGCGCATCGTTGCGCTCGTCGTCACCCGGCTGGTCACTGTTGATCAGCTCCACCATCACGTTGTCGCGGCCGAACATGTCGGTAAGCAGCCGCAGTTCCGCCGCCGCTGTCTCCAGTGAGAGCCCGGCCGCCGAGCGCGCCAGCGCCGCGGGCACCGTTCCCTTGCGGCAGCCGGTCAGGACGACCCAGTGCCCGTCGTGAGCCCGCGCTAGTTCCCCGAGGTCATAGACCGGCCTGCCCTTCTCTCCCCCGGCCAGGTGCGCGGCGCTGATGACCTGGCACAGCCGCCGGTAACCGTCCGCGTCGCGAGCCAGGACAAGCAGGTGCCGCCCGACCGGATCAGGAATCCCCGCCCTCGGCGTTCCTGGCGGCGGCGCCTGGGGGGCGCGGACGGCGGTGGGGGGCGCGCGGGTTGATGCGGCCGGAATGTCCAGGCTGAGCTCGGCGCCGAACACGGTGGCCAGGTCGCTGCCCAGGCCCGCTTTGCTGTTCTTGAAACGCGTCGCCGCCTGGGCGAACTGCGGCACTCCGTACATGCCGTCGTGATCGGTGATCGCAATAGCGGTCAGGCCGAGCCTGGCTGCCTCGCAGATCAGGTCGCTCGGAGCGGACGCACCGTCGAGGAAGCTGTAGGACGAGTGGCAGTGCAGTTCGGCCCACGGAACTGGCGGAGTTACCGGAAGAGGACTGACCGGAAGAGGAGTGACCGGAAGAGGAGTGACCGGACTGATTTCGGCGGCATCGCTGTTGTCGGGGGCATCGCTGTTGTCGGGGGTATCGTCGCTCTTGGCGGTCTTACCGCTCTGTCGCCAGGACAGGCGTCGCTCGAACTCCCGCCATGGCACCGGCGGGTTATCCCAGCCCATTGCGCTTCGCCTCCGGGTCTCGGTTATGCGGCATGGCGATCAGGTTCGGCTGCGTAGGTGCGGCCGGCTGGAGTCGTCCAGGTGAAAGTGCCGGGCGCCTGCTGGGTGAGCTGCCAGAGCCGGTGCTGCTTGAGCTGGTGGTGGAACCGGCACAGTCCGCCGAGGTTGCAGGCGCATGTCCGGCCGCCCGCGGCCGGCCGGGCCTGGTCGTAGGGGATCGAGTGGTCCAGGTCGCACCGCCAGGCAGGCTGCCGGCAGGTCGGGAACCGGCAGGTTACGTCCCGTGCGGTGACGAACTCCCGCAGCCGCGGCGGCGGCCGGTAGCCCGGGCTTTCCTGTTCGTGCGCGCAACCGCCCGGGGCCGCCGCGTCCATGGCCGCCCGCTGGTCCGCGCGTCCGGCGGCCAGGACGGCGGCGCGGAGGGCGCCGCAGGACCGCGGGCAGGTCCTTGTCCGGCGTCCGGCCCAGGCTGTCCCTGGAGATCGTCAGCGTGACGCGCTTGACCAGGCCCGGCCGGCCACCCGAGCCGATGCGGCCGCGGACCCGGGATACCCGGGTGACCGCCTCGGCCCGGCCATCGGTGTCAGTCACGATGACCCGCCATTGCACTGCCGGGTCACGGGCAGCCAGGCCGGCGAGGTAGCGGGCCTGCGCGGCAGTGATCGGGCCGATCCGGCCCAGGTAACCGGGTTCGCCCGAGTCTTCGGCCAGCGTCGGCCACGGCACCTGCACGTCCACCAGTCCGCCCTCGGCCGGCCTCAGGCCCCGCATCGCTGCCGGGCCAGGCGGTATGAACGCCCCGACCTTCGGCCACGCCGGCGGTGGCCGCGGCCCCGGTCCCGGGTCATCGCCCGGGTCACCGGCCCAGATCCCGGGCCCGGGCGGCCCGGTGCCGCGGGTGGTGGTAGCGGGGTTCGGGCCCGCCTCAGCGCCCGGCCGGCCAGACTTCGGCTGCTCCCGGGCGAGGCCGTCCCGGCCGGCGCAATCGTGGCCAGGACCGTCACGTCCGGAGTTGGCCGCACCACCGGGGGCCGGTGCCGGGCGGTTCGCCGGACCGCGGTCGCCGGCTGGCCGTGATGACCGCCTCCCGGCCGGTCCGCCCTGGTCAGCCCGACCGCCCTGGTCAGCCCGACCGCCCTGGTCAGGCCGACCGCCCTGGTCAGGCCGACCGCCCTGGTGAGTTCGGCCGCCCGAGGCCGGATCGCCCGAGGCCGGGCTGCCCGAGGCCGGGCCGGTGGGCTGGTTCGCTGGCTCGCCGGGCGGATCGCCGTACGGCCCGGGGGGCTCGCCGGGGGCGTCGTCGGGCGGCTCGGGTGACTCGGGTGGCTCGCCGGGGGTGTCGCCGGGCGGCGGATCGGGCGGCCCGTCCGCTGCGGGCGGGATGTAGGGCAGCGTGCCGAGCAGCAGGCCGAGGAATACCTGGGCCCGGAGCAGGTCGATGCCGCCGCCGGCGCCAGCGGCCTTCATCGCCCTGGCCAGTGCCGTGATCCTGGCCATCGCCGCGGCCGCGCGGATGGCCGGCAGGCTGTATCCGGCCAGCGACGCCGTCCCGTCCTGATCGGGGTACAAGCTGACCTTGGCGCGCCGCTCCGCCTCCTCTCGCCGCCGTTCCGCTCCCTCGGGGTCAGCGGCGATGACCGCACGGCGCAGGGCCGCGCGCAACTGGGCCGTCGTCTTGTCCCCGGCGCCCGGCAGTATCTTTGCTTCCACCGCTCGCGCGGTCTCCTCGCCGAGCCCCGCGGTCGCGTCCGCGATCAGCCGGGCTCGGCCCAGGTCGATCTGCCCTGCGGCCAGCGCGGCACCGGTCGCGGCCAGGCGCCACCTCAGCGTCACGGCCAGGTCGCTCCACCAGGACGCGGAAGCGTGAGACATCGTCAGCGCCAGCGACACCTGCGCGCATGCCTCGTCCGGCAGCCTGTCCGGACGGCCCTGCTCATCGACGCCGATCTGGTCTGGTCATCGGCGGCCGCGGACCGTGAGGCCAGTTCGGCGACCACAGCCAGCTCGCCGGCCTGTGCCCACGACGCCAGCCGCCGGTACGACGCGGCCATCCCGGCCAGCGCCCCGTTCTCCAGCCCCGCGACCGGACTGGTCGCCAGCCACCCAGCCAGGTCAGGCCCGGTCGGCAGCGACTCCGCGACCCGCCCGGCCACCTCCGCCAGCGGAACTTCCCGCGACCGGCCCTGGTCCATGGCCTCCAGCAACTCGGCCAGTTCCGCCTCGACGGGGTCAGTGCTGGCCGGGTCAGTGCTGGCCGGGTCAGTGTCCGCCGGGTCAGGACCGGTCGGCTCCGTGGCAGCCGGGGCGCCGGCAGCGGCAGGGGCCGCGGGGGCGGAGGCCGCGGGAGCAGGGGCCGCGGGAGCAGGGGCCGCGGGAGCAGGGGCCCGGCGGGCTGGGCGGTTCCACGGGGC
>WNGP01004731.1_pt1 | contig 11341 bp, 11 predicted proteins | sample 5407671 | NCBI WGS metagenome assembly WNGP01 (sample SAMN13153381, study PRJNA577476) | soil metagenome | isolation source: 40 cm soil or saprolite under Garry oak tree replicate 2 | place: USA:California | collected 2016-06-15 | reverse complement strand
GCTCTCGAGAAAGGCGCGGCAGGCGCTGCGCGTACACGCCCGCCGTCGGGAGCTGATCGTCTCGGCGATAACGGTATTTGAGATCGTCACTCTCCAGCGGCGGGGACGCCTGCAGTTCAAGAGACCGCTGCGGGAATGGCTGGCGGATCTGCGCAAGCTGCCGGAGATCGCCGTTTACCCGGTCACCGATGTCGTTGCCGAACGCGCCGGAGGCCTGGGTGATCCCTTCCCCGGGGACCCCGCGGATCGTCTCGTCGCGGCGACTGCGCTTTCGTTGGACGTGCCGCTAGTCAGCCAGGACACGAAGTTACGAGGGGTGGCCGCGCTCACGACGATCTGGTAAGTGCATATGGCCATTTCTGCTCGCCTGAGCCCCAAAACCCAGCTCGCTCTCGCGCGATATTGCAAAGCCCATGGTCTGACGAAGACCGAGGCACTCGAGAGGGGAATCCATCTGCTGCTTCGCTCAGAGGGCGAGGGCGCACACCACCCCGCCTGGACATCATTCGAGCGGTTGCAGATTCAGCGCTCCAAAGAGCAGGTCGAATCGGTGGACACGCTGAAACGGCGCCTGGATGAGAAATATCCTGCTTGATACGGGCGCGATTGTCGGCCTGCTGAGACCCGCTGATCGCCACCACGAACGCGTCAAGTCGTTTGTTGCGTCCTTGCGGCCAACCGACGCTCTTCTTACGACATGGCCCGTGATAACCGAGTGTGCGTTCATCATGCGGCGCCAGGAAGCCACTTATTGGGACTGGTTGCTGGAGTCTGAGGTCCAGGTCGTGGACTTCGGGTGGGACGATCTTCCCGCAATGCGCGTGTGGCGCAAGCGTTACGAAGATCGCGAGGTCGATTTCGCTGACCAGACTCTCGTCTGGTTGGGCGATGAGCGTCGTACCAATCTCATTGCGACCACCGACTTCGACGATTTTGAAGCTTACCGGCTTCCGAATGGCAAGCCATTCAAAATACTCATCGCTCGCCCCTGAAGGCGGGGCGGGGTAATCGAGACCAGGTGCACTGCGCTTAGGTTCGCTGCCGGCACGCGCCCCGGCGGGCCCCAGGTCTCCTTCATTTGCCGCGGCGCGCTCTGACGTCGGACAGGGCCCCAAATTCCTTGAACTGGTTCGGCTCTTGAGTAAGTACCGTCAAGAACCTGGAATTCAAGAATAGCTTGTTCAATCCAATCGGTTTCTCCTTTAGGACTCCGGCGTTTACCAGTGTGTGCAGGTACATTGAAGCGGTTTGCCGCTTGGCAATGCCGGCCTCAACAACGTTCTCAATACGGCAATAGGGTTGAATAAAAATCAAATCAATCAACTCGCGACTGTATTGTTTGGGCGCGACCTTGCGGACATGCGCCGCTGTGCGCTCGACAAGTTCACGCACCGCGGTGATCTTACCGAGCGTCCACTGCGCGGTTTCGCCGGTAGCCCGCACCATGTAGAGGATCCACTGCTGCCACGCGCCGCGGCGTGTGACGCTCATTAGTCCTTCGTAGTAGGCCACCTTGTTGCGGATCACGTATCGAGACAGGTACAGGATCGGTAAATCCAATAGTCCCTGTTCCACCAGCATTAAGAGGTTGAGGATTCGGCCCGTGCGGCCGTTCCCATCCGTAAACGGATGTATGGCTTCGAATTGATAGTGCGCCATCGCCATGCGGACGAGGGGATCGAGCTCTTCGCTTCCGTGGACAAATCGCTCCCAGTTCGCGAGCTTATCGCGCAAGCGCGATTCGCCTTCTGGCGGCGTATAGGCGATCTCACCTGTAGCATTGTTGGCGAGTGCCGTACCCGGCACCTTTCGTACCGTCATCCTCACATCGCGAATGATCGTGCAGATCTCCTCGGCGGTTCGCGTGGTCAACGGACGTTTTTTGAGTGAGTCAAACCCGGCTTTGAGGGCCGTCCGGTAACGCAGCGCTTCTTTGGTTGCCGGATCGGCCGCAAGTCCCTCAAGTTGCGCCTGGCGGAATAGCGCGTCGGTTGTCGTGACGATGTTCTCGATCTCGGAACTCGCCTGCGCTTCGAGGATCGGAATTGTATTGATCAGGACGGCGGGATTCGGGATGAGAGCGGTCGCCTGCCGTAGGCCTGCCAGGGCGGATCGGGCTTCGACACATGCCTTCAGGACTGCCTTGGTCTCCACATCCAGCGGCGGTGGCAAGGACGGAAGCTCGTTATGCGGTCTAGTAGGCTCGAAGGCCATATGTCGAAAAATAGCACTTTTTTAGACATTAAGCGACAGCTATGTCGACGACATGGACATTATTCGCGCGGCGCGCCGTCGCCTTCGGCGTGTAGAATTACGCCCTCTTCCTGCGGGGTGTAGCTCAGACTGGTAGAGCGCTACGTTTGGGACGTAGATGTCGCAGGTTCAAATCCTGTCACCCCGACCAAATTCACAGGTGTCTATTCCGGGGCATGGCTAAAGCGGTATGGCACTGAGCATCAAGGATCCCGAGGCGGATCGTCTGGCGCGTGAAGTGGCGAAGGCTACGGGCGAATCCCTGACCACCGCCGTGGTTCAGTCTTTGCGCGAGCGCCTGGCACGCGTGCGGCGCATGCGCGGACCTCGCCTTGGCGAGGAGCTGTTGAAGATAGGCCGGCGCTGCGCTCGGCTAGCGGTGAAAGACAAACGATCCGCCGATGTGATTATCGGCTATGACGAACATGGGCTGCCTCGCTAGCCGAGAGAGACCATGGGTGTCGACACTTCCGCGTTGATCGCAGTCCTCAACATGGAATCCGAATCGGCACGCGTGGCGTCCGCGATCGAAGCGGACGCCAATCGCCTCATATCAGCAGCGACGGTGCTGGACTGCTTCAGCTGCGCGCTCGCCAGGGTTACGGGTGAGCCGCTGCTTTTCACGCGCCCCGGCGGGCCCCAGGGTCTCAGGCACGCCTCCAGGTAGTCCTTCCCCCCGGCTTGTCCTCGAGCACCACGCCTCCCCGCGCCAGCTCGTCGCGGATGCGATCCGACTCCGCCCAGTTCCTTGCCCGCCGGGCCGCGGTGCGCGCCGCGATGCGCGCTTCGATCTCGGCGTCGGACATGCCCGCTGCGGCGCCTGCGGAAGCTCCCGGGCGAGCGGTGCCGGCACCGCTCTTCGCGAGCCGGAACCACTGCGCAGGCTCGACGCCGAGCAGGCCCACGACACCCCCCAGTGCCTTCAGTTCCGCCGCGAGCCGCGCCGCACGCGGTGCATCGCCCGCATCGCGCGCCGAATTCACCTCGCGGCTCAAGATCTGCAGCACGGCGAGGGCCTCGGGCGTGTTGAAATCGTCATCCATGCTGTCGTGAAAGCGCGCGATGTGCTCGCCGGCGACCGGTGTCACCGCCGGCAGCTCGCGCAGCGCCGTGTAGAGCCGGCCGAGCGCGGCATCGGCCTGCTCGAGCTGCTCGAGGGAGTAGTTGATCGGGCCGCGGTAGTGGCTCGAGAGAACGAAGTAGCGCAGCACCTCGGGATGGCGCAGCGTCGGCAGCACCTCGCGCAGCGTGAAGAAGTTGCCGAGCGACTTCGACATCTTCTCCTCGTCGACGTTGACGAAGCCGTTGTGCATCCAGAGATTCACGAAGGCGTCCCCGGTCGCGGCGCACGACTGCGCGATCTCGTTCTCGTGATGCGGGAACTTGAGGTCCATGCCGCCGCCGTGCACGTCGAAATGCGTGCCGAGGAGCGCCGTCGACATGGCGGAGCACTCGATGTGCCAGCCGGGGCGGCCCGGTCCCCAGGGGGACTCCCAGCGCGGCTCGCCGGGCTTCGCGCGCTTCCAGAGCACGAAATCGACCGGATCGCGCTTGGCCTCGTCCACCTCGACGCGCGCCCCGGCGCGCAGGTCCTGGAGGCGCTTGCCGGACAGCCGCCCATAGGCGGGGAAGCGCGCCACCGCGTACATGACGTCGCCGTTGCTCGCGACATAGGCGTAGTCGCGGGCGAGCAGCTCCCCCACCATGGCGATGATCTCGGGCACGTACTGCGTGGCGCGCGGCTCGTGCTCGGGACGGGCGATGCCGAGCTTCTCGCAATCCTCGTTCATGGCGGCGATGAAGCGCTCGGTGAGCGCACCCGTCGGCTCGCCATTCTCGGCCGCGCGGCGGATGATCTTGTCGTCGATGTCAGTGATGTTGCGCACGTAGGTGAGGCGGTAGCCCCGATGCCGGAGATATCGGGTCACGACGTCGAACACCAGCAGCATGCGCGCGTGTCCGATGTGCGCGTAGTCGTACACGGTGAGCCCGCACACGTACATCGTTAAGCTGCCGGGTGTGATGGGCCGGAGCTCCTCCTTGGCTCCCGTGAGGGAGTTGTGGATGCGGATCATGCGAAACGCGCCAGCCGCTCGCATGCCTTGCCGGCCGGCATGGCCTTCAGCAGCGGCGCGAGCTCCGGGCCGTGCACGCGCCCCGTGAGCGCCGCGCGCAGCGGCATGTAGAGCGAGGCGCCGCTCCTCCCCGTGGCCGCACGCACCGCTCCCGCGATCGCCGCAAGGTCGTTGCCGCTCGTGGCGGCGGCGGCGGCGGCGGCGGAGAAGTAGCCGGCGCCGGCGCCGCGCACCGCCTCCTCCGCGGCGGGCTCGAGCGGCGGCGGCACGCCGAAGACGATGTCGACCCAGGGGCGCGCATCCTCCGGCAACACCACGTTCGGCAGGAGCGCCGCGATGAAGGCGTCCCGGGCGCGCTCGTCGAGCCCGGCGGGCAGGAGCGGGGCGAGCCACCCGCGTGCGGCTTCCGCGGGCAGACGATGCACGGCCTCCTTCTGCCACACCCGCAGCTGCCCCTCGTCGAAGCGCGAGGGCGCGCGCCCGAGGTGTGCGGTATCGAACGCGCGCGCCATCTCAGAGAGCTGGAGGAGCCCATGGAGCGCCGTCGAGTGCCCGAGCCGGAACAGGTGATTGAGGAGCGCGATCGGCTGGTAGCCGCGCTCGCGGTACTCGCGCACGCTCACCGCCGCATGGCGCTTGGAGAGCGGCGCGCCGTCGGCGCCGACGATGAGCGCCACGTGTCCGTACGCGGGCGCAACCAATGCGAGCGCGCGGAGGATCAGCAGCTGCCGCGGCGTGTTGGCGAGGTGATCCTCGCCCCGCAGCGCCTGCGTGACCCCCATCAGTGCGTCGTCCACCGCGTTCGAGAAGAAGAACGCCGCGGAGCCGTCCGCACGGCGCACCACGAAGTCGCCGATGTCGTCGGTGAGGAAAGTCTGCGGGCCGTGCACGAAGTCCTCGAACACCACCCGCTCGCCGCGCGGCACCCTGAAGCGGAGCGTCGCGGGGAGTCCCTGTGCCGCGCGCCGCGCGCGCTCCTCGGGCGAGAGCTCCCGGCAGGTGCCGGCGTAGCGCGGCGGCTGGCCCGCGGTGAGCTGCGCACGGCGCGAGAGCTCGAGCTCCAGCGGCGTGCAGAAGCACGGATAAGCCGCGCCCTGCCCTTCGAGCTGCGCGAGATAGCGGCTGTAGAGCGCGCCGCGCTGCGACTGCCGGTAGGGTCCCCGCTCGTCCGCGCGGTCCGGCCCCGCGTCCCAGTCGATTCCGAGCCAGCGCAGGTCCGCCATCAGCGCGACAGCGTGCGCATCCAGGCTCCGCTCGCTGTCGGTGTCCTCGATGCGAAGCAGAAACCGCCCGCCCCCACCGCGTGCGAGCAGCAGGTTGAAGAGCGCGGTGCGTGCGTTACCGAGGTGCAGCTCCCCGGTGGGACTCGGGGCGAAGCGGGTAACCCGCTGCCGCTCCCCGCCCGGGGCTGGCATCGCGCTCGTGCTCATGACGCCATGGTACGGGAAACAGTAGAGTCGAGATGTGGCGCGGTGGTGGTAGGTTCATCGCAACCGTTACCGCCCCTTTCGTCTGGCGGTGTCGCAATTGACGAACCGTGACCCCGTTTCCACATCCCGCTCGTCGAACCGGACGGGCCCTATTAAGGCATCCGGCTCTCGGACAAGACATCATGCGGTCGCCCACGGAAGGTTGCGCGTCAAGGCCGGCAGGCGGACAAGGCCCAAGGTCCCATAGAGGTACTCGTTGGGATAGAGGCTATAGCCGCCGCTGCGCACCTTGTGCTTGTGGCACAACCACCGGCGCAGCCGACTCGTGGTGTACTGGTCTACTAACCGATAGGACTTGCTCACTGGACCCAGCTTGAAATAGTTGGCCCAGCCTTGCAGCTTGCGGTTGAGACGTTCCACCAGTACTTCGGCGTCAAGCAGACCTGTTCTATAAGCAGTCTGCTCATGGATCGATCTGATCAGATGCTTCACGCTCGTCTTCGAGGGACGCGTACCCAGATAGGCCCGACCCGTCGGGAACGAGTAGAAGCGTCCGAACTGATAACCCAGGAAATTGAAGTACTGTTCCGGCACGTGGCAAACGTGAGTCTTGCGCTCGTTCACCGTCAACTTCAGCCGCGTCATAATATCCCGCATCGCGAGCAGCGCCTTCTCGGCGCTGCCTTTGCAGCAGATCACCAGATCATCGGCATACGTGACGATGTGCGCCCCGAGGCGCCGTTCGTACCCCAGACGCTTCCACCCCAGCACGAACCGCCGCATATAAATGTTCGATAGCAGCGGCGAGAGGGGTGAACCCTGGGGAATGCCGCGCTTCTCATCACGGTTCCGGGTCGAACGCGTCTTGTGTCCCCGCTCATCCGTCTCCTCCACTGGCGTCTCGAGCCACAGCTTGATCAGATGCAGCACGTGCCGGTCAACGACCCGGCGCGCCACGGACTGGAGAAGTTCAGAGTGTGGAACGGTGTCGAAGTACGCGGACAGATCCGCGTCAACGACGTGCGTGTGGCCGGTGTTAAGCAGGCTGTGCACCTGCCTGACCGCGGTGAGCGCGTTGCGCTCGGGCCGATAGCCGTGTTGCTCGGCGGGCAGGTCAGCTTCGAAGATCGGCTCTAACACCAACTTCACCGCCGTCTGTGCCGTGCGGTCACGGATCGTGGGAATGGACAGAGGTCTGAGCCCCGATCCACTCTGCTTCGGTATGTAGACTCGTCGGGCCGCTTGTGGTTGGTACGTTTTGCTCCTGAGTTCCTGCGCCAGTTCCCCCAGCCACCGTCCCAGTCCGTACGCCTCGATGTCTTCGAACCGCTCTCCGTCCACGCCGGCCGCACCCTGATTGGCTTTGCAGCAGGCGTAGGCGTATTGCAATGCGTCGGCTCGATACACCTTGTCGTACAGCGCATAGAATCGAAAGCTCGGGTTTTCCTTCGCTTTGGCATGTAACGCCGTCTGTAGCTTCTGAACACTCGGCGGAGTTGCTAGGTTGCCCAATCTCCCGTTCCTCGCTACTTGTTGCGTCCGTCTCGAACTGAGGCCCCTTCCCTCCATCGGAGTTACCCGACTTCAGCGGTACTACTGGCCTCTCCGCAGGTCCCTTGGCCCGGCCTATCCCTCGCGGGAGTCCGGTTGGTCTTACGTCCGACCACCTCGGCGACCTGTCCCGTGTTGCACCAGTCTTCCCCTTATGTGCATGCCATCGTCATTACCCCGGCGGAACTCCTGGGTGCACGCATCGCTCGCTTCTCCAGAAGTCACAGCCTTCCCCGTTTTACAGCCGGGTCGGCTTCCGCGTCGTTTGCTTTCGAGGCCTGCTCAACGTTCATTCGCATTACGGCCTGCACATTCGCCGAATCACCCAAAGTGACCCTTTACACCGAAGGCTTCAGCCGCCCATCCTTGAGCGACTGCTCCGATTGCTACCGGCTGGAGCGACAGTTGCCGGGTGGGCTTCGCACCCACTGGAAGACCGTGCCTTTGCACGGCGCACTGCAAAGCTCAACAAAGCGCCGCTCACCGCTGCGCCGTGCTCTGGAAGCGGCGGCGGCGCCCTGCTGGCAGCGGCGCCCTGCTATAGAATTCCCCGCGCCGCGCCTCCCGCGGCGCGCTACGGAGGATTCGATGCTCACTCAGCCCGCTACCCGCATGCTGCTCGCGACGCTGCTGCTCGCCCTGGTGCTGCCAGCCGGCACGCGCGCCGAGGAGCCGAACCCGCAGGTGAAGGTCACCACCAATCTGGGCGAGTTCGTCATCGAGGTGCGTCAGGACCGGGCGCCCCTCACCGCGGCGAACTTCCTCCGCTACGCGCGCGAGGGGTTCTACTCCGGCACCCTGATCCATCGCGTGGTCGCGAACTTCGTCATCCAGGGCGGCGGGCACGACGCCACCACTTACGCGCTGAAGACCCCCCACGAGAACGTCGCGAACGAATCCGGCGACGGCCTGCAGAACAAGCGCGGCACCGTGGGACTCGCGCGCGGGGAGGCGCCTCACTCGGGCAACGCGCAGTTCTACGTGAATCTGGTCGACAACCCCGACCTGGATCCCGTCCCGACCCGCTGGGGGTACGCCGTGTTCGGCCGCATCCTGCAGGGGATGGATGTGATCGAGAGGATCGGCGAGGTAGCCACGGGCTCCTTTGGGCCCTTCAAGGCGGATGCGCCCCTGAAGCCGATCGTGATCGAGAAGATGGAGATCCTCGCGCCGGGGGCCACCGCGGCGGCGCCGCTCGTGACTCCGATCACGCCGCCCCGGCAGGACACCATCCTCTCGCCCAAGTAGCCTCCGTGGCGCGTCTCCTCGTGTCGGACGTGCATCTCGATGCCACCGCGCCTGAGGCCACGGAGCAGTTCCTCGACTTTCTCGCCCGCCAGGCCCGGGAGGCCGAGGCGCTCTACATCCTCGGCGACCTGTTCGAGGCCTGGGTGGGCGATGACGATCAGGATCCCGAGAAGGAGCGGGTGTGCTTGGGCCTGCGCGCGCTTACCAGGCGCGGCGTCGCCTGCTTCGCGCTGCACGGCAACCGTGATTTCCTGCTGGGAAAGGGCTTCGGCGAGCGCAGCGGCTGCCGGCTGCTCGGCGATCCGGTCATCGCCGAGCTCGATGGGGAGCCAGTGCTGCTCACCCACGGCGATACGCTCTGCACCGACGATCACTCGTACCAGGAGCTGCGTAGCGCGGTGCGCAGCCCCGGCTGGCAGCGTCGCTTCCTTGCTCTGCCGCTCGGCGTTCGCGAGACCCTGAGCCGCGAGGCGCGCGCCGGCAGCGCCCGCCACATCGCGCGCGCGGTCCCCTACATCATGGACGTGAACGAAGGCGCGGTGGCCGCGGCCTTCCGCGCGGCGCGGGTGCGGCGCATGATCCACGGGCACACGCACCGCCCCGGCGTGCACGAGATGCGCATCGACGGCGCGCCGGCCGAGCGGATCGTGCTCGGCGCCTGGTACGAGCAGGGGAGCTACCTCACCTGCGAGCAGGGAAAATACGAGCTGCACGCGCTGCCGCGCCCGGCTTGAGCGGCGGCAGCGCCGCGTGCAGGTGCGCGGTCGCGTCAGTTCTGTGACGGAGGCGGTGTGTCGCCGCCCGGCGGTCCGCTGTGGCCGAAATGCTCGTGCATCATCTCGTGGTGCATCATCTCGGTGTGCAGCTCCTGCAGCGTCTGGAACTTCTTCAGCTGCGCCTCGGATAGCACCGGCGTGAGTTTCTGCAGGGTCTCCTGCTGAATCTGCTGGTGGAGCGCCTTCATCTGCTCCCAGTCGGGCTTCGTGCCCGAGGCCTTGGCCTGCTCGTGCGCGGCCCGCATCTTGGCGTGCTCGGCCTCGAGCACCGCCTGCACCTGGGCCTTCTGCGCGTCGGTGAGGTCGAGGAGCGTGGCGAGCTTGTCGAGATGCGCCGCGGCGTTCGGCGGCGGAGCGGTGGGCGTCTGGGCTGAGAGCGCGCCGGCCCACAGCAGGGCGAGGGCAAACACAGTGGCTTTCATCGGGGGTCTCCTTGACTCGAGTGTGGCGGGTCTAAAGTCCGCGTGTCGGCATGTCGGTCCCTTTAGGGTACTTCATAGCTAACGGGCCGGCGCCGTCGCCGACGGTGAGCAATCGTGAGCGAGTGTGACGGGGCTCAGCGTGCGCTAAGGCCGTGCCGGCGCGTGCGACGAGCCGTGCCTCCCGTGCGGTGCGCGGCTCTTGTCAGCCCACAGCGGCCCGCGGCAGGAGCAGCTCCGCTTCGAGTCCCCCGGCCGCGAGGTTGCGCAGGCTGAGCGTGCCGCCATGGGCCTGCGCGATGTCGCGCGCGATGGTGAGCCCGAGCCCAGTCCCGCCGCTGTCGCGGTTGCGCGAGGACTCGAGGCGGTAGAAGGGCTCGAACACGCGCTCGAGCTCCGCATCCGGAATGCCCGGACCCGCATCGCGCACCCGGATCGCCACCACCGGACCGTCCTCGAGCTCGATGTCGGCGCGCGAGCCGAACTTGATGGCGTTGGCGACCAGGTTGGTGAGGCAGCGCTTGAGCGCCTGCGGCTTAGCTGCGAGCGGCTCGCCAGCGCGGCCTGCCACGCTCACCTTCCCGCCCATGTCGGCGAACTCCTCGCGCACCTTGCCGACGAGCGCGTTGAGGTCCACGGGCGCCGCCGGCTCGCCGTCCTCGACGCCCCGGAACAGCGCCAGCGCCTCGCGCACCATGGCCTCCATCTCGTCGAGCTCGCGACCGATGCGCGCCTCGAGCGGCGGGTTGTCGAGCGTCTCCACCTGCAGGCGCAGCCGGGTGAGGGGTGTCTTCAGGTCGTGCGACATCGCGGCGAGCACCCGCGTGCGGCTGTCGAGGTAGCGGCGGAGCCGATCCTGCATGGTGTTGAAAGCGCGCGCCGCATGGCGGAGCTCGCGCGCGCCGCGCTCGGGAAGCGGCTCCGTGCGCGCGTCGCGGCCGACGCGGTCGGCCGCCCGGGCCAGCGCCGAGAGCGGCCGGGTGATGCTGCGCGCCGTGACGTAGAGCACGATCACGAGGATGAGCACCAGCAGCGTCAGGTTGAACAACAGGTGCCGCGGCAGCGACACGACGCGGGACATGCGCATCACCCTGAAGGGCACCGTGCCGCCGTCGGGCAGGCGCACGCTCACATCGTAGCGCTGCGCGCCCGGCCCCGTGGGAGCTACCTCGTGCGCTCCGAGGAAGGGCGCCGACACTGCAATCGCCGGCGCCGCCGCGGCCGGCGTGGCGTGCACCTCGACCGCGTAGCCCGGACCGAGCGCCGCGCGCAGCTGATCCCGGAGGCTCCGGTCGAAGTCCGTCAGCACTGGCAGAGGAATGAGGCTGTGCGGGCCGGGCTCGGGGCCGCGCCCGGGGCCGCCGGGTGGTCCGGGCGGCGGGTGTGCCGGGTCACCCGGCGGCATGAGCGGCCAATGCAGTCGCTCGGGTGGCGCCGCCAAGAGCCTCTCGACCGCCCCGGCGCGCTCGGCGGGGCTTAAGGGCTGGAGCATCAGAGTGGTCTCCGCCACCCGGCGCGCCCATTCGCGCACGCTCCACTGCTGTACGAAGCGCTCGTGCTCCTGGGCGATGAGAAAGAGCGCCGCCACC
>WNGP01004730.1_pt1 | contig 11342 bp, 9 predicted proteins | sample 5407671 | NCBI WGS metagenome assembly WNGP01 (sample SAMN13153381, study PRJNA577476) | soil metagenome | isolation source: 40 cm soil or saprolite under Garry oak tree replicate 2 | place: USA:California | collected 2016-06-15 | reverse complement strand
GCCTTAACCAGCGGGGCGAGACAATTGGTAGTGCACGAGCCGTTCGAAATCACCGTATCGGAGGCCTTCAGCGTCTTGTCGTTGACGCCGATGACTACGGTGCGATCCACATCCTTCTCGCCCGGCGCCGAGAGAACCACCTTCTTCGCGCCCGCAGCGAGATGCGCGGAGGCCTTCTCCTTGCTCGTAAAGAGCCCGGTGCACTCGAGAACCACGTCGACCTTAAGGTCCTTCCACGGCAACTCGGCCGGATTGCGCTTCGCACAGACCTGGATGCGATCGCCGCTCACGATCATCGATTCGCCTTCCACGGCGATCGTTCCGGGAAATTTTCCGTGCACCGTGTCGTGCCGCGTCAGGTGAGCGTTGGTCTGTGCGTTGCCGAGGTCGTTGATGGCGACGAATTGCAGGTCGTGCCTTTTCCCACCCTCATAGTGGGCGCGCAATATATTGCGGCCGATGCGGCCGTAACCGTTGATGGCGACTCGAATGGTCATGCTAGGCTCCTTCAGGTCCTTCTCTACTTCAATACGCTTTTCACGGCCTTCACCACATTGTCCACGGTGAAGCCGAAGTATTCGAACAGCTTCGCCCCGGGCGCCGATTCGCCGTAGCGATCGATGCCGACCACCGCGCCCTCGAGGCCGACATACTTGCGCCAGTAGTCGCTGACACCGGCTTCGACGGCGACCTTGGGCAAAGTCGGGATCAGCACCACGTCCATGTACATCGGTGGCTGGCGGTCGAAAATCGAGGTGCAGGGCATCGACACGACCCGAACCGAAATGCCCTCCTCGGCAAGCTTTTGCTTCGCGCCCTGAGCCAGCTGCACTTCCGACCCGGTGGCAAGGATAACCGCCTTGGGTTCCGGCGCGTCCGAAAGAACGTAGCCGCCGCGGCGGATGGCCGAGACCGTGTGAGCATCGCGCTTTTGAAGCGGTACGTTCTGCCGTGTGAGCACTAGCGAAGTCGGCCCGTCCTTTCGCTCGATTGCAGCCATCCAGGCCAGCGCGGTCTCGACCGGATCGCAAGGTCGCCAAACCTCCATGCCGGGGATCAGGCGCAGGGCTGCGGCGTGCTCGATCGATTGGTGCGTGGGGCCGTCCTCGCCCAGACCGATCGAGTCATGGGTAAAGACGAAGATCGAGCGGATCTTCATCAGCGCCGCCATGCGCAGCGCGTTTCTGGAGTAGTCCGAGAAAGTGAGGAAGGTGCCGCCGTAAGGAATGATTCCTCCATGCAGCGCCAAGCCGTTCATCACGGCGCTCATACCGAACTCGCGCACGCCGTAATAGATGTAGTTGCCACCCCCCTTTCCCCCGACAGGCTTGGAGCCCGACCAGAGGGTAAGGTTGGAGCCGGTCAGATCGGCCGAGCCGCCGACCAGCTCGGGCAGCCCCGGGGCGAGGCCTTCGATCGCGTTCTGCGAAGCCTTGCGGGTGGCGATGGATTCGGTCTTGGCGATGATCTTTTCGAGCAGCCGCTCGCAGTGGGCGCTCCAGTCCGCCGGCAGCTCGCCGGCGACGCGGCGGCGGAATTCGCGCGCGAGTTCCGGGTGTGCTTTCTGGTAGGCGGCGAACCTGTCGTTCCAGGCTCGCTCGAGCGCTGCGCCGCGCTTTCTCGCGTCCCAGCCGTCGTAAATGTGCTGCGGAATCTCGAACGGCGGATAGCGCCAGCCAATCGCCGCGCGTGTCGCGGCAACCTCCTCGGCCCCGAGCGCCTCCCCGTGCGCCTTGGCTGTCCCGGCGCGCTTGGGGGCTCCCTTGCCGATCACGGTCTTGCAACAGATGAGGCTGGGTTTGTCCGCTACCGCCCTCGCCGCTCCGATCGCGCGGTCAACCGATTCGACGTCGTGGCCGTCGATGTCGGAGATCACGTGCCAGCCGTAGGCTTCGAAGCGTTTCGACGTGTCGTCTCGGAACCAATCCTTCACCTCGCCGTCAATGGAGATCTTGTTGTCGTCGTAAAGGGCGATCAACTTGCCCAAGGCGAGCGCTCCAGCGAGCGAGCAGGCCTCGTGCGAGATTCCCTCCATCAAGCACCCGTCGCCGACCGACACATAGGTATGGTGGTCGACGATGTCGAAGCCCGGGCGGTTGAACTCGGCGGCGAGGATGCGTTCGGCGATCGCCATGCCGACCGAGTTCGCCAAGCCCTGTCCCAAGGGACCGGTGGTGGTCTCCACACCCGGGGCAAGTCCGTATTCGGGGTGACCCGGTGTCTTCGAATGCAACTGTCGAAAACGTCGCAGCTCCTCCATCGACAGGTCGTAGCCGGTCAGGTGCAGTAGCGCGTACAGCAGCATCGAGCCGTGGCCATTGGAGAGCACGAAACGATCGCGGTCTGGCCACTTCGGGTTTGCCGGGTTGTGCCTCAGGTGCCGCCCCCACAGCGCCAGCCCGATTTCGGCCATTCCCATGGGCATTCCCGGGTGACCGGAATTTGCGGCCTGCACGGCGTCCATGGCCAACGCACGAATCGCGTTGGTCAGGTCCTGGCTCATTTACTCGGAAAATTCAGGAGGGTAGGTGGAGACCTTATAATTATCGGTGAATCTCGCTCGCTTGGCGAGAAAAACCACAACGGAGGAGCAGTGAGCAAACTCGCATTCATCGGGCTCGGCGTGATGGGCTTTCCCATGGCCGGACACCTCGCGACCAAAGGCGGCCATGAGCTCACCGTGTACAACCGCAGCCGCGCCAAGGCCGAGGCCTGGGTAACCAAGCACAAGGGACGCCTCGCGGACACTCCTGCCAAGGCGGCCGAGGGGGCAGACATCGTGTTCTCCTGCGTAGGCGACGATCCGGACTTGCGCGAAGTCACGCTGGGGCCCAACGGCGCTTTTCAGAAGATGGCCAGAGACGCGATCTTCGTCGACCATACCACCGCCTCGGCGAAGGCAGCGCGGGAGCTGGCCATCGAGGCAAAGAAGCGCGGTTTCGATTTCCTCGATGCACCGGTCTCCGGGGGTCAGGCGGGCGCCGAAAACGGGCAGCTCACCGTCATGGTGGGGGGCAACGCTGCGGCCTTCGAGCGGGCGAAACCGATCGTCGCCCATTTCGCCAAGGCGGTAACGCTGATGGGGCCTTCGGGCGCCGGTCAACTCACCAAGATGGTCAACCAGATTTGCATCGCGGGCCTGGTGCAAGCTCTGTCGGAAGGTCTCAGCTTCGCCATCAAGGCCGGCCTTGACGCGAAACTTGTGCTCGACGTGATCTCGAAGGGCGCGGCGCAGTCCTGGCAGATGGAGAATCGCGGCAAGACCATGGTCGACGACAAGTTCGACTTCGGATTTGCGGTGGACTGGATGAGAAAGGATTTGCGGATCTGCTCCGAAGCGGCACGGGAGCTTGGCGCTCAGCTCCCCGTCACACAGATGGTCGCCGGCTTCTACGACGAGATATCGAAGGTGGGCGGCGGCCGTTGGGATACTTCCAGCCTGATCCGCCGGATGCGCCGGGCCTGACCCGCCCGGGGCACCCTTTCCGGCACGCCCCGCGGTGAGCATGCCTTTCCAATGGCCGGCGGCCTACGCGCCAGGCATTCAGCCTCCCGTCGACCTGCCCGAGCGCTCGCTCTGGTTCGTTTTCCGCGGCGCCGAGCTTCTCGTCGCCGCCGCGCCTGGCGCGGCCACACTTCCCCATTGCAATCACCCCAATACTTTGGGTATGATGCCCCAACGAACACAATATCTTGGGGTTCTCGGCGAGCAGCATTGTTTCTCGGCCGAGCTTGCTGTAGATGCTATAGCGCCGCGAGGATGGATCTGGCAAGGGCTGCGGGCGCTATTCGGTGCGCTTAATGAAGCGCAGCTTGCGCTCGCCGGGCGCGCGCTGCAGATCGTCGATTGGGATCGCTCGCACCAGTACTGCGGCGCGTGCGGGAAGGCGACGGCGGCGCGAACAAACGAGCGCAGCCGAGAATGCCTGGGCTGCGGGCTGGTCGTGTATCCCCGGCTCGCGCCTGCTGTCATGGGGCTGGTGCGGCGCGAAAAGATGTTGCTCTTGGCGCGCGCGCCGCGGTTTCCCAAGGATATGTATAGCGCCTTGGCTGGTTTCGTCGAACCGGGTGAGACCCTGGAGCAGTGCTTGGAGCGCGAGGTCTATGAAGAGGTCGGGATCAAGGTACGAAACGTGCGCTATTTCGCCAGCCAGCCTTGGCCGTTCCCGCATTCGCTCATGATCGCGTTCTTCGCGGAGTATTGCAGCGGCGAAATTCGCGTAGACGGAACGGAAATCGAAGACGCGAAGTGGTTCGACGTGAAAAATCTTGAAAATTTTCCGCGGTTGCCTGCTAGAATCAGCATCGCTCGCAGTCTGATCGATGCGGCAAGAGGGGAGATGCTTGCATCGTAGTTCGGCATCTCGGTTATCAACGATCGTGGGGATTTATGCAAATTGGACGGACTGCACATTGTTGCGAATCTGTACCGTTGCGGGGGGGATGCACGGTATTTGACTGACGCAGCCGGACTGCGTCGTTTTTGTCACGACTCCATCAACAGGGCCGGTCTCACGATACTCGGCGACCTGTTCCACGAGTTCGACGGTGGCGGGGTCACAGGCACGGTGGTGCTGGCGGAATCGCATCTCGCCATCCATACCTGGCCGGAACTCCAGAGCGTCACCCTCGACGTCTACGTGTGCAATTACACCCAGGACAACAGCGCCAAGGCGCGCCAGGTCGTCACCGACATGATGGAGCTCTTTCGCCCTGAGGAACACGTGCAGCACGATGTGCCGCGCGACAAGCGCCTCATGTACGAAGCGCTGAACGGGGATTACGGATTCTTCCTGCGGTCTTCCAAGCTGATCGAGTCCTCGAAGACGCGTTTCCAGGACCTCGAAATCCACGAGACACCCCAATTTGGAAAGTTGTTTCGCTTGGACGGGTGCTTCATGACTTCCGAGCGCGAGGAATTTGTCTACCACGAGACCCTAACCCACCCTGCGCTCACCGCCCATCCTTCGCCCAAGCGGGTCCTTGTGATCGGAGGGGGCGATGGCGGCGCGGCGGAAGAAGCCCTCAAGCACCCCTCGATCGAGCAGCTCGTCATGGTCGAGCTGGACGGGAAGGTGGTCGAGATCGCCAAGGAGCACTTCGGCACGATTCACCGCGGTGTATTCGACAATCCGAAACTCAAACTGCTGATCGAGGACGGGCTGAAATACCTCGCGGAGACCAAGGAAAAGTTCGACTACATCGCTCTTGATTTGCCCGACCCCATCGGTCCCGCCACCGCGCTCTACGAGGAGGCGTTTTTCCGCGACTGTAAGCGGGCGCTTGCAGCAGGCGGCGTGCTCACTTTGCACATGGGCTCCCCCTGGTCGCGCCCCGACCGGGTCAAGATGCTCTATGGGCGGCTGGCCAAGATGTTCAAGATCGCCCGACCGTACACGATGTTCATTCCCTTGTACGGCTGCCTGTGGTCGATGTGCGCGTGCTCGGATTCCACAGACGTCGCGGCCGTGAATAGCGGGGAGATCGATATTCGAATCGGCAACCGCGGTCTCAGCCATCTGCAGTACTACAACGGCGCCGCCCATCAGGCGCTGTTCGCGTTGCCAAATTTCGTGCGCGAACTCACCGTCGACGCCGTACCCAAGCCCAGGCTCGTGGCGACGAAGAAGCGCGCTGCGGGCGGCGTGAAGTAGACGCGGCGCGTCACCCGGTTGGGTGCGGGGTGACCGAGAGGGTTGCCCTTTTCGCCTTGCTCTCGAACCCGAGGAACCCGAACTCGGGGTCGGGTTTTCGGCCGCTCACGATGTCGGCGAGAGCCCGGCCCGAGCCGCACGCAAGCGTCCACCCGAGCGTGCCGTGCCCTGTGTTGAGAAAAAGGTTGGAGTACTTCGAACGTCCAATGAGGGGAAGATTGCTGGGCGTGGCCGGTCGCAGTCCCGTCCAGAACTGGGCGCGCTCCGGACGCCCCGCGTTCGGAAACCATTCGAAGCAGCGCTTGACGAGCGCCGCGCAGCGGGGCTCGTTCATCTCGGTGTCGTAGCCGTTCAACTCCGCGGTGCCCGCCACGCGCAAGCGATCGCCCAGTCGCGAGATCACGATCTTGCGCGCGTGATCGGTCAGGCTCGTCTGCGGGGCTTCGTCACCGGGCTCCAGGGGCAAAGTAACCGAATAACCCTTCACAGGGTACACCGGTACCGAGACGCCGACCGGCGCGAGCAGGAGCGGGCTATAGCTTCCCAGCGCAACGACGTAAGCCTCGGCGCGCAACGATTCCTCGATTCCTTTTTCGTCGTCTATGACCACGCGCTCGATCGCTCCGCGCGCGGCTTCGAGCCGCTTAACGCTTACGTTGAACCGGAAGCTCACGCCTTGGGCACCGCAAAGATCGGACAAGGCTCGCGTGAAAAGCTGTGCATCGCCGCATTCGTCGGAAGCCGCGTAGGCACCCCCCACGACCCGGCCTATCGAATGCTTGAGCGCGGGCTCGATCATGAGGCACCCTTCGGGCGTCTTGATTTCGATGTCCAGGCCACGGGCTCTGAGCAGCTCGGCCTGTCTCCCCGCGTGTTCGAATTCGCCATCGTCTTCGTACAGGTGCAGAATGCCGCGGGTATCGAAATCGTAGCGGATGCCGGTATCGCGCCGCAGTTGACGCAGTTGCTCGCGGCTGTAAAGCGCAAGTGTGAAAGCGGAATCTGTGTTGCGACGGGTCCGGCCCGGGAGACATTCCAAGAGAAAGCGCAGGCCCCAAAGCCATTGGGCGAGGTCGGCGCGCGGCCGGAACAGCAGCGGGGCGTCCTCGCGCCCGAACCACTTCAGGATCGTCAGAGGAGCGGTCGGGTTGGCCCAGGGTTCGGAGTGGCTGACCGAAATCTGGCCGCCGTTTGCAAAACTCGTCTCAAGAGCAGGTTCGGGCTGACGGTCCACTACCATGACCTCGTGGCCGCTCTGGGCGAGATACCACGCGCTCGTCGTGCCTATGACCCCGGCGCCGAGAACGATCACTCTCATGCCCGCCTCCGATAAAAAGCAAAAGGGGGAAAGCTCGCGCTATATCCCCCTGGAAACCAATCTACACTTTTGATTTTCACACGGCAAGCGAGCCCTTTCGCCGCCCCCATGCACTTCGAACTTGTCTATTTTCCCGTGTAAGAAATCACTTTTTGCCGCTGCTCACCGAGTCCCTTGATGCCAAGAGTGACTACGTCACCCGGCTTCAGCCACGCTTGGGTCGGCTTCATACCCAGCGCCACGCCAGCGGGTGTTCCGGTGGTAATAATGTCACCCGGGAGCAGCGTCATGTAGTTGCTCACGTACGACACAAGCTTCGCACAGGGGAAAATCATGTTCTTGGTGTTGGAGGACTGCCTGCGCTCGCCGTTGACGTCGAGCCAGACATCGAGCACCTGGGGATTGGTGATCTCGTCGGTCGTGACGAGCCATGGTCCGATCGGTCCGAAGGTGTCACATCCTTTGCCTTTGTCCCACTGAGAGGACTGCAGCTGGAAAGCACGCTCGGATACGTCATTCACGATCGTGTAGCCGGCGACGTGATCCAGAGCCTCGTCCTCCGGTACATAGTCGGCGCGCGTCCCGATGACGATCGCGATCTCGACCTCGTAATCGAGCTTGGTGGAACTGCGCGGCTGCTGGATGTCATCGTTCGGGCCGCTGATGCACGTCGTCGCCTTCATGAAAACTACCGGCTCGGCGGGTATTTGCAGACCCGCTTCGTGCGCGTGATCGACGTAATTCAGGCCGATGGCGACGAACTTTGAGATGCCCGTATAGGGCACGCCGAAGCGCGGGTTGCCGCGCACCAAGGGCAGAGATTCCGGACGAATCTTGCGGAGCTTCGTCAGCCCTTTGGAGGAAATAGCGTCCTGGTCGATGTTGGCGAGGACCCCTGACAAATCGCGCAACTGGCCTTGCGCGTCGATAACGCCCGGTTTCTCGAACCCGTTCCTGCCGTAACGACAAAGCTTCATTTTTGGTTTCCTTTCCAGATCATCGTGCGGCCGCTTAAGCAAATCGCAATTCTTGGAGCAAGCGCAAGCCGGGTGCAAGCAAGGGTGCTCGATATCGTCGCAGTCGTGAGCCGCCCATTTCCTCCCGGGCGGCAGCGCAACGAGAGCAATTGGTGCGGCCGGTCTCCTACGTACGCCGTTCTCCCCAGAACTATTCTTATTGCGGGGATTATAGCAGCGCCCCGCCGAAAAGAGCCGTAGTTTCCTTGGAATCAATGGGTTACAGAGGGGGTCAAGGCCCGGGTCAGCGTTGGATAAAATCGCGGCATGAAAGGCCCTCCATCTTCCGTCCCGCGGTTTTTTGCACCGGGGCAGTTTTCCCTCGGTGCCGAGATCGATTTGCCGGAGCGCGCGGCGCGTCATTGTGCGGTGCTGCGCCTGCGCCGCGGCGACGCGGTCGTCTTGTTCAACGGAGAGGGCGGGGAGTTCTCCGCCGAGCTGACCCGGATTTCCCGTGGCGCTGCGCGTGCCTTTCTGATATCGAGGCAGACGCCGGAACGCGAGTCACCTCTTGCCATCGCGCTCGCTCAGTGCGTATCGAGCGGAGACCGGATGGATGCTACCTTGCAGAAATCCACCGAGCTTGGCGTCTCCAGGATAGTGCCGATCGCGAGTGAGCGCTCCGTAGTAAGACTCTCGGGCGATCGCGCCGACAGGCGCCTCGCCCACTGGCGCAACGTGGTGATTGCCGCCTGCGAACAATGCGGGCGCAACCACGTACCCGAGGTTGCGGCGATCGTCGACTTCGATGCCTTTCTGGGCGAGGCAGCCGGCGATGGGCTACGGCTGCTCCTGGCGCCCGATGCCAATCGAAGCTTGAAACAGCTTGAACCGCCCGGCAAGGTGACCTTGCTGGTAGGACCGGAGGGAGGGCTCGCGCCCGAGGAGCGGCAGCACGCGGAGAGGAGGGGGTTCCTTCCGGTCCGCTTCGGGCCGCGGGTACTTCGCACGGAGACCGCGCCGCTCGCAACGATCGCAGCGATGCAGGCGCTGTGGGGCGATTGTTAGCGTCCGTACACCGGGCGCGCTGTATCTGCCGGGGGCAACTGGCTAGAATCCGAGTTCTCTAAGAACAGCGACAACCATGCCGTCCCATCCCACCCAGTTCGTCAGCTGGGTTCGCTCTGTTGCTCCGTATTTCCACGCGTTCCGCGGGAAGACGTTCGTGCTTGCATTTGGCGGAGAGATATTCGCCGAGCGAAGGTTCGTCGACCTCGCACACGACATCAGCCTGCTTCACAGCACCGGCATCCGCGTGGTACTGGTGCACGGCTCACGCCCGCAAATCGAGGCGCAACTCAAGCGTCGCAAGCTCCGCTCGCGCTACGCAAGGGGCCTGCGCATTACGGATCCCGTTGCGCTCGAATGCGTGAAGGAGGCTGTCGGCTTGTTGCGCGTGGAGATCGACGCTTTGCTGTCCCTGGGTCTTCCCAATTCACCCATGGCGGGGGCCGCGATCAACAGCGTCTCGGGAAATTTCATCACGGCGCAGCCGATGGGCGTGCACGACGGCATCGACTTCCAGTACACGGGCTCGGTGCGCAAGGTCGATGCGCTGGCGATTGCGGGATGTCTGGACGCCGGCAACATAGCAATCGTATCGCCTGTCGGGTATTCGCCGACAGGCGAGGTCTTCAACCTCGCTATGGAAGACGTAGCGGTGGCAACGGCAACGGCCATCCACGCGGAAAAGTTGATCTTCTTCACCGATGCGCCCGTGCAGGACAAGGAGGGCGAATTGCTGCCAGAGCTCACGGCGGAGGAGGCGGCCGGGCTGCTCGCGCACAGCAACCGCCTGTCAGACGATACGCGGCTCTATCTCGCACACGCCGTCGAGGCCGTGCGCGGAGGGATGCAACGCGCTCATATCATCAGCCGGACAGTCCCCGGCGCTCTGCTGATCGAATTATTCACCCACGAAGGTTCGGGCACCATGATCACCGCCGACAAGGTGGTGAAGCTACGGCCGGCGAAGATCGACGACGCGGGGGGCGTTCTCAAGCTGATCGAGCCGCTCGAGGAAGACGGCACGCTCGTGCGCCGAGGCCGCGAACTGCTCGAGCGCGAGATCGGGCGCTTCTCGTTGATCGAGCACGACGGGGTGGTCGTCGGCTGCGCGGCCCTCTACCCGTTCCCCGGCGCCCGCGCCGGCGAGCTTGCCTGCCTCGCGGTGCGGCCCGATTACAGGGACGCAGGTTACGGCGAGCGCTTGCTGCACCATATCGAAACACAGGCGCGAGCCAGCCAGCTGAAGAAGCTGTTCGTGCTCACGACGCGGGCGACCCATTGGTTCATCGAGCGTGGGTTCGCGGAAGCGGATATCGCCGCGTTGCCGGGGGAAAGGAAAGCGCTGTATAACTATCAGCGGCGCTCGAAAATCTTAGTAAAGCGGACTTAAAATCGACCTGATAGCAGAATCGAGGTTGTGAAAATGGCAAGGATGGTGAAATGCATCAAGCTCGGCCGCGACGCGGAAGGGCTGGACTTCCCCCCTTACCCGGGCGAACTCGGCAAGCGCATCTACGAGAACGTCTCCAAGGAAGCCTGGCAGGCCTGGATCAAGCACCAGACCATGCTCATCAACGAGAACAAGCTGAACCTCGCCGACCCGCGTGCGCGGAAATATCTCGCCGAGCAGATGGAGAAGCATTTCTTCGGATCCGGAGCCGACGTGGCTTCCGGCTACGTGCCGCCGGACAAGTAGGCGCTTCTACTTCCGGGCGATCGTTCTCACGCCCGTGCTGGTTCCGAGCAGGAGCACATCCGCTCCGCGCCGGGCGAACAACCCATTGGTAACGACGCCGGCGATATTGTTGACCGCCGTTTCCAGCTCGACCGGGTTGAGGATCGAGAGCCCCCACACGTCGAGGACGATGTTGCCGTTGTCCGTGGCAAAGCCTTCGCGCAGCTTGGGCTGGCCGCCGAGCCTCACCATCTGGCGCGCTACATAGGCACGCGCCATCGCAATCACTTCGACCGGCAGCGGAAATTTTCCGAGCACCGGAACGAGCTTCGACTCGTCCGCGATGCAAACGAACTTTTTCGCCACGGCCGCGACGATTTTCTCTCGCGTGAGGGCGCCGCCCCCGCCCTTGATCATGGCGAGGTGCTCGGTGATCTCGTCCGCACCGTCAATGTACACCGGAAGCTCGTTGACGCTGTTGAGGTCCAAGACGCGAATGCCGCGCCCCTTCAGCCGCTCGGCGGACCTTTCCGAGCTCGCGACCGCCCCGGCAATACGATTCTTCATCCTGGCAAGCTCGTCGATGAAGAAATTGGCGGTGGACCCGGTGCCGACGCCGATCACGGCGTCCTCCACCACGTGCTTGATCGCCTCGCGGGCGGCCGCCTGCT
>WNGP01004725.1_pt1 | contig 11347 bp, 8 predicted proteins | sample 5407671 | NCBI WGS metagenome assembly WNGP01 (sample SAMN13153381, study PRJNA577476) | soil metagenome | isolation source: 40 cm soil or saprolite under Garry oak tree replicate 2 | place: USA:California | collected 2016-06-15 | reverse complement strand
GGAGAGATGCTCTCATTTAAGTACGGACTACACGAAATTGCACTGCGTAACATGGAGCTGGTCGTAGCTGGCGTTGTGCAATCCAGCATACCAGGGGAGGTGCTGGCAAGTTCGCAGGCGCCTACCCAAACACTTCAAGCATGGTCTGAAACCATGCATACTTTGTCGGCAAAAGCCTATACCCGCTACCGGCACCTGATTTATGAGAATCCAGAATTTTTAAGCTATTTTGAACAGGCTACACCCATCCTGGAACTTGGCCACCTCAATATTGGCTCGCGGCCGGCACGTCGAACGACGGACCGCAGCATCGCAGAACTACGGGCTATTCCCTGGGTTTTCTCCTGGATGCAGAGCCGCTATGTACTCCCGAGCTGGTATGGTGTGGGTGGGGCGCTCGAGGAATATATCGCAGAAGATCCCGCACGGCTGGCTGAACTCCAGGAAATGTACCGTTCCTGGCCCTTTCTGCGTGCTTTCGTGGACAACTTGCAGATGACCCTCTCCAAGGCTGATATGCACATTGCCCACCACTATGCTCTACTGGTGGATGATGAAGCCTTGCGCCGGTCTATCTCGACTGAAATTGAGCAAGAATATGCGCGGACGCGGCGTATCGTGCTACAGATTGTGAAAAGCCAGGCATTACTGGATAACTCGCCTGTGCTACAACGTTCGATTCACCTGCGTAATCCTTACGTCGATCCATTGAGCTATTTCCAGGTAGCGCTGCTGCGTCGTCTACGCGCCCTTGGAGGTCCCCTCGTTCTCGATGAAACAGCACGGCAGAAAGCAAGTGACCTGGAGCGGGAACGGTCCGAACTCACCTATGCCGTCCTTTTGACGATTAATGGTATAGCCGCAGGACTGAGGAATACAGGTTAATCTTATTGTACAAGGACCGGTTGCCAGGACGAGCTCCCTGTTGGCTTCTCTAACATCTCCTCAATGGTCAAGAGGAACTCGTCCATGTCGAAGGGTTTTCTCAAGGCGATCAGCTTGCGGGCTTCGATTTCAGCTTCACAATCCTCCAAACAAGCAGTGAGAATGAGAGCGGGAACGTCCTCTAGCTCCGGAAGAGCGTGAAGCTGGTCAAATAGTTGCACGCCGTTCATTTGAGGGAGACGATAATCGAAAATAAAGAGGTTTGGTTTGATGTGTCTGACGATTTCCAGAGCTCGCAAGCTCGTTGGGGCCAGCAAGACATAATAGGGAGTTCCCTGCACAATCATCTCAGCGAAGCAGGCCCCATTAGCAACATCATCCTCAACAACAAGGATACATTTCACCGGGGAATGGTCTTTTCTTGAGACCCCTTTCTTATCGTAAGGCATGGGGGTGTACCTCCGATCTCCTGATAGCTGTTTTGTTGTTCGGCCAAAGTCTTGCAGTAAATAGGGAAACTACAACAGATCCATACGTAAGAAAGACAAAAGAAGAGTTATACTTTTTCCTTAGAAATATACCACATTCTTTCAATTTTATCAAGAGCAGCGACTAAGCTCATCAGGGCTTTTCGGTTTTCCCGTTTTACCTGTTTTGCCGCCTACGGCGGCGAAGTGGGGAGAGAGGTTGCGAGGACACCTCGCGCTCCGGCAGGAGGGCTAGCCGCCCTCCTGCACCACCTGCCTTTCCAGCATCACGAGTAAACCAAAAAGCCCGGCTAAGCTCATCCATTGAGATAGTGTAGGTTGCGCTGCTTGACACATTCGTTCTATACATCTAAAATCAGCTATATACTACAGGACAGACACAGTTCATGTCAACGACCCCACGCGTGAACGCGGGGCTTGCCCCTATGATTGACGCGGTTTCGTTGTCCAGCCGAGGCGCCAGAGCCGGCAGGCACGGCGTTGGATTGGCGTCAGCGTCGCTCAGGTCATGACACCCGGCCATGCTTCCTCAGTGGCCGGCCCTGTCGTCCGCCGTTAAAAGACCTTGCGGGGTACGGGTCGGTGCGGTGGACCCAACAAGCCCGAGCAACAGCGGCGAGGGGAGCGTTCTGGAAAATGCCTAGCCAGGACCGTTACACAGCCCCGTAAGGGGGCCTCGCGAGAGGCAAATGCAACGAAAGGAAATGCTCGATGGTGTTTGTGCTCGATAAACACAAGAAGCCACTGATGCCGTGTACGCCCAGACGAGCGCGCCTCTTGTTGGAGCAAAAGCGTGCCGTGGTGCATCAGCTCAGTCCGTTCACGATCCGGCTCAAAGATCGGGAGGTGGCAACCTGCACTCTGCAACCAGTTGTGCTGAAAGTTGATCCAGGATCACGGATCACCGGGATGGCGCTGGTCCGCGTGGATGCGATGCCTGGCGGAGAGGTGCATCACGCCCTACACCTTGCAGAACTCACGCACCGGGGTAAGGACGTCCAGGAATCATTGGGCAAGCGAGCCACGCGTCGCCGACGCAGGCGTCAGGCCAATCTGCGTTACCGGCCACCGCGTTTCTCCAATCGACGAAGGCCCAAGGGGTGGTTGCCACCCAGCCTGCTCAGCCGCATCGGCAATGTGCAGACCTGGGCCAGACGGTATCAGCGGTGGGCGCCCGTCTCGCGCATTGAGGTCGAACGGGTGCGCTTTGATACGCACCTCATGCAAAACCCGGAGGTCACGGGAGTGCTCTACCAGCAAGGGGAACTGGCCGGTTGGGAGCTTCGAGCCTATCTGCTGGTCAAGTATGATTATTGCTGTGTCTATTGCAAGAAGCGGGATGTCCCCTTTGAACTGGACCATATCCGGCCCAAAAGCCGAGGAGGCTCCGACCGGGCATCCAATCTCTGTCTGACCTGCCACGAGTGCAATCAGGCCAAGGGCAACCAGACAGCGCAAGAGTTCGGCCATCCGGAGGCGGAAGAACAGGCGAAAGCGCCGCTCAAGGATGCCGCCGCCGTCAATGCGACCCGGTACCGTCTCGTCGAGGAGTTGCGCGTGCTAGGGTTGCCGATTGGCACCTGGACGGGCGGGCGCACGCGGTGGAACCGGGCCAGATTTGGTATCGAGAAGACGCATGCGGTGGATGCGTTGTGTGTGGGCGAGGTGGCGGGAGTCCAGGCGGGTCATCATCGCACCCTTTTGATCACCGCGAAGGGACGAGGCCAGTACCGGCGCACGAATGTCGATGAACATGGCTTCCCCAACGGGTATTTGATGCGCCAGAAACAGGTGGTGGGGTTCAAAACCGGCGATCGGGTTCTGGCCATGGTCCCAGAAGGGTATGCCGCCGCTGGCACACACCGGGGACGGATCGCAGTGCGGGCCAATCAGCAGTTTCGTATGGGCAAGATCCAGGGGATTCCGGCCCGGTTTTGTCGCAAACTGCAACAGGCCGATGGCTATGATTATGCCCTGGTGGCGACCGCGCTGCACGGGGAGGCTACTCCAGGCAACCACCCTCCTCTGTCCCACAAAGGAACGCCTGCTTCCTCCCCACGTCTGAAGCAGGGGGGGCATCCGCAGGCGAGATTGGGTGAAACGGGAAAACCAGATGCACCCTGGCCGCTTCCGGGGGCTCCATCTCATGGAGAGAGGACAGCGACGCAGGCAGCGTGCAAAGAAGTCCAGGGAATTTCCCGGCTTCATCAAGGAGCTATACAGCCATGCCAGACCGCGTAGGTCAGCAACTTGCAAACTACCGCCTGGTCCGTCTACTCGGACAAGGCGGCTTCGCTGATGTCTACCTCGGCGAGCATGTCTATCTCAACACTCAAGCTGCCATCAAAGTGCTCCAGATGCGTCTGACCGACGAAGATAAACGCAGCTTTCTCGAGGAAGCACGTACCATCGCCCATCTTAGACATCCCTCCATCGTGCGCATCCTGGAATACGACGTGGTGGACAGCATCCCCTTCCTTGTTATGGAGTATGCTCCACATGGTACCTTGCGCCAATTATATCCGAGGGGTACGGTTTTGCCTCCGCCCGCTGTCGTAGCGTATGTCCGGCAAGTTGCCGCCGCTTTACAGTATGCCCACGATCAAAAACTCATCCACAGGGATGTGAAACCGGAAAACATGTTGCTCGGCTATAAGAATGCCGTCTTGCTCAGTGATTTTGGCCTGGCGGTGATTGCCCAGAGTTCCCGCGATCGCCTCCAGACTGTTGCCGGCACCGTAACCTACATGGCCCCTGAGCAACTCCAGGGCAGAGCATGCCCGGCCAGCGACCAGTACGCGCTGGCGGCAGTCGTCTATGAATGGTTAACTGGAGAGCGCCTCTTTTCGGGCTCTTTCATAGAAGTGGCTTCTCAGCATGTGCTTGTTCCCCCACCCTCTTTACGCGGTAAGAATCCGGCACTCTCACATGCTATTGACCTGGTTATACAAAAAGCGCTCTCCAAGAATGTGGAACAACGCTTTGCGAGCGTGTTAGAATTCGCTAGCGCTTTCGAACAAGTGTGTAAGGCAGAGTTGCCAAAACAGCACACAAGCGCACCGGTCCCCATGGGGAAACTCATTACCCCCTATCGCAAACACTCTGCGCCTGTGCTAAGCATTGCATGGTCGCCCGATGGTAAGAAGATTGCCTCCGCTAGCGCCGATAAAACGGTTCACATCTGGAACGCTACCAGCAAAAATCCTATCCTTATCTACCGTAACCATAATAAGCCAGTGAGTGCGGTAGCCTGGTCTCCCGATGGTTCGCGTATCGTCTCTGGCTCCTGGGACACATCTGTACAGGTTTGGAACGTCCAATCCGGGCGCAAGCTTTTTACCTATCGTGGTTTCTCGCGGGGAGTGAGCACGGTAGCCTGGTCTCCCGATGGAAAGTACATCGCCTCCGCTTCGTTGGATACGACGGTACAGGTTCGGCAGGCTGAATCGGGAAACAGGCTTTTCACCTATCAAGGCCATACCAGCCCCATCTATGCTGTGGCCTGGTCACCGGTCGACTCTTCATCCTCCGAAAGCAGCTGGCGCCTCGCCTCCGCAAGTGGCGCCGCCGGGAAAGCTGATGTGGATAATACCGTGCACATCTGGTATGCCCTCACCGGAAGTAATCTATTGATCTATCGAGACCACTTCTATTTCGTCACCGCGGTGGCCTGGTCGCCTGACGGTAAGAAGATTGCTTCCGCCAGCGCAGACACCAATGTGCAGGTTTGGAATGTGGCCACCGGCAGCAACATCCTCACCTATCGTGGGCATTCCAGTAAGGTGAATGCTGTAGCCTGGTCTCCTGATGGCACTCGCATAGCTTCGGCAAGCGATGATCGCACAGTACAGGTATGGGATGCTACTACAGGTGAGACCCTCTTCACATATCGAGGTCACGCTAAAGAGGTCAGCAGCGTAGCATGGTCTCCCAACGGCACGCGCATCGCTTCGGCCGGCTATGATACAATGGTTCATGTCTGGCATGCAAAGTAAAATCTGATAGAGGAGCGCGGAGTTGGAATACAGGAAACGCAATTCCTCCAGACCTCGTATTGGTCAGCAGCTTGGAAACTATCACCTTGTGCGCCTTCTGGGCCGGGGTAGCTTCGCTGATGTTTATCTCGGCGAACACATTCACCTCAAAACCGAGGCCGCCATCAAAGTGCTTGATATGCGGCTGACCAACGATGACATGCAAGATTTTCTCAAAGAGGCGCGCACTATCGCCCGCTTGAAGCATCCCTCTATCATCCAGGTATTGGAATTCGGTAAGGAGGACAATACTCCATTCCTGGTCATGGATTACGCTCCCAATGGCACATTACGCTCACATTTACCCAAAGGCAGTCGTCTCCCGCCCGAGGATATTCAGCCCTATGTCATGCAGGTTGCTTCGGCTTTGCAATATGCACATGACGAGAAACTGATTCATCGAGATATCAAGCCGGAGAATATGCTCCTGGGTGCCAACGATGAAGTTTTGCTCGCCGATTTTGGCATTGCTGTCGTGGCCCATAGCTCTCGCACCCAGAGCATGCAAGGTGTGGCCGGTACCGTTGCATATATGGCGCCCGAGCAGCTCAGGGGCATGCCTGTCAAGGCAAGTGACCAGTACGCACTCGCGGCCGTCATCTACGAATGGCTGACCGGCAGCAGCCCCTTTCGAGGTTCTTTTGTGGAGGTTGCCACCCACCATACCCTTACTTCCCCTCCTCCTTTAAGAGAACAGGTTCCAACTACCCCACCCATGGTTGAAGCAGCAGTCCTCAAAGCCCTGGCGAAAGACCCTGCTCAGCGCTTTGCCAGCGTGCAGGAATTTGCCGATGCCTTTGCGCAGGGTATCTACGATGGACAATCATATCCCTCGATACATTCAGGCGAGGAAATAACCTCTTCCAGCACTGAACCTCTCTCCCCACTGCAAGAGGTGAATATCCTCCCACTTCAAGAGACAACGCTCACAATCTATCGTGGGCATGCTGCTCCGGTAAATGCCGTGGCCTGGCCACCAGGAGAGAGGCATGAAGCGGCGCACTACCGCAGCCACATCGCGTCAGCAAGCGATGATGGGACAGTCCAGATCTGGGAAGCCATGACCGGGCGTAAAGTCCACACCTATCGTGGGCATTCAGGTGGAGTAAGTACCATAGCCTGGTCGCCCGACGGGAAATGGATTGCCTCGGCGGGTACAGACGGCACTGTACAGGTCTGGGCTGCCGAGAACATGGGCAAGGTGTGCACCTACACCAGGCATTCCGAAAAGGTCAACGCTTTAGCATGGTCACCAACGAGGATTACCTCCTCTCTAGAGCATGGCTACCTCGTTGCTTCAGCAAGTGCAGATAGCACAGTCCAGCTCTGGGATTCCACAACTGGCCACCGGTTGTTCATTTATCGTGGTCATGCGCAACCAGTACACGCTGTGGCATGGTCTCCTGACGGGCAGTACATTGCCTCGGCAGATGAAGATAAGACGGTACAGGTTTGGAAGGTGTCTACAAAAGATATCCCCACGGAAAAAATACTGCTCACCACCCACAGTTCCACCAACACTCTGCTCACAGTGGCATGGTCCCCTGATGGAAAGTACATCGCTTCAGCTGGCGCCGACCAGGTGGTCGAGGTATGGGAACCCACCACCGGAGGCACCCTGTGCACCTATCAAGGTCATCAGTTTACGGTAAACGCCGTAGCCTGGGCGCCTGGCGGGGCACGTATTGCCTCGGCAAGTTTCGACCGGACAGTTCAAATATGGGATGCCACTACCGGAGAAAATGCCGTCAGTTACCCCGGTCATTCAAACTGGGTATACTCCATCGCCTGGGCGCCCGGCGGACAATACATCGCCTCAGCAAGCAGCGATAAAACAGTACAAGTCTGGCTGGCAGTGTAATGACTCAACTTCTGTAGCCTGGCGGAAACAAATGAATGCTTCGCATTGTTCTCTTCTATGTACGGATAATGCAAGAAAAAGAAACGCCCGTCATCCGTGAAGGAGAGAAGAACGTATCTCTTCAATCATCAGCAGGGGTGCAGGGGGACGCAGTCCTCCTGCTGGGGTCTGGGGTGCCCCCAGCTTCTCTTTCTCCCCGCTCGCCGCCGCAGGCGGCATGCATCGGGTACCTGAAAAGTTACAAGGAAAGTAGGAAATATGAACGATCTAAAAAACCAACCAGAAAGCTATTGGAAAGAAAAACTAACGCCAGAGCAATACAAAGTCTGCCGCCTGAAGGGAACGGAGCGCCCTTTCAGTGGAGCGCTCTACAACAATCATGAGAAAGGCGTATATGAGTGTGTAGCCTGCGGTCAAACACTGTTCTCCTCAGACACCAAGTTTGAGTCAGGCACCGGGTGGCCTAGCTTTGACCAACCAATCAATTTAGAGCACGTGGAATTGCACGAAGACAACTCGCTTTTCATGAGGCGAACAGAAGTAGTCTGCAAAAACTGCGGTGCCCACTTAGGCCATGTCTTCAATGATGGGCCGCGAGAAACAACCGGGATGCGCTATTGTATCAATTCTGTCGCCCTCAACTTTCGCCCCGGCGAAGCAGAGCACCAGGATGCTTGATTGGAGGATTCGCTCATTCCTGGAGAAACTGTAACCGTAGGTGCCGATTTATCGGCCCTCGTTCTCATCCACGAATTTCGCGAATGCACCACTAATCATTTAAAACGAAAAAAGTGAAAGCCAGAAACGTTCTATAAGCAGTAGCTTACAGCTCCATGTAGTGGCATCCTTTCCTGGTTCTGAGACTGGAAGTATGTCGCTATGTGTAGCTCCTTGATACCTTCGAGTGGGAGGCAACCGTATGACGCTTCGTCCGCAACAACAACAGCACCGAAGGCGACTAACAAGAGCGCTTCTTTTCACTGCCGTCTTACTTGTCCTGGTAGGAGCAGGGAGCATTGCCTGGTGGCTGTTCTCCCCATTATTCTTCCATACTACGAGCAACGATGCAAATCCGTTCGCCCATACTCCATCCGTCGCGAGTTCCCCTGCCTCTAGTAGTCCATCAAGCACCGTATCGACGCCAGTACCAACAGTACCGGCAGGCCCAATCGTCCTGGCAACTGGGAAGTTTATCGACAAAGTCAATTCAGGGGTGGGTCTTAACAATGATCACGGCTCCGGCAATGTGACCATTGGAAAGACCGCCGGTGGAAAATATCTGATTTACCTGGATCATTTGAATGTCACCAACGGCCCTGACCTGCATGTTTACCTGGCACCGACGAGCAATTCGACCGATGCTGAACAGGTCAAGCGTGAGGGCGTCGATCTAGGTCTGCTGACGGCAACAGAAGGTTCTGTGAATGTAGCCATACCGGCAGACCCCAGCAGGAACCTGAGGAAATACCATTCTGTCGTCATCGTCTGTAAAACCTTTTCGGTGATCTTTACGACGGCTCCCCTCACCTTCTCTTCAGGGTCCTAAATGAGAGGGTAGAATAACCGCTGTAGACAATCTCACCTCCACCTTAGTATAATCCCATTGAAAGAGCGATATCCAGCAAAGGAGGCTGTATTGTATCACCTATGAGTGGTCTTGTATTTGCTTGCATTGCCCCGCACGGCGGCATCATCATCCCCGCACTCGCAGGCGAGGCGGGACAGAAGGCGTTAGCAACCCGGGCAGCAATGGAAGAGCTGGGACGACGCATGGCCGCCAGCCATCCGGAGACAGTTGTGCTGGTAACACCCCATGGCTACAGGGTTGACGGCTTCTTCTCACTGCTCAACAACCGGCGCGTTCGAGGAGAACTCGGCCCTGAGATTGGCGGAAACGAAAATAGCATCTCACTGGTGTTTGAAGTGGATAAGGAGCTGAACACAGCAATTATCGACGCCGCACGTGCTCTGGAAGTTCCTGTTACCCGTATAAGCTATGCCGTACCGGACGACCCCACCTACTTCCTGCCGGTCGACTGGGGAGCCAGCATTCCCCTCTGGTTTCTGGGAGGAATGTTTTATCCCCAGCCCAGAGTTGTGATCGGATGCCCGGACCGTGGCAATATACCCTGGGAACTATCACCCCGCTTCGGAAGAGCCATTCGACAGGCCGCAGAAGCAACAGGCCGACGTGTTGCCCTGATTGCCAGCGCCGATCTTGGGCATGCACATGACAAAAATGGACCCTACGGCTTTGACCCGGCCTCGGCCGAGTTTGATGCCGCCACTCTTGAAGCCGTCAAAGCGCAGGACCTCGGGCGACTGCTGACCTTCGACCAGGCCTGGTTGAAACGGGCAGCGACGGATGCATATGGGCAAATACTCAACCTGCATGGCGCAATAGAAGGTACCACCTTTCGCGGCGAATTGCTCTCTTACGAGGTCCCGACCTACTTTGGTATGATGTGTGTCGCCTACGACCTCCCGCAAGGATGATCGCTGTTTCAGTTGAAAAGACGACAAGTGAGAGCGGACGAATCATTCTCTAGGCCTGCAGCACCACTTCCGTGGTTTCTTTGCAAGATGATGCGCCTCGCTCTTCTCACATTGACCCTCCTCTTCAGGTGAAAACACGAAGCTATGAGCTAGTGTACAGGCGGGCGAGGCTGGCATCCGGACTACTGATCCTCCTGTGCGGATCGATTGAGCAACTGGGCCTTTACCTCTTTCTTGAGCACCTTGCCAACCTTGGACCTCGGTAGGTCCGGCCACACGTCAACCTGCTTGGGGGCTTTTACGCTGCCGATCCGCGCCTTGACGAACGCTCGCACTTCGCTCTCAGTCACGCTGTAGCCTGGGCGGATCTGCACCACCGCGGTCACGCGCTCACCCCACGTGTCATCGGGCAGTCCAATGACGGCGCAGTCCTGGACCGCAGGGTGCTCCATCAACGCCTGCTCAACTTCGGCGGAGTAGACGTTGAAGCCGCCTGTGATGATCATGTCCTTCGCACGGTCGACGATGAACAGGTAGTTGTCGGCGTCCAGGTAGCCGATATCGCCTGTGTGATGCCAGCCGAATCGGCCGGCTTCCTCGGTTGCTGACGGGTTCTTATAGTAGCCCGCCATTACGAGGGAACCGCGAACCACGATCTCGCCGCGTTCGCCTGTCGGCAGGACGTTTCCGTCGCTGTCCATGATCGCGACGCTGACAAGTGGCGTTGGACGACCAGCCGACGAGAACCGCTCGCTCGCGAGCGAGCCGTCTGCGTGCACGTGCTGCAGTGGCGCCATGGTCGAGATCATCATCGGCGCCTCGGTCTGGCCAAACAGCTGACCGAGCACTGGACCGATCCTGCGGATCGCCTCCTCAAGCCGGGTCGCAGACATGGGGGCAGCTCCGTACCAGAGGCACTGCAGCGACGTCAGGTCTTTCGACGCCAGGTCGGGGTGCCTGAGCAGCATATAGATAAGGGTCGGTGGCAGGAAGGTGTGCGTGACCCGGTGCTTCTCGATCAGCGCGAGGAACTCGGCAAGGTCGGGCTTTGGCATGATGATGATCTCACCCCCGAGCGTCATGATCGGGAAGCAGAGCACGCCCGCCGCGTGGGTGAGTGGCGCGAGCGCCAGGTACACCGTACGTCCCTCGAACGGGTAGCTCATCAAGGTGAGCGCCGACATCGTTTCGATGTTCCGGCCGGTCAGCATTACCCCCTTGGGCTTGCCCGTCGTCCCGCCGGTACCCGCAATCATGACGACGTCGTCGGCCGGATCGGCCTGCCACGGTTCGGCGCTCACCTCGTTCAGCCATTGGTCGAACGGCACGGCAAACGGGACGGAGGCGTCCAGGCAAATCAGCGTTGTGAGCTTGAGCAGGTCGTGGCGGATTTGCTCGACCAGCGGCGCGAAGGCTTTCTGGAAAATGAGACACGTGCAGTCCATGAGGTCGAGTAGCTCGCGATTCTCGGTCGCCTCATTGCGCGGGTTGATTGGGCACCACACCGCACCCGCCCGAGAGATGCCGAAGACGCAGGCAAACGCGATCGGGTCGTTCGCTGACAGGATGGCCACCTTCTCGCC
>WNGP01004724.1_pt1 | contig 11348 bp, 7 predicted proteins | sample 5407671 | NCBI WGS metagenome assembly WNGP01 (sample SAMN13153381, study PRJNA577476) | soil metagenome | isolation source: 40 cm soil or saprolite under Garry oak tree replicate 2 | place: USA:California | collected 2016-06-15 | reverse complement strand
GTTTCTCTACAATCACATGAGGAATAGCAGCGAGCGCCTTTGCATTGCTATCAAACCAGGTAGTGAAGACGACGATCAGGCCGGCGACAACGATACCAATGAACACGGCTACGGCCAGGCCGAAGATTCCTGCCGCGATAGCGCCGCGCGAGGCATTGACTGGAAGTGAGACGCGGTTGCCGCTTGAGCGTCCTCCCTGGCTGGCGGCTGAGAGATCTCCCAATGTGCCTAGCGCCGGGCGCAAGAAAGAGAATAGATTGCCAATGCTGCTGAGTACAAGCGGCCAGAGCAGCCATTGCCATCCTCCAAAGGGGCCGGTTAATGCGGGTTCAGTACCGTAGACAATTAAAAAGCAGACGATGAAGTTAAAGATGAAGTAGCCGATGAACCACCTGATAAATTTGCGAGCTACGAATGCTTCGCGGCGTCCAAATGCGAATCGCCCAATGCTCAGTATGGCCATTACGATGAGCGCGCCGATGAATGCCAGTAGGACACTAATCATGGCTGTCTCTCCTGTTGTGCAATGATGACAAAATAAGCACTTCTTCTGCTTTTAATGGTAACGTGTTCGTCAAGAGCTTAGCAGATGTAGGGGATGAGCCACTTAGTAGGAGCGCAATTCGTTGCGCTCCTACTTTTCTTTCTAAAGATTTACTTTTCCAACGTGCTCTTCGAGTTTCTCTCACCGTCATACGAAAGCAGAATACGCTTGCCTTCGTAGACTGTCTCAAGATGGATGGGGCGGCCCCACAGCAGGTAGACGTGCTGGAGCGTCTTCTCGGCGTAGACCAGGTCGAGTTCCTGGCCCTCGAAGAGATGCTTCAAGTAGAGCTCGCGGTTGCCGCGATAGTCACCGTTGTCGACAACCAGGTAGGGGTTGCCGAAGTTGTTCAGGTTGGCAACTATATTATCGCGCACCTTCTCCCAGTTTTTCTCGACGATGACCCACTCGTCTCCCTCTTTCCTGTAGATGTAGAGATCAAGGTCTTTCACCAGGTCTTCGGTGAGGTAGTTACGCAGGAAGGAGACGTCGTTGTCAAGTTCGCGTACTTCGAAGATCTTCTGACGACCCATGCCGGGTTTGCGTCCAAATCGCTCTCGCTCCTCCCCGGTGGGATTATCCCAGCGCTTCTCGATGTCTTCAAGCATCTTGAAGCCCAGGTAGTACGGGTTGAGCGAGGTGCGCGACGGTGAGAGTACGCCGGAGTGCAATTGTGCGAATTCGATTACTTCTGAGTCTGAGATTACGCCGCGTTCAGCGAGTCTGCGCATGATGCGCGAGTGCCATAAGCTGGCCCAGCCTTCATTCATTATCTTGGTTTGCATCTGGGGCACGAAGTAGAGCATCTCGGTACGTACGATCTCGACGATGTCGCGTTGCCAGGGTGTAAGGTGTGGGGAGTAGTTTGCCAGAAATTGTAAAAGGTCCTTTGCGGGCTTCTCTGGAAACTTTGGCGGTCTGCCCGGGAACCGGTCGCGTTCCTCTTCTACCTTTCTGGCACTCTTTTCCAACCCCCACAGGTCATCATAGTTGCTCGTTAACTGTTTTACAGTTTTCTCTTTCTGTTTATCTTTATCTGGCTCGTTCTCGCGAATGAGCAGATTGTAGTCGACGTGCTCTTGAATTGAAAGCACGGCGTCGAGGAAGCGCTCCACCTCTGCTTTGCCATGATCGAACTCGTACTTGGCGATGCGCTCGGCATGGATGCTTACTTTGTCGATCATGCGACGCGAGGTGTGCTGGAAGTAGGCGTTGTTCTTGAAGAAATCGGTATGACCAAAGACATGCGCTGCTACGAATGTGTTCTGTAACAGGTTGTTCATATCCATCAGGAAGGCATAGCTCGGGTTGGTGTTGACCACCATCTCGTAGATTTTGCTCAACCCGAAGTCGTATTGCATCTTTTGCCTGTAATAAGCCTTCCCGTGCGTCCAGTGACTGAAGCGGCCGGGTAAGCTATACGAGGCAAATTCGTACATGATTGATGCGGGCACTAGCTCGAAATGCGTGGGAAATGGATCAAGCCCGAAGTTACGTGCTTCTTCCCAGGCCTCGTCTATTGAATCACGCAATCGTTCAATATCGCTATCTGCCATGAGGAGACCCCCTCTATTTAAACAGTTACCTTGTGGGAACGGGTTCGCGCTGCGCAAAGAATTTCCGCAGCGCAGGATAGACCTCTTTCTTATCAGAGATGGTCACCGCAGTGAATTTCTTGTCGCTGATTTTGTTATAGGCCGACATCAGCGTGCTGGGTGAGCGGTAGTGGCCCTCGCGGATCTCGCCGTAGCCAAAGATGTTACAGAGTTCCATCAATTTGGTGACCAGTTGTACGCAGCGGTCATTGTCCCAGGGTAGATTGTCGCCGTCCGAGAAGTGGAAAGGATAGATGTTCCAGTCGTCCGGGTTGTAGCGTTCTTTGATGATATCTAAGGCGAGCTCGTAGGCAGATGAGACCTGGGTACCGCCGCTCTCACCCTTGTGGAAGAACTCTTCTTCGGTGACCTCTTTAGCCTCGGTGTGGTGGCTGATGAAGACGATCTGCACGTTATTGTACTTCGTGCGTAGGAAGCGCACCATCCAGAAGTAGAAGCTGCGCGCGATGTACTTCTCGAATTCACCCATGGATCCTGAAACATCCATCATGGCTATCACCACAGCATTGGACTGGTAGCGAATCGTCGGCTCCCAGACCTTATAGCGCAGGTCCTCAGATTTAATATCCTTGAACTTTGCCTCACCTTTGGCGGCGTTGCGCTTCATGTTCTCCATGATGGTGCGTTTCTTATCCAGGTTTGTCAGGGGGCCTTTCTTGCGCACATCGGTAAAACGCACGGCCTCGGTCTGGAGTTCCTGCTGGCGTTTCTGTTCGAGGTTGGGCAGGCCCAGGTCCTCAAAGATCATAGCCGCCAGTTCTTCCATGGTAATTTCGGCTTCGTAGTAGTCGTAGCCAGCCTCTTTACCTGCATCACCCTTTTTGCCTTTACCGGGCCTGGGCTCCTGGGCAACTACGTCGCCGACTCTGCTTTTTCCGTCGCCCTGGCCGGCGTGTTGCTGGCGGCCAGGGTCATAGCGAAAACGATATTCATCTAGAGAGCGAATGGGTACGCGCACCATCTTCTTGCCATCGGAGAGAATGATGCTTTCCTCGCTGACGATATCGCCCAAGTTTTTCTTGATTGCTTCGCGAATCTTCTCTTTGTGACGTTCCTGGTCGGCCTGCCCCTTACGGTGCAAAGACCAGTCATGCTGGGAGACAGACATGGAGCACACTCCTTTCAGCCGCGAAACGGTTGGGGCGCGATAACTCGCGCCCCTCATGCCGATTTAGTTACGTTTTAGAGCGCAAATGCTGCGATTTGCAGCGCTCCAAATGCTATCGATTCAACAAACTACCTGTATAGCGCAAGATCTCGTTAGCGCATATATGGCAGTATCCATGCTCCGCCATCAGGCGGTTAACGACTTCGTTAATCTTGCGAAGTTGATCTTTGTCTGGAGTGCGCGTGGATGTAGTGATCTTGACCACATCGCGCAGGTCAGCGAAGAGTTTCTTCTCAATGGCCTCCTTCAAGCGTTCGTGGCTGGTGTAGTCGAAGGTCATGCCCTTGCGAGCCAGCGACGAGATGCGGATGAGGATTTCCTCGCGGAAGGATTTCTTGGCATTTTCGGTGATGCCGATCTGCTCTTCAATCGAGCGCATCAACTGCTCATCAGGCTCCATCTCTTCATCGGTGATAGGGTCGCGCAGCTTGGTTTTATTACAATAGGCTTCTACGTTATCCAGGTAGTTATTCAGCAGGGTCTTTGCCGATTCCTCGTAGGAGTAGACGAAGGCTCGCTGGACCTCTTTTCTGGCAATCTCATCGTATTCTTTACGCGCTTCGTTAATGAAGTTCAGATAACGTTCGCGTTCTTCACGTGTGATGCTGGTATGCTGATCCAGGCCATCACGCAGAGCCCGCAGCGCGTCGATGGGATTGATGCAGGTGGTGTTCTGTTTGACCAGCGCACTTGAGAGGCGATTGATGACATAGCGCGGCGAAATGCCATCCATCCCCTCGCGTACCGCTTCCTCCTGCAATTCTCGGACATCTTTCTGCTTGAAATCCTCGATGTCCTCACCGTCATAGAGCTTCAATTTCTTCATTATGCTCATGCCTGCCTTCTTTGAAGGTTCAAGACGCGTAAGGACAGCGAACATACTGGCAACATGCAGTGTATATGGTGCGATATGGACGTTTTGTAAGGAACTCTGCTTGAGCAGCTTTTCATAGATTTTGATCTCGTCGGAGACACGCAGGTTGTAAGGTACCTTGACAAGAATGATGCGGTCTTGCAAAGCTTCCGACTTTTTGTTGCCCACGAATGCCTGGTATTCATGCTCATTGGTATGGCTGACGACCACTTCGTCGGCGTAGATCATGCTGAAACGCCCGGTTTTGATGTTCTGTTCCTGGCTGAGTGTGAGCAAGACATAGAGGAACTTCTCGTCGGTTTTGAGCATTTCGACAAATTCCATGATGCCACGGTTGGCGATGTTCAGCTCACCATCGAAGCGATAGGCTCGCGGATCGCTTTCCACACCCACTTCTCCAATGGTGGAGAGGTCGATACCGCCAACAAGCTCGCTGATGTCCTGGCTTTTTGGATCGGACGGCGTGAACGTGCCGATGCCCAAACGATATTTCTCACTGAAAGCCAGGCGTTTGACCGGTACCTCTTCAATATGCCCCTTGTAGTGTGTATCTACCATAAAGCGGCAGTGAGGGCAGAGGTCACCCTCGATGTACAGCCCAAACTCTTTCTCCACATCTGGCCGTAGGTCGTACGGGATCAAGTGGAGAGGTTCCTCGTGCATGGGGCAATCTTTAATAGCATAGAGCGCACCGGCTTCCGTGCGCGTGTATGCTTCCAATCCGCGCTTGATCAGGTAAACGATAGTAGACTTACCACCGCCGACAGGTCCCATGAGCAGCATGATGCGTTTACGTACTTCCAGACGCTTTGCAGCAGAGTCGAAATACTCAACGATCTGCTGCAGGGGCTTTTCGATACCGAAGATTTCCTGGCTGAAGAAATTATAGCGAGGTTCGCCAGTTCTAGAAGTCTCGACGCCCGTATCCATAATCATATGATAAATGTGCTCATGAGCAAGGCGGATTACTTCCGGCTTTTTGGTGGCAATCTCAAAGTACTGAGCAAAAGTTCCTTCCCACTGTAAGTCACGTTCCCGATCTCTATATTCCTCTAACCGCTTAACCAGATCCATTGGTCACCCTCTCTGTTCTATGCTGTTAGACTGTTTGGGCTAACTGCTGAGATAACGCACTAGTGAATGGATTAAGAATAATTACAATAATGTAGGCCTCCCCTGCTGGGGGATAGATATTGATTTAAAAGGGCTGGTTTCTTGCTCGTCAGATCGAGGCGGAGAACCAGCCCTTTCCTTATCAATTCCAAGATGGAGACGAACTGCTGGGCAAGTCGAGGCGGGGAACCAACCTTTTCCTTATCAATTCCAAGGCGGAGATGAACTCCTTGACTTTCTATTTTCAGTTTCAATTTCGGTCCCATGTTCCATTCCAGACGGGAAACGAAACCTACAAGGGTACGCTAAAAACAATCCGGTAATGGTAGCATACAGTACAGATAGACCCATGTCAAGAGTTTCAACTGCTTATACATCCGTTCAAATATGAATACGAATGAGAGCTAAGTCTGGTTGTAACGTAAATCGCTGCTTCTAAAAGATAGAACGGGTGTGCTGAAGAACCGGCCACTTTTCCTGTGAGTGTAGTTATCAGGATGATCTATTGTCAAATATAACGAAAGCAATGTTATCAAACCGCTGGATTCGCTTGAGGAAAGATTTATTTGCCTGTCATTTCGAGCGTAATTGTGGCGCCAAACCCCACACCGAGCGTTTTAGCGGCATTGCCATTACGTATCGCGATAGCTACATATCCCGAACTATCGCCATAGATGAATGGCTGGCCGTCATTGGGACCATCGGCGAAGAAGCGCCTGCGTTCCTCTATCACTAAACTCTCTTTCGGAAAGACAACCCGTACCTGCGGGGCAGTGAACAGGTCAGGTGCTATGTTAAGGGGGATACTCGTAATCAGGTTTCCGAAGTTATCGACGTGAACGATATGCGCATCAATGCCTGTTCCCCGGCGGCTGGTATACCCGACCTCCAGGCGCTGCAGTGTAGTTGGATCCACCGGTGTCCCAAGTTCATGGAAGGTGCGAGCCAGCCCACGCGCCAGGTAAGCGCCAACCGGCGCAAAGATATCACGACCATGAAAGGTTGAACTGACATGTGGCAGATGATACGTTGGGTTTGTAAGAAGAACGGCTGCATGGACCGCCTGTTCTGAGTAGATATAGCTGAAAAGCCCATTGTCGGGGCCGACAAAGAACCATTCTCCTGCATGAACGGCGATAGCCCAACGGGCGCTGCCGACGCCCGGGTCAACGACACATACAAAGGCCGTGTTTTTGGGGAAGTAGTGGTAAGCTGAGGCCAGTATCCATGCGCCGGATGCGACGTTTTGAGGTGCGACGTGATGAGTGATATCGATGATGTGGGCATCCGGGGCAATACCGGCAATAACGCCTTTCATCACACCTACATCGCCATCGCCCTGGCCAAAGTCAGTCATCAGAGCGATAACGGGATGATGATGGGAGGGAATCGGTTGAGACATGGTTTATTTGTGCTGCCTTTCTTTCCAGGTAATTTTACATTGCAAAACTCAAAAGTCTTAAGAGCTATTCTCTGGTACATTTGTGTGCTATACTAGCGCCAATGTCAATTGTAGATGCCCTCATGGGCGCCCTATGTTTTGGAGTGTCGATGTATGACGGAGTATAGCGAAGCGAGGTATCAACGAGTCGGGCCAGGGTCAAATGGACAAATCTCGCAGGACAGGCTCGCGGACTCAGCCAGCATGCGAGCAGTAATTGGAGGTAGTGCTGGTATGAACGTTAATAGTGGCGGACCTCATATTTTACTTTTTGAGCGTGACCAGCAACTTACGGCTTTGCTGATAAGCCAGTTTCAGCTTGCCGGCTATGAATGTCATCCTGCACGCACAGCTGTGGAAGTTTTCGATGCCATTGCGCGTAATCCTATACGATTGGTACTAGTAAACCTGGCACAAGCGGCGACGAGCAGACGTGAGTTCTGGGTGGCGTTGGATACACAGCGGCGGGGGCGTCGAGTACAGGTATTTACCTACCGCTGTATGAATGTTGCGGGATATGGCGAGGATGATTCTGATGAAGCCGTTAGCACTGTGCTCACCGACCTGGAAGTAGATGGGATGCTAGGCGTGATGAAACTGGTCGATGCAGTACGCTCGCGCATCCCAGGGCCTGCTGCAGGTTCGTCCTCACAAATCTCGGCCATACCTACTACGACCAATGCTCAGGAGCCTGTTAGTCCAGATACTTCCAAATGGCGGGCGGAAAGGACGGAGCCAGCGGTAACACCACAGGGTGTATCTCAGACGGCTCCACCCTTTTCGACGCTGTCACCCGATCCTGCTCCGAGCCCTACGCAGACAGGCCCCGTCGAAGCTGCGAGAATGAACAGGCCGGGGAATCCTCTACCTGGATTTGCGGAGAAGATTCGGGCTGTGATTTATCCGAGCAGTCGCAGTTTCTCGCCGCTGCCAGAGACGAGTTGGGTTCCACATAATCCACAGAACCCGGCTTCAACTCAACGTCAGAATCTTCAAGCGCCGCCAGGTATTGTGCCGCCAGGTGCGCCTGGACAAGAAGAATCTGGATTGGCGCAGTTGTCAAGGATGATTCGCGAAAATCATGCCACTGACCAAAGTGAGGTGGGTGGATCGAGTAACAGAACGAGAGGTTACTCCAGTACTCCACCTGTTCAACGACAGGGCACACTACAGAGTCGATCTCAAATGTCAGAGCCCCAGGGCTATGGAGAAGAATTGAGGACGATAGCGCAGCAGGCCCGTCCGGTTGATGCTACTATAATCAGTGGCCTCCCTTTGCGTGCATCGCCCATCCAGGATATACCAATTGAACTCGAGCACGAGCATCGAAGTGGACAAACCGGAGCCCAGACACCGGTTAGGCCGTCGGTGAACTCAAGTGCTGCTTCGACACCGCCTGCTGTTTCTCCATCGTCGAAAACGATGTCGACACCTGTAAATGCAATGTCATTTTCACCAGTAGAGGCAGATTTGAAGACTGATAAGCAAGAAGATGTTACCACTGAGGAAGAGAATGCGAGCGATTTTACTCGTACTCTTGCTGAACAGCCACATCAAAATATAAAGCATGCACTGACCCGCCTTTCATCAACAAGCGTTACGTCGGATGATACGCTTCTGAATATCGTCCAGAGTCTTCCGCCAATGTCCTCGCTTCCGACTCCACCACCGCAGGCCCCACCACCTGTACTCAGTGGACGAGCAACACGTGCTTTAGGCAGTGTACTACTTGAAGGCCATCTCGTCCCGCAGGAACGCCTGGAGGTCGCCCAGCGCATACAGCGTATGCTGCGTGGTGTAGATATGAACTATCAGCTTGGTGAGATCTTGCTTATGTTCAAACTCCTGACACCCGATCAGCTATTGGCTGCGAGTCTCGTCAGTTACGGTTTGATTTCAACAGCGCAGATTAGCGCTCTGGGTCGAATCCGGCAGGAGGTGCACTCCATTGGCCTGGAATATGATTTAGAGAGCCTGCTAGTGCTCTTTCGCATTCTTACGCCTGAGCAGTTGCGCGAGGTGAGGGCGAGCTGGTCCGGGTAAATAAACTCAATTGATTGAAGAAACATAGGCTGGACAACTGCGAAGGGGCCAGCCTTATTGGGAATTTCCAGGGGCCTCCCACAACCAACGCAATGCCTTGAGACGTGATGGTGGAGGGATAACATTGCGAGGGCGGCGGGCACGAGCAGGGGCTGCATCGAGCAGATCAAGAAACTGATTGACGCTCTGGGCCACGCCCTCAACCATGAGATAGCCAGAGGGTTTTACAGCGTCACCAACTAAGTACAGGCCTTGTGTAGAAGTATCAGGGGTGACATCTGCCCCCTGCGCAACGCGATTCACAGGCCATTCGCCGCGATAGACGCTCATAGTAAGAATGCGACAATGCTTCTCAAATGCTTCACCGAACAGCATACGTAAATCGGCGAGCGCCAATTGTTTCTCTTCTTCGATATTGTCGCTTTGGATGACCTGGTGGCTGATGAGCAGGTGTTTACCCGGCGGGGCCAGGCGCGGATCACAATTGGTCGGCTGCACTATACCGGCGATGCGCTGTGTGTCGAGACAGTACATGATTCCTTTGTGGGGAATCAGTGAAACGTCGCTCAAGAGGTGTACCTTGAGGCCAACGGCTTCTTGCGGTGAATCGAGCGTGCTAAATCGGGCCTCTACAGGTTGTTCTTGCATTTTCAGCACTTCGTGCTGCGTAATCTGTTGGTTGTGGAGCAGTGCGTTGGTGGCACGCGGCCCTATATCGCTGACTACCAGGGGCGCAAGCAATACCAGTTCTTCGCCATTCGTCTTATTACGTGCACGCACGCCGGTTACCTGCCCGCCTGCTTGTAGGATTTGCAATACATCGTGACGCAGGTACACGCCGGCCCCTTGATCAAGGACCCACCCTTCTAACGCTGCAGTTAGTGCGCCGCAGCCCCCTTCTACAATGCCGGGGGCGCCGAAGCGCAACATATTCTTTGTGGTCTTGATAACTTCTGCTGTGCTCACTTGATGGAGTTCGAGGCTGAGAGCGAAACGGGAGATACGCTCGAAGAAAGCAGTAAGCTCACGATTTCGCTTCACATCGATGTGACGTGCCAGCCACTGATCGAAAGGAAGGTCGCGTTCACTGGCGCGGAGAGGACGAAGGAACATTAAATAGCCCATGCGGGCGAACCAGAAGAACTGGCGTGGCCCTAGCACCTTGAAGAGGCCCAACAAGCCGCGAGCGCGAATTTGCTTGCCGTGTACATGTAATGAGGCGAAAACATCGGCATCGAAGAAGCGGTGTGGTATGCGCAGGCGACGTAACATACGTGCCAGCACGCCACTGCTGCCGAAAGGAATCATGTGCACAGCGCCTGTACTGACCTGCACTCCTTGAAATGTTTTTGCCGTGAATCGTCCACCACAATGGGGTAAACGCTCTAAAATAATTACCTGCTTGCCACGTTGAAGTAGCTGCGCGGCGCTGAGCAAGCCGCCTAGTCCTGCGCCAATGATGATTGCGTCATATTGTTGTTCGTGCATGGAATTGTCCGGTGTAGTGCGCGTGGGATAGAAATTGGGAGCCACTTACCTTGTAAGTGGCTCTCCTGGCTATTTATCTTCTCCGATCATGCTGCGCAGAAGACTTGTGCATTCTGCTAGCGTGTTCAGAACATTCTGGTGAATCTGGAAGATCTTGTTCAACTCACGTGCTTTGCGCGTGAGCTTGGTAGCATACTCAATGTCACGCGGGTTGTTCATCACGTCTTCCAGCAATTGCGTTAGCTCGGCCCAGGCTAATTGCTCGCGGCTGCGGGCCACACCGGCAATGGTGTTATCCATACGTTCTGCTACGCGCCGTACCCCTGTGCGAAGCTGGCCGGTGGTCTGAGCAATTTCCGCTTCGTGATTGCGCATAGCATCCTGGGTTGAATTCAGTTGCTCCTGCAGTGATGCGACCTGCCCGTCCAGGGTTGCCAGGGCCGCCATCAAGGGGGCTACATCTGGAAGTGAGGGCTGCGGCACGTTGGTGAGGCGGTCAAATGTAACGCCTGTGTCGGTTGGTGTAGGAACCGCCGGACTGCCCGATGCCTCAGGTGCGGGCCTGGTTGAAACGGTCTGAGCTGGCGCGACCTCCTCTGGAGAAGGTGCAGCTTCCTGAGCAGGTGTGGGTGTGGCAGCTGCCTCTGGCGCTGAGGGCTCGGCTCCGCCGTTCATTGAGCGGGTGCTAAAATCATCACTGGTTGCTGTCGTTAGCAACTCATCTTCGCGGGTGCGGTAGGTCACATCTGCGGCAGAGGAGTTGACAGTGATCGTCGGCATACTTTCTATATCTACGCCAGACGTGGGGGAATTGTAAGGCTGGAAAATCAGTTCATGTTCCCCAATGCCGATATGGTCGCCTTCCTGAAGGATACGCGGTGTCATTTCTTCGATCTGCTGGCCATTGACAAACGTACCGTTGGCGCTGCGCTCGTCACGTAACACGTAGTTACCGTTCTCGTAGCGGATAGTCGCATGACGGCGCGAGGTGAGCTTGTCTTTTGAGAGCAAAACATCACTGTTGGGCGCACGGCCAATGCTGATTTCAGGCTTCTCCAAGG
>WNGP01004723.1_pt1 | contig 11348 bp, 9 predicted proteins | sample 5407671 | NCBI WGS metagenome assembly WNGP01 (sample SAMN13153381, study PRJNA577476) | soil metagenome | isolation source: 40 cm soil or saprolite under Garry oak tree replicate 2 | place: USA:California | collected 2016-06-15 | reverse complement strand
CGCGCACCATTGAGATCGGCAAGCTGGCGATTGATCCGGCGTCCTATCGCGTGAGCCATTCCGGGAAACCCGTACCGCTCAGCACGCTCGAATTCCGGCTGCTCTATTACCTTGCTTCGCGCCCCAACCGCGTCTTTACCCGCGATCAATTGCTCGATGCGGTGTGGGGAACGGATCGATTCGTTACCCCGCGCAGCGTGGACGTTTACGTGCGCCGCTTGCGTGAAAAAATCGAATCCGATCCCGAAAACCCCATGCACTTGAAAACGGTTCGGGGCGCGGGGTATTTGTTTGAAACCCGTGCGGCTTAATCTCTTCTGGAAACTCGGTTTTGCCTTTTTTGCCCTGCTGATCGCGGTCCTGCTCCCCGTCGATTTCTATGCCGAGCGGGCCCTGCGGCGCGACTACGAACGCGCCGGTTTCGAACAGCTCGCCGCCATTGCGCGCATCGCGCTTGCCTATCCTCCCGAACCTGCAGCGCTGGCCCCGTCTCATCCGCTGGACTCCGCCGGCCTTCGCGGTTGGGTCGCCAAAATGGCCGCCAGCGGCGTTCGCGTCACGGTGATCGCCTCCGATGGCCAGGTGCTGGCGGACTCGCAATCCGATCCGCAAACCATGGAAAACCACGCCGACCGCCCCGAGATTCGGGATGCTTTGGCAACAGGCCACGGCCAGTCCATTCGCCACAGCGTAACGATCAACAGTAATCTCCTGTACCATGCGGTGCGCTTGTCCTCTGCCGGGGCGCCCCCGGTGGTGCTTCGTTTTGCTCTCCCGTTGCAAACGGTAGACCAAGAGATCTGGGAATTCCGCCGGCGTCTCTGGCTGGCATCGCTGCTCGTGCTCCTGGTTACCAGGACCGCGTCTCTGCTCATCTCCCGGTCGTTCTCTGATCGCGTGAACCGGCTCACGGATTTTTTTCAGCGCGTCGCGGAAGGCGATTTTCGTCCGCTGGGAGCAGATCGCGCCGGCGACGCCTTGGAAGCTTTGGCGATTTCGTTGAATGCGACGGCCGCACGGCTCGACCGCACCATTCAAACGCTGACCGAAGAACGCAATCTTTCTTCTGCGATTCTCGGAAGCATGGTGGAAGGCGTGGCCGTCGTGAATGCTTCCGAGCGCCTGCTCTTCGCAAATCGAGGTTTTGCGGAAATCCTGGGCCTGGACGTGCCGCCGCAATCCGGAAGCGCGCTCCTCGAAGCGGTGCGGCAGACCGAGCTGATCGAGGCGGTTCGCGGGGTGCTGAAAGGCGAGCCCCGCGTCGAAGCCGAAATCGTTACCGGCACGTTGCGCCAGCACTTTTTTGCGGTCACCGTCGCATCGGTCAGCGCCGCGGAGACGTCCGGTGCGGTCATCGTGCTGCATGACATCACCGAGCTGCGCAAACTCGAGCGCATCCGCCGAGATTTCGTCGCCAACGTTTCCCACGAATTCAAAACGCCGCTCACCGCCATTCAGGGTTTTGCAGAAACGCTGCTCGCCGGCGCCATCGACGACCCGCAAAATCGCATCCGCTTCGTGGAGATCATTCTCGAACACTCGCGGCGTCTCGCGCGGCTCACCGACGATCTGCTCAAACTTTCGAAAATGGATGCGGACAAGCTGGAACTGGAGATCCGCCGCCTGAGCGTTTCCGTTTTCGTCGAGAGCTGCATCGAAACCACGCAGCGCCCGGCCGCCGAAAAAGATCTGCGTATATCCGTCAAGTTGCCAGAGCGCTTGCCGGACATCGCCGCTGACCGCCGCCGTCTCGCCGAAGTTCTGCAGAATTTGCTCGACAATGCGATGCAGTACACTCCGGCCGGCGGCCAGATTATGGTCAGCGCCTCAGCGAACGGCGCCGAAATGACCTTCACGGTTTCCGACACCGGCATCGGCATCCCACAAGCGGACCAGCCCCGCATCTTCGAGCGCTTCTACCGGGTCGACGTGGCGCGTTCGCGCGAAGTCGGCGGCACCGGGTTGGGGCTCTCCATCGCCAAACATCTAGTCGAAGCGCACGGCGGCCGCATCTGGGTCCGCAGCGAAGTGGGCCAGGGTTCACAGTTCTATTTCACCGTTCCCCTCTTCGAGCCGGAGCGCGCTACCCTGCGCCCTCAGCTCTAACCCCAACGCCGCTCTGCCGGCCGAAGCCCAGCCCGCCCATAACGCTCGTCTTTTCCCGCATTTTCACATTCTGGTGAACGAACTGTAACTAATTTCAGGCAAGCTTTTGCTTACGAGCCAGACTGTGACTCCCCATCCTGCGCTCCGAAAGGAGACCAATGGCAGCAACTCCTGGGCTTACCGAAGCCGTGCTCTACGACACGCTGGTGAACTATCTCGTCTCCATGGCGCGCACCGTCGAAGGCGCTATGAACCGCGCGCTCGACGCCATCGTTAGCCTGGAAAATTTGCGCACCTCGGCCCTCCCCGGGGAAGTGTTTCTCCTTGAACCCCGCATCAACGAAATGGAGATTGTCATCGATGAACACGCCATCCGCTTGCTCCGGCGAGGGTCGTTTACCGACGATGAGATGCGGCTGATCGTTGCCGCTCTGAAAATAACCAATGACCTCGAGCGCATCGGCGACCTGGCAGTGAATCTCGCCGAGCGCGTTATCTCCCTCAGCGAAATGCAGAGTGCACAGGTTCCCGAAGAATTGGCCCCCATGGCCTCCGCCGTGCGCGCCATGGTCAGCAAGAGTCTCGGTGCGCTCATTTTCCACAACGCCGAGATGGCCGCGCAGGTGCTCGAAAGCGATGATGTAGTCGATCAATACCGCGATCGCATTTTTGAACAGCTCCTCGTGCACATGACCGAAGAACCCCCGCTGGTGAGCCCGGGCCTCCAATTCATTCTTGCCACCCGCCACCTCGAACGCATCGCCGACCACGCCACCAACATTGCCGAGGACATCATCTTCTGGGTCCGTGGTCTCGATGTCCGTCACGGACGTGGTTTCATGGTCCGCCCCAACCAGAACGACCAGAACCATCCGTCTTCTGCCGGGGATGCCGGCCTCACAGAGAATTCACATGCCCTTCATTCGGAGGTGACCCCAGACTGTCAGACTGGGCGCGCGTGACCTTCACGTAACGTCCTACCACGGGGACCGGTGCACCCCTGGCTTCGGTCCCCATCTTTCCCCTCTTGGAATCTCTCCCGGCATCCCCTTGACCACGCCGCGCAGTCCTATTATCGTCCTAGAACAGTCGAGATGGATATGTCCACCGAATCTCCCGAGCGCTCTGACGTGCCGCGATGGTACCGCTGGCTTTGTGTAGGCCTGGCCCTTTTCCTACTCTACAACCCATACATGGCTGCGCCGAGTTCGACGAATGGTTTGAATGTTCGCCACTCGGCAAGCAACCGGGCCACGGTTGGCGCTTCGGAGTTGCAACACTTCTCCCCCGAAAAGCATTCAGCTCCTGCCACTTTAGTTGTCGAGCCCCTCCGAGCGTTTCTGGAACTCTCCTCGGATGCCGGTGATGTCGCTCCGCAAGTAGTTTCTCCCCCGCAGCAATTTTTCGGCTCCAGCTTGTGGTTCCGACCGCCGCCCGCCAGCTAGCCGATTTTCGCTCCCCCTTAGCCGAAGAATTCGCGCGTCCGCATGATCAGGGCCCCGCAGCTAATTCTGCAGGTGTCTGGAACTCCATGAAATGAAACTCGTGGGTCCCGCACCCTGCCGAGGGATAGAGGTTATGACACGAAAAAGGCTGTCGATTGCGAGCGGTGTTTTACTGGTGACGTTCCTCTTGGCCCGACGCCGGATGGGCCGCGGGCCGACCGAAGCGGAGGACCAGATTCATGCGCTTTCGGCCTCCGGCGAAACCGTCGCGGCGAAGCGCCTTTCCGTCACCCGGCAATTGCGGGAGCAAGCCGCTCTGGCCCTCGAGCTTGCGCAATCCCGCTACAATCTTGGTCTTGGCTCCATCGTCGAGTTCAGCCAGGCCGAACTGCAAAAAAGCGAGGCCGACATCGCCGACGCCGATGCCAAATACCAATATCGCTTGACCCAAATCGTCCTCGCTTATACGATTTCGTCGCCGAAATAGGTCCCTCCTCGCGATGCCGAGGGGAAGCCGGCCTTCCTAGATTTCGCGATGACTCGGTCTTCGCTCAAGCGAAAGAGACGCCACTTGGCCATGCTTATTTTTTTTGACTCCTTTCGACCTCTGTCAATGTTTGCTGTTGTTAACAGACCGAAAAATCCGCAACCTCTGATGCATCAATGGTTTCCCGTGAATTCCCAGGGATTGTTACAGAATATTCACATTCAGTTGACGTCGTTGTAAGACGGGGCCTTTACCTTCAGCCGCGGGATGGTAGGCATTCTTTTCGGTACCAGGTCGAATTTTGCTCCACAGAGAGAAGAAATGAAAAAACTGGTGGCACTCACACTATCGATGTTCATCGTTTCCGGAACTGCTTTGGCCGATTCACGGAAAGACGCCGATCGGCAACCTGCCAAGGCTCAGCCGGCGAAGCCCAAAGCGGCCAAGAACTCCGATGCAGCCATCGCGGCACAGCTCGAAGAGCTCCGCGAGACTCTGCAGTCGCAGCAGGAGCAGCTTCAAATGCTGAAGGAGGAGCTCGTCAAGCGCGACCGCCAGATCGACGAAGCGCGCGAAGCGGCAGCGGCGGCCCGTGCCCGTGCGACCGAAGCAAGCGCCAAAGCGACCGAGGCCGTGAACACCAGCGCCGAAGTGAAGTCCACCGCCGTTTCGCTCGATTCCACGGTCAGCGATTTGAAGGCCAGCAGCGAAGTCCCGAAGACCACCGGGGCCAAGGAACAAGGCGACCCTCAGAAACCCGTGGAAGAAGGCCCTTCCACGATCCGCTACAAGGGTGTCACCCTCACTCCCGGCGGCTTCATCGCCGCGGAAACCGTTTATCGCCAGCGCGCCGAGAGCGCCGACATCAACTCGCAGCTTGCCGGCATCCCCTACCCCGGCAACGCGCTGAGTAAAGTTTCAGAGAACGCTTTCACCGCTCGCCAGACCCGCGCCACCATGTTGGCCGAGTCGAAGGTCGGCCCCGCCAAGCTCACCGGCTATTTCGAGCTGGACTTCCTCGGTGCCGGCACGACCTCCAACAATCGTCAGAGCAACAGCTACGTTTTCAGGCAGCGCCAATTGTGGGCGCAAGCTGCCTTCGACGGTGGTTTCTCCATCACCGGCGGCCAGATGTGGAGTCTCGCCACTGAAAACAGAAAGGGAATTCAAAACCGCGGGGAAGCCTTGCCCATGATGATCGACCCGCAATACGTTGTTGGTTTTACCTGGCAGCGTGCCTATGGCCTCCGTGTGACTGAGAGTCTCCTCAATAACAAGCTAACGTTCGGCGCTTCCATCGAGGGCCCACAAACAACCCTGGGCGGCCGCGGTTTCTCTACCTTCATTACCGCCGCTGGTGCAACCTCGCAGAATTTTTGGTTTGCTGCGCCTGGCAATGGCGGCGGGCTCAACAATGGATTTGATGCCACCGGATACGCACAAAACAGGGCTCCGGACGTCGTCTTCAAGGCGGCCCTGGATCCCGGCTGGGGTCACTACGAAGTCTTCGGAATCGTCAGCCAGTTGCGCGCCCGCATTTATCCCTGCGCGGTCGTGAGTGACGTCGCGCCCGGGACCGTAGCTGGCACGATTACCTATAGTGGCCCGCAAATCGGTTGCGCGGCGGCTCCCGGCGCGGTTTCGTCCACCGCGGCTGGCGCGTTCAATGATTCCCGCACCGGCGGCGGTGGCGGGGCAAGCTTGCGCGTCCCGCTCTTCTCCAAGAAGGTCGAAATCGGCGTCAAGGGTGTATACGGCGACGGCATCGGCCGCTTCGGTTCCTCGCAGCTCGCCGATGCGACCGCGCGTCCCGACGGTACGCTCGCTCCCATTCGCACGGGGCACGGCCTGGGCATCGTGGAGTTCCACCCCAGCCCCAAGCTGGACATTTACGCTTACGGGGGCGCGGAGTATGCCGCTCGCGCCGCCTACACTGGGTATGCCAGTGTGAGAGCCACGACCACCACAGTCGCTCCTGCCGGTGGCGGTAATGTGACGACGACTACAGCTGTCGTACGTTCGGTAACCGGTATCGGCGGCTACGGCAATCCAGCCGCGAACAATACGCTTTGCAGCACGGAAAATCCTCCGGCAACCCAACTGGCACCGAGCGGCGGCGGAACCTGCGCCGGTGACCCCCGCGTGGACATCGAAGGCACGCTCGGTTTCTGGCACAAGGTTTACCAGGGGCCCAAGGGTGGCTTCCGCTGGGGTTTGACGTACTCCTATTTGACCAAGACAGGCTGGTCCGGGAGTGGGGGTCTCGCGGCCGGGAGTGCGGGGATTGCACCCAAGGCCGTCAACAACATGGTGTTCACCTCTTTCCGCTATTACCTGCCGTAGTTCTCCGGCGGGCAATCGGCGGTCGTCCCTCCCCTGGGGACGGAAAAGGGCAGTTCCTCACAGAGCTGCCCCTTTTTTCTTTCTCGTTCTCTGTAGCGCCGTAAATCCCACATGTGAAGTAGCTTAGACGCGCTTGTTCTCTATAAACAGCGGTCGATTCAAGCAACTATGAACCGTTTGTAACAATGTCGTAACAATCCTAGGACATGCTTTCGATTCCCGGGAGAAGACAAATAGTCCAGACGGAGATCAAACATGAAGCGAATCACAGGATTGCTCCTGGTAGTTCTCGCCGTCGCTGGTGTTCTATCAGCTGACAGCGCGCTGTCGATCACCGGGGCCGGCGCGACATTTCCCTACCCCATGTATTCCAAGTGGTTTGACGAATACCACAAGAAAAACGCCCATCTGGAGATCAATTACCAATCGATCGGCTCTGGCGGCGGCATCAAGCAGGTCACCGAAGGCACCGTGGATTTCGGCGCTACCGATGGCCCCATGAACGACGATCAGCTCAAGGCTTTTCAGGATAAGCACGGATTCGGCATCCTGCACTTTCCCACCGTGCTGGGCGCTGACGTAGTGTCCTACAACATTCCCGGCGTTTCTGCCGAACTCAATTTCACGCCAGAAGCAATCTCCGGTATTTTCTTGGGCAAGATTACAAAATGGAACGATCCTGCGATTGCCGGCGCCAACAAAGGCGTGAGCCTTCCCGCGAACGGTATCGTCGTGGTGCACCGGTCGGAAGGCAGTGGCACAACCTACATCTGGACCGACTATCTTTCGAAGATCAGCGATGAATGGAAAACCAAAGTCGGCAAGGGCGCGTCCGTCAACTGGCCCGTGGGCCTAGGTCAAAAAGGCAACGAAGGGGTGGCCGGCATGATTAAGCAGACTCCCAATTCTTTCGGCTATATTGAGTTGATCTACGCGATCCAAAACAACATGGCTTACGGTCGCGTGAAAAACTCGTCTGGCGCCTTCATCAAGGCAGACCTTGCAAGCGTCACCGCCGCGGCAGCTGCCGCAGCAAAAAACATGCCGGACGATTTCCGCGTTTCCATTACGGACGCTCCGGGCAAGACTGCCTACCCCATTTCCAGTTTTACCTGGCTGCTTGTTCCAGCTAAGTTTTCCGACGCCACTAAGCGCGACGCCATCAAAGGATTCGTTAAGTGGATGCTCGCGGACGGTCAGAACTACACTGAGGCCCTGTCCTACGCGAAGCTTCCCAAGGAAGTCGTCGCAAAGGAATTGAAAGCGCTCAACAACGTCCAGTAACGTGGCAACGACGACTACCACCGTGAGCGCGGGCCCCGTCGCGGGCTTGCGCTCGTTTCTTTCCCGGCTCCGCCAAGGCGATGAAATCGCGCGGATGATCACCTTTTTGTTCGCCGCCTCGGTCGTTCTCGTCACCTTGTTGCTCGTTTTCGTATTGTGGCAAGGCTCCATTCTCCCGCGCCACAAGTTCGGCTTCAATTTTTTCCGTACCTCGGTATGGGACCCCATTTTCGATCAGTTTGGCGCGCTGCCCTTCATTTACGGAACGCTGGTCACCTCCGCGGTGTCGCTGTTCGTCGCCGTACCGCTAGGCATCGGCGCCGCCATTTTTCTTGCGGAATTGGCCCCCGCTAGGGTTTCTGACGCTCTCGAATTCTTCATCGATCTTCTGGCCGCCGTTCCCAGCGTCATCTACGGTGTCCTCGGCGTCTTCATCGTCGTGCCCTTGATGCGGGGGTATATTCAGCCCGCACTCCAAGACACGCTGGGGTTTTTGCCGCTCTTTAAGGGCCCGGCGTATGGCATTGGGTTTCTGACCGCGGGCATTGTCCTCGCCATCATGGTCATCCCCTATATTATTTCCGTCTCGCGTGAAGTGCTGCTATCCGTGCCGCGCGATCAGCGCGAAGCAGCGCTTTCTCTCGGCTCCACGCGCTGGGAATCAACTTGGAAGGTGGTCGTTCCCTTCGCCCGCCCGGGGATCTTTGGCTCTGTCTTCCTGGCCCTCGCGCGCGCCCTCGGCGAAACCATGGCCGTCACCATGGTCATCGGCAATACGCCCACCATCAGCGCTTCTCTTTTTTCTCCCGGCTATTCCATCGCTGCCGTGATCGCCAACGAGCTCACCGAAGCTAGCAGCAATCTGCATTATCAATCCCTCATTGAATTGGGACTGGCACTTTTTCTTTTGACCTTCATTCTCAACGGGCTCGCTCGCCTGCTGATTGTGGCTACTTCGCAGCGTGGCGGTCGAATGGGGCACACATGAGCCCTGGTTTGCGCTGGCGTAAGTTTGTCAGCGGCTTCATGCTGACCATGACCGGCGTGTGCGCCTTGGTTTCTGTTTCCGTGCTCTTCCTCATCCTTGGCTACCTCGTCTATCACGGCGGAACATCGATCAGCTGGAATTTCTTTACCAAGCTGCCCGCGCCCGTCGGCGAATCCGGCGGAGGCATGGCTAACGCCATCGTCGGCAGCGGGAAGCTGCTTCTGCTCGCTACGCTGTTCGGCGTTCCCCTCGGATTCTTAGGTGCCATTTATCTTGCCGAATTCAGCGGCGGCACCACCGCCTTCGTCGTGCGTTATGCCGCCGACTTGCTGAACGGCGTCCCTTCCATCGTCATCGGCATGTTTGCCTACAGCCTTGCCGTCCTGCCGTTCAAGCATTTCTCCACGCTTGCCGGTGGTTTCGCCCTCGGACTGATGATGATTCCCATCACCCTGCGCAGTACCGAAGAGTTTCTTCGCTCTGTGCCCAACGCCTTGCGCGAAGCCTCCATGGCCCTGGGCGCCAGCAAGTGGAAAACCATTGCCTTGGTCATCGTGCCCGCGGCTTATCGCGGCATTCTCACCGCCATTCTGCTGGCCTTCGCTCGTGTCGCTGGTGAAACGGCGCCGCTCCTGTTTACCGCTCTTGGCAATAGCTTCTGGAGCCCTGGCTGGAACCAGCCCACCGCTTCTTTGCCGGTCATGATCTTTACTTATGCCATCGCTCCGTACGATGATTGGCATCGTCAGGCCTGGGCCGCCGGGCTCGTCCTGCTCGGTTTGATTTTGGTCATTAACATCGTCGCCCGGGCGATTCTTTCCCGGGGCATTGCGGTTCCGAGGTCTTAACCCATGCACGCTTCTGTGAGGCCCGCTTTGTCCGTGAACATACCCCCCAGCGCGACCAGTCCGGCGGCGCGAGAGACGTCGGCGGCCCTCTCCATGCGCATGACCATTTCCAAGGTCAATTTCTTTTACGGCCCCAAGCAGACTCTCTTCGATGTCAGCATGGGCATCGCCACCAACCAGGTTACCTCGCTCATTGGTCCGTCCGGCTGTGGCAAGTCCACCCTGCTGCGCACCCTGAATCGCATGTACGAGATCGTGCGCGGCGCCCGCCTGGAAGGCGAAATTCTTCTCGATGGCCAGAACATCCTTACGCAGGACGTTACTTCGTATCGTCGCCGCGTCGGCATGGTTTTTCAGCGCCCCAATCCTTTCCCCAAGTCCATTTTCGACAACGTGGCCTACGGTCTGCGGATTAATGGCTCGAAAGCCCCAATCTCCGAAGCGGTCGAAAAAAGCCTGCGCCACGCCGCCCTGTGGGACGAAGTGAAAGACCACCTCCACAAGTCGGCCTACGAACTTTCCGGCGGCCAGCAGCAGCGCCTGTGCATCGCCCGCGCTCTCGCCGTCGAGCCCGAAGTGCTTCTTCTCGACGAGCCCTGTTCGGCGCTGGACCCCATCAGCACCGCCAAAATCGAAGAGCTGCTCGTGCAATTGAAAGATCTTTGCACCATCGTGACCGTGACCCACAACATGCAGCAGGCCGCGCGCATCAGCGACTTCACCGCCTTCCTGCTCACTGGTCAGCTCATCGAGTTCAGCCCCACGCCGCAGCTCTTCACCACGCCGGGTGACCCCCGCACGGAGGCTTACATCACCGGCCGCTTCGGCTGACACCTCTAGTGCTCCGTCATTTCGAGCGAAGCGAGAAATCTCTCTTCGTTTTGCTGTAAGTTAGTCGTGAGGGAAGGGGTTCATGGAACGCCATTTCGAAAAAGACCTGAACGAGATGAAAGAGCGCCTCCTCTGGATGGGCAGCCTCGCGGAGCGCGCTGTCCACCAGTCCGTTCACGCCGTTCTGGAATCCGATGAACAGCTCGCCAAGCGCGTCCTCGAGGAAGAAGACGCCATCAACGAGCTCCAGTTGGAAGTCGACGATCGCGTCGTTCAGCTTCTTGCACTGCACCAGCTCATGGCCATCGATCTCCGCTTCGTGTTGGCGGTCTCGCGCATCAATAACGATCTCGAGCGCATCGGCGACCAGGCCGTCAACATCGCCGAGGGAGCCCTGCGCATCCTCCGACACCCGCGGGTGAAGCCCTACGTCGATCTGCCGCGCATGAGCGAGCTCACCGAAGAGATGGTTCGCAATGCCCTCAATGCCGTGGTCCGCCGCGACGTGGAACTGGCCCAGAGCGTCCTGGCCACCGACGATCAAGTGGACCACTACCGCGACCAGATTTTCCGTGAATTGCTCACCTACATGATGGGTGATTCCAGCGTCATCTTTCCCGCTTTCGAATTGATCCTGGTCGCCAAGAACCTCGAGCGCATCGGCGACCACGCCACCAACATCGCCGAGGACGTCATCTATCTCGTCCAAGGCCAAGATGTCCGCCACCCCACGGTCGACCGCCGCTAGCGCTACTCGATTTTTTTGCCGGGCGCATGGCCCGAAAGACGGCGGTGTCTCGTTTCGCCAGCTGAAAGTGGCATTCTGGTGTGGTACGGCATGCGTTGGACCGTAAAGAAAACTTCCCCGCATCAGGCGCGAGTCGTGGTTGGACCAAGTTTCGGACCCCATTTTGGGGTGTGGTCATTTCTTATTTACGGATCGGACCGACGGAACTGTGGTTCACGCCCATCCTTATCAAGGGCTCGCTGAAAGAAGACGCAGGCCTCCGGCGTTG
>WNGP01006726.1_pt1 | contig 11349 bp, 10 predicted proteins | sample 5407671 | NCBI WGS metagenome assembly WNGP01 (sample SAMN13153381, study PRJNA577476) | soil metagenome | isolation source: 40 cm soil or saprolite under Garry oak tree replicate 2 | place: USA:California | collected 2016-06-15 | reverse complement strand
TGGGGCATGGGGATCGATCGCATCGCCATGCTCAAATACGGCATGGCAGACCTGCGCGCGTTCTTCGAGGCGGACGTGCGCTGGCTCGAACACTACGGCTTCCGCCCGCTCGATGTGCCCAGTCTCGCGGGAGGGCTGAATGGGTGAGCGGAGATGAACGGGGTAGAGTTACGCGGCGCGACCCGCAATCTCCGCTCGCCTCCCCCCTCGAGGGGGAGGCCGGTTCGCCGAAGGCGAACCGGGAGGCGCCGCAAACTCGGCCGGTTCCCTCCCCCCTTGTGGGGGAGGGTTAGGGAGGGGGGTTGCTGACATGCCCGAGAACATAGCGTGGCATGGGCCGGCAACTCCTCCCTCCCCCGCTTGCGGGGGAGGGATGGGGAGGGGGCAAGGGAAATTGGAAAAACCGCAGTGACCGATCTTTCACGAAAACCGGTTTGGCGCGTGAAACCTAAAATGCGTGCACGAGCGCGCACGTTGCGACGCGAGCTGACAAAGACAGAACGAATTGTTTGGTACGGAATCCGAGCACATCGCCTATACGGCGCGAACTTTCGACGTCAGACCCCGATCGGTCCTTACATTGTGGACTTTGTCTCGCATGCACGGAAGCTGGTGATCGAAATTGATGGAGCGCAGCACTACGAAACAAACCAGATGAAGCATGACGAACGTCGCAACGCCTTCTTGGCGGCAAAAGGCTATCGGGTGCTACGTTTCAACAACAACGACGTCATCGCCAACCGATACGGCGTATTGACCTTGATTGCTGAGGTTCTGGAGTCGGCCCCCTCCCTACCCTCCCCCGCAGGCGGGGGAGGGAATCCGAGCAAGTGGCGCGTCGCGAGATACACGGCTTGGACTGCGGAGTCCCGCCGATGAAATTCACCCTCGCCTGGCTCAAGGAGCATCTCGACACGCAGGCGTCGATCAACAAGATCGTCGACCGTCTCACCATGATCGGGCTCGAGGTCGAGCGGGTCGAGGACAAGGCGCAGGAACTCGGCGCGTTCATCATCGCGCGGGTAATCTCGGCGGAACCGCACCCCAATGCCGACCGGCTGCGGGTCTGCATGGTCGACACCGGGACGGGCGCGCCGGTGCAGGTCGTGTGCGGCGCGCCCAACGCGCGCGCCGGCATGAAGGGCGTGTTCGCGCCGCCCGGCACGCACATTCCGGGCACCGGGCTCGACCTCGAGGTCGGAACCATCCGCGGGGTGGAGAGCCGCGGCATGCTGTGCTCGCCGCGCGAGCTCAAACTCGCGGAGGATCACGAGGGCATCATCGAGCTTTCTGCCGACGCGCCGGTCGGCCGAAAATTCGCCGACCTGATCGGCCTGAACGATCCGGTGATCGAGATCAACCTCACGCCGAACCGGCCCGATTGCGCCGGCGTGCACGGCATCGCCCGGGATCTCGCGGCCGCCGGCGTCGGCACGTTCCAGGATCCGCCGATCGATCCGGTCAAAGGCGCGTTTCCGTGCCCAGTGAAGGTGAAGCTCGAGTTCGGCGCAACGCCTTCGCTGTGTCCCGGCTTTGCGTTGCGCCTCGTGCGCGGTGTGCGCAACGGCCCCTCCCCCGAGTGGCTGCAGCGCCGGCTCGCCGCGATCGGGCTGCGCCCGATCAACACCCTCGTCGACATCACCAATTTCGTCACCTACGACCGCAGCCGGCCGTTGCACGTGTTCGATGCGGCCAAGGTGCGCGGCGATCTCGTCGTGCGGCGTGCCCGCGTCGGCGAGAGTTTGTTGGCGCTCGACGGGCGCACCTATGCGCTCGACGCGACCATGTGCGTGATCGCCGATGAGCGCGGGATCGAATCGCTCTCCGGCATCATGGGCGGCGAGGCGACCGGCTGCTCGGAATCGACCACCGACGCGCTGATCGAATCCGCGCTGTGGGATCCAGCCAACATCGCCGAGACCGGCCGCAAGCTCGGCATTCATTCCGACGCGCGCTATCGGTTCGAGCGCGGCGTCGATCCGGCCTTCATGGTGCCGGGGCTCGAGCTCGCGACCAAACTGGTGCTCCGGCTGTGCGGCGGCACGCCGTCGGACGTAACGGTCGCGGGGGACGCGCGCGCCGAGGCAAAGCGGATCGAGTTCCCGGCCTCGGAGCTCGAACGGCTCGCCGGCCTGAACGCCGACCCGCAGGAGGTGCGGCGCGTGCTCGGTTCGCTCGGCTTCTCCGTCGCCGGGCAAGATCCGAAGCTCGAGATCGCGGTGCCGTCGTGGCGCCCGGACATCGAGGGCAAGGCCGATATCGTCGAGGAAATCGTGCGGATTCTCGGCGTCGATCGCATTCCCTCGATCCCGTTCGATCGCGGCGAGAGCCCGCGCAAGCCGGTGCTGACCCAAGGCCAGGTGCGCACCCGCCGCGCCAAGCGCGCACTCGCCGCGCGCGGGCTGGTCGAGGCGGTGACCTGGTCGTTCACCGACAAGGAGAGCGCGGAACTGTTCGGCGGCGGCGGGCTCGCGCTTGCCAATCCGATCTCCGCGGAGCTCACCGATATGCGGCCGAGCCTGGTGCCGGGTCTGCTCGCGGCCGCGCAGCACAACGCCGACCGCGGTTTTGGCGACGTGGGCCTGTTCGAGGTCGGCCAGATCTTCAAGGGCGATCAGCCGCAGGATCAACTCACCGCGGCGGCGGCGGTGCGGCGCGGAAAATCCAAATCGTTTGGCACCGGCCGGCACTGGTCGGACCACGACGGCGCGGCCGACGCGTTCGACGTCAAGGCCGATGCGCTCGCCGTGCTCGCCGCCGCGGGCGCGCCGATGGGCGCGATCCAGGTCGTGCCGGGAGCTCCGCCCTGGTATCACCCGGGCCGCTCGGGCACGCTTCAGATCGGCCCGCACGTGCTCGGCCATTTCGGCGAAATCCATCCGCGCGCGCTCGACGCGCTCGACGCCGAGGGGCCGGCCGCCGCCTTCGAGCTGATCCTCGAGCGCATCCCGGAACCCAAGCCAAAGCCCACGCGGGCGAAGCCCCCGCTCGAACTCTCGCCGTTCCAGCCGATCGAGCGCGATTTCGCCTTCGTGGTCGACCGTGGCGTCCGGGCAGCCGACCTCGTGCGCGCGGCGCAATCGGCCGACAAGAAGCTCGTCACCGACGTGACCGTGTTCGACGTCTACGAGGGCGAAGGCATCGCGCCGGGCAAGAAATCGATCGCAATCGCGGTCAAGCTGCAAGCTCGAGAGAAAACCCTCACCGACGCCGAGATCGACGCGGTCGCCACGAAGATCGTCGACGAAGTGGGCAAGCGGACCGGCGGGGTGCTGCGCGCTTGAGCCGGGGAGGGCTAGTCGGTTGCCGGTTTCACGTCCGGCATCAGATCGGCAAACGCGAAGCCGTCGCGCTCGACCGTGTCGCCGACCGCGACCTTGATCGCGTGCGCGAGCATCGGGCCCGCCGTCACGAAGGAATGAAACTCGCCGTTCTCGCCGCACGGGTCGATATCCGCCGGCAAGCTGTCGAGCAGCGCGCGGTCGAATTTGCGTCCGGCAAAGCTCGCCGGCAGCTTCTTGCGATCGACGCACACGAGGTAGCCTTCCAGGCCGCCGTCGATCATCTCGCGCGCGAGCGCGCCGGTCGGCCGGTGCCACAGCGGAAACACCGGCGTGATGCCGATCTCGGCGAGCCGCGACTCGCGATAGGCGCGGATGTCCTCGAGAAACAAATCTCCGAACACGACGTGGGAAACGCCGGCGCGCTTCGCCTCGTTGAGCGCGGCCGCCATCTCCCGTTCATAGATCTCATTCGGGCACGGGAAGGGGATGCGCACATTGACCGCCGGCAGCCGCGCGGCCTCGAGCTGCGCAGCCAGCAGCTCCTCGCGCGTGCCGTGCATGCTGACCCGGCAGAATTCATGCGTGACCGTCGTGAGCGCGCCGACGATCTCGAGCTCGCCCGAGCGACGCGCCTCGTGGAGCGCCCAGGCGCTGTCCTTGCCGCTCGACCAGGCGATCAGCGCCCTGTTCATTTCTTGCCGAGCCTTCTGAGCGCCGCGTCGGCGGCGCGCTCGCCGGCCTCCCAGGCGCCCCCCAATGTCCCCCACAGCGTCTCGTGCACGGCTTCGCCGGCGAACCAGATATGCTCCTCGAGCGGCTCGGAGAACGCCTTGCGGGCCCATTGCCCGCCCGGGGAAGCTGCCGAGAACGCGCCGAGCGCCCAGGGCTCCTTCGTCCAGCGCGTCGCATGGGTGCGCTTGACCGCCTGCTTCACGTCGGAGCCGAACATGCCGGCGAGCCAGTCGAGCGCAAACGCCGTCATCGCGGCCTCTCCCTGCTCGGCGAGACCGGCGCCGAGTTTACCGGCGATCTCGACCACGCAAAGCCGCGAGCCGGACACATTGGCAAGCAAGCCCGCGGTGCGCGAGCCGGTCGCTTTCTCGAACACGAGATCGTCGTTCTGCAGCCCGAGCGGATTGCCCGAAAACTCGATCGCCACGTGATCGTAGCTGCCGAGCCCGAGCTTGCCGATCGCCTCGACGTAGCGCCTGGGCAAGCCGGGCTCGAACTTGATCTTCCCCGAGGCGAGCACGCCGGTCGAGGCGGTCAGAATCGCGGTGCGGGCGCGCAGCACGCCTCTGGGCGTCTCCAGCTCAACGAGCTTCGCGTCCCACACGATCCGTGTGACCGGGCTGGAGAACTGGACCGGCAGCCCGGCGGCGAGCTTGGCCAGGAGTGTGCCCACACCCTGCCGGCAGAATGCATCGACGTCGCGCTCGGCCGATTTCGCGAAATCGACCGCCGATATCTCGCTCAGCGCCTTGCCGCACCCGAACGGGCCGAGCACGAACTCCATGGTCGGGCGCCAGTCGCCGAGATCCTTCGGCAGCGCCTGCTCGCAGGAGACATCGCCCCTGCCCCGGGCGGCGTCGTAGATGGCGCGATTGCAGCGCACGAGGCTCCCCAGGAAATCTTCCATTTCGCTCTCGCGGGCGTTGCGCAGTCCGATCCGCAGCCGCTGGCCCGGCGGCGCCGGATAGATGTCGAGCCCGGTTTTCACCGCGAGCTTCGCCACCGGATTGAGATCGGGCATGTGGATCCAATGCGCACCGCGGTCGTAGGGAACGCCGAACGTGCGCATGTCGGTGAAGCAGCGGCCGCCGACGCGGTCGCTCGCTTCCAGGAAGGCGAGCCGGCGGCCGGTCGGCGCAATGCGGCGTGCCGCCGCGATCCCGGCCGCCCCGGCGCCCACGATGACGACATCGACGTCGGGCAACGGCGCCGGAGCGGCGAGCGCGGGGCGCGCCGCAACGGCGGCGGAAGCGGCGAGAAACGAGCGGCGGCTCAATGCGGACATGGTTTCCGGAAGGTTATGCCGCGCGAGCTTGCCCGAACGAGCCCACCCCTGCAAACGGCCGCCGGCGTCCGCTCGAGTCCGCGCCGGCGTGAACCAAAACGCAACGAGTTCCCTCTAGTTTGAAGCATGAAATTTCGCATCCGGTAACCAAACCGGAACTCCGGACCTGGGGACGGCAAGGCCATGGGCTGGGTGCTCGACCGTTTTGGCAGTGCGATCGCGCGCTATCTGGAAAAGCCGCTGCGCGGCTACGAGCCGTTCACGCCGAGCGACCCCGACGGGTTGCGCGCGGCGCTCAGGCCCGGCGACGTGCTGCTGGTCGAAGGCAACAACCGCATCTCCGGGGTCATCAAGTACCTGACGCAATCGACGTGGTCGCATGCCGCGCTCCACGTCGGGCCGATCGAGGGCCGCACGACGAACGAGGGCGAGCCGCATGTACTGATCGAGGCCAACGTGGGCGAGGGCGTGGTCTCCGCTCCGCTGTCGAAATATTTCGCATGCCACACCCGGGTGTGCCGGCCGGCGCAGGTCTCTCCGGAGGATTGCGCGCGCGTGTGCGCCTACGCGGTGGCGCGCATCGGGTTCGATTACGACGTGAAGAATATTGCGGACCTGCTGCGCTATCTGATGCCCTTGCCGGTGCCGCAGCGCTGGCGCCGGCGCATGATCGCGCTCGGTTCCGGCGATCCGACCCGGCTGATCTGCTCGGCGCTGATCGCCCAGGCCTTCGAGCTCGTGCGCTACCCGATCCTGCCCAAGGTCACGCGGGTGGAGAGCCGCTCGGCGCGCCGGGAGATTCTCGAGATCCGGCATTCCTCGCTGTACGCGCCGCGCGATTTCGACATTTCGCCATATTTCGCCGTGGTGAAGCCGACGCTCGAGCGTGGTTTCGATTACAAGAAGGTCCACTGGGCCGATCTCTCGCCGCGTCTCGAGGCCGTCGCGCTGGATCGGCCGAAGAGCGCCGCACCCGTGGGCCGGCCCGCTTGGGCGAGCCACCGCAAAAGCGCCGCGGCGAGCTGATATACGCCGCGCTTGTAGCCCGGATGGAGCCAAGCGTAATCCGGGGATGGCGTTCCCGGATAGCGCGGCGCTGCGCGCCGCTCGATCCGGGCTACAATCTCTTCGGTTTGCGGAGATCCCTCATGCTCGATGCGGCGATCCAAGCCCTGGCCCAGATGGCGTCGCCGCCGTTCCGGGCGCTGCTCATCAGGTCGATCGCGCTCGCCATCGTGCTGCTCATCGTGCTCGGCATCGGGATCGATCGCGGGCTCGTCGCGCTCGTCGAGCGCGGCGGCGCCTGGATCGAGATCCATGCGGGACCCGGCGCCCATACGCCGGTGAACATCCTCGAATGGATGGTTGCGATCGCGGCGGGGCTGGGCATCGTCGCCGGCGCCGTGTTCCTGATGCCGGCGGTCACCGCGCTGGTTGCCAGCTTCTTCGTCGATGCCATCGCCGAGCAGGTGGAGCGCGTGCATTACCCCGCGGATCCGGTCGGCACCGCCGTTCCGATCGGGACCGCCATCCTCGAAGGCGTCCAGGCGGCGCTGCTCGCGATCCTCATCTACCTGTGCGCGGTGCCGTTCCTGCTCGTCGCCGGGCTCGGGCTTCTGATCTTCTTCCTCGCCACCGCCTACGTGCAGGGCCGCATCTATTTCGAGCTCGCCGCGATGCGGTTTCATCCCGCCGCGGAGGCCAAGCGCCTGCGCAAGCATCACGCCGGCACATTGTTCGTCGCCGGGCTGTTCATCGCCGCGTTCGTGTCGATCCCGGTCTTGAACCTCGCCACCCCGCTGTTCGCCACCGCCTTCATGGTGCATGTCCACAAGCAGATCGTGCGGCGGCGGGAATCCACCTCCCCGCCAGGGGAGGTCGGCTCGCAGCGGTAGCTGAGAGTCGGGTGGGGTGGTAACTCATATCACCTCACCCCACCTCGCGCGCTTACGCGCGCGACCCTCCCCTATCGGGGAGGGATTCACACCGACAGCAAATTCTTGTCCGGCCAGCGGCACAGACCGTTGATCAGGCAGCGGCCGCACGCCGGTTTGAGCGCCTTGCAAACGTAGCGGCCGTGCAGGATGAGCCAATGGTGGGCGTGGCGCTTGTAGTGCTCCGGCACGACGGCCTCGAGCGATCCTTCGACTTCGAACGGCGTCTTGCCCGGCGCGAGGCCGGTGCGATTGGCAACCCGGAACACGTGGGTGTCGACCGCGATCACCGGCTCGCCGAACGCGCCGTTGAGCACGACATTGGCAGTCTTGCGGCCCACCCCCGGCAGGGCTTGGAGCGCCTCGCGGTCGTGCGGCACCTTGCCGCGATGCTCGGCGATCAGCGCACGGGAGAGCGCGATGATGTTCTTGGCCTTGGTCCGGTAGAGCCCGATCGTCTTGATCAATTCGCGCAAGCGTATTTCGCCGAGCGCGACCATCTTTTCCGGCGTATCGGCGACGGCAAACAGTTTCGGCGTCGCCTTGTTGACGCCCGCGTCGGTCGCCTGCGCCGAGAGCACCACCGCGACCAGCAGCGTGAACGGATCCTGGTGTTGAAGCTCGCCCCTGGGCTCGGGATTGGCGGCCTCAAACCGGCGAAACGCCGCTTCGACCTCGCCCGGCGTCCAGGTGGTGAGCGTGGCAGGCGGTGGAGGCGGCGCGGGCCGCCGCCGCCTGTTTTTCGGCGGAGCGGCCCCGGAACCGGAGGAGCGTCGCTTCGGTTGCCGGCTATCGCCCCCGCGGGGGATCGTCTTGCGCGCCATGTTCCCGGTATAGTCAGTGGCCATGACCGACGGCAACGCCGAAGCGATGGAACCCACGCTGTTTTCCGCGGTGCTGACTCCGCATCGCTCGCTCGGGGCGGCGGGCTTCCTTGCGCTCATGGCGCTGCTGAGCGCCTTGAGTTTTTCGGCCGGGCTGGTGTTTTACCTGATCGGCGCCTGGCCGGTCGTGGGATTTCTCGGGCTCGACGTGCTGCTCGTCTATCTGGCGTTCCGGGCCAACTATCGGGCCGCGACCGCCTACGAGGCGGTCACCATGACCCCGAGCGAGCTGCGCGTGCGCAAGGTCAGTCACCGCGGGGCAATCGCCGAATGGAAGCTCAATCCGGTCTGGGTCCGGCTCGATCGCCAGACCCACGAGGAGTTCGGCATCCAGCGCCTGTTCCTGGTCTCGCACGGGCGGCGGCTGCCGGTCGCCGGCTTTCTCGGACCGCGCGAGAAGGAAGCCTTCGCGCTGGCGTTCTCCGCGGCCCTGACCCAAGCACGCCGCGGCCCGACCCGCACCGTCGCGGAATAGCAAAATGCGCGGGCCACGCCTGCCCCCGGCCGCAGGAATCGGGTGGCTGGCCGGCCTGCGAGGCACTAGGTTTCTGCCATGATCAGCCGTCGTGAGGAAACCATGTTGTCACCCGATCGTGCGACCGACCTGACCCCGCTCGCCACCGCTGCCGAGGATTACGGCGTGGTGCGCCGGGCCATCGCCTATATCTCCGAGCACTGGCGCGAGCAGCCGGAGATCGAGCGCATCGCGGAAGCGGCCGGCGTGTCGAGCGCCGAGCTCCACCATCTGTTCCGGCGCTGGGCCGGTCTGACGCCGAAAGCCTTCCTGCAGGCGATCACGCTCGAACATGCCCGCAAATTGCTGCGCTCCTCGGCGAGCGTGCTCGATGCCACCTACGAGGTCGGGCTCTCCGGCCCGGGCCGCCTGCACGACCTCTTCGTCACCCACGAGGCGATGTCGCCCGGTGAATGGAAGTCGGGCGGCCAGGGACTGACGATCCGGTACGGGTTCCATCCCTCGCCGTTCGGCACCGCGCTGGTCATGGCGACCGAGCGCGGCCTCGCCGGACTGGCGTTCGCCGATCCGGGCGAGGAGGAGGCCGCGCTCGAAGACATGCGCAGCCGCTGGCCGCGCGCCGGCTACGTCGAGGACGCCGCGACCGCCAATTTGGCGCGAAGAATATTCGACCCAAAACTGTGGCGGCCGGACCGCGGTCGGCAAGAACCCGATCTCGTTCGTGGTGCCCTGTCATCGCGTGGTCGGCAAGGGCGGCGACCTGTGCGGCTACCACTGGGGCCTCACCCGCAAGCGCGCCATGCTCGGCTGGGAGGCGGGCCGGGTCGAAGCGGCGTGAGGCTTGCTACCCGCGCGTTTCTCGCTCCCAGCACCTGTGGCGTGCTGGTGCTGGTCTATTGAGCGCGACCAGGCAGCCCTGTCAGCGTTTGGCCTTGGCCTTGGCTTTGGGTTTTGCCCGGGCGCGGGTTTTTCGTTCGCTCTTGGACTTGGTTTTGCCCTTCTGCCGCGTGGCCGCGGATTTGGTCCGTTTCCGGGCTTGGGACGGTTTTGGATAAATTTTGGAGGCGAAAGTGGAGTCTTCCTTGTCGATATCGAGCCCACCAAGGATCGGTTTGCCGTCCTTCGTAATCGACCCGGGAATCTGGTAGCACATGATCGAGTTTGGGTCCGCCTGAGTCCCCAAAAGAGACGACTCCTCAATGGGCGTCAGAACCTGCTGGCGCACCTCCGCCTCCGACCAGCCCTGCGTCTCGCCGAAGAATTTGATCGCCTTTTCTGGATCGATCTTGTTTACCAACGCTCGACGCATGTGCTCGTGGGGGAATCCCATCGTATGACCGGTCTCATGCCGAACGACCCGATGGAACTCGGATTCCGGCGTTGCCATTGTGAACCCTTCGAGGTTCATCGTCGGTTCATTGCGCTCGATGCTGAGAATGTCCGTTCCCAAATACGACCAATACCCGCCCGTTTGTCCGCCGGCCCGTGCTATGCGTACCTTCGGATCGGTTTTTGATTCGACAAATTCCACGTTTGCTGTCGTGGCCCACGCATTCATGTGCAACAGGATGTGGGCTCGAAGATCGCGTGGCGCATCGTCGAGGAAGCCGACGGTCAAGCGCACACCTCCGGTGCCCCAGTACTTTGTGGTCAGCACCGCGATGTGCATCGGAGTGGGGCTGAATCCTGGAAGCGCACGAACCAGCCGTTCGACGGGTGGATGATTGACCGGATTGATCTGCCTGGCGATCTGAGCGGCTGATTGCCATTTGTGCTGAGGCAGCACCTTCGGTGCACATACGAGTTGTTCAGGCATGGAAACCCTCCTATTTCGCAGTCATCGATCCCGAGCGGCAGCCGGCACGGCGGCACGCGGCTTGAATTATGGGCACCAAAGATTCAGAGGTCAACTTAAACGCGTTGTATTGGCGGGCCTCCACCGATTGTTCCTCTCCGAAGGCGGATCGTAGCAGCCGAGGCTTACGCTTTTCCGTTCGACACGGGACGTTTATAAAGGCCCGCTTTGCTTGCGAAAGGTAGAGAGAACCGCATGCCGCTTTCGGGAAAGGGAATGCTCATCACGTTGATGGACGCCGATCCGTCCGAGGAGCGGGACTTCAATCAATGGTACGACAAGGAACACATCATCGAGCGCGTGGGCATTCCGGGATTCTTGGAAGCCCGGCGCTATGTCGCGGTCGCGGCTCACCCGAAATATCTGAATTTCTATACGACCGAGACGCTCGATAGCTTGCGCAGCCCCGCTTATTTGCAAGCGCTGCAAAATCCGACCGCCTGGACCCGGCACCATATGGCGAAGTTCCGCAATTTCACCCGCGCGGTCGCGCGTGTCACCTCAAGCCGCGGCCGGGGCCGCGGCGGCGCGCTCGCGTTCAGCCGGATACGTCCTTCCGGTGCCGACAAAACCGAGTTGCGAAACGTCGTCACGGCACAGCTCGACGCCGTGCTCGATCGGGTGATCTCGGCACATCTGTTGGAATCCGATCCCGAGCTGTCGAAGCCGGCGGATGCCTCCGCGCCGGATATCGGCTCGGGCGACTGGTACGTCGTAGTGGAAGCAACGGACGAGCCGACCCTGCGGCAGCTTGCGGATCAACGGTTCGGGCGCCACGCCAAGCTGCCGCGCGCCGAAACGATCGCGTTCGGCACCTATCGGCTGCTGTGGGATCTGGCGAAGGCGGAACTCTGATCGTTGTTGCTGTAGCCCGGATGGAGCGAAGCGTAATCCGGGACC
>WNGP01004721.1_pt1 | contig 11350 bp, 12 predicted proteins | sample 5407671 | NCBI WGS metagenome assembly WNGP01 (sample SAMN13153381, study PRJNA577476) | soil metagenome | isolation source: 40 cm soil or saprolite under Garry oak tree replicate 2 | place: USA:California | collected 2016-06-15 | reverse complement strand
CCGCCTGCTCTTGAATCAGAAAACGGCCCGGCCGAAAACCCACAAGAAATTATTTTGGATTCTCCCTCGTGTAAGCGCTTATTTTTGTGGGACCTATGAAGACACCCTTTTCAGCGTGGCTGTTTGCTAAGACCTCTGAAGAAGAAACTAGAGGTCGTCGCCACTGCCTTCCTGTTTTTGTACATCGGCTCAGATGTCGTAGCACACAATAATGAGGTAGCCGCACGACAGCTTGAAACGGATGGGATTCAAAATCTTCTCAAATTTACCGCCAATTTTCTAACTGCTAAGAATCGTTCCTTTAACGATGAAATGATCTTCCGAAACAGGGCACGGGCTGAAACTGCACGGAAAAGCAATGAGCAGCCGAAGATTGCTGTTAGCCTTAGCCCAGTTATACTGGGCGCTGTAAGCGTAGATATACTTTCAACAAATTTGGTGCCGTTTCGATACCGATATAGGGTCACTACTGAGGGAGGCGGTGAAATTTGCAGTTCGCCTGATGAACCTCAAGACGTGGTTCCCAATGGTACACTTCTGTTGGTCGGTTGCAGTTTCTCGGTCGAAAAGTTGCGACACGGATGCCTTGAACTAGATTTCACCGTGCTTTCGATGCCGAACAAGCCTCGCTACGAGGAAAAGATCGTGCGAAAGTACAGACTTCGTGAAGACAAAATGTCGCTAGAACCGATTTCCTAACCCTTAATTGAAATGCCGAGCAGTGGAACGGAACCGGGCGGACTTGAACCGCCAAAATCTACACCTCCTTAACCACATCTCTCGGATTCTTATCCTCGCGCACCTCGCGCAGTCCAACGAACTTTGAATGCCTGAGCCGATCTGCCTCTGTCCACTCCAAAAATTCTATTTGGGCGACTGCCTCCGGTCGAAGCCAAACACATTCTTTCGTTTTCTCGGCAGTCAATTCGTCGCCCCATCGAGACTTGTGCGTGTCCGGCAGATTGACAAAAGGCATCGCAGGGGATGCGAGGGAGCGGATTTTCTCAATACAGGTTGGAAGACTTACGGGAGCTTCGCCAGATCGAACTCGGCAGCGATCCGTTGACCATCTGCCGTAAGGACTACCACTTTGGCGTTGTCCGGGGCAATCTCGTCCCCGTCGTAGTGCAGAACAACGTCGAAGCCAAAGTACGCGTCGCCGACCGTGTAGCTGCGGAAGACTGGTATGCCGGGAAGCTCCAAGGGTTCGATGAGCCTGTCCCCTTGCCAAAGTTGAACCTGAAAACCCTGCCCACCATCGGAATGAGACCGGACATCCTTCCGAAGCTTTGAATCCTTTTGCGTCGCGGTTTGGGCATAAGTGGACGAGGAGTACGTGTCGGTGAAAAAGACGCGCACTCGCAGGCGAAAAACATCACCACGATCACGGTACTCCTGGGTAGCCTGTTGTGCACTGTAGCCGACTGTATGCTGACGAGAGAGGTCGACGGCTTCAGCATAAGGGGTGAAGAGTTCGATTTCGGAAACGTACAGGCCGGATTGCGGCATGGGTAGACGGCGGAGGTAGCTTTCCAGGAACTGAGCAGTTCTTTCGTCGTTCCGTTGGCCGAGGAAATACGCCTCGCGCACAGCTTGGTCAGAAAGGTGTGTGCCGAATGCGGCGGAACAGGGCCAAACAAGAAGCGTGACGGCAAGCGCGGAAACTACGGACTTGGGAGTGTGGTACATGGGTGGCCTCCGACAACTACATTCAATCCGCCGTTAAATCACCGTTCCCAAAACCTTAGACGGCGGCGCCCTGATTCTCGTTTCAGCAAGAAACGTTTCATTGTGGAACCCGTGGCTGTGCTGTCGCGACAACACATTCACCCCGCGATCAGATTTGACCCCGACAGCGCAGTAGCCGTCGAGTTTGATTTCTTATGTGGCGTCTGCGGTTATGTGGCGCTGGGAATGCGGTCTTGGCTAGGGACAGACACGAACGATCGCCCAACGCCACATAATTCCCGTTCAAACGCTTCGCAGGAGAGGTTCCTTGGTATTGTTATCGATAATCGAAGAGGATTGAATTGCTCTGTCCGCTTGCGTTGGAGACCGAGGCCCTATAAATCCGAGTACCCCTAATAAAGCTCTCCCCTGCGGGAGCCGGTGCTTGGAACGTTATAGTTTTCCCATCAAGTGAGGAAAGATTGCGTATTACAGAGGACCCTATCTCCACAGTGTTGCCGGTTGGAGCGAAGCCGCTGCCACGTACCGTAATCACGTCCCCCGGAGATACAAACTGATTTGGATAGAGTAGCAAAATTGAAACCCGTGTTGCAGTCGATGGGGCTACAGTAAAAGCTACGGAATTGCTGCTGACTCCGGTTCCCTCTAGGTTAACCATAATGTGATACTTCCGTGGCGGTATCGGCACACCGCAGAAATCAACGGACTGCGGACAATCGTTGGCGTCAACGTGGCCTGCGGGGGTCGGAACGCAGTTTCCGCTAACATCAATATATCCGGGCTGACAGCTAATCGTGTTGATCGAGATGGGGACCAGAAACGTCAGAGAGTTTCCATCTGGAGCTACTGTAGGCTCCGGCACGGGATTGTTCGGGAACTCCGTGAAGATCAGACTTGCGTAGTAATTGGGTATCCCAAACCCGCTGCCATAAACCGTAACCGTTGCGCCGGGAGGAGCTGCTTCTGGATCAACCTTGGTAATGACGACCGGAGGTTTTAAGCTCAACGTCTTCAGCATCGTGACCACATCGCGAAAGATATCTCTGAGCTCTTGACTATCTCTCTTCGGAAGGTTGTTTACGTCAGCGGTGTCATAGGAGAGGGTAATATTGTGCTCCCTCTCGATGCTACGATCGCTGAATAAAGAGCCGAACCATGCTGGCTGAGGATCCCGTGGGAAAGTGCACCCATTTCCGGTCTTCGAACTGTCGGTATAATAATTGCTCCCCGATATCGTACTACTTACAATCATTCCGTCAGTCTGAGAGCATTCCCAGCCGCCGGCGGGTTCATCGACATTGCGCATGACGGCGTTGGCGCTTGGCATTCCCGCAACGATTTCGGGAAATCTTCCGCCGGTGATGCCGCTTGCGTGTGTAAACATTGGATTAATGGATAGGATGTATTTTCCGTGGATGATATCGAGGGTCTGATTTACGGGACGCGCTGTCCAATCAGGTAAAATTGCTATCGTCAGAAACTGATTTGAGAAGGTTCTCTTCTTCACTGATGAAGCTGGGAACTGATTCACATTTGTGGAGTTAACTTGAAGCCAGGGATTGAACGTGCCGGATGCCAATTCCAGGCTGAGGCTAACGCCTGTTGAGGCGAGCAGGACAATGAGCCGTAAGGTGTCCGCCAAATCCATGCTACCGATAGTAATCGGGTTGACAAACAAGAACCAGCCTCACGGCATGGCATGATGATTGGTGAGAGAACACCTTAACACCACTCACCTGGGCCAGCTTCCCAAGCAGCTCGTGCCATATTGCGGCACTAATCTTGGTTACCCAAACCCGCCTGACGGATTACGCTTGTGAAATCGGCCCACCTCCATCGGACTCTTAACTGACAGTCATTGGCCGATCGTTAAGTGATCGCCTTTGGTTAACGATGTAGAGTCGGATCGTCTTTCTATTTTCAAAAAGGAGTCCGACTCAATGTTCGATCAACTGTTCGTCCGTTCCGACGCGTTGACTCGCTATCTTTCGGCCCCACTCGTTGACGAGCGTCGTCAATATCTAACTCACTGCGCTGTGCAAGGAATGACCAAGTCCACCCTGGAGGCGAAGGCTCGCCTCCTGCTGTCAATCGCAGAGTACCTGAGATTGGCTGACCGGCCTACCGACACGATCAGCCTTTCAGAAATCAAGAAAGCGGCAACCCGATGGTCGAATCACAACTGGCCTTCGCCACAAAGCTCGCATGCCAAGCGATCACAGGAGTACTTCATGGCGACGGCCGCTGAATGGCTGACCTTTCTCAACCGTCTCCAGATTGCACCCAAACCGGTAACGATCTGTGACCAGATGTTGGCTGAATTCAGAAGATTTATGGAAGAAGACCGAAATCTTTCGCCAGCTACGGTCCAAAGCCGCTGCAGTTCTGTGCGGCCGTTCCTTGTTCAATTGCTTGACGGAAGGCGGTCTCTGGAAACGATCACCGTATCTCGTGTCGATTCGCTCTTGGCACAGAAAGTGAATAAAGAGCATTACGCGCGCGTCAGCGTTCGAGACTACGCTTCATCGCTTCGGGCATTCTTTCGGTACGCCGAGATGCGAAGTTGGTGCCCGGCCGGTATATCCGCTTCGATCATGGCACCTCGCGTGTTCCAGCAAGAGACGCTTCCCTCCGGGCCGACTTGGGATGTTGTGCAAGAAATCGTGGACGCCACCGCTGGCGGTCGCCCCATCGTCATCCGCGATCATGCAATTCTGCTGTTGCTCGCTGTCTACGGCGTTCGCTCCGGAGAGGTTGCTCACTTACAGCTCAGCGATATTGACTGGCAGCTGGAAACGATAACTTTTACTCGTAGCAAGATAGCCGCAAGCCACTCATTTCCGCTCCGTCCCTCCGTTGGAGCGGCGATCATACGCTACCTGAAAGAAGTCAGACCGAAATCACCGCACCGACAAGTCTTTCTGACGCTGCGAGCCCCCGTTGGCCCGATCTCCAATGGGGCAATGTGGGCGGTCGTGAGCCGGCAATTGCGACAACGCGCACCCTCTCTCAAGCACCATGGACCCCATTCCCTCCGGCACGCTTGCGCGACCCGTCTGATCAACCAAGGGCTGTCTCTGAAGGAAATCGGCGATTACCTTGGCCATCGAGATGTTGAGGCGACCCGGATCTACGCCAAAGTGGATCTCGCCCACCTCCGCGAAGTGGCGGAATTTGATCTGGGAGGGTTGCTATGAAGCTTCAGACTATCTGCGAACGATATGCCGCTTTCCGAAAAACACTTGGCGAGCGTTTCGAAGTCAATGGGCGTCAACTGAAAGCCTTTTGCCGAGCCATGGGACCGAACATTGATATCGCCGATGTATCGCCGGAAAAGGTAAACACCTTTCTCGTTGGCAAAGGCCCGCTCACAACGAGTTGGTACGTGAGGCACAACGCTCTGCTTGGGTTTTATCGATATGCAATCAGTCGCGGGTTTGTCACAACGTCTCCATTGCCATTCACCATTCCGAAAATACGAACAACATTTCAGCCTTACATTTATTCGCCCGCTGAATTGCGGCGCATACTTGCTTCGGCGGAATGCCGCCGATCCGACAGTGATTTTGATGCATCCGTACTGCGCTCTCTCATTCTTCTGATGTATGGCGCAGCCTTGCGGACATCAGAAGCACTATCCTTGACGAGAAGCGATGTCGATCTTTCCGGAGCCGTCCTTACCATCCGAAACTCGAAGTTCTTCAAGAGTCGTCTGGTCCCCATCGGACCGAATACGGTTCGAGTCCTTGCCGAATACGCTAGTCGTCACGATTCACCGTCCAGGAAACCCAATGATCGTTTCTTTGTTGGACGGAACTCGAAGCAGATTCCCATTCATATGTTTGAGAGGGCTTTCAAGCAAATCCGACGGCATGCGGATCTGCACAGTGAAGGTGGTCCCCGCCGCCAGCCGCGCCTTCATGACCTACGCCATACATCGGCAGTTCATCGATTGACCAGGTGGTATCGAGAAGGCAAGGACGTACAGAAACTCTTGCAACAACTGTCAGTCTACATGGGGCATACGCGTCTGGCCGCCACACAGGTGTATCTCACTTTGACGCCAGAGCTCTTGCACGAGGCAAGCCTGCGGTTTGAGCGTTACGCAACCCGCGAGGTCAGCAATGACTAAAACAAACCTCCTTGGACCATGGGTCCGGCGCTTCTTGCTTGAATATTTGGTGACTGAACTCAACTTAGCCCGAAACACACAGCGCAGCTACAGGGACACACTTAGGAACTGCGCAGAAATAATTTTACATTGGCCGCAGCGTGTAGTTCCACTTCGGTAGCGTCTTGTGCCTGGTGCGCGCAAGTTGTTTCATTTCCTGAGCCGATATCTTTTCGCCTTTTTCGTAGTTCTTGTGCAGCAAACGAGCACGCACCTTCAGTCCCGTAGAAGTCGTGGTGGTGCGAATGTAGTTGAGGGCCGTCTGAAAGCTCTTCAGGGGTTGGCCCGCCCAATTTCTGCTGATCTGGCAGAACACACGGTGTTCGATAGGATTCCATTTCGATGCGCCAGGGGGATAGTGACTGACCGTGACGGTAAGTCTGTGGGGATTTACGAGCTTCTGTTGCAGGTGGTAGGGCCAGCCACGCGAACGAGCGCTGTTGCCGCCGCCCGAGTCGGCCAGGATTAACAGTTCCTTGGCCCTGCTGTACATTCTTTGTCCGTAACTCTTCCACCACAAAGTGACGGCCTCGACAGCAAACGCCGGGGTTTCGTGGCTGGTCCCCACCACTACGAAACCCTGATTGTGCACCGGATCGTAAATGCCATAAGGGACGGCCATGCCTTTGGCGTCGCTGCGGAAGTCGTGATCCATGACCAACTGCGGCTGCTTCTCCCAGCAAGCCCCGGGGTTCTTGAAATTTCCAATCATCTCCTTTTTTTTGGTATTATCGCAACATTTCGCTAATGCGAATTAGGCACGGTTCCGGATTATGCGCGGCTTTCTTTACCAGGGCTGGTTTACGCTAAGTTTTCGCTGACAGTCGTCCTTTCCGCTGATTTGTACCCCGGCATAATAACCGTGTTCTCTTTAGGGCAGGGCAACCGCCCTAAAGGAGAACAGTCGTGTCCATTCATGTGAGTTCAAAACCAAAGCGGACATATCAGATTTGGTTGGAACAGAGCGTCTTAAGTTCGCATGTCAGTACCTATGCCAGCTATTTATCCGAGCATGGGTACTCAGCCAATACTGTTGGCTTCTACCTGCACTGTCTCGCTCATTTTTCGCATTGGCTGGCGAAGATGAAAATAGGGTTACGCCAGATCAACGAAGTGCTGGTGCAGCGCTTTATAACGGTGCATCTGCCCGCCTGCAACTGCGCTGGACGGTGTCGCAAAAAGCAGGATGCAACGGTGTCGGCTGCACTTCGACATTTGCTCCGGGTCTTACGGTTGAAACGATGTATTCCACCCCGCGTTGGATCGGTACCAAGTGCGGTGCAAGCAGAGCTCGATCGTTTTGACATCTACCTTGAGAGGGTCTGTGGGCTGGCGTCAAAAACTCGCCTCCTTCGACTTCATTACCTGAGTAAATTTCTCACTAGCATATTCAAGTGCGGTCCCATTGATCTGGCCCTTCTGAAACCAAGGGACATCGAACAATTTGTCACTCATCACGGCGAAGGGTGTACGAGGGGTTCGATTCAGGTTATCTGCTCCTGCTTGCGAACGTATCTTCGATTTCGAGCCTTCGAAGGTGACCGTACAGAAGCGTTGATTGCTGCCGTTCCGAGAGTACCCCATTGGCGACTTGCTTCGCTGCCAAAGGGACTCACCGATCAGGAACTCAAACAATTTCTCGCTGCTTTTGATCGCACCACTGTCAACGGGCGGCGTAATTATGCGATGGCTCGATGCCTCGTAGATTTAGGTTTACGAGTTGGAGAGGTCGCTCGTCTCAAGTTGGAGAATTTTGACTGGCGCCAAGGCACCCTGCAGATTGTCGGCACCAAAGGTAGGCGTGCGGACATACTGCCACTGCCCGTCGAGACCGGTCGCGCCATCGTCCAATATTTGCGCCACGCGAGGCCAAAGTGCACAAGTAGGTCACTCTTCATCCGGCACATGGCACCGTTAGATCGCCCGTTGACCACAGAGATCGTGTGCTGGGCCATGCGTTGCGCGTACGCTCGAGCGGGCCTTTCTAAACCTTGGCGTGGCTCTCACGCGCTGAGGCATAGTTTCGCCTGCCGGTTAATTAACGCCGGAACTTCGCTCAAAGAGATTGCCGACGTGTTGCGCCACAGAAGCCTCAACACGACCACCCTCTATACGAAAGTAGATCTGAAGCGTCTCGCCGCAGTGGCCCTACCTTGGCCCGGGAGGATGTCATGAAACGAACGCCATCGATGGTTTCTCTGGTGAAGGACTATCTGAACTGTCGTCGAAAACTGGGCGTTGAATTATTGCGAGAAGGCAGCCTTTTGTTGAATTTCGCGCGCTTCGCTGATCATGCTGGACATACCGGGCCGCTGACACAAGACCTGGCCGAATCTTGGGCATGTACCTCACGCACCAGTCAAATTAACCGGGCTCGGCGACTCGCTATTGTGCGCCGATTCGCCGAGTATCGCCGGCAATTTGATTCCGACACGCAGATTCCGCAAAGCGGTCTATTGGGCCGGACAACTCGCCGCCTCACCCCACATATTTATTCCGCCGAGGAGATCGAGCGGTTGTTGGCTGCGACCAAGGAATTAAAATCGACAAATGGTCTTCGCGGCGCCACGTACAAAGCTTTCTTCGGGTTGATTGCCGCAACCGGCTTACGCCTCTCGGAAGCTATCAATTTGAAACGCTGCGATGTGGACCTGGCCAACGGAATACTCACCCTTCGTCATACCAAATACGCAAAAACGCGTTTGGTCCCATTACATCCAAGTACGACGCAAGCTCTGGGGCGCTATTTGCGCTGTCGAGATCAGAAGATCCCCGCGCCAGCGAACGACTTCTTCTTCCTCTCCGCCCGCGGAGCTGCCCTCGATAGTCGCACGGTGGAGTACACCTTCGGTCGTTTACGCAAGCGCCTCGGTTGGATCGGGCGGGGAAGCTACTCATTCCCGCGCATTATGGACATGAGGCACAGCTTCATATGCCGTCGCTTGGTGTCCTGGTACAAAGAGGGCGCGAATGTGGACAACGCCATTCTAGATTTGGCCACCTACGTCGGACATACGGAAGTGACGGCCACGTATTGGTACATCACCGGTGTGGCCGATCTGATGGCTTTTGCCGCTCAGCGTTTTCAACGCTTGACCCAGGGAGCTTCCAAATGAGCGCCAAACTTACGGAACCCAACTTCGCAACACTGCTGCAGCGGTTCTTCACTGAGCGCCTCATCCACCAGAAGAACGCAAGCCCAAGAACGGTCTCGAGCTATCGGGACACCTTTCGACTTTTCCTACAGTTCGCCCAGCAACGTTTGCGTAAACCGCCCACCAAAATTGAGCTTACTGATATCGACACAACATTGGTGAGTGCTTTCCTCGATCACTTGGAAGTGGACCGCCACAATACAATCCGCAGTCGAAATGCACGCTTTGCAGCACTGCGCTCCTTCCTCCAGTATGCTGGGTTGATGGCCCCCACTGCATTGGGCACGATTCGGGGTGTCATGGCAATGCCGATGAAACGTTTCGAGCGGCGTCTGGTCGGGTATTTCTCCCGGGAAGAGATCAAAGCTTTGCTCAACGCGCCGGATCCGGCTACTTGGTGTGGCCAACGCGATCGCGTCATGCTGGCGACGCTTTACAATTCTGGTGCCCGAGTATCTGAGCTTATCAGCATGACGGTGGGCGATGTCGTGCTGGATCGAAGCTCCTCAATTCGCATTCATGGCAAGGGCCGCAAAGAAAGAACTGTGCCCCTATGGCGCACGACCGCCAACCAAATACGATTATGGCTACGTCAGAATCAAGGCGTCCGTGATCGCCCGCTCTTTCCAAATCGTACCGGCGGCCCGATGACGAGAACAGGTGTGACAGATCGCCTCCAGTTGGCTGCCGCAACCGCGGCAACCCGCTGCCCGCAACTTAAGCAACGTCACATCTCGCCCCACATCGTTCGACACGCGACTGCAATGAACATGCTGCAGTCGGGTGTAGACATTACAGTCATTGCATTGTGGCTCGGCCATGAGAGTACCGCCACTACGCACATGTACGTAGAAGCGGATTTGGCCATGAAAGAGCGGGCCCTCAAAACGCTTCAAGCGCCGAGCGTTAAAACGCATCGTTTCTTGCCGGAAGACCGGCTACTTGCCTTTCTGGAAGGGCTTTGATTATGCACGGTTAACGACGTGAGCCATGCCGCCAGGGGCCTGAAATATGCACGTCGGCAGGGCTCTGGCGTCTCACGAGCAATCGTAGCCCGAAAACTCCTGCATAATCCGGAGCCGTGCCTAATTCGCATCGACGCTGATGATGGGGTTCCCCTGCGCCAGAAATTGTTTTCGCTGACGCTCGATGTAGCCAAACTGCTGATTGCGTACCCGTCGGGGCGGCGGGTTCTTGTTCCCCGATTCGAGCTTCTTATGATTCACTCGCAAGGAGTAGCCCATCTGTTTCAACAACCGCCGTACGGTGCTGGCGCTGACGCGGATCTTCAGCCGACGGAGTTGCTGGGCGATTTTCCGGGTGGCCCGGCGACGCCATTTCAGATTCCGGATCGGGTCCCCAGCCGTTTCGTGCTCGAGCAGATCCGCAATCCGGTTGATTACCGCGGGCGTTTTTTTTCCGCGGGCTTGCGCCCGCCGCCCGCCTGGCGAATTCTTCCCCGTTCCACCTGGCCCCCAAACAACTCGCGGCGCCCCCGAGCCACGGTGTGCACATCGAGTCCTAGAAAGTCGGCCATCTGGCGGTCGCCTCCGTGTCCCAGTCGGTGCGCTTCCAAGCCCGCATAGAGCCGCCGCAGTCGCTCGTCCAGCAGGCTGAAGAACAGGATGATCGCGGCCTTCCGTTCCTCCGACAATTCCGTCGGCTGCAGGGAGGCCCCTACCTCCCACTCCGCTTCCTGGCCCGCGCGCCGCAACTGTTGTTCCCTCCGACGGCCCGGCTCCCGCGAAAAGTATACGTACTCGCGGCCCCGCTTCTCGCGCTCCAGCTGCTTTCGCCGGACCAATTCTAACAGCGGCTCTTTGACGACGACACCCAGCTGGGCTTCTTGCTCGCTGGCCGTGAGGCCGGCGTCGGCTTCTTCCACAAACCGTCGGGCCGTGGCCAGCAAGTTGCCGTCGCGGGAAAACCACACGCCCCGACAGCGCCACAGCCCTTGTTCATCGAACCGCGGGATGTCGGCCAGAGTGTAGTACCTCCCGCGGTGGGAATAACTGGTGCGATAGCGCAAGAGTTTCAGCCGGCGAAACACGGTCATGGTGGCGGAAGTACCCAGCGCCCGTTTCAAGGCTTCGAGCGTGGCCATTTTCTGCTTAGCGAGGAAGGAGCGAAGCCGATGGGTGTCCAAACGCATGTGGTATAGTTCCTCCATGATGCAGATCCTTACGAGGAATTATACCACTCCGACGCAACCATGTCTTCTACAAAACCACAGCGTCAGAGAGGCCTCCGGGCGTGTCAGCCGATTCTAAGGATGGATTCCGGCGGGGATATTTATGCCACAAATGGAGAACTTATTGTTGCGCGAATACTTAGT
>WNGP01004718.1_pt1 | contig 11353 bp, 10 predicted proteins | sample 5407671 | NCBI WGS metagenome assembly WNGP01 (sample SAMN13153381, study PRJNA577476) | soil metagenome | isolation source: 40 cm soil or saprolite under Garry oak tree replicate 2 | place: USA:California | collected 2016-06-15 | reverse complement strand
AAGAGTGGGGAAAAGACAGGTCTGGTCCTGCTGAATCTCCCCACGCTCCTTCGCGAGGGATGAAGTTTGAAACGGTTGAAAAGGCAGATGTGAGATGAGGCAATGCGATGCAAAAACGTCCGATGGCCTGAAATCCTGATAGTGCGCTACCTCCCCTGCACGAAGGATATCCTCCTTCCGCACGAAAAGCAAGGCGTTGAACCAAACTGTGACTTTTCGTGAAGTCGGTTCATCTTGCCGCTCTCAGGTTGTGCCCTCCCACAGCACGTGTGCCAGCTTGGGCAGCGAGACGTTGTAGCGGTAGGCGATGTTGGTGTGATCATCGTCAAACTCCTCATATTCGTGCAGGATACCGGCCTGTGTCAATTTGCGAGTCAGCAGGCGCGCACCGAACTGCAGTTGATACTGGTCGCGGCTGCCACAATCCAAGTAGAGCAACTTGAGGGAGCGCAGGGCCTCCTGAATACGCGGGTACTCTACCATGCGCACGGGATCGTTGGCCTGCCAGCGCTGCCACACGTCCGGGAGCCGTTCGCAGGTCTCCAGGTCGAAGGGGAGGCGAAAGGGGAACGGCGCCAGCTCAGGATCGGGCGAGTAGCAGGCCGCCATGGCGAGGATATCCAGCGCGGTCATATCATCTTCAGTCTTCTGGATGTGTGTCTGGAAAGTGTGATACCAGGCCTCCAGTCCCCCTGCGCTGCGGATGATGTTGCAAAAGGTAGGGAAATCGCTGGCATAACACAGCTCGAAGAGCAGATCGCCGCTGTGACAGGCCACGGCGCTCCAGACGTCGGGGTGCAGCATGCCCCCGCGCAGCGCGCCATATCCGCCACTGGATTTACCAAAGATTCCACGCCTGCCCCCTCCCAGGGTGCGATAGGTGTGGTCGATGTAGGGAGCCAGTTCCTGGACGAGGTAGTCGTCATAGTTGCCGACCGCCGGCGAATTGAGATACTGGCAGCCTCCATATGCCGTGAAGCAGTCGGGCATCACGACGATGAGGCCTGCCCCGAGCACTCCCTGAGCCGTGAGCAGGTCGAGACGTTCGGAGAGTGTGGGTTGAAAGGGCAGCCAGTTCTGCAGCGAGGCATCACTCTCCGAGTAGCCGCCCAGGGCAAAGACCACCGGGTAGCGTTGGTTCGGAGAATGCTCGTAGCCCGGGGGCAGGTACACCAGCAGGTCTCGTTCAGCCGGGTCGCCCAGCGGGTTGCTCGAAAGCACCTGGCTTACGAAATGATCCGTGATAACCTGTCCCCTTGCGCGCAATTCGCAAATCGCTCGATGAGTGAACTGTTCAGGCATCTGTTTTCCTCGCTGCTCGTTGAGAGGCTACTCGACCGCTCGATCCTTCTCGAGCTTGATAATAGATCCTCTCACCGTGAAGTATACCCCAGCCATCTCACTATAGCCAGCGGGAATAAATGCGGCGCTCTCGGTTGTTTTCCACTAAGGTATGTGTTGACGCTACTTCTATTCGTAATGGGTGCTTCCCCATCGCGCTCTCGCAATCCGTTGAGGATACGTAGTATGGAGCGCCTGTGTCTCTAAAAGAGTCGTCCACACATGACAGCCAGAAATTTCTCCTGGGAAGTTGGGGAAGGGGTGGTGCAGTTATATGCCTCAAGAGAACATCAGTATTCGCGGCGCTCGTGTCCATACTCTCAAAAACATCGATGTGACCATTCCGCGTGACAAGCTCGTGGTCATTACGGGTCCTTCCGGTTCGGGCAAGAGCAGCCTGGCTTTTGATACCATTTTTACCGAAGGACAGCGTCGCTATGTCGAGTCCTTATCGACCTACGCGCGGCAGTTTCTGGAGAACATGGACAAGCCGGATGTCGATTCGATCGATGGCCTCTCTCCGGCTCTGGCGATCGACCGGAAAGGCACAACGCAGAACCCGCGTTCGACGGTCGGCACGGTGACGGAGGTCTATGATTACCTGCGCCTGCTCTATGCCAGGATTGGTCATCCGCACTGTCCAAAGTGTGGGCGCGAGATGAGCCAGCAGACTGTCCAGGACATGGTCGACGCGGTTCTCAAACTACTCGCGGGTTCACGTATTATGCTGCTTGCACCGCTGGTCAAGGACTATCAAGGCGCATACGAGCCTCTCTTTGATGAGATTCGGCGTGCCGGCTATGTGCGTGTGCGTGTCGATGGCGACATTTTTGACCTGAGTGACGAGATCAAGATGGATCAACAGAAAAAACATACGATAGAAGTCGTGGTTGACCGGCTGGTCATCCCTCGTGAGATTGACCTATCGTTCCGCCAGCGGGTGACGGACTCGCTGGAAACGACGCTCTCGCTCGGCGCTGGCATTGTACAGGTATCGATCATTGGAGGCGATGAGCTGCTGTTGTCTGAACACCCGATCTGTGTTTTTTGTGAGATCAGCCTGCCCGAAATCGCGCCGCACACCTTTAGCTTTAATAGCCCTCATGGTGCCTGCCCTACCTGTGCCGGTCTTGGGGTCCTGCCAACCGTCGATGCCGAACACCTAGCCGCTACACCGGCGATGGGAGCTAAAGGCTCGAATGCCTCGCGCGTTTCGATGTCCTGGCCAGGGTGCTCGGTTGAGGGCGAGGAAACTGAACGATCAGTCTCTACACGCATCTGCCCCGATTGTCAGGGCACTCGACTCAATCCGGAAGCGTTGTTGGTCACGGTTGATGGGCGCACCATTGCGCAGGTGACACACCTCTCCATCAAACAGGCACAGCGATTTTTCCAGGAGTTAGCTTCTGATACCCTGACTCCTATCGATTCGCATGAGATGCAGGTTGAGGTGCGACTCTCAGAACGTGAACGGTTGATAGCGCGCCAGTTGCTCAAAGAGATTTCGGCACGTCTGCAGTTCCTGCTGGAGATGGGCCTGGATTACCTGTCATTGGACCGGGCAGCCGCCAGTCTCTCTGGGGGCGAGGCACAGCGCGTTCACCTGGCAACACAAATCGGCTCGGGCCTCTCAGGGGTGCTCTACATACTTGATGAACCGAGCGTTGGACTACACCCGCATGATAACGCTCGCCTGCTGAAGACGCTGACCCATTTGCGTGATCAGGGCAACAGCGTGCTGGTGGTCGAGCATGACGAGGAGACGATGCGGGCGTCCGACCATATTGTTGAGATGGGTCCTGGCGCAGGTGAATATGGTGGACAGGTTGTCGCCCAGGGCACTCCCCAGGAGATCATGGCCAATACGCATTCGCTGACCGGCGATTACCTGGCGAGGCGCAGATGGATTTCTGTGCCCGAGCACAGGAGAGCGGGCAATGGGCGGTCACTCTTGATCAAAGGCGCACGCGAACATAACCTGAAAAATGTGGCGGTCGAGATTCCGCTCGGAAAATTCGTCGTGGTGACCGGCGTTTCCGGCTCCGGCAAGAGCACGCTTATCAGCGATATCCTGTACCGCAAGCTGGCCAGTACCTTCTACCGTGCGCATGAGCAGCCAGGCGCGCATGACACCATTGAAGGTCTGGAGGAGCTGGAAAGCGTGATTGGGATCGATCAGTCGCCCATCGGACGCACACCACGTTCGAATCCTGCAACCTATATCGGTGCCTTCACAGGGATACGAGAGCTCTTCGCGAAGGTACCGGAGGCGCGTATTCGCGGGTACCAACCCGGTCGCTTCTCATTACATGTGAAGGGCGGGCGATGCGAAGCCTGTCAGGGCGAGGGCATCGTCAAAATTGAGATGAACTTTCTGCCTGATGTGCACGTGCCGTGTGACGTCTGTCACGGCAAGCGCTACAATCGCGAGGCATTAGAGATCCGTTACAAGGGCAAGCATATTGCCGATGTCCTGGAGATGCCGGTGGAAGAGGCGATGCACTTTTTCGCCAAAGTTCCTTCCGTCTACAAGAAGCTGAAGGCGCTCTACGATGTCGGCCTGGGCTATATTCGCCTGGGTCAACCCGCCACCGCACTTTCTGGCGGTGAAGCACAGCGTGTCAAGCTGGCACGAGAACTCGCCAGGCCCGCAACAGGCCGCACCATGTATATCCTGGATGAGCCGACAACCGGGTTGCACGTTGCTGAAATTGAGCGTCTCTTGCAAGTCTTGCAGCGCCTGGTAGAGGCAGGGAACTCAGTCGTCGTCATTGAGCATAACATGGAAGTCGTGAAGAGCGCCGATTGGATCATCGATGTAGGGCCAGGAGCAGGCGATGCTGGTGGGCAGGTGATTGCTCAGGGGATACCAGAAGAGGTCGCCGAAAATGCGCAGTCGTTGACCGGTTCCTACCTCAAACGTCTGTTCCTTGTGGATTCGGCAAGGGCATATACTCGTCAGCCGAGCGAGAGGGCGGCGTAGTCTCCTAAAAGCCCCGCGGGCGACCCTGAAGGGTCGCCCGCTTTTGATTCGATGGGCTCTCATCTCAGAGTGATCACATGAATAAACAGAGCACTATAAGGCAGGAGAGGAGAGATGAACAGATCAAGCAGGAGTGCCGATCAACTCTTTCTTGTTCTCCTCACTGAACAGGGTCGTGGTGTCAGCAGTTGCCCCGATTCGTTGACGAACATGGATTACCGTGTTCGCGCCGCCCTGGATCAGTCCGGCTTGCCAGCGTTCCTTCCGCTTTCTGGCAAGTTAGCTCACCAGGTCATGTCCGCGAGAGCATACAAGCTGGAACGTGCCCCCGCAAGGACCAACGATAGCCCCACCACGGATGCCGTGCGTGCTCATCTGCACGCTGGCCTGGCCTGTTTCATCGGGGTGTCCCTCCACAGGCATCTCTCATCCAGGGTATACCTGAACAAGGCGTTTCGTACTCCCTCTGGCCTGCTCTCCCCGCTCCGGTATGTACAAGAGGGAGAACCTCTCCTATCCAGTACATGCGTTCTAGTCTATCTCACATTAAGCAGATTGTCAAATTTTTAGAAGATCGTCACCCGACGAAGCAGGGAGACCAGCTCGGCTTCCTGTTCGGGTGACCAGCCGTCGAGCAGTTCGGCCAGGAATTCCCACCTGATCCGCTTGAGCTAGTAAGCTGGGGCCTCGTTTATGAGCAGGCGAATCCGCGTCACAATGTCGCGCTCACGCACGGTCTCGGTCTCGTCTTCGAGCGTCATGAAGTCGATGGTGACGCGAGATGCGGGTGCCGATTTCATCCTAGCGGCGGCCTATACTGGCCACGTTGTCGTACTGCGAGACCATCAGGCGGCGCAGTTTGTGGTGCAGCTCCTTCGCTGCCGTCACCAGCTCTTCCTTGTTCTGTTCACGAGTTCAGTCACTCATGCATGGTAATTGAGGATAAGCAAGCGGGCGTGACCCATCAGTGAGTGAACGCGAGGTACTCGTGGACGGAACGCACCGCAGCCGATCCTTCCCCGACGGCTGCCGCGACTCGCTTGGTCGAGCCTGCCCGGACATCGCCTGCGGCGAACAACCCGGGATAGCTGGTCTCAAAAGGCAGCGGTCGCCGGCCCAGCGCTTCCCATCGCCCGGCGAGGTGCTCTTCGCCTAGGGACCGGTCGGTGAGCACGAAACCGTGTTCATCGAGGGCCACGCATCCCGACAGCCACCCCGTTGCCGGATCGGCGCCGATGAAGGAGAACAGGGCGGCGCACGGCAACACGGCATCGACGCCCCCGGTGGTGACACGGACCGACGTGAGGGTCGAGTCACCATCCAGAGCGGTGATCCTGGTGTTGGTTCGCACGTCGATGCGAGCCTCGACCCCGATGACGACGCGAGCGTGCAACGTCGAATCTTCCAGGTCGACCCCCTCTCGCTCACTCACCAGCTCGAAAAATTCGTTCAGCGTCAATTTGGCACCGATCCCCGCATCTGGTGCTTCGAGAGAGCGTGCGAGCTCCGGTGGCAACTGTGCCGCAAGGTCATGCGCTTCACCGCCAGCTAAGCGTTCAGCCAGTGTTTCGAGCGTGGCATGGGTGGCACGCTCGGCATGTGAACCGAGCCCGGCACGATGCTGAACCTGTCCAAGAAATTCGTCGTATCTCAAATGCGTCCTCCTGATTCAGGTGAGCCGTTCCTGGTCAACGGCATTGCTTATCAGCATACCCTTCAATTGTATCTCATTTTGGAGTCGGTGATGACATGTGTGGGGTTGTCCCGACGCTTTTGATGAGCGCATCGTCCCTTCTGCGAAAAGACTTCCGGGAGGAGATCATCAACCAGCCCTAGCCACAAGGGACGCAGTTGGTGATGCAGTGAGGAGAAAACTCACTGCATCACCAACTGCGTCCCTTGTGGGGCAAGGAAGCAGCCTCCCCGCTGGAGTCAAGAGAGCGCTGCCCTGACGGCTTCCCGGCCCCGGAGGGTAGCACAAGCGGCCTGCGCACGCGTCAAGCTTAACCCGCTCTTCGCCGCAGTCTTCTCACGGCAGCAGCTTATCGAGCGTGATCGGCAGATCGCGGACGCGGATGCCCGTTGCGTGATAGACGGCGTTGGCGATGGCAGCGGCGGTGCCGACGATCCCGATCTCGCCAATGCCCTTGGCGCCCATGGGGTTGACGTGGGGGTCCTCCTCCTCGATCCAGGTCACGTCTATCTCCTCGACGTCGGCGTTGGTTGCGATGTGGTACTCTGCGAAGTCGTGATTCACGTAATCGCCAAAGTGCGGGTCCAGCACGCTGTTCTCGTGCAGGGCCATCGACAGCCCCCACGTTATGCCGCCCAGGAACTGCGAGCGGGCAGTCTTCGGGTTGATGATGCGACCGGCGGCGAAGACGCCGAGCAGTCGCGGGACGCGCACCTCGCCAGTGTCTTCGTTGATACGGACCTCGGCGAACTGCGCGCCGAAGGCGTGCATCGAGAATTGCTGGGCCTCGGGGTTCCCATTGAAGCCGCCCTCCACCTCCAGCCCCTCGGCGGGCGCCGCGCCCCCAAACTCGTCGCGCAGCCGTGTGCGCAGTTTCTGCGCGCCATCGACGATCGCCCATCCCCAGGAGCCGGTACCTGTCGAGCCCCAGGCGGGGAACGCCTGCGGCAGCGTACTGTCGCCGATCTCCAGTTGCACTTGCTCCACGGGCGCCTCCAGCGCGTCGGCCGCGATCTGGGTCAGTATGGTCCATGCGCCCTGGCCGACGTCCTCTGCTGCAATGCTGACACGATAGCGCCCATCCTTATCAAGGGCAATGCGTGCGGCTGCGGGCAATTGCACGGTCGGATAGGTTGAGACGGCAACGCCGGTCCCGATGAGCCAGCGCCCCGCTCTGCGCGCCCGAGGAGTTGGATCACGTGGTACCCAGCCGAAGCGCGCGGCGCCTTCGCGCAGACAGGCCACCAGGCCACGACTGCTGTAGGGGAGACCCGTTTCAGGGTCCGCGGCGGGCTCGTTGCGGAGGCGCAGCTCGATTGGATCGAGACCGCAGGCGAGCGCCAGCTCATCCATCGCCGACTCGAGCGCGAACATCCCTGGGGCCTCGCCCGGCGCGCGCATCCAGGAGTTCGCTGGCAGGTCGAGCCGCGCCAGCCGGTGAGTGGTGCGGCGGTTGGGCGCCGCGTACATCGTCCGCGTCGCGACGGCGGCTGGCTCGGTCATCTCGTAGAGCGCGTTGGTCTGCGCCACGACCTCATGCTCGATTGCCGTGAGGCGACCATCACGTTCAGCGCCCAGCCGGACGCGCTGGATGGTCGGCGAGCGATAGCCTGCCGGCCCGAACATTTGCTGCCGTGTCTGCGCAAACTTCGCCGGTCGCCCTGCGACCCGCGCAGCCATGACGGCGAGAATCGCATATGGGTGTGTAAACCCCCTGGACCCAAACCCACCGCCAACGTAGGATGCGATAACGCGCACTCGCTCGGGCGGGAGTCCAAACGCTGTGGCGATGTCGTTCAGTCTGATGTACACCCCCTGGCTTGTGTCGTAGACGGTTACGCTCTCGCCGTCGTCACTCCAGATTGCCAGGGTCGTGTGCGGCTCCATTGGGTTATGGTGCCCGGTGGGTGTCGTATAGGTGTTGTTTAGTGAGACCGGCGCGGCCGCCAGCGCGGCCTCGACGTCACCCTGGACGCTATCCGCCGCATAGAACGGAGCAGCCTTTTGCGGCACAAACGCTGGCGTGTAGAGATCGCTACGGTCGGCACGCAGCTCGACATCGTGCGGCTGCTCCTCATAGCGCACGGCGACCAGGTCCGCCGCCTGACACGCCGTCTCCAGCGTCTCGGCGACGACGGCCGCGACGAACTGCCCGCGATAGGCGACGGCATCGGATTGGAAGACCGCCAGATCCTGGTCGTCCAGCGGAGCGATCCGCGGGGCGTTCTCGTGCGAGAGCACGGCGATGACACCGGGCAGCGCACGTGCGGCGCTCGCGTCGATCGAGCTGACTCGGCCCCTGGCGATCGTGCTCTGCACCGGGAAGACATAAGTCACTCCTTCGACCGGATACTCATAGGCATATTTTGCCGCGCCGGTGACCTTCTGAACACCATCGATGCGGTTGAGAGGCGCGCCGGTGGCGCGCGTAATGTGATTTGTCATCGTTGCTCTTCCTCCCCTATCAGATCAAGCAGCGTCCGCACCAGGATGTTGCGGGCGAGCGGGATTTTGAACGCGTTGCCGGGCAGTGGCTGTGCATCGGCCAGTTCGGCATCGGCAGCCTGCTGAAAAATCTCCTCGGTCGCCTCTGCGCCGCGCAAGACGGACTCCGCTTTCATTGCTCGCCACGGCACAGGCGCGACGCCTCCAAAGGCAATGCGCGCGTCGCGCACAGTGCCATCGGTAACATTGATGGCTGCGGCCACCGAGACAAGCGCGAAAGCGTAGGAGGCGCGGTCGCGTACCTTGCGGTAGTGCGAGCGTGCCGCAAACGCAAGCGGCGGCAGGTCGATGGCCGTGATTAACTCGCCATGCTCAAGCACGGTGTCACGTTGTGGCTCGTCACCCGGCAGGCGATAAAAGTCCACCAGCGGGATCGCCCGTTCCCCCTGCGGCCCCAACACGCGCACAACAGCATCAAGGGCTACCATCGCGACGGCCATGTCCGAGGGATGCGTTGCAATACACGCCTCCGATGCTCCCAGGATCGCCAGGTTACGGTGATAGCCCTCACGCGCGGGGCAGCCGCTGCCCGGCACCCGTTTGTTGCATGGCTTGGAGATGTCCTGGAAGTAGACGCAGCGGGTGCGCTGCAACAGATTGCCGCCGGTGGTGGCCAGGTTGCGCAACTGGCCCGAAGCACCAGCTAACAGCGCCTGGGCGAGCAAGGGATAGCGTGTGCGAATGGTGCGATCGGCAGCGAGGTCGCTGTTGCGTACCAGTGCCCCGATACGGACACCCCCATCAGGGAGCAGTTCGATGCGGTCGTAAGGCAGATGGGTGATATCGATCAGTAGATCTGGTTGGCGCACCCCGAGCCTCAGATGGTCGACAAGGTTCGTCCCTCCAGCGAGGAAGACCCCGCCCGGCTCCTGGCCCAGGAGCGCGACAGCGCTGGATGCATCGCTAGCGCGTTCGTAGCGAAACGGATTCATGGCTGTGCCTCCTTCCCCGAGTGCTGCATGGGCAGTCCTTCGTGTGCAGGCTTCGCAACCTCCCTAATCGCCGGGACAATATTGGCGTAGGCGGCGCAGCGACACAGATTACCGCTCATGCGCTCGCGGATCTCCTCGTCGGTGAGCGTGACGTGCAAAGCCATCAGATCATCGCTCACGGCGCTGGGCCAGCCTGCCTCGGCCTCGCGCAGCATGCCGACCGCTGAGCAGAGCTGGCCCGGGGTACAGTAGCCGCACTGGAAGGCGTCATGGTCGATGAACGACTGCTGGAGAGGATGCAGGTGGTCGCCATCGGTTGCCAACCCCTCGATGGTGACGATCTGGGCGTCCTGGTGCGCGACGGCCAGGGCCAGGCAGCTATTGACGCGCCGGCCGTCGAGCAAGATGGTGCAGGCTCCGCACTGCCCGTGGTCGCAGCCCTTCTTGGAGCCGGTGAGGCCGAGCCGCTCGCGCAGGGCATCCAGCAGTGTCGTGCGTGTATCGATAACAAGCGGATGTTCTGCCCCGTTCACCCGCAGGGTGATTTCAAGGTTCATAGTATACATGTCTCCTTTGGTAGTTCTGGTTTACTCTTGGTGATACAGGCCGCTTCACATCTGCAGCATGGCATGAGAAGGTCTAACGAACACGCCAACGCTTCCCGCAAGGCCTACTTCCCATTAGGTCGTGAGCAACGTATAGCGAGCGGAGATACGGCCTTCTCTTATAATCGCAATATCCATACCACTCAGGACAGGGGGCTGCTCCTTCGGTCCCTTGTGCCAGGCAAGATATCCGAGGTCGTTTGTTTCATAGACGGGGCCTGCGGCCGTGAAGACGAAATCAGGCGCTTTTTCAAGGAGCTTCTGTGCCCTCTCGTTGAGTGCCTCGCGGCCAGTAGTAATGCCATCAAGATCAGAGAACACAACGGTATCGGTATACGTCCTGGCTATCGCTGTGGTACGCCGTTCGCGATCACGCTCGTTAAAGACATCAAACAAATTGGCCAGCATCAAATCACGAATCGTTGCAGTCATACTTTCATTTTCCTTCTCATCTTTTCATGCGACTTCTCTGGAAAACCGTCTCACCAGAGTGGTTGCAACCTAAAAGGAACGAGCTCACATGTGGTGATACAACCTCTTCAGCAGATTGCCTTGAAACCCTTCATGCGCTCGCCATCCGCGATTTCCCGATACCTCCTCATCGCGCTGCACCACCTGAATCACCAAGAATGAGCCAGACCCCTTTGGTCGCGTTAGTTACAAGCAGCTATCTGCCTTCAAGCGCAAAAAGAATCTCCCCGACCGGCTGCACAGTCTCTGTGCGTGCCCAATCCCGCTGCAGTTCACACATCAGCTGAACCACGCTGGTGGGTTGTGCGCCAGCCTGCACGATGCGCTCGAGCCCGGCCCGGTGGGCCTCGACGGAGGTGCCGCCGACCGCGTCCACCACCGGGTAAACCTCGTACCCTTCGCGCAGGGCGTCGAGCGCGGGAAAACTGAGGCAGGCTTCCGTCCACAGCGCGGCCATGATGAGCTTCTTGCGGCCGGTGGCCTTGACGGCCGTGACGAATTCCTCGTCTTCCCAGGCATTGATGGTCGTCCGGTCAAGCGCTTCGATCCCCGCCAGCACTTCCGCCAGTTGGTGGATCGTCGGCGCGCTCCCGCCAGTCTTGACGTTGACGGTAGAAAGCACGATGGGCAACGCAAAGACCTTCGCCAGGCGGGCTGTGGCCACGATGTTCGCGACCAATGTACGATGATCCATCGAGACGATCGAGCTCACTTGAGGCGGCTGATAGTCGATGATGAGGAGCGCCGCGTTTTTCGGAGTGATCAGGTGGTCTTCCACCTGATCGCGCATCGGTTGACTGGTCATGGTGTTCCTTCCTTGTAG